>Ga0181535_10001048_pt1 | contig 37627 bp, 35 predicted proteins | sample PEATcosm2014_Bin_44_FD_119774 | JGI IMG/M metagenome (GOLD analysis project Ga0181535, IMG submission 119774) | Peatland microbial communities from MTU Mesocosm Facility, Houghton, MI, USA - PEATcosm2014_Bin17_30_metaG | ecosystem: Environmental > Terrestrial > Soil > Wetlands > Peat | place... | reverse complement strand
GGCGGTGGCCGCGTACTGGCTGGAGGTTGCGGACGCACTCGTGCTGCCCACCACGTCGGCTCGTGCCGATTTCAACGGTGCCCTCGATTACCTGGACGTGGGCGGTCTGCCCCCGACCGTGGTCGCGTACATCGTTCCCACCTCGCGGCGGCTGCGCGACAATCCGGCGACCCTCGAGTACGTGCGCGCCCTCCGTCAGCGGGCGCTGAGCCTGGTCGAGGTGCCTGACGACGCCAACGCGGTCCGGCTGGCAGGGATGGAGGGGGTGCCCGTCGAGCAGCTCTCCTCACGCCTCCGGCTCGCCTATCGCGAGCTGACCGAAGTCATCGCAGCCATGCCGCGCCGACCGCAGGTGTGACCCGCCGCCCGGGGAAAGCCAGAGTGATCGACCGTGACCCCCAACACCTTCCGGTGCCTATCGGCGACCTGCGTCCGCGGCGGAAGCCGCGCACCACGCCCGCCCTGATCAGGCTCTGGCGGCGGCGGGGCTTCGAACTGTTGGCGGTGGTCGGGCTACTCCTCGCGGTCGCCGCCGCGGTGGTCACGGTCACCCGACCCCCCCTCAGCGTCTACCTTGAGGGGGAGACCGTCCACGTCGCCGGGCTGACCCTCTCCCATCCGGCGAACAACGGCGGGCTCACCCAGGGGCGCCTGTACACCGGACCGGCGACGCTCCTGATGATCGGCCGTCCTCACGGCGCGATGGTCGCCTCAGCCGTGACCTACCTGAAAGGGGAGAGGGTGACCGGAGTGTGCGATTTCGGCCCGCCGACCGCGACCGCGGTGGCGGAGCGCTGCGTTCTCCAGATCGGGAGTGCGTCGGTGACCTGCGCGGACGCGCTCCGCTTCGCGGAGCAGGGAAGCTGGCAGCGCAGGTGCAGCGACGGTCAGGTGCTCACCGTCGCCGTTCCCAGCGGGGCCGAGGCCATACCGATGCCGTTTCCCCTGGGACGCTGACCGCGCGATCAGGATGGCGTCGGCGACACCGGGACCCCGTCGACGCTCGTGAGGTCCGCCCGCCAGACCAGGCGGTCGTAATCCTGCCACCACGGGGTGCAGGTGATCAGGGTCAGCTCGTGGCCGTCGGTGGGGACCAGCTGGTTGACGTCGCTGGGCGCGAGATCCCAGCGCTGCGTGATCGTGTACACGTACGTCTGGCAGGCGCGGTCCTGGATGGTCACCGTCCCGCCCACCGCGAGCTGGTCGATGTTCTGGTAATCGGGCTCGCGGTGGAAGGCGATGATCACGTTGCCCTCTCCACCCGGCGCTGGGCTGCCATACCAGTGCACCATGGAGCGGTCGTCGAGCTGGGTCCAGTTGCCGTTCACGGCCACGCCGACGTATCCATCCTGGGGCAGGCCGGTGAAGTCGACGAGCGCAAAGGCGTCCGACTCACCCCCACCTCCGCCGCAGGTTCCGGAGGTCGTGGTTGGGGCGGCCGTGGGGGCGGTCGACGCGTCAGTCGGTGAGGGGAGACTCGACGCCGCCCCGACCAGCCAGTTGTTCACTGCATTGACGTCGTCCTGACCGCGCGAGGCCACCGCCTGCTGCACGCTCGCCTGCTGGATCAAGCCGTGCACGGTGATGCCAACTCCGGCCAGCACCAGCAGACAGCCCGCCGCCAGCATGAGACGCCGCCCCCGGAAACCCCGCATCAGCGCGCCACTGTGATCAGTGAGGCGGGGCGGGGACCATCGCAGCCATCTCGTCCGCAAGCTGGTCGAGAGTGGCCTGCATCACGCCGCGGATCACGAGGCCGCGGACGTCGTCGATCAGGGTGTTCAGTGGCAGGTGTTGGGCGACCGCCTCGTCGACCATGGCCTCCACCCGGGTAGACGAGCGCTGGAGGCGAAGCCGTGCCACCTCCTTCAGCGCGTCGGCCATCGCAGCGACCGATGGGGCGGCGTGCGCGTCATCGTCGCCGTCCTCGAACACCGCGAAGGGGTTGAACGGCTCCGCCTGCGCAGTCGCTGCGCGCGAGTTGGCGGGTGCGGGCGGCGCGGCAGCAGGCGCGGCGGGGGGCTCGCCCCCGGCCTCGGCGCGCCAGAGCGGCGTCGTCGACCAGTCGATACCGACGCTGATCGGGGCTGGCTTGAGGGCCGGCGCCGGCGGCTTCTCCTTCGCCTCAACTGGCGGGGCCGGCTCGGGAGGCTTCAGAGCGGGGCTGGGCGCCGGAGCCGGGATGGGCTTCACGACAGCCGGGGCGGTCGCCGGCTCGCGACGAACCCAGATTGTCCCCCGCTTGGTCGCGGCCAGCGGATCCAGCAAGCCCTCGGGACCGAGCTCCGGATGGGCCTCGGTGTAGGTCGCCACCTGGCGTCCATCGAGGATCAGGGTGACCCCCCGGCCCAGCGGCGTATCCAGTTCGACGACGAACAGCCCGTCACGGCTGCAGAGGTCGGCCAGCAGGCCCTTCCAGTCGGTCCACTCGAGACGGAGGTCCTCGTAGCAGGGGAGGCCCCGGTAGAGGGACGGCGCCACTGCCACGACGATGCGGTCCAGCTGATACGCGCTCATGGTGGCGTCGGTCCAGCTCGCGATGAGCTGAAGGGCCTTCTGGCCCTCGAGCCGCTTGCCACCCTCGAAGGCGTACACCTCGAAGAGGCCCGCCTCCTTGATCAGGATGACCCCCACCGACCCGGACCGCCGGCTCACGAGAGCGCCATCGCCGATCACCGGCGCGAGTGCCTCGATGACGATCGCTGGCGCCGGGATCCCCTCAAAGAGGGCGGTGCCGCGGGGAAGGATCGGGATCACGTCATGGACCCCCGGGGCCCAACCGGCGAACTTTTCCGCCGTGGAGCCCGGCTCCACCTTGACTCCTTCTCGAGCCGAGGTCTCTGGCTTGGGTCCGCCGGCGGCGGGTTGAGCTTCGTCCATCGCAGGTATCGTAGTCTGACTTTGGCGCTGGAGCCGCGCGTTACGCTCCTGTCGCCAGAGCGCACGAGACGAGCACGATTTTGCGGAGCTCGCCCCCGGCCGGGAAGCGCGCGGGGGTGTCCGGGGCGCTCTCGAGGGCAGAGACCTCTCCCACGATCCCGCCTCCGCGGTAGCGGTCGGAACGGGGTGTCGGTCGGTGGGATCCGGCCATGGTTCGTCGATGGCTCAGGGCAGCACGCGGAGCCGACCGCGAGTCCACCCTCGGCGCGGAGGCCGCCCGGCGCCGGTGGGCAGCCGGCGCCGGACGTCTCCGTTGGGTTGATCCCCGCGGATGCGGCGGGTCAGCTCGCCGCAGGCAGCGCCACCCGAGAGCTCTCCTCGGGTTCCTCGGTCGCCAGGTCCTCACTTGGCCGGCGGGCCGTGAGGAGCTTGACCGATTCGGCCACCACCTCCGTGGTGTAGCGGCGGAGCCCATCGCCGCCGGTGTAGTCGCGGGTGCGCAGCTTGCCCTCGACATAGACGCGTCGCCCTCGGTTGCAGTACAGCGCGCAGACTTCGGCGAGCCGGCCAAAACAGATGACCGCGTGGTACTCGGTCTCCTCCTGCCGGTTCCCCTCGGAGTCGCGCCAGATGCTGTTGGTGGCGAGGCGCATGCGCGTCATCGGCTTGCCGCTCGATGGCAGGCTCTCCGCGTCCTTGGTCAGATTGCCGATGAGGATCACCCTGTTGACCATGTCCGTCTCCTTGACTGGTGGCTGATACTGGCCGCCCCGCACCGCCGTCCAGGGCAGATGGGGGTTCAGCTGTGAGGCCCACCCGGCGACGTCGCCAGAGAGGTCGCGCTCACTGATACCGGGAGCGAGAGGCCGGTCGGGGGAACGACGTAGCCCTCGATGTCAGAGGTGGCAAACACCAGCGATGTGGGCGTGGGGTCACCCTCCGGCCAGTTCGCGGAGGAGAGGGTGACGGTGCTCGCGGCCGGATCGATGGCGGTCACGATGCCCACATGACCGTCGTCCGAGGCTCTGCCGTTGTCGGTGTGGGCGCCGCCCGCGATGACGGCCACATCTCCGGGCTGCACCGCACCGACGTCGGCACCGGTGAGCGTGGTCAGGCCGGCGCCGCGGGCGTCGATCAACCACGTATCTGCATCTCCCCAGTTCGACGGGATCCATGACAGCTCCGAGGCCACGTACGCCGTGCACTGACCGGCCGGGTATCCCGTGCCCGTGCTGGGGGCGGCCGTGGCGGCGCCCCCGAGCGCGCTCAGCCCGAGGACGAGCGCGGCGGTGAGGGTGGCGATCGCGCGCAGCATGCTCGTCCCAGTCAGGCTCCGCGAGCCGGCAGTGGGAGTGGGATGCGGCGAGCCTGATCGACCAGGCCGCTTCCGATCGCGGCGACGCTCGCCGGCACCTGTGCCGCCGAGGCGAGGAAACCGGGCACCTTGAGACAAACCCACAATGCCGCCAGGGCATAGAGAGTGGCGGCCAATCCGCTGCCCGCGGCCAATCCGGTGACCGTCGCCACCCGGAGCACCATGACCTGGGCCGCCTGCATGAAGAGGGCGACGACGAGAAGCCGTCCCCAGGTCCGGGCATACCCCCTCGTCTCGGGCAGGATGGTGGCCAGGGCCGCCAGCGGAGCGGTCGCGATCAGCACCTGGAGCACTGCCATCCGGACCACGTACGAGATGGCGAGCAACGCCACGGTCACCACCAGAGCCAGCACCACCACGATCTCGAACAGGTCCTGGGCCAGGCTCGAGCTGGTCAGAGCCGATGTCGAGAGCGGATCGGTCCACGGCATCGGGTCGCCACCAGCACCGGCGGCGAAGGTGGTCAGGGCGTTGTTGAGGTCGATCGCCATCTGGATCAGGCTGAGCGAGGTGTGCATCAGGATCACGGCGACCAGCACCTTCGGCAGCAGGGCCCGGATGTCGCGTTCGGAATGGAGGCTGCGCTCGACCACTGCGCGCAGCCCGATGACGACGATGACGAGGGCGAGCAGTGCGTCTCCAGCCAGGCTCACGTCGTGGTTCAGGCCGGCGAGCGCGGCGTTGGCGGTCAGCGGCTCGGATCCCGGACGTGACACGTCCACCGTGGTGAAGAGGTAGCGGTTGAGGAGTGAGAGGACGTCGTTGCGCCCGCTCGCGGAGAAATCGCTCAGCAGCTGGCCGACGATGCCCCCGAGGTTCGTCGACTGCGCCCCGATCAGCACGGTGGCCACGGCATCGCCTCAGTGCATGCCGCTGGGGATGGTGGCGAGCAGCGCGTGCGTCAGCGTTCCGGCGAGCTCCGCCCCGACCGTCCCCACGACGATCCGGCCGATCCACCGCTTGGCTTCGGATGCGTTCCGCTGGTCGACGGCGACGATGCGGTAGACGAATGCCGTGAGGAGGGCCAGCGTGCCGATGCTGGCCACGATGCCCTGGGCGAGCGAGACCCAGCTGTTGACGAGCGCGGTCAGCGAATCCATCGGAGCGGCCTCCCGAGTGCAACGTGCGGCAATCGGCCGCCCCTCCGGCCGCCGGCCGCCGAGGGCAGCCGACGTCGGGGATGTTACACAAACTGGTGGTAGTGCGTCAACCTAGAGTGGGAACCACCGGGCCGGTCCCTCAGGTCTGAGGGAAGCTCTCCGCCGCCTTGCGCTGCTCCTCGGTCAGGTGCGCGGGCAGGCGGACGTCCACCTCCGCGATCAGATCGCCGCTCGTCTCGCCGCGGAGCCGCGGCATCCCCAGGCCGCGGAGGCGGAGCTGGGCACCGTTCTGGGTCCCGGCGGGGACGGTGAGGGCCACCCGCTTGCCTCCCAGCGTGGGTACCTCGACGCTGCCGCCCAGGAGGGCCACCCCGAGGGGCACGGGGACGCGAACCCGCAGGTTGTCCCCATCCCGGGTGAAGGTGTGGTGGGCGCGCAGCCGCACTCGGACCAGCAGGTCGCCGGCGGCTCCGCCGTCCGCGCCCGGGCTGCCCTGGCCGGAGGCGCGCACCTTGGCGCCGTCTCTGATCCCGGCCGGGATGCGGACCTCCACCCGGCGATTGCCCGAGGGGCCGGTCAGCTCCAGGGTCCGGGTCGTGCCCCGGAACGCCTCCTCGAGGCTGATCTCGGCCTCGCCCTCCACGTCCCCGCCGCGGCGCGGCGCCGGGGTGGCGGGGTGGCGCACTCGACCGGTGCCGGCCCCGGTCGCTCCCCGGGCGGCCGCCGCGCCGCGACCAAAGACGTCGTGGAAGAAGTCAGAGAAGGGATTGGCGGCGGTGCCGAAGAGCGACTCGAGGTCGTCCGGCGAGACAGTGCGGTACTCGACCTGGGGGCCGCCGGCGGCCCCCGGGGCTCCCGGACGGCCTCTCCCCGAGAAGGCCTCGTACCCCTGAGGTTGGGAGCCCAGATCGTCGTAGGTCTTGCGCTTCTCGGGGTCACCCAGCACCTCGTAGGCCTCGGTGAGCTCCTTGAACCGGGCCTCCGACTCCTTGCTCCCCTGGTTGACGTCGGGATGGTGCTTGCGGGCCAGTTTCCGGAAGGCAGCCTTGATCTCCTTCTCCGTCGCCGTGCGCGGGACGCCGAGGGTCGCGTAGTAATCCCGGAAGGTGGTTGCCATGTCGTGAAGTCTGGGCCGTCTCCGCTCTTGGGGTCCGACTCGTGGGTACCTCGCCGCCTTTGGCGCGAAACCCCGCCACCATCCGATCACGAGATGTGACGGCGCGGGTCGCGGTCCGCCGTGGGGATGAGAGGATAGGACCTCAGCGGACACTCGGTGCGCCGCGACCTCTCCGAATTCCCGTTCACCTCACAGGCTGATCTCACCAGTGCCCGAAACAGTCCGGCTGACCCTGCCCGCGATGGGGGAGTCGGTGACCGAGGGGACCGTCGTCAACTGGCTCAAGCACGCCGGCGATCCGGTGAGTGAGGGCGAGACCCTCGTCGAGGTCACCACCGACAAGGTCGACATCGAGGTTCCGGCCCCGGCGTCGGGGACCCTCGTCGAGACCACCGCCGCGGAGGGCGACACCGTCCCGGTGGGGGGCACGCTCGGCCTCATCGCCCCCGGTCCGGCCACCGCCGCCGGGCGGTCCGCGGCGCACGCGGCATCGCCAACCCTGCCGCCCCCCGCTGCCGTCGACCATCCTGCGGCTGCGCCCCCCGCGGCCACCCCATCCGCCGCCTCCGCCCCGGCACCCCCGCAGCCACTCACTCCCCCCTGGGGCATGCGTCCGGCCTCGATCGCGGCGCCGTCGGTCGCGACCGGCGCGGCGCCGCCCGTCATCCTCAAACGCCGTAACCCGGCCGCCCCCGTCGACGAGATTCCGGGTGCGCCGCTTCCGGCCACTCCCGTGGTGGCCCCCGCCGCCGCGCCGCCGCTCTCCCCGATCGCTCGCCGCCGGGCGGCGCTCGCCGGCATTGCCGCCGCCACCATCCCTGGCAGCGGGCCGGGCGGGATGATCCGCGGCGGTGATCTGAGCGGCGTCACATCCGCCCCGGGCCCGGCCGCCGGCACCGCCGCCTCGCCGCCCGCTGCGCCCGCCCGGTCCACCGCACCCGTCTCAGCCCCTGCCGACGGCGAGGCGGTGACCCCCATCCGCGGCCCCCACGCGGCCCTGGTCGAGGCGATGGAGCGGAGCCGCGAGATCCCCACCGCCACCTCGATCCGGACCATCCCGGTCGCCCTCCTGGACACCCGCCGCAAGCAGCTCCAGGCGGCTCTCGGCCGCGAGGGGAACGGGGTCAAGGTCTCCTTCACCCACCTCATCGGCTACGCCATCGCCCGGGCGGCCGCCGCCATGCCCGACATGCTGGTCCACTTCGCCCGCGACCCCGAGGGCCGTCCGCTCCGGGTCGAGACCGGGGTCCACCTCGGGCTCGCCGTCGACACCCGTCGCAAGGACGGCAGCCGCTTCCTGGTCGTCCCGGTGCTTCGCGACGCCGCGCTCCGCGACTTCGCCGGATTCCGCGCCGAGTACGAGCGGCTGGTCGAGGGCGCCCGCACCGGCGCCCTCCCTCCCGACCAGCTCCAGGGCGCGAGCCTGACCCTGACCAACCCGGGTGGTCTCGGGACGGTCGCATCCGTCCCCCGGCTCATGCCCGGCCAGGGCTGCATCCTCGCGACCGGCGCCATCGGCCACCCCGCCGAGTATCGCGGCGAGAGCGAGGCGCGCCTGCGCGAGCTGGGAGTGGGCAAGGTGATGACGATCACCTCCACCTACGACCACCGGGTCATCCAGGGCGCCGAGTCCGGCGAGTTCCTCGGCCGCATCGAGGCCCTCCTGGGTGGCGCCGACCGCTTCTACGCGGACGTCTTCGAGAGCCTCGGCGTGGCGGCCCCGGTCGCCGACGAGGTCCCTGCAACGCTCCCGGCCCGCACCCTCCCCGCCGGCGTCCTGCCCGAGCACGAGCGGGTGCTGCTGGTCGCCGTCCAGGGGGCCACCACCCTGGTCCAGTCCCACCGCACCCACGGCCACCTGGGGGCCCACCTCGACCCCCTGGGCACCCCGCCGCCCGGCGACCCGGCGATGAGACCGGAGACCTACGACCTGACCCCCGAGCTGATGGCCCGGATCCCCGCCGACGTGCTCGACGTCCACGTACCCGGGGCGACCCTGGTCGAGGTCCTGCCCAACCTGCGGCGTACCTACTGCGGCACCGTCGCCTTCGAGATCGAGCACATCTCCAGCCACGAGCAGCGCCACTGGCTCCGCGAGCGGATCGAATCCGGCGCCTACCGCCAGCCGCTCTCCACCCAGGAGGAGCTGCGCCTGCTCTGGCGGCTGACCAAGGTCGACGCCATGGAGCGCTACTTCCGGCGCGCCTTCATCGGCCAGAAGACCTTCAGCGGCGAGGGCGTCGACATGCTGGTGCCGATGCTCGAGAAGCTGCTCGGCCTGGTCGCCGACGACGGCATCTCCCAGGTGGTGATGGGGATGCCCCACCGCGGCCGCCTCGCGGTGATCGCCCACGTGGTCAACCGCCCCTACGAGCAGCTCCTCCAGGCCTTCGAGAAGGGCGAGCTGCGGGTGGACGACCCGACCGGCGACGTCAAGTACCACCTCGGAGCCACCGGGACCTACATCACCGACCGGGACCGCCGGATCGACGTCCGGCTGGTCTCCAACCCCTCCCACCTGGAGGCGGTCGACGGGGTGGTCGAGGGCTGGGCGCGTGCCCTCCAGTCGCACCGCGACGGGGCGGCTCTGGAGCTGGACCCCGAGGCGGCGATGCCGATCCTCATCCACGGCGACGCCGCCTTCAGCGGGCAGGGCGCGGTCCAGGAGGTGCTCAACCTCCAGTCCCTGGCCGGCTACACGACGGGCGGCACCGTCCACGTGATCGTCGACAACCAGCTCGGCTTCACCACCGATCCCTCCGACCTCCGCTCCACCCGCTACGCCAGCGACCTGGCCAAGGGTTTCGACATTCCCATCGTCCACGTCAACGCCGACGACCCGGAGGGGTGCGTCACCGCGGCCCGCTTTGCCCACGACTACCGGCGAACCCACCATCGCGACGTCCTCATCCACCTGGTCGGGTACCGCCGCTTCGGGCACAACGAGACCGATGAGCCCGCCTACACCCAGCCCCTCATGTACCAGCGCATCCGGGAGCATCCGACGGTCCGCGAGCTGTTTGTCCAGCGCTTGATCAAGGAGGGGCTGATCACCGAGGAGGAGGCCCAGCAGCAGTCCGAGCAGGTGATGGCCCGGATCGCCGACGCCCACCGGCGGATCAAGGCGAACCTGACCACCCTGATCGACGAGGACACCTCCAACGGTCGCGACGAGCCCGACTTCGTGGAGGTGCCCGGCCCGCCCACCCGGGTGGAGGCGGCCCAGCTCGAGGCTATCAACGAGGGGCTCTTCCGGGTCCCCGACGGCTTCACGGTCAACCCCAAGCTCGCCCGCCAGCTGGAGCGCCGCCGCGCCTCGCTGGAGCAGGGCGGGATCGACTGGGGCCACGCCGAAGCCCTCGCCCTGGGCTCGCTGCTCCAGCAGGGGGTGCCCATCCGGCTCACCGGCCAGGACACCGAGCGGGGCACCTTCAGCCACCGCCAGATGGTCCTCCACGACGAGCAGACGGGCAGCGCCTGGGCCCCGATCCAGCACCTGGAGGGGGCACGCGCCACCTTCGAGGTGCACAACAGCCCGCTCAGCGAGGTGGGCGCCCTCGCCTTCGAGTACGGGTACAGCGCTGCAGAGCCGGGTTGCCTGGTGATCTGGGAGGCGCAGTTCGGCGACTTCGCCAACAACGCGCAGATGGTCGTCGACCAGTACATCGTCGCCGCCCAGGCCAAATGGGGCCAGCGCTCCCGGCTGGTCCTGCTCCTCCCCCACGGCTACGAGGGGCAGGGGCCCGAGCACTCCAGCGCGCGGATGGAGCGGTATCTCCAGCTGGCGTCGAACGGAAACATCCGGGTGGCCAACTGCTCCAATTCTGCCCAGTATTTCCACCTTCTCCGCGACCAGGCCCTGGCCCCGCTCCCGCGGCCGCTCGTCGTGATCAGTCCCAAGTCACTGCTCCGGGCCCCGGAGACGAGCTGCGCCGCCGCGGACCTCACCGAGGGCGGCTTCCTGCCGGTCATCGAGGACCCGCGGATGGCCGATCACCGGGAGGGCGTCCGGGTCCTCCTGCTCTGCACCGGCAAGATCTTCTGGGAGCTGGACGCGCATGAGCTGCGCCAGCAGGCCGGCGACCTCGCGATCGGCCGGGTGGACCTGCTCGATCCGCTGCCCCTCGACCAGATCCTGGAGATGATCCGCAGCTACCCCAACCTGGAGAAGGCCTACTGGGTCCAGGAGGAGCCGGAGAACATGGGCGCCTGGGCCCACGTCCAGCGCCGCATCGGCCGGCACCGCCCGTACGAGGTGAGCTGGGAGTACATCGGCCGTCCCCGCCGCGCCAGCCCGTCCGAGGGATACCACGGCTCCCACATCATCGAGCAGGACCGGGTGCTCCGCGAGGCGCTGCTGACCTCGCCCGCGGCCCAGGCGTCGGTGGCCGGCCCGCGGTCCCAGCTCAGCCAGCCGGAGCCGGTCGCGGCCAGCGTCGCCGGGAACGGAGCCTCAGCTCCTCCCGCCGCTCTCGCCGGGGACGGTGAGCTGCCCCTCTCCGAGCCGGCTCCAGGACCCTCGGCCGCCGCGCCGTCGCGCGCCCGGCGCACGAACTCCAGGGCCACTCGGTGAGCCCTCGGGTCGTCGTCCTCGGCGGCGGGCCCGCGGGGGACGTGGCCGCCCTGCGCGGAGCTCAGCGGGGAGCGGACGTGGTGCTCGTCGAACGGGCCGAGCTGGGCGGCACCTGCCTCAACTGGGGATGCATTCCGACCAAATCCCTGCTCGCCACCGCCGACCTGCTCCGGCGCATCCGCCGCGCCGGTGAGCTGGGCCTCCGGGTCGGTGAGGTCGAGGTCGACTTCCCCCGGATGATGGAGCGCAAGGAGGAGGTCGTCATCGCCATGCGCGGCGGCGTCGAGGCCGCCTGCAAGCGCCGCAAGGTGCGGGTGGTGCGTGGCGAGGGGGTCCTCGAGGACGGCATCGTCCGGGTCGGGGAGGAGCGCCTCGAGTACGACCAGCTCATCGTCTGCGTGGGCACCGAGCCGAGCGGGCTCCCCGGCATCGACATGAGCCACCCCCGGGTGGTGACCTCCAACGGCGTGCTTCGCCTCACCACCCTCCCCCGCCGCCTGCTGGTGATCGGGGGCGGGGTGATCGGCTGCGAGTTCGCCTCGCTGTTTGCCCCGCTGGGGGTCGCCGTCACCGTGGTCGAGGTGCTCCCGCAGATCCTCGCCGGGGTGGAGCCGCGGGTGGTCCGCGAGTTTCGCCGCCTGGTCGAGAAGGAGGGGATCACCTTCCACACCGGCCGGAGCGTCGAGAAGGTCGACTACCGGGACGACTCCGTGACCGCTGCTCTCGACGACGGCACGGCCGTCGAGGCCGACCTGGTGCTGGTATCGGTCGGGCGCGCCGCGCAGACCGCGGGCATCGGCCTGCAGGGGGCGGGGGTGGAGCTGACCCCGCGCGGGCACATCGTGGTGGACGAGATGCTGCGCACCGTCAACCCCAGGATCTGGGCTGCGGGCGACTGCATCGGAGGCCTCCAGCTCGCCCACCTGGGCAGCGCCGAGGGCGCCCGCGCGGTGGAGAACGCTCTCGGCGTCGCGGTGCGCCCGATGGACCGCACCGTGGTCCCCTCCTGCATCTACACCCATCCCGAGATCGCCATGGTCGGCCTCGGGCAGGAGGCGGCGGCAGCCGCGGGGCACCAGGTGAAGGTGGGCCAGGCCCGCTTCCTCGGCAACGGCAAGGCGGTCGGCGAGAACGAGCCCGACGGTCTCGTCCAGCTCGTCTCCGACGCCGCCACCGGGGAGATCCTGGGCGCGACCGTGATGGGCGTCCACGCCGTCGAGGTCATCCACGAGGTGGGGGTCGCCATCAGCGACGGTCTCACCGTCGACGAGCTGGGCGACATCATCCACGCCCACCCGACGGTGAGCGAGCTGGTGATGGAGGCCGCCGAGCAGGCCGAGGGCCTGGCCCCGTACCTCAGCTGACTGGCGCGGCGGTGGCCGCCCGCAGCCCCGCGGGGTCTGCCCGCATGCAGACGGCCCACCTCCCGGCGGATGGTGGGCGCGGGTCCACCGTTCGTTCGATCCCGAACCGGATGGTCGGGTCCGAGAGGCCCGGCTCTCCACCCGCCTGCCGCTCTCCCGGTGGTTTGGGACAGGAAAGTCCGTAACCGGTTCTCGGGGGAAAGGGGCGCCCCTTCCAGGTCAGGGACTGGCGGTATTGTTGCGCAAATGCGTATAATGTTGCGCAAATGCCCCGTGGCCGTCCTCCCTCCGTCACCCCTGACCTCACCGAGCGGTTGGTGGAGCTGCACCGCGCCTACGGCCTCGGTGCCCGCGAGATCGCCGAGGCACTGGAGCGCGCTGGAGTGGATTCGCCGGCCGGGGGCAGTCGCTGGCACCCGTCGACGGTCAGCCGGTGCCTGTCGCGGCGGGGCGTCGCCCTCCACCCGGGCCGGCCCAGGCGGTGGCTCTCCCGGCCGCGTCCCCTGGAACCCACCCCGCTGCACGTGATCACCGCGATCGCCTGGCGGCGGCGCGCCGCCGGGTCGGGGAGTGACCTCTGGGCGCTGCTCGCGGAGGACGATCCTTTTGGGTGATCTCGACGATCTGGACACGAGCTTCGGGTCGGTCCCGCGGGCGGTGGTCGGGGCCGTGGGTGCAAACCGGTTCATGCCGCCCCGGGAGACTGGTGACGTCGACTTTGCCATCTGCGACCGCGACGAGGCGGCGGCCGGCGCGGCCCTGGAGGCGGCAGGGTGGCACCGGGTGCGGCCGCTCCTGCTCCGGCCGCCGATGAGCGGGTTCGCGTGGCAAGCCGCGGGTGGTGCCCCGGTGGACGTGCTCACCGTCCCCGGGATCTGGGGACGGGAGCTGGTGGGCACGGCGATGGCCAACCGGGAGGGCGGCCCGCCGTTTGCGACCCTGCCCCACCTGGTCCTGCTCAAGATGATCGCGGGGCGGACCGTGGACGGCGGTGACGTCGCGCGGATGCTCGGGCACCAGGACGCGCTCACCCTGGAGGCGGTCCGGATGGTGGCGCGCCGGGTGCTGGGCCCGGTGGAGCTGGAGGACCTGGATCGGCTCATCGAGCTGGGAAGGCTGGAATACGGGGCTCGCCCCGAGGAGGCATGACCATGACCAAAGCGACGCCGCGGCCCGTGGCCCTGGTAACCGGAGCCTCCTCCGGCCTTGGCCACGCCTATGCGCGCCAACTGGCCGAAGGTGGCTGGGACCTGATCCCGGTGGCGCGCCGCGCCTCGCGCCTCGAGGCTCTGGCGGCCCGGCTCCAGACCCCGGGTGGCGTCACCGTCCGGCCCCTGGTCGCCGACCTGACCGACGAGGCGGGGCTCGCCCTGGTGGCGGAGCGGATCGACAGCGGTGTGGACCTGGTCGTCAACTGCGCCGGGTTCGCCGGCTACATGCCCTTCGCCGAGCTCTCGGGCGAGGTCGCCGATGCGCTGATCGACGTCCACGTCCGGGCCGTGACCCATCTCACCGGCGCCGCGGTCCGGTCGATGGTGCCCAACCGTCGCGGGGCGATCATCAACGTCGCTTCCCTTCTCGCGTTCAGCGAGTCGGCGGTGCTGGGCCGGTTTAACCGGGCCGCGTATGCCGGCTGCAAGGCGTTCATCGTGACCTTCACGCAGCTCGTCGCGCAGGAGGTCCACGACCGCGGCATCCGGGTCCAGGTCTGCTGCCCGGGAGCCGTGGTGACGGAGTTCCACGACGTCGCTGGGGTGCCGAACCCGCCGGCCGCGATGAGCCCTGAGGAGGTGGTGACCGCCTCGCTCCGGGCACTCGATGCCGGCGAGGTCGTGTGCGTCCCCGGGTTGGAGGACCCGACCGTCATCGACCGCTATCACGAGGCTCAGCGGGAGATGCTTCGCCAGGGCAACCGGCCGGAGCTTGCCGAGCGATACCGGGCCGCGCCCGGCTGAGGCTCAGACCGATCCAGGTCAGAGCGCCTCCAGGTCGGTCTCCTTGTGGTGGCGGCGACGCTGCAGGTGGTAGGGGACGCTGACCACCACCGTGCCGGGCCGGAAGAGCAGCGCCGCCTTGACCCGGAGAGGGAACTGGTTGTGGAGCAGCTGATGCCACCAGCGGGTCGCCACCAGCTCGGGGAGCACCACCACCAGGGTCCCGTCGGTGATCTGCTTGTCGATGGCGTCGATGTAGTGGAGGAGCGGCCGGAGCACCGAGCGGTACGGGGACTCGACGATGACGAGCGGCACGTGGTTGCCCCACGCATCCCACCGCGCCCTCAGCAGGGCCATGTGGTCCGGGTTGAAACAGACGTGCACGGCGATGACCTGGTCGGAGAGCGAGCGCGCCATCGCCATGGACTGGAAGGCCACGTTGTTGAGCTGGTCGACGGGCACGATGCAAACCGGGTGGATCTTCCCGGGTTCGGTCGGGACCTCCGTCGTCTGCTGGCCGCTGGCTTCGACGTAATGGCGGTGGATGGCAAGGAAGAGGCTCACCGCGCTGGGGACGATGATCACGATGATCAGGCTCTCGGGAAGCTTCGATGCGGCGGTGACCAGGAAGACGATGAAGGTCATGCACGCGCCGACGGCGTTGAGCGGCAGGCCGTGGTGCCAGCCCTTCTCCCGGCGCTTCAACCAGCGCACCACCATCCCGGACTGGGAGAGGGTGAACGCCAGGAAGACCCCGATCGCATACAGCGGGATGAGCCGGGTCACGTCGCCCTGGAAGATGAAGAGGAGCAGGCAGGAGAAGACGGCCAGCATGATGATCCCGTTGCTGTACGCCAGCCGGTCGCCGAGGCGGCGGAACTGGTGGGGCGCGTACTCGTCGCGGGCCAGGAAGAAGGAGAGGCGCGGGAAGTCGGAGAACGACGTGTTGGCGGCCAGCAGCAGCACGGCCGTGGTCGCCACGCCGACGAAGACGAAGAGGACCTCCCCCAGTCCCGTGGCATTGGGGAACACCGCATGCCCGTGGACACACTGCAGCGGCGACGTGAAGGCGTGCGCCGCCTGCTGCAGGATCACCGACTGGTAGCAGGGGTCCGCCGAGTTGCGGATGCTGATCCCGAGGACCTCGGTGCCGATGGTGATGCCGCAGAACATGATGACGCAGAGCGTCCCCATGATCGTGAGGGTCGTCCGCGCATTGCGCCACTCGGGGACCTTGAAGGCGAGTATGCCGTCGGAGATCGCCTCGATGCCGGTGAGTGCCGAGCATCCCGATGAGAACCCCTTGAGAAAGAGGAGCACGAGCAGCATGCCGCCCAGGTCGGTGAAGCTCTCCGTGATCGGGATGTGGATCGAGGTGCCGGTGGGGTGGATGCTGCCGGTGATCAAGCGGAAGAGGTTGACCACGACGGTGAGAATGATCGCGAAGATGAAGAGGTAGGTGGGGGCGGCGAAGATGTTGCCGGCCTGGCGCAGGCCGCGCAGGTTGGCCACCGCGATGAGCACGACCACCGCGATGCAGGCGAAGACGCGGTAGTGAGCGGCGGCCGGGAAGACGCTCTGGATCTGGTCGTATCCGCTCGCCACCGAGACGGCCACGGTGAGGATGTAGTCGGTCATCAGCGCCGAGCCGGCCACCAGCCCGGCGACCGGCCCGAGGTTGTCCTTGGCGACGATGTAGGAGCCACCGCCCTGGGGGTACGCCTTGATCGTCTGCCGGTAGCTGAGACAGACGATGACGATGAGGGCGGCGATCACCGCCATGATCGGGAGCAGGTCGGTGCTCACCGCCGTGGCACCGGCGATCGCCAGCACCAGCACGATCTGCTCGGTGGCGTAGGCCACGGACGAGAGGGCGTCCGAGGAGAGGACGGGGAGAGCGCGCACCTTGTTGAGCCGCTCGTGGAGCACCCGGCTGCTGGCGAGCGGCTGTCCCAGGATCAGGGTGCGCAGCCGCCGCCGAAAGCGTCCGAGGTCGGTGGTCGGCTGGGTCGCCCGCGGGGTGGCCTCCAGCCAGCCGGGGGCCACGTTCTCGAAACCCTGGGTCTGGGAGCGGACCACGCGCACGTAGTGCCCGCCAGGCCGTCCCCGCGTCTCGGTCACATCGAGGTCGGGCGCGACCTCGGCACCGCCCCCGGGACGGCCGGGTGCTCGTGACCAGGCGCGGCCGGCCTCGTGCAGGGCGGCGATCTCGGCGTCCGGGAGCGTCGGCGGTGGTTTCGGCGGCTCGGGGGGCGGGGCTTCAGCCATCGCCTGGGCAGTGTAGGCGGTGCCATGCGCGCACAGCCCCCGTCTGCGGCGGAGGCGCGCTCTCGGCGGGCGAGGGTCCGGATGCGGCGGCCGGGGCGACCGGCAGCCTCTCGCGACGTCTGTCTATCTGTGAGCGCACGGGGCGGGGGACGGGGTCAGCGCGGTGCGGCCAGGCGGAGGAGAAAGACCCGGCAGGGTGCGTGCTGGAGGATGTGGGGCACGGTCTTGCCCATGTAGAACTCCCCAAAGCGCTCCCGGTAGGTCAGGCCGACCACAGCCAGATCGATCTCGCGGGCGGCGATCTCGTCCACGATGGCGGGAGCCGCCTCGCGGGCTTGCAGGAGCTCCCCCTTGACCTCCACCTCGTAGTCCCTGCCGATCTCCGCAGCTCGATCGAGGACCTTCTCCGCGGTGGCGACCTCGGCGTCCTCCACCGTGCTCAGGGCGAGACCTCGGGGGACCTCGACCACCGCGAGCGCCAGAACGGTGGCGCGGGGGCGGAGCGCCAGGCGGCAGGCGAAGCGGACGGCCTCCTCGTCGGTGGCCGCGCCGTTCACCGGCACGAGGATGTGGTGCGGAGTGAATCCCGGCATCGGGTGGAATCCTAGCCTGGCCGGGGCGGCCGGTGGCGCCGGGCGAACGGTACAATCGATCCGAATGAAGGTGATCATCGTGGGCTGCGGCCGGGTCGGGGCCCGGCTCGCCCGCCAGCTCGACGCCGAAGGGCACACCGTCGCTGTGGTCGATCAGCTCGTATCGGCCTTTGACCGCCTGGGCCGCGAATTCGGCGGTGCGATGGTGGTCGGCAACTGCGTCGACGAGGCGGTGCTCCGCCGCGCCGGCATCGAGGGCGCCGACTGCTTCGTCTCGGTCACCAGCGGGGACAACCGCAACCTGATGGCGGCCCAGATCGCCCAGAGGATCTTCAAGGTCAAGCGGGTGATCACCCGCCTCTACGACCCGATCCGCGAGTCCGTCTACCGGGAGATGGGCCTGGAGACCTTCTGCCCCACCACCCTGGGGGCCGACCTCATCCGCGAGTACTTCCTCGACGGGGTCAACCGCGGGCGTGACGCCTCCGGTGTCGACGGCACGGCGGCGCGGGCATCGTGAGCGAGCCCGCTGAAGCCCCCTACGTCATCATCGTCGGTGGTGGCAAGGTCGGATTCCACCTGGCCAAGCACCTCATCGAGCGCGATTACGAGATCACCCTCGTCGAGAAGGATGCCGCCCGCGCGGAGTGGATCGAGCATCAGCTCGGCACCGTCAGCATCATGGTCGGCGACGGTGACGAGATGGCCTTCCTCGCCACCACCGGCATCGAGCGGGCGAGCGTCGTGATCGGCGCAACTGGCGACGACGAGGACAACCTCATCGTCTGCCAGCTGGCCAAGGTGAAGTTCCACGTCCCGCGCACCATCGCCCGGGTCAGCAACCCGCACAACGTCGCCGTCTTCAAGGCGCTGGGCGTCGACGCGCCCGTCTCCGCCACCGAGCTGCTGATGGGGCTGATCGAGGCCGAGCTGGGGTCGGAGATGGTCCGCGGTGTCGCCGTCAAGGCCTCCGGCACCTGCCTGGTCGACCTCGCCCTGCCCGCGCTCTCGGGATACGTCGGCAAGCGCATCGCCGACATCACCATCCCCAAGGGCGGGATCATCGTCTGCATCGTGCGCGCCGGCAAGCCGGTGGTGCCGGCGCCCGAGACGGTGGTCGAGGCCGGTGACGAGCTGGTCGTCTACTCGCAGCTGCTCGACATCGCGGCCGTCGGGGAGGCTCTCTCCAAGAGCTGACCCTCGTGGCCTGAGGTGACGTAGGCTGCGCGAGTTGACACAAGCGGTTGCGGCGCTATTTGGGTGCGCAGTCCTCGCACTTGGGCAAGGATGGCTTCGCCGGAGCGAGGTCGCCGGGCACCGACCGCTCACGAAGGCGCTCCTTGTGCTCGGAATGCTCGTCGCTTTCCTCCTCGCTGGGGTGGGCACCGGGGCAATTGGAGGGGCTGGCACCGGGCACCCAGTAGTGTTCGATGTGGTCGTTATCGGGTTCGCGCTCATCCTCGGGGCCACGGTCGGTGTCGTCCTTGCGCACGACTGGTACCGACGCAACGACCGCAATGGATGAACGGACCTGAATACCGTGAGGACGTCGTGACCTTCCGTGCCACAGCGTGTCTACGCCCTAAGCGGCAGACAAGATGATTCGGCCTTCCCCGCGGCGATACTGGACGCAGATTCGTCGCAACCTCAGAGGCCCAGTCTCGATATACGCTGGACTCATGGCGCTGTCGGTCGCCGTCAGGGCATTTGCAAACTCGGACACCTGGATTCCCATCGCAGTCGCAGCCACGGCGTCGCTTTGCCTCATGGCTGCCTTGCCTTACCTGGCCTCCGTTCATCGCTCGATAGCGATCGACTCTCGTGGTATCACGTTCGAGAGACCGCTCGGGAGGCGGTCAGTCCGATTCGATGAGGTCGCCGCTTGCGTCTCGTCATCGTGGGGACCTGATCCGCGGTTGCGTCTGGTTGCCGCGGATGGCCGTCCGATTCGCCTCATACACCTGTCGTACTGGCCCGACGACCTGGAGAGAGTGATGCGCGACTCCCTCACGCTCGCGAGGCTGGGTAGACCTCCCGCGTCTCCTTCCGCCCCAGTGCCCTGACGCCGGTGCCCCATCCCCGGTGGTCGATCTGACCCACCTGACCGGGATCACGTCGCGGACGCTTCCCACCGCTGGCCCGGCCGGTGCGGGAGAATCCGCACGCATGGCTGAGCCGTCCCCCGCCGCAGGCCCGTCCGGACGGCTGCTCGTCATCGAGGACGACGCCTCCCTGCGCCGCATCCTCCGCTCGGCGCTGGAGCGCGCCGGGCACAGGGTCGAGGACGCTCCGGATGGCCTGATCGGGGCCGAGAAGCTCGGCAAGGGCGGCTATGACGTGGTCCTCCTGGACATCGGCCTCCCCTTCATCGACGGCTGGCGGCTGCTCGACACCCTGGAGGGACGTCGCCAGCCCGCCGTGATCGTGATCAGTGCCCGGGGCGACGAGAGGGACAAGGTGCGGGCCCTCGACCTGGGCGCCGACGACTACCTCACCAAGCCCTTCGGAGCTGACGAGCTGCTGGCCCGGGTGCGCGCCGTCCTCCGCCGGGTGCGCGGCACCGCTGAGGCGGCACTCGTCGTCCGCTGCGGCTCGGTGGTGGTCGACCTCGGGGCGCGGGTGGTCACCCGCTCCGGCGCCGAGGTGCGCCTCTCCCCCACCGAGTACGTGCTCCTCGCCGAGCTGGCCCGGCACCCGGGAGTGGTGATGGATCATCGGACCCTCCTCATCAGGGTCTGGGGACCCATGTACGCCGGGGATCGCAACTACCTGCGCACTTTCATCCAGCGTCTGCGCCGCAAGCTGGAGTTCGACCCGGCTGAACCCGAGGTCATCGTCACCGCCGGCCGGCGCGGGTATCGCTTCTGCAGTCAGACCGAGCCCGACGCCCCGCCCGCAGACTGAGCCGCCCCGACCGCGGTCGTTGACTGAACGTTGACGAAAAGGCGTTCAGGATCGGTGCCGTGGACACCGAGTGGCAGTTCGCGGGCCTGCGGTTCCTGGACGTGCGCGACCTCAAGGGGACCGCCGTCCTCGACGCCGACGGCGCCAGCCTGGGCAACGTCAGCGCGGTGCTGCCGCGACTGGACGGTGCCGTGGATGTCCTGATCGGCACCGACTCCCCGAGAGGGCGGGTTTTTCGGGTGGCTCTCGACGAGGTCGAGATCGACGAGCTCGGACGGCTCTGGCGGCGGCCCGGCTGGCGTCTGTACCGGCTCGCCGTGCCGGCTCCGGCCGGGTCGTTGACCGAACGTTGACCGTCAGATGAAGAGACTTTGCGCATGAACCTCTGCGTGGCATCCGACCGGTGGGCCCGCTGATGCTCGACCTCCTGATGCTGGGCATCCTCGCCGTCCTGGTGGCGATGAGCTTCCTCTACGTCCACGGGCTGGGGAAGATCTGATGAGCCAGACCATCGGCTACATCGTCGCCTTCGTGGTTGCGGTCCTGGTGACCGGCTACCTGGTCGCCGCCATGCTCTTCCCCGAGAGGTTCTGACCCGTGGCGCTCGACATCATCGCCTTCATCGTCACCTACGGTGCCGTCTTCGTGGGCGCCTGGTTCGTCGGCGGCTACATGGTCAAGGTGTTCCAGGGCGAGCGCACCTTCCTGCACTTTGCCCTGCGCCCGGTGGAGCGCGGCATCTACAAGATCACCGGGATCGACGAGGAGCACGAGCAGAGCTGGAAGGGCTACCTGGTGGCCATGCTCCTCGTGTCGGTGATCGGGCTCGTCTTCACCTACGTGATCCTCCGCATTCAGGGCAGCCTGCCCCTCAACCCCGAGAACTTCCCGGGGGTGCCCCCCGCGCTCGCCTTCAACACGGCGGTCAGCTTCACCACCAACACCAACTGGCAGGCCTACACCGGCGAGCAGACGATGAGCTACCTCTCCCAGATGCTCGGCCTCACCTTCCACCAGTTCCTCTCGGCGGCGACGGGCATCGCCCTGGCCATCGCGGTCATCCGGGGTGTGGCGCGGCACAGCGCCACAACGATCGGCAACTTCTACGTCGACATCGTCCGCTGCACCCTCTACGTCCTCATCCCCATCGCCGTGGTCGCCACCCTCATCCTGGTCGCTAGCGGCTCCATCCAGGACCTCAGTCCCTACACCTCGGTCACCACCCTCGAAGGTGTCGGTCAGACCATCGCCCAGGGCCCGATCGCGGCCATGGAGGCGATCAAGGATCTGGGGACCAACGGCGGCGGCTTCCTCAACGCGAACGCAGCCGCGCCCTTCGAGAACCCGACCGGGCTCACCAACTCCCTGGAGATCTTCCTCTGCCTGGTCCTCCCCTTCGGGCTGGCGGTGACCTTTGGCAGGTGGGTCGGAAACGTCAAGCAGGGTCTCGCGCTCTTCGGCGCGATGGCGATCATCCTCGTCGGGGGCGCAGCCTTCGCGGCCCAGCAGGAGCAGGCCGGCAATCCGGCCCTCAGCTCGACGGCGGTGAGCCAGGTCGCCGGCAGCACCCAGGCGGGCGGCAACATGGAGGGCAAGGAGGCTCGCTTCGGCGCCGTCCAGTCCGCCATCTACAACGCCGCGGCGACCGGCACCAGCACCGGCTCGGTGGACGGCGCCACCGACAGCTACACCCCCCTGGGCGGCATGGTCCCGATGGTGCTCATCGAGCTGGGTGAGATCACTCCCGGCGGCACCGGGTCCGGCCTGTACGGCATAGTGGCCTTCGCCATCGTGGCCGTCTTCCTGGCGGGACTGATGGTCGGCCGCACCCCCGAGTACCTCGGCAAGAAGATCGAGTCGCGCGACATCAAGTACGCGGCGCTCGCCATCCTCATCCTGCCCCTCTCCATCCTCGGCTTCGCGGCGCTGGCGGTGCTCACCCCGGCTGGACAGGCGGGTCCGTTGAACCCCGGTCCCCACGGCTTCAGCGAGATCCTCTACGCCTACAGCTCGACGACGGGAAACAACGGCAGTGCCTTCGCGGGCCTCGGCGCCAACACCCTCTTCTACGACACCACCCTGGCCGCCGCCATGTGGCTGGGCCGGATCATCTTCGTCATCCCGGTGCTGGCTCTGGCCGGCTCCCTGGCCAAGAAGAAGATCGTGCCCGCCGGCGCGGGCACCTTCCCGACCGACACCCCGCTCTTCACGGCATTGCTCATCGGCACCATCCTGATCGTCGGTGCCCTGACGTTCTTCCCGGCGCTGGCTCTCGGTCCGATCCTCGAGCAGCTCCAGCTCCACGCCGGCATCCTCTCTCACCCTTGAGGAAATAGCGGTCATGACAGTCATCGCCAGCACAGGTGGGCTTCCGCAGCCACGCAAGCGGCGCCGGCAGAGCAGCCTGTACGACCCCGCCATCCTGGTTCCCGCCATCGGGGCGAGCTTCCGGAAGCTCAACCCCCGCGTGATGGCCCGCAACCCCGTGATGTTCGTGGTCGAGGTCGGTGCCGTGATCACGACCTACGTCTTCATCAGCGGCTTCTTCAACCACGGCGACCAGAGCTTTGTCGGACAGGTCTGCCTCTGGCTCTGGTTCACGGTGCTCTTCGCCAACTTCGCCGAGGCGGTCGCCGAGGGCCGGGGCAAGGCCCAGGCGGCGAGCCTTCGCCGCACGCGTTCGGACACCATCGCCCGCCGCCTGATGGGCGGCGTGGACGGCACCGAGGAGCGCGTCCCGGCACCCGAGCTGCGCAAGGGTGACGTCGTCGTCTGTGAGACGGGGGACATCATCCCGAGCGACGGCACCATCGTGGCTGGGATCGCCTCCGTCGACGAGTCCGCGATCACCGGCGAGTCCGCCCCGGTGATCCGCGAGGCGGGCGGCGACCGGAGCGCGGTCACCGGCGGGACCCGGGTGCTCAGCGACCGCATCGTCATCGAGATCACCCAGAATCCCGGCGAGACGTTCATGGATCGGATCATCGGCCTGGTCGAGTCGGCGTCGCGCCAGAAGACTCCCAACGAGATCGCGCTCAACATCCTCCTCGCCAGCCTCACCATCATCTTCATCATCGCCGTCGTCACCCTGCAGCCCTTTGCCGTCTTTGCCGGCGCCTCGGTCTCGGTGACGGTGCTGATCGCGCTGCTGGTCTGCCTCATCCCCACCACCATCGGCGCGCTGCTGTCCGCCATCGGCATCGCCGGCATCGATCGCCTGCTCCAGAAGAACGTGCTGGCGATGTCGGGTCGCGCCGTGGAGGCGGCCGGGGACGTCGACGTGCTCCTCCTCGACAAGACCGGCACCATCACCCTGGGCAACCGTCAGGCCACCGAGTTCATCCCCGCGCCCGGGGTCGAGATGCAGCGTCTGGTCAAGGCGGCGGACCTGGCGAGCGTCGCGGACGAGACCCCCGAGGGGCGCTCCATCGTGGCCCTGGCCCGGCGCATCGGCATCGCCGAGGAGCCGGACATCCACTCCTGGGCGTTTGTCCCGTTCACGGCCACGACCCGGATGAGCGGCGTGGACCGGGGCACCCTCAGCATCCGCAAGGGCGCCGGGGATGCGATCGCCTTCTGGTGCTCGGGTGAGACGAGCCACGAGCTTCCGGCGACGGTGCGCGATCAGGTGGAGACCATCGCCCGCAGCGGCGGCACCCCGCTGCTCGTCGCCGAGAACCGGACCGTGCTCGGCACCATCCATCTCAAGGACATCGTCAAGCCCGGCATCAAGGAGCGGTTCGAGGACCTGCGCCGGATGGGGCTGCGCACGGTGATGATCACCGGTGACAACCCGCTCACCGCCAAGGCGATCGCCGAGGAGGCAGGCGTCGACGACTTCCTCGCCGAGGCCACCCCCGAGAACAAGCTGGAGCTGATCCGCTCCGAGCAGGCGGGCGGCAAGCTGGTGGCGATGACCGGTGACGGGACCAACGACGCGCCCGCCCTCGCCCAGGCCGATGTCGGCGTGGCCATGCAGAGCGGGACCCAGGCCGCCAAGGAGGCGGGCAACCTGGTGGACCTCGACAGCGACCCGACCAAGCTGATCGAGATCGTGGAGACCGGCAAGCAGATGCTGATCACTCGCGGCGCGCTGACCACCTTCAGCGTCGCCAACGACGTGGCCAAGTACTTCGCCATCATCCCGGCGATGTTCGCCGTGGCCCTGCCATCCCTGAAGGCGCTCAACATCCTGCAGCTCAAGACGCCGGAGAGCGCCGTCCTCTCGGCGGTGATCTTCAACGCGCTGATCATCGTCGCGCTCATCCCGCTCTCCCTGCGCGGGGTCAAGTATCGGGCCGTGGGCGCCGCGTCGCTGCTCCGCCGCAATCTCCTGCTCTACGGAGTGGGCGGAGTCATCCTCCCCTTCATCGGCATCAAGGCCGTCGACATCGTGATCACCACACTTCACATGATCTGAGCTGAAAGAAGATGTTTCGCAACTTCCCCAAGGAACTGCTCGTCGCGGTGCGGATCACCCTGGTGATCGCCGTACTCGGTGGCCTCATCTACCCGCTGGTGATGCTGGGCATCTCTCAGGTCGCATTCAACAACCAGGCCAACGGCGGCCTGATCTCGAACCCCAATGGCAATGGCACCGTGGTCGGAGCCTCCCTGGTCGGCGAGTGCTACTACGAGACCAAGGAGGTGTCGGGCACCCCCGTCTTCCAGACCACCCAGTACGAGGGGCACACCTTCTACACCGTCGACCCCCGTTACTTCCAGGGACGGCCCTCGTACACCCAGACCACCGTCAACGGCACGGTGGTGGTGGTGCCGCTCAGCCCGCCGTGCGAGTCCAACAACTCCCAGGGGAGCAACCTCGCCCCCAGCAACGCGCTGCTGATCGAGCAGGTCGACACCTACGCCGGGTATCTCCACTGCGTGGGCGTCGACACCGCCGGCTCTTTCACCGCCGCCCAGCTGCAGCAGGCGGTCACCGACCCGAGCGTGCACTGCCTGAGCGCCGGCGCCACAACCACTCCCATCCCCGTGGACTTGGCGACCGGCGACTTCACCAGCTACGACCCCGACATCAGCGTCGCCGCGGCGCTGGCCCAGGTCAACATGGTGGCCGAGGCGCGCGGGCTCAACCCGTCCAAGGTGCACGCGGTGGTGGAGGCCAACATCAGCGGCCGCATCCTCTGGATCTTCGGTGAGTCCGACGTGGACGTTCTGCAGCTCAACCTGGCCATGAACAGGGCGTTCGGCGCTCCCCCGGCACTCGGATGACGGGGACGCCGAGCGGCGGTGGCGGGAATCACAGGGCGATTGACCCTGCCTGGGTACACTGGAGGCAGTAGGAGCCCGACCCAGGCCTGGCCCGCCGGGTGGGCGAGAGGTCGATGAGCAAACCCCCTTCCCAGACAGCCGCCGCCTCCGGGGTCGTCTCCGGAGACGAGGTGACAGCCCCCGGCCCCGCGGCGGTGGCCGGTCCCCCCTCTCCGCCGCGCGGCAAGCTCAAGGCGTACCTGGGCGCGATGCCCGGGTCGGGAAAGACCTTCGCCATGCTGCGTGAGGGTCGCGATCGCCGCGACGGTGGCGAGGACGTGGTGATCGGGTTCATCGAGACCCACGGAAGGGCGCGCACCGCCGAGGCGATCGGCTCGCTGGAGGTGCTGCCCCGGATCACCGTGGATTACCGCGGGACCCAGCTCTCCGAGATGGACGTGGACGCCGTGCTCGCCCGCCGGCCGCAGATCGTCCTCATCGACGAGCTGGCCCACACCAACGCTCCCGGGGTGCGCCACCACAAGCGCTGGGAGGATATCGAGGACATCCGCGACGCGGGCATTGACGTGATCACCACCATGAACATCCAGCACCTCGAGTCGGTGAAGGACGTGGTCGAGCGGATCACCGGGATCACCGTGCACGAGACCGTGCCCGACACCGTCCTCGACCGTGCCGATGAGGTCCAGTTCATCGACATCACCCCGGAGGCGCTCCGCAAGCGGATGCGCCACGGCAACGTCTACCCGGCTGACCGCGTCGACATGGCACTGCGCAACTTCTTCCGCCCGGGCAACCTGGCCGCGCTGCGCGAGCTGGGACTTCGGCTGGTGGCGGAGCGCATCGAGGTGGAGCGCGGAGGCATCCAGGCGCCACCGGAGGACGTCCTCACCGCCGTCTCCGGAGGGCCATCGGCGGAGGCCCTGATCCGCCGGGGCGTGCGCCAGGCCCGCCGGCGGCGCGGCTTCTGCACCGTCGTCCACGTGCGCTCCATGGAGGACGCGGCGGGGGAGTCCGGGCCGGAAGCGGGCTGGCACCGGCTCGCCGTCGAGCTGCAGACGTCGGTCCTGGAGCCGGAGTCCCATGACATCGCCGGCACCCTGGTGGCCATCGCCCGCGAGCGGGGCGTCCGCCACGTGGTCATGGGGGAGCCGCACCCCCGCGGCTTCCTGGCGCAGATGCGCCCGACGGTGGTCGACCGCGTGATCGAGGGTCTCCCCGACACCGACGTCCACGTCATCGCCCGCTACGCCGCCGCCCCCCACGCCCCCCAGGATCGGCCCGACCCCGACTCCCTGCTGCGCAACCTGAAGGTTGCCCGGCCTCGCGGCGGGCTCCGCCTCTACGTCAGCTACGCGCGCGGAGCCGGCGCCACCACCAAGATGCTCGACGAGGCCCGCCGCCGCGCCTCTCGGGGGACGGACGTCGTGGTCGGTGCGGTCCGCGGGGGAGGGGCCGCCCGGCTGGGCAGCCTCCCGCTGCTGGGCGGCCCCGGATCGCCGGCGGACCGGGGGGTGCTCGACGTCGAGGCGCTGCTGACCCGCAACCCCGATGTCGTGGCTGTGGACGATCTCGCGGGATTGACCACCACGGGGAGGCTCGTGGGCCACGTCCTGCCGCGGATCCGCGCCGCCGGCATCAACGTCATCGGCACCGTCCACCTGAGCGACCTGCACAGCACCGTGGCGCTGACGGGCGCGCTGCTCAACCGCCCGCCGGACCGGCCTATTCTCGACGACTCCTCGATGGATGCCGCCGATGAGGTCGAGCTGGTCGACGTCCCGCCCGCCGAGCTGGAGGAGCGGCTGCGCCAGGGGGAGATCATGCCGCCCGGCGAGGCCATCAAGGCCCTCCAGGGCGAGTTTCGCCCCGAGGTGCTGACGGCACTCCGGGAGATGGCACTGCGGCGGGTCGCCGAGCACTGCGACCGGCGCCTGGTCGCCTACATGAGCACGGCCCGGATCAACGAGCCATGGGAGGCGCGTCCCCGCGTCCTCGTCCTGGTCCCGCCCCGGCCCGGTCAGGATGCCGTCATCCGCCGTGCCGCCGCCCACGCCGCCCGGAGGGACGACGCTCTGACCGCGGTCTCGGTGCGCCGCGGCTCGCGCAGCGACGACGAGAAGCGTCTGCTCGGGGGATACGCCACCCTCACCCATCAGCTGGGTGGCGAATTCGTCACCATCGACGGCAACGATGTTGCCGCCACCGTCGCCGCCCATGCCCGCGGCCACCGGATCACCGAGATCCTGGTCATGCGGAGCGGCCGCAACAGCAGCTCAAAGACGCTGCGACGCCTCATCCGGCTGATGGCCGACGTGGACGTGCACGTCGTCGCCGCCAACGACGCGTAGCAGGCGCCGGTCTCTCAAGACTTCCGCACCCCGGTCGCTGCCGGTGGGGTCGCGGCGGCGGAGCGTGTAACGAAACCACGGAGCCGTCGTTTCACCCTTCGATATGAGCAATCAAACCTCGTCCTGGATCTGCCCACGACGTCGAGCCCTGCTGTTCCTGGTCGCACCGGTGATCCTCGCCGGCTGTACGGGTACCTCCCGGGCGGTGGGCTCGCCACGCTCCAGCGCCTCGCCGACCGGCCGCGCCACACCGACCGTATCCGCGATCGCGGGAACCCCGTCACCCAGCGCATCCACGAGCGCCGCCACTCCGTCCCTGGCCGCCGCGGTGGTGCTCTCTACCTGGTTCTCCTCTCCCACCTACGCGATCAGTCTCGTGGGAGGGGCGGGGAGGGTCCTCGCCTCGGCCACGGCCACCTCCCCAACCATCGGCATCCTTCAAGTGCCAACGCCCACGAGCGAGTCCAACACCCGCGTCTACTACCTGGACGGCAACACGACGGTGCGCTACCTGGCCCCTGATGGCAGCACGGGCGTTGCGGCCCAGGTCTCGGCTCCGTCCGGATCGGTCGTCGAGTTCGCCGTGAGCCCTGACGACACGCGCATCGCCATCTCGATCCAGAGCTTCAGCGATGCCACCAGCACCTTCACGGAGACCTCGTACGTGGAAGACGTGGGAACCGGCGCCGACCAGGTGCAGCTGCCGGGCGTGACCTGCTACGTGCCCAACGGGCAGGGGATTGACGCCAGCCCACCCCCCGGCACCTGCTCCGGCCTTGCTGAACAGCCCACCGGCTGGCACGACGGCTACATCGTCTACATCCTGGAATCCGATGCGCCGGCGCCGGCGGAGATCACGGGCTGGCTCGATCAGGCCGGCTACCTGCTCGTCGACCCGAACACGGGCGCGACGGTCGCAACTCTCTGCACCGCTCAGAACGAGACGGCGAAGTTCTTCCACTCGCCGCCGCCCTCCGCAGCCGGCTTCCTCTGCTCCGTGAGCGGGCCTTCGTCGACGGACGTGCAGCTCCAATCCTGGTCCGGCACAGTGGTGAGCGACCTCGGTTCCCACAACCCGCCATGCATGGACGTCGCTTCGGTGTCGCCGGGCGGGAAGGTCGCCTTCGAAGATAACTCCGCGGGATGCGGGCTTCCCCATACTCCAGTCGTCGTGCCCGCCGGCGGACACCAGACCGCGATCCCATACGCCGGCTACAGCGTGGGATGGCTGGACGACGATCACCTGATCGTCACCCCCCCGAACTCATCCGGCGGCCTTGACACCCTCGGCGTCCTTCGGATTCTCGATGTCAACGCCGGCCAACTCAGCCCGCCGCTGGCGGCTGAGGGGTTCTACGCAGGTGCCGTCCCCACCTTGCTCCACTGATCCGGCGGACCGGTCGGACGACCGGGATGATCCGGACCTGGTGGCCGGCGTGGTAGGGAGAGACCCTGACCTCCGCACCACCGCACGACGTCCGACCCCGTCTCAGCTCCGCTGATCGGTGGGGGACGCCGCAGGGAGGGTGAACGCGAAGTGCGCCCCCTCGCCCTCCTCCGGGTCCTCGATCCACACCCGGCCGGCGTGAGCCTCGACCAGGCCGCGGACGATCGCCAGCCCGAGCCCGGTGCCGCTCGGCACCGCACCATGGCCGTCCTCGCCCGTCTCCCCGTCGGTCACCCCGCGGACGAAACGCTCGAAGATCCGCTCCCGCTGCTCCACCGCCACACCGGGCCCCTGGTCGATGACGCGGATGACGACCATCGAGCGCTTGCCCGGAGCCGCCTCGACGGTGATCGGCGTCCCCGACGGCGCGTGCCGGTCGGCGTTCTGGAGCAGGTTGTCGAGGATCTGGCCCAGTCGATCCCAGTCGGCGAGCACCTCCAGCCCGTCGGGGGGCAGGCTGATCGCCACCGGCCGTGCCGGGGACGCCAGCCGCAGCCGGGCGGCCGCCGCCTCGACGGCGTCGCCCAGCTCGATCTCCACCGGGTCCAGGGTGACGGCGTGCGCCTCGATCCGGGCCATGTCGAGCAGGTCGGAGACGAGTCGCTCGAGGCGGCGGGCCTCGCCGATGATCGCCTCCACATCGGCGTGCACCGGGGCGGGAAGGCGAGGGCGCGCCAGCAGGTCGGTGGCGCCGGTGAGGATGCTCGCCAGCGGGGTGCGCAGCTCGTGTGAGACGTTGGCGAGCAGGTCGCTGCGCAGCCGGTCCGACGCCTCCAGCACCCGCACCTGTTGCTGGGTCTGGGCGAGCCGCACCGCCATCGCCGCCGCCTCCGCCTGCTCGCGCTCCAGCTGCTCCAGCTGCTCATTGGTGTGGCGCAGCTGCGCGGTGAGGCGCTCCGCCTCGATCTGAGCGTGGCGGCGTCCCGAGCCGACGCCCCCCGCTGCGACCGCGACCGCGGCGAAGACCACCAGGTCGATGAGGTCGCTGGGGTCGGCGATGGTGAGGGTGTGCACGGGGGGGACGAAGAAGTAGTCGACCAGCAGGAAGCTGAGCGCCGCGGCGGTGAGCGCCGAGGGGAGCCCTGTCAGGGTCCCGAGCACCGCCACCAGGGCCAGGTAGAGGAAGACGTAGTCGCGCGCCGAGGCGGGCCCGACCAGGCTGAGGAGCGCGGTGATGGCGATGGGCCCGCCGATCGCCGCGGCCAGCCCGGCCAGGGCCGTGAGATGACCGCGACCGCTGCTCGTCGACATGAGGGGATTGTGGTCCGGTGTGGCCGGGGTCTGGGCCGGTTACCGGGGCGGCGTGCCGTCCAGCTCGCGGGTCACGTCGTCGCCATGGAGCCGGAGCCGCCGGGCGCGCAAACCCCGGCGGATGCCGAGAAACTCCGGCACCGCCGCCACGGCGCAGACCGCGGCCACGGCGACGAGCACCACCCCGAGCCATTGAGGGCTGAGCAGCAGCGCCGTGACCCCGGCGGCGAGCAGCACGCCAGAGCAGCAGAGGAGCACCCCGACGACCACCACTAGTCCGGCGATCGCCGCCGGCTCCCGGGCCGACGCCGCCCGGGATCGGACGCCCTGCATGTCGACCACCGGCCGTCCCGCCTGCCGGGAGCGGGCGAGCCTCTGGAGGAGCGGTGCGAGCAGGATCGCAGCCAGCCAGGTCCATTTCAACGGCACGAGACCATGCTACCGGGGTCCCCGCGGAAACGCAGTTTTCGTAGGGTGGGCTACCCGGGGTACCCGCGACAGCGTGGTACATTCGCCCGGCAGCTCACTTGGAGGGAGACGATGGTCCGCGCCTACGTGCTCATCAGTGCCACCGCCGGCAAGTCGCTGGAGGTCGCCAACACGCTCCACGGGCAGGAGGGGATCCTCAAAGCCGACCCGATCAGCGGCGAGTACGACGTCATCGCCGAGGTCGAGGCGCGCGACATCGCCGGCATCGGCAAGCTCATCGTCGAGAAGGTCCAGGCCGCGGACGGCGTGTTCAAGACCATCACCTGCCTGGTGATCCAGTAGGGGATCCGGCAGCGGCCGCCTCGGGAGGCCTCGGCCTCGCCGGTCTCATCTCGCAGTCGGCAGCCCGGCTCCGCGCCAGCCCCCGGCTGCGCCGGTCGCTGTACGGCTGGCTCGCACTCGGGCTCGTCGCCGGTGAGGCGTTCACCCTCGTCATCGCCGGACTGCACGGCGGCGGATGGGTGGTCGCCGTTCTGCTGACCCTCGGCTGCTGGCTGGTCGTGGCCGTGGTCATGGCCGGGGGGGCCACCATGCTGGTCCGCCCCGACGGCAGCCGCGTCGACGTCTACGGGGTGCCCAACGGGCTGTCGGCGATCCGCGCCTGGCTCTGCCCGCCGCTCCTGCTCTGCACCGCCTGGTCCCTACCGGACCGGCTCGGGCTCATCCTCTGGATCTTCATCGGCGGATCGGTCGGGATGCTGGATGCCGTCGATGGCTGGGTGGCCCGCCGGTGGGGACCGGTGACCCAGCTCGGCAAGGCGATCGACCCCGGCACCGACGCCCTCTTCTTCAGCGTCGGCGCGCTGGGCAGTGTCTGGCTGGGCATCTTCGCCTGGTGGCTTGCCGTCCTCATCGTGGTCCGCTACATCGGCCCCCTGCTGCTCACCCCCGTCGTCTTTATCCTCCGGCGGCGGCCTGAGCTGGTGCGGACCAATTGGGGCCGCTACAGCACCATGGCGACCGGGCTCGTCCTCTTCGTCTGCATGCTGGTCAAGGTGTGGGGCGGGCCCGTCACCCTCGTCAACCTGGTGGTCGGCCTGCCCCTGCTGGTCCCCACCACCCTCCTCCATTTCCGCGCCCTGATCGAGAGGGTGGTCTCCGCGCCCCGGGCGCCAGGAACGAGGGCGGCCCCGGTTCCCTGACCGGTCGAGGGGCCGGAGGGGGCCCCGCGCCCATAATCGGGCCGCCGTGCGTGCTGTCCTCAAGGCCTCCCCGCGTCCGGGGGTGCTCATCACCGACGTCCCCGAGCCCACCGCCGGCCCGGGCGAGGTCCTCCTGCGGGTGGTCGCCGCGTCGATCTGCGGCACCGACATCCACCTCTACGACTGGAACCCCTGGGCGCGGGCTCGGGTTCACCTGCCCCGGGTCATGGGTCACGAGATCTGCGGCGAGGTGCTCGCACTCGGCGAGGGGGTGGAGGGCCGGGCGCGGGTCGGAGACCGCGTCGCGGTCGAATCCCATCTCGTCTGCCACCGCTGCGCGGCCTGCCTGCGCGGCGACTTCCACGTCTGCGCGGACACCAGGATCCTCGGCGTCGACGCCGACGGCGGGTTTGCCGGCCTGGTGGCGCTCCCCGCCGAGAACGTCTGGCCGGTGGGTCCGGAGATGGCCCCGGCCGTCGCCGCCGCCATGGAGCCCTTCGGCAACGCCGTCCACGCCTGCTCGTACGGAGAGCTGAAGGGCGCCACCGTCGCCGTCTTCGGCTGCGGCCCGATCGGGTGCGCCGCGGTGGCGGTGGCCAGGGCACGCGGGGCTGCGAGGGTGATCGCGGTGGAGCCCAACCGCTACCGGCTCGAGCTGGCCGGTCGCATGGGGGCGGACGCCCTCATCGAAGCCGGGGAGGGGAGTGCCGAGGCGGAGGTCCGCCGAGCCGCGGGCGGTGAGGTCGACTGCGCGCTGGAGATGAGCGGGGCCTCGGCGGCGGTCGTCGCGGCCACCCGGTCGGTCCGCTCCGGCGGGTGGGTCGCCCTGCTCGGCATCGGCGACCAGCCGACCAGCCTCGACCTCTCCCAGGACGTCGTCATGCGCGGCGTCACCCTCCACGGCGTCACCGGCCGCCGGCTCTACGCCACCTGGGAGGAGACCTCCCGACATCTGCGGAGCGGCGCCATCGACGCGCAGGCGCTGATCACCCACCGCTTCGCCATGGACGACATCGAGGAGGCGATCCGCCTCATCAAGTCCGGACGCTGTGGCAAGGTGTCGCTGCAGCCATGACCGAGATTCCGAGCCGCTCCGACGCCGTCCAGGCGCTCGACAGCTCGCTCGCCGCCGACCTCGACCGGCTCCGCGAGGAGGGCCTGTACCACGCGCTCCGCGTCCTGGAGTCCCCGCAGGGGCATGAGGTGACGATCGCCGGTCAGAGGCTGATCAACCTGAGCAGTAACAATTACCTCGGCCTCAACACCCACCCCCGCCTGGTCGAGGCGGCCGTCGAGGGGGCGCGGAAGTGGGGCGCCGGCACCGGCGCCGTCCGCACCATCGCCGGGACCCAATCGGTCCACGAGCAGCTCGAGGCGCGCCTCGCCGCCTTCAAGCGAACCGAGGCGGCGCTGGTCTTCCAGAGCGGCTACACCGTCAACGTCGGCGTTCTCGGCGCGCTGCTCGAGGAGGGGGACGTCGTCGTCAGCGACAAGCTCAACCATGCCTCGATCATCGACGGCATCCGGCTCACCAAGGCGGACCGCATCCTGTACGAGCACTGCGACCTCGACGACGCCGAGCGGGCGCTGGCGCAGGCGCAGGCCAAGGGATACCGCCGCATCCTGCTGGTCACGGACGGCGTCTTCTCCATGGACGGGGACATCGCCCCCCTTCCCGGCCTGGTGGAGCGTGCCGAGCATCACGGGGCTTCAGTGATGGTCGACGACGCCCACGCCACCGGCGTCCTCGGCGACCACGGACGGGGGACCACCGACCACTTCGGCCTCCATGGGCGGGTGGCGCTCAACATTGGCACCCTCTCCAAGGCGGTCGGGGTGGTGGGGGGCTACGTCGCCGCCAGCCAGACGGTGCGCGATTACCTCATCCAGAGGGCCCGCCCGTTTCTCTTCTCCTCCAGTCACCCGCCCGGGGTGGCCCTCTCCTGCATCGCCGCCATCGACGTCTTGGAGTCGGAGCCCGAGCTGCTCGAGCGGCTGTGGGCGAACACGCGCCACTTCAAGCAGGGGCTCTCCGAGCTGGGCTTCGACACCGGAGCCAGCCAGACCCCGATCACGCCGGTCATCTGCGGCGAGGCTTCGATCGCCGCGCAGCTCTCCGACCAGCTCATGGAGCGGGGTGTCTTCGCCCAGGCGATCGGCTTCCCGACCGTGCCGCTGGGCAGGGCCCGGGTCCGGACCATCGTCACCGCCACCCACACCGCGGACGAGCTGGATCACGCCCTGGAAGCCTTCGCCAGCGCGGGTCGCCGCCTCGGCCTGGTGCGGAGGTGAGTCGGCGAGCAGTGATGGTGCCGCCTCTGCCGGGCTCCATCTCCATCTCCGGCGCAGCCGCATCCCCCTCCCGTAACGGCCCCCAGTCACTCGGCTTCTGCTGGGTGACACCTCGAGGGAGGCGCTGACATCGCACGTCGCACCGACGCCGAGCTCGAGGAGGAGCGTCAGCTGATCCTGGCCGCGCAGCAGGACAGAGCGGCGTTCGCGCCGCTCTACGAACGCTACGTCGACCAGATCTTCGCCTACACCTTCACCCTCACCAGGGACCGGGAGCTTGCCGAGGACGTGACCGCCGCCACCTTCGCCAAGGGATTGGAGGAGTTGCCGCGCTTCGAGTGGCGCGGCGTGCCCTACTCGTCCTGGCTCTACCGGGTCGCCTCCAACCTGGTCGCCCGCCAGCGTCGCCGGCCGGCCTGGATCGAGCTGGCTCCCGGGATGGCGAGCGACGAACCGTCGCCGCTCGACGAGGTCGAGAAGAGCGATCGCGCCGCCGAGGTCCGCACCGCGGTCCGGTCGCTTCCCGACGATCAGCGCCAGGTGGTGGCGCTCCGCTTCGCCGGTGAGATGCACAACCGCGAGATCGCCGAGATCATGGGCCGCAGTGAGGGGGCGGTGAAACTGCTCACCTTCCGGGCCCTGACCACCTTGCGCAAGCGCTTCGGCGCACCGCTGCCCGAGGAGACGCGCCGCCTCCACGGGGAGGCACACCGGCGGCGTCTCCCCATCCTCCCGCCGGATCTGTCCGAGGGCCGGGGATGATCGACGACGTCGAGCGGCTCGATGCCGCACTCAACCGCCAGCGGATCGGGGCGAGCGTCGAGGACCTCCCGCCCTCGCTCCGAGGGCTGGTCCTGCTCGCTGCGGAGATCGGCGACGCCTACCGGGTTGGCAGCCTCACCCCCGCCGACCGTGAGCGCATCTACGCGGAGGCCCTGCTCCGCCTGGACGCCGCCCTGAGAGCCCACCGCCATCTCTGGCAGCGGATCGACGGGCGCGGCGCCGCGGTGATCGGGGGCGCGGCCGCGGTGACCGCGGTGGCTGCAGCCATCGGGGTGCGGGTCATCGTCGGGCACCGCGGCCACCGGCTCCATCCGGCCGCCATCTAGGGTCTCGCCCCGGGGCCTCCGGACGGGACAGGCCGGGCGTCCCGCGATACAGTCGCCGCATGGCAACCGACGACGAGCCCGACGGTATGGACGACCGCGAGCGAGCGCGAATCCGGCGGCGCGACCGCAAGCAGCGCCCCCGCATGGTCGTGGACAACGCTGGGGTGAAGCGCGTGCTCCAGGCCCTCGCCTTCCGGAGACGCCGGGGCAGCTCCGGTCCGCGCGAGGGGTCGCCGGCGCCCTGAGGCGCGGCCGCGAGCTCCCCCCGCCCGGCTGCAACAGGACGTGACGGGCGGACCCAGGCACCATCGGCGTAGCCGACAATGGGCCGATGTCCGAGACGGGCCCCCCGCCGCCTCCGCCGGGATACCCTCCGCCCGGCCCGGTCCCGCCGCCCGGCTATCCGCCGCCGCCCGGCTATGGCCCATCTCCCGGTTTTGGCCCACCTCCCGGCTACGGCCCGCCCCCCGGGTACGGCCCGCCCCCCGGGTACGGTCACCCTCCTGGGTACGGCCCCCCTCCGGGCTACGGGCCTCCACCGGGCTACGGGCCTCCACTGGGCTACGGGCCTCCACCGGGCTACGGGCCTCCACCGGGCTACGGCCCTCCCGGCTACTCTCCAGCCGGTTTCCCCGCCTGGGCCTGGGCGCCCCCGGTCACCGGCTCCGGGCGGTTCCGAGCCCAGTCGTTCGGTGAGCTGCTCGACTCGACCTTCACGGTCTACCGCCGGAAGTTCCTGATCATCCTGGCGATCACCGCCCTCTTCCAGCTGCCCTACCTCGCCGTCCAATTCTTCTTCGAGCAATCCGCGCTCGGGACCATCCTCTCCTTCTCCTCGCGGGCCGACACGGGCCAGACAGTCCCTCTCACCCAGCTGGGGCCGGTGTTCAGCGCCGAGGCCACCGTCCTCGTGATCTCCCTCGCCTACTATCTCCTGCTGCTCCCCCTGGCCCAGGGTGCGGTCATCCGGGTGGTGAGCGACGAGTATCTCGACCGGCCATCCGGCGTGAGCCTCGCGCTCGGCTCGGCCTGGCGTCGCATCCGGGCACTGATCGGTTACGTCCTGCTCGAGCTGGGGATCTGGGTCGGCTCGTTCCTGGGAGTCGCGCTCCTCTCCTTGCTCCTCGCCCTCGCGGGGGCCGGCACCGCCGCCGTGGCGGTGCTGTTCCTCCTGTTCGTCGGCTGGTTCGTCTTCTTCCTCTTCACCTACGTCAGGTTCTGCCTCGGCATCCAGGCCGTCGTCCTGGAGCGGCTCTCGCCGGTCGCCGCACTCCGGCGGAGCATGCGGCTCACCCGTGGCTCGTTCTGGCGGATCGTCCTCTTCTACGTCGTGATCGGCCTGGTGAGCGGCATCATCAGCGAGATCCTCGGCCTCCTCCCCGGTGTCTTCGTCACCTCCCTGCCACTCGGCACCCGGGCGGTGATCGAGGTGCTCGCCACCGGCGTCGTCCAGATCTTCACCTCGCCATTCATCCTCATCCTCCTCACCCTCGTCTACTACGACATCCGGATCCGCCGCGAGGCCTTCGATATCGAGATGCTCGCCCAGTCGCTGTGACCTGGATGACGGGCCGCCGTTCCCTCCTCGTCCTGCCCCTCCTCGCCGCCGGGGCGATCGCCCTCCTGATGGGCGCCGTCCCGGCCGCGGCGTCAGGCTGCAGCACCGCGTACGTCGCTCAGCTGGGCCAGGTCCGGAACGACGTCGAGGCGGGGTCCTCCGTCCCAGCCGCGGTGCAGCAGCTGCAGGCCCTCGCCGCCGCGGACGGGGCGACGGCCGCACTCGAGCCGGTGATCTCCGATCTCCAGAGCGGCGATCTCGCAGGCGCAGAGCGGTTGCTCGGCACCGCGGTCACAACCCTCAAGGCCCCGGGCGGCTCGGCGTGCGGCACCGAGACGAGCACCGAGCGTCAGGCGCTAGCGGGCGTGTACCGCTCGCCGACCTTCGCCAACCTCGATCAGCCGCCTTCCCCGAACTGGGTCCAGCAGGTCCTCAACGCCATCGCCAGCTTCCTGGGCCGCCTGGTCGGCACCCTGGGACCGCTCGTGACCATCGTCCTGGCGGCCCTCATCCTCGGCGTGGTGGTGGCGATCGCCGGCTGGCGCATTCGCCAGGTGATCGCCTCGGGGCAGGAACCGGCGGTCGACCCGGGGTCCGTCCCGGCCGCGACCGATGCCGAGGAGGAGTGGGCCGGCGCGCTCGCGGCGT
>Ga0181535_10001046_pt1 | contig 37716 bp, 36 predicted proteins | sample PEATcosm2014_Bin_44_FD_119774 | JGI IMG/M metagenome (GOLD analysis project Ga0181535, IMG submission 119774) | Peatland microbial communities from MTU Mesocosm Facility, Houghton, MI, USA - PEATcosm2014_Bin17_30_metaG | ecosystem: Environmental > Terrestrial > Soil > Wetlands > Peat | place... | reverse complement strand
GCTTGATGTCCACGACCCCGCCTGTTTTGTCCGTGACTTTTACGTTTATGAGCCCTTTTCCGCCGCGGCTCTGCTCCCTGTATTCTTTTACAAGAGTCCTCTTGCCGAACCCTTTGTCGGTCACGGTAAGCAGGGTCATATTCTTGTCCTCGGCGTGCAGCACTGTCATGGAAACAACCCTGTCCGATTTATCCAGGTTTATCCCCCGGACTCCCATGCCGGCCCTTCCTATTTCACGAATATCCTTGGCGTCAAAGCGTATCGCCTTGCCGTCGCATGTGGCTATAAATACCTGGTCGCCTATTGCGCACAGTTTCGTCTCTATAAGGGCGTCTTTTTCATTCAGGCCTATCGCTATGATGCCGCCCGAGCGGGGATTTGAAAAAAGCGAGAGGCTCGTCCTTTTTACGAGGCCGTCTTTTGTGACCATCAAAAGGAACTGGTCGTCCTTAAATTCTTTCACGCTCACATAAGCCGCTATCTTTTCCCCCTCTTCAAGCTTGATGAGGTTCACAATGGCCTTGCCCTTTGCCGTCCTTACGGCCTCGGGTATCTCGTAAACCTTGAGCCAGTGGCAGCGGCCCTTGGACGTGAAGAACATCATGTAATCGTGGGTGTTGGCCACGAAAATGTCCTGGACAAAATCCTCGTCCTGGGTGGTGACCGCTATGATGCCGCGGCCTCCGCGCTTCTGGGCCTTGTATGCAGACGAGGCTGTTCTCTTGATAAAACCCTTGTGGGTCATGGTTATCACCATGTCCTCTTCCTGTATCATGTCTTCTACTGTCAATTCCTTTTCACGCGCTATTATTTCGGTGCGCCGAGGATCGGCAAATTTCTGTTTTATATCGGTAAGCTCTTTCACTATCAGCGCGAGTATTTTTTTCTCGCTCGCAAGCAGTGATTTCAGCTCTTCGATGAGTTTTTTCAGCTCGGCAAGTTCCTTTTCCAGTTTTTCAACCTCGAGGGCCGTCAACTGCTGCAGTTTCATGTCCAGAATGGCCTGCGCCTGGACCACCGAAAGCTTGAAAGAGTTCACGAGCCCGGTGCGCGCCGCGTCGACATTTTCGGATGAACGGATTAGCTTTATCACCTTATCGAGATATTTAAGGGCTATAAGAAGCCCTTCGAGTATGTGTGCGCGCTTCTCGGCCTTATTGAGCTCGAATTTGGTCCTTCTTATAATAACTTCCATCCTGTAATCGATAAAATTCGTCAAAAAGTCGGCAATGTTCAGTGTCCTGGGTTTTCCGTTCACGAGCGCGAGTAAATTCACCCCGAAAGTCGTCCTTAAAACCGTGTGTTTGTAAAGCTGGTTCAGGACCACTTCGGGATTGTCGTTCCTTGAAATTTCTATGACGGCCCTTACACCGTCCTTGTCCGACTCGTCGCGTAGGTCGGATATTCCCTCGAGCTTCTTGTCCCTGACCAGGTCCGATATGGTCTCGAGCAGTTGCGCCTTGTTGACCATGTATGGAAGCTCTGTTATGACTATCTGCTGTTTTCCCTTTTTTGTTTCCTCTATCTTCGCCTTGGCCTGCATTACGACGGAGCCGCGCCCCGTCTCGTACGCTTTCTTTATCCCGTCCCTGCCTATTATATACGCGCCGGTGGGAAAATCCGGCCCGTGTATGATCTTAATTATCTCGTCTATCTTTACCTTTGAACCGCGATTGTTTATCATATATATCGTGGCGTCTATGACTTCGCCGAGATTGTGAGGCGGAATATTTGTCGCCATTCCTACGGCAATACCTGATGAACCGTTGACAAGCAGATGCGGGAACCCCACGGGGAAAGTCACCGGCTCCTTGTTGGATTCGTCATAGGTCGGCACAAAATCCACCGTGTCCTTGTCAAGGTCCCTTATAAGTTCCTCTGTTATCTTGTGCATCCTGGCTTCGGTGTAACGCATTGCCGCGGGCGGATCCCCGTCGACGGATCCGAAGTTTCCCTGCCCGTCGATCAGCGGCATCCTGAACGTGAACGTCTGCGCCATCCTGACCATTGTGTCGTAAATCGCGGAATCTCCGTGCGGATGATAATTGCCCATCACTTCTCCGACTATCTTCGCCGACTTCCTGTAGGGCTTTCCGTAATAAAGTCCCATGTCATAAGTGGTGTAAAGGATCCTTCTCTGCACCGGTTTCAGCCCGTCGCGTATGTCCGGCAGGGCCCTTCCCACTATCACGGACATCGAATAATCCAGATAGGATGTCTGCATCTCGTCTTCTATCGTAGTCTGTTTTACCTGGGCAAATATTTTTTCATCCATTTATTTTATCTTCTCCGTTATTTTCTTATCGGCATTACGATGTAAAGGAAATCGTCGTTGCCTTTTCCCTTGATTATGCCGGGGTTCATCGAGGATATAAGCTTTATCTCTATGGTGTCGGATTCGATTACCTTGAGAACGTCCATTATGTAGGCCGCGTTGTAGGAAACTTCTATGGGTTCCCCGTCATATTTTATATCTATTTCCTCAAAAGCCTCCCCTTCATCCTGCGCCTGCGCGTTTATCACAAGCCTGTTCTTTTCGAGCTTGATTATGACTATTTTTGATTTGTCGCTTGTGATCGTGGACGCCCTTCTTATCGCCGCGGCGAATTCTTCCTTGTTCACCGAAGCTTCCATATTGAATTCCTTTGGTATGACCTGGTTGTAGTTCGGATAATTTTCATCTATTATCCTTGAAACAATGTCCATGTTGTCCATATGAAATTCTATTACCTTGTCGTAAAAATTTATCGTTATTTCCTTTGATTCATCATCGGACAATACCTTTACTATTTCATTGATGGTCTTGAGTGGTATAATATAATCAAATTTTGATTTTACGCCTGTCTTCAGCGCGGCTTGATAATATGCCAGCCTGTGCGCGTCCGTGGCCACCGCCTCTATCTTGTTCCCCTCGAATTTAAAAAATACGCCGTTCAGGTTCCTCTTGGTGGTGTCCTTTAAGGCGGCGTAATATATCTTTGATATTATTTCTTTTAAAAGTTTCTGCGGTATCTTTATTGATTCAAGTTTTTTCTCGTCGAGCTGAAGCACGGGAAAATCCTCGGCAGGAAGACCGTTTATCTTGTATGATGCTTTTTTGCATACTACCTTTGTGTTGTCGTTCTTATCCGTCTCTATCTTTATGTTGTCGTCGGTAAATTCCTTTATAAGTGGAATTATTTTTTTTGGTATAGTGGTTTTACCGGGCTGTTCTATCTTTTCCACATTACATTTTATCCTGACTGAAATGTCCATGTCCGTCGCCGATAAATAAAGGAAATCATCCTCGGCGTCAAAAAGTATGTTCGACAGCAGCGGCAGGGTGGAGCCTGTGGAGATAAAATACTGGGCGATCTGCAAAGAATCGAGAATTTCATTCTTCTTGGTGATTATTTTCATTTAAAGCCTCCTGAATAATATTTTCCACATTAATGGCGTCTATAACAATAAAAAAACATATTAATTAATAATACTGTTGCTTCTGTTGTACTGTTAGTAATCTTAAGAACTTTAAAGAACCATAGAAAAATAACTCATTATTGCGTTGTTAATGTGAATAACAACTACATTTTAATACAATAAATGCCATTTATCCACAATAAATTTCTTGCCTGTTATTTATCAACATCAATCCACAACGATGCTAACATGCCATCAACAGCATTATTATTTTTTTATGCGCGCGACAAGTTCGTCCATGGCAAGCCTGAATTTATCGTCCGCTTTTATCATGTGTTCCACTTTTTTGATGGCGTGCATTACCGTGGTGTGGTCCTTGCCGCCGAAATACTGGCCTATCTGTACCAGTGAATAATCCGTAAGGTTCCTGGTTATATACATGGCGGTTTGTCTCGCCATGGCGATGTTTTCCGGCCTTTTTCTCGAGGAGAGATCCTGTACCTTGATATTATAATAATCGGCCACTATCTGCTGTATGAGGTCGATACCGATCTTTTTATTGGAATCAAAAGAAGGGTTTGTAACCTTCAGGGCCTGCTTGGCAAGGTCCAGGTCTATCTCGCTGCCCGTCTGCATTGAAAGAGCCACAAGAGTTGAAAAAGTGGCGCTGAGCGAGCGGATATTCGTGTCAACGTGCTCGGCGAGGAACGCCAGCACATTATCAGGGACTATTTTATTCATATCCCTGGCTTTGAGTTTTAATATTGCGACCCTTGTCTCGAAATTGGGCGGCTGGATGTCCGCTATGATGCCGGCCGCAAAACGTGATTTTAACCGGTCCTCGAGGTTCAGTTCCTGCGGAGGGGAATCCGATGTTGCCACTATCTGTTTGTTAAGGTTGGAGAGGTCGTTGAACGTATGGAAAAATTCCTCCCTTGCCTGTATGCCTTTTTGCAGGAACTCTATGTCGTCCACCAGCAGCAGGTCGACGCTCCGGTATTTTTCCTTGAAATCCGCCATTTTTCCGCTGCCGATATGCTGAACCACGTCGAATATGAATTTTTCCGCTGTGGTGATGAGTATTTTTGCCTGCGGATTTTTTTCATAGACAAGATTGCCGATGGCGTGAAGCAGGTGTGTTTTCCCGAGCCCTACCCCGCCATAGATGAAAAGCGGGTTGTAAGTCTGGCCCGGGGCCTCGGCGACGGCTTTTGAGGCAGCATGCGCGAACCTGTTGGAATCACCCACTATAAAATTATCAAATTTGAATTTTGTATTAAGATAGGGTATGTGTCCCGCCGGCGAATCCAGAGGAAGCGGTATCTGTTGTTCCTTAATGGTTATCTTAGGTTCCACGTTTTTTTGCGAAGCCTGGGACTTGCTTACTTCGACTGAAAAAGAGACCGAATCGTTTATGCTCTTTTTAAGTATATTAAGGATGGCTTCGGAGTATTTTTCATTCAGGTTCTTCTTATGAAGGCCGCTGGGGACCTCGATAATGCACTTGTTTTCCTTTTCATCGCAGCTAGCCGTGGATTTTTCGAGCCATATATATAGTGAAGGCGAACTTGTTTTTAATTGCCCTACTATCTGGTCCCAATCAAATGACATTTAATTTTTTACCAGCCTTTTATAATATTTATAAAGATATCCACAAAAAACTCAATTATTTAAGACATTGTGGATAATTGTTTATTGCCTTATATTAAAGGAGAAAAACACATTATCCACAGCTATTAACAACCACATGTTAACAACTTAATAACATTGATTTAATAGCAAAAACAACGCCTTAATTAGATTTTATTATACCTTAAACTATCTTTTTTTACAACAATAAGTTTATTAATATGCAGGTCAACATAAAAGAAAAAGCCCCCGCAGTATTGAACGCGGGGGCTTTTTTGGTAACTTATGACGTTTATTTCCAGCCGTAGGTTATTGCTATTTCAGAGATAAAATTTGGCGTCTGTTCGCCGGTCAGGAAATATGGCCCGTTTGTAAGCATGGCCGTATTTACGTCAGCATCTATCGTTATGCCGCCGAAAACTCCAGTAATTCCAAGCGCCATTACAGGTGCATCGCTCGTTGTGCTGTCAACGGTGGTATTTGTCGTTACGTTGCCGTTGGCGGCTTTTACTACGGTCGTTGTCGATGTGATGCCCCATACAGCCTTGTTTACACCGCCCCTTACTGTCCAGGTGTCGTTGATCTTTCCTTCGACTCCGGCAAAAACAGGAAGATTGATGGTGTTGATGTCAGTTGAATTACCGTTACCGGCGAGATTAGCTCCTGTCAGCTTGTTCTGGTTTGATTCAAGGGAATTGTTCATGTTGAAAGAAGGCTGCACGCCCAAATAAATATTGAACCCGCCGGCTTTTATTGTTTTGGAGCCGCCGAGAGCGATGTTAATAATGGAATCGCCCGTTGATTCCTCAGTATGCGTGGTAAGCGTTCCGCCTGTAAATGTTTTGGCAAGTACAAGGGTGTTTTCCTGTGTAAATCCGAGATTTACATAACCAAGCATATCATTCGGAAGGGCAGTCCTGCCGTTTAGGTTTATCTCAACTCCGTTTGTTCCGGTCTGACCGATGGCGGTTGTGGCGCCGGTGTTGTCTTTTGTAACATCGTCATGCGTATAATTTGAAGGTATGTTGATGTCCAGGCCTATGTCAACAGGCATGTTCTTTTTGATGTCAAAAGTATAGCCGCCGAATACGCCTATATTATAGGAATGGTTTGATGTATAGCTTCCGTCCGTGTTATTTACAACCGCGCCGTCAAGTGTTTTACTATTTGCCGAGCCGTAAGACAGGCCGAAACCCATGTTGCCCATGCTGTATATGGCCCCTGAACCGTTTATATTCGGCGCTATCAACGAAAAAGTGGGCATATTTGCGAGAAGGCCGACAACTCCACTGGAGAATGGAAGATTAATATACCCGTTGGAACTGACCGTGGTCATTTCGCCGACGGCCAAATCCGGATACTGCGAGACCATCTGGGGAAAATACTTGTATGCCAGAAAGTCGTCCTGGACCATCCATGCCGCGTTTCCGAGCCCGAGGCCGTCTATCCTTGCCTCCGACGCCAGAAGTCCGGATGCAACCAGAGAAAACAGGGCTAAAACTAAAAGCATTTTTTTCATAAAGAATTATCCTCCCGATTTTTTTTAAATGAAAAACACTTAACTGACTTGCCTGCATCACCACCTTTCGTTTTTATGCAAAAAACAATTTAAAAGGCTTCGCTCTGCAAGATTTTGATTTTCCCCTACCTGTTGTTAACACAATATTAACAGATGATTTTTATTTTGTCAATTGCGGAGAATTTTCATATTCAAAACAGATTGAAAAATGCGGACCCTTGTGCTAATATTTTCATGATAAATAATTTAGGAGGGATGGACATGGACAAGATCATAAAGATGTTGCTTGCCGGCATACTTGCGGGGTTTATTCTGTTTCTTGTGGCTTCGATTTCCTACAAATACACCGGAAGAATTTCGGACCCGTCTTTAAGCGCGCTCTTCAGGGACGAGATATCGATGAAATGGTTCTATAAGCTCCTGATGCTCAACGTCGGCATGGGTGTCATCATGGCTGTTTTTTACGCGCTGATGTCAAAAGGTATGCCCGGAGGAAACATAATCAAGGGAATTTTTTGGGGCTTCGTTGTGTGGGCGATACTGATATCCCAGCCGCTCATCATGTCGCTGGTCGCGGGCAAATTCACGGCTGATCTTATAATTTCATGGCTTGCGCAGGGGCTGGTAAGTTATGTCGCTGCGGGTTTCTGTATTTCCCTCATATACAAGGATTAATTATCAGGCGTAATTTATCCATTCAAGGGTGAAGCACAGGCAGGTTTTGGGGGCATTTTCCGTGATGAAAGCTTCTTTTGCCTTTATGGCTTTTACAGCATATTTTATCCATCCGCATATGTTCTTGGCCAAATAAGGCGAGACCGGAAGGTTCCTGATATATATGCTCGCTTTGTTATCTTTTAAGTATTTTATTTCAACTACAGCCGCGGAAAAATAGGACAAAAAGACCGATTCGGCATTGGTCAGCGCGCTCTGTATCGACATATCCTTAAAAAGCCGGTGTGAGGATTCAAAAGCCTGTTTTGCCGCAAACTCTCCTGCCTCAAAAAGCATCGAAGCGTCCCCGAAACCGAAATATTTGTCGACTTTTTCCGAATAATCCAGGAAAAGTTTCAGGTCATACCAGTCCAGTTCGATAAAATCTTTTATTACGCAGAAACATGGATTATCGATGAAGAAATTTTTTACCCTTTCGACGCCATATTTTTTTTCCGCATATCCCAGTATTGATTTAAAGGCGCTTCCTCTGACCTGCATTTGTCCTCCATAGCATGAAACTGTGTTTCATCATTAATAACATAAATATACTTATATTGTCAAGTTTATAATTAGCTGTTTTGTTGCGGTTTTTGCGTATTATTTTACGATGAAACACATAAAATGAAACGTTTCAGGGAAAATTATTTATTTTCGAAAGCTTTTTTAAGCTCTTTTATGGCACAATATTCTCCGCACATAGAGCAAACCTCTTTATCGTGTAAAGGAAGCGAGTCGCGCATTTTTTGCGCTTTTTTACCGTCTATTGCCAGGCTTATCTGGCCTTCCCAGTCAAGATTTTTTCTGGCCCTGGCCATCTTGTTATCCCATTCTATGGCGCCCGGGATGCCCCGGGCAATGTCGGCGGCGTGTGCGGCTATCCTTGATACTATGACGCCTTCCCGAACCTCATCGATGTCAGGGAGCTTCAAATGTTCCGCCGCGGTGACATAGCACAAAAAATCTGCCCCGTTAGACGCCGCTATCGCGCCGCCTATTGCCGCGGTTATGTGGTCATATCCCGGCGCAATATCCGTGACAAGGGGCCCCAGGACGTAAAAAGGGGCGTTGTTGCAGAGTTTCTTCTGCAGCTGCATATTGGTTATTATCTGGTTTATGGGCATGTGGCCAGGGCCTTCTATCATGACCTGGACATTTTTTTCATAGGCGCGTTTCGCAAGTTCGCCCAGGACAAGCAGTTCGTGTATCTGCGCCCTGTCGGTGGCGTCGGAGAGACAACCCGGCCTCATTCCGTCGCCGAGAGACAGCGTCATGTCATATTTATAAGCTATGTCCAGAAGCCTGTCGAATTGGGAGTATAGCGGGTTCTCTTTTTTGTTCTTCAATATCCAGACGGCCAAAAATGTGCCGCCGCGGCTTACGGTGTCGAGTATCCTTCCCTGTGACATCATGGATGCCACCGTGGCCTGCGTGATCCCGCAGTGAACCGTTATAAAATCGACGCCCTGTTTTCCATGCTCCTCGATGACGCCGAAGAGTTCGTCCTCGGTCATCCTTGAGACATCGCCTTTTTCTGCTATGACCCTTACGGCCGCGTCATATATAGGGACCGTCCCAACGGGAACGGTCGAATGCTTCATTATGGAATCCCTGATGGCGCGCAGGTCCCCGCCCGTGGAAAGGTCCATAACCGCGTCTGCGCCGGCTTCTATGGCGGCGTTCAGCTTGTCAAGCTCGCAACCCGCGGAACATGAGTCCTGGGAAGAGCCTATGTTGGCGTTGACCTTTATTTTTGTGTTCCTGCCTATGGCGGTCGGCCTGCAGTTTGCATGGTTTATATTTTTGGGGATAACGATCTCGCCCGAGGCGACAAAACCCATAAGGACATTTACGTCCATATTCTCATTTTTTGCCGCCTCTTTCATTTCATGGGTAACAATGCCTTTCTTTGCCATTTCAAGCTGTGTCATTTATATCTCCTTGGAAGTAATGATAGATCTTAAGCGGCGCGTTTGTCCGCGGATGTCATCGCTGGAAAAAACAGCCGATATGAAGGAATAGTTTTTTATTCCGATTTTTTTCAACCGGGCAATATTATAACCGTTAATGCCGCCGATTGCAACCATGGGGGTATTTATTTTACCCGCTATTTTTTTTAAGGATGAGGCTCCAACGGGCTTTGTGGATTTTTGTCCCGTGGCGAACACCGGCCCCACGCCGATATAGGCGGGCTTAAGCCTGTCGCAAACGACGGCTTCCTTTAAGCTCGATGCCGAAACCCCGATTATCATGTCGTCTTTTACGAGTTTTTTCACGGCGCCAAAAGGCATATCGCTTTTGCCGACGTGAACTCCGTCGGCGCCTGCGGCCATTGCGGCCGCGACCCTGTCGTTAATAATGAACGGGATATGTTTTCTGCGGCATATCTTGAGCGCGCCAAGGGCGATCTCATGGAACATCCGGTCGTTAAGGGATTTGGAACGCAGCTGGATGGCGGTTGCTCCTCCTGCAATTGTGCTTAAAAGGCATTGACGCCAGTTTTTATCCAGGGAGATTATGTAATCAATGTCGAGAATAACATAAACGGAAAGGTCGATGTTCCTTTTCATATTTTTACAAGAAGTTCCTTTTCGAGTTCATACGTTTTATAGCGCAGTTCCTTGAAAATCACCGCGGCCGGGACGCTTACAAGTTTCGTTATTTCTTCGAGGACCCTCAATGATTCCTGCACGCGCTTGAAATTCGACGCAAGTATATCGGAAATATCGCAGCGCGTGAACTCGCTTTTGATCCTTGAGCGCCGGCCGATGTCGTCTTCCGAGAGGCGGTTCTTTATAAGCGCGGAACGGTCCGGGGATATTTTTTTAACCGCGCTATCCACGGTGTGCCTTATTGATTTAAGTTTCGGGGTGGTTTTTTTGTCCGCAAGTATGAACCTGGAAACATCCTCTATGACGCGGAGCCCTTCCTTGGTCCTGTTGACATTGGCGTCTATCAGGGTGTAGATGTTCCTTTTGCTTTTCATTTATCTGTTGATCCGCATGTATGAGGAAAAATTTTTCAGTATATGCCTGAACGACACTCCCTCATCCTTCCATTTGCCCAATATGAAGCCGAGGGCGCACATGGCTATTATGAAGAGAGTCTTGATGAAACCGAATATGACAAGGAATAGGGCGAGAAGAAAAAAGGAGACAACCCCCGTGATTTTCCAGAAATTGAGTATAAGGTATTTCAGGATCTCTTTCATTTTTCGTCTTCCTTGGACCTGTAGAGGACTTTGCTGACTATGACGGTGGGCTTTATTTCATTGGCGATTCCCAGGGTATACTGGATATACTGTATTATCGCTTCCTGGACCTCCTGGGTCACCTCCGCCACCGACCTGTCCGAAAACAGTGTGACGTGTGCCGTGACTTTAAGCCCTTTCCTGGTTGAGATGACCTTGCCCTTGATATCCTTGACTCCTTTTACCTGGTTCTTCACCACCCTTGAAAAATCCTCTATGGCACCGAGGGAAACCATTATCTCGCCGAGAGGGGATTCAAGAACCACCGTCCTCTCGCTGCGCCTTTTTTCAATGTTGCCGAATATGGTGAAAAGGGCGACGGAAATGAAGAAGACGCCCATGATGAGGACCGCTATGCGTATGGCTATTATTTTTGCGGTGTCCGTGTTGGCCAGGGCGTTGATAAGGCTCTGTGAAGTCGAGAGCGCCCACTGATTGGCGCTGTGCGTGGTGCTGACCGCGATAAACAGGGCGCCGGCGGAAAAAAATAAAAGGGTGTTTATCGTTATTATTATTCTGTTAAAATATTTCATAAAAAGCCTCCTTGGATCTTATATATTAAAGTAAGTGTCTCCCCTTAAGTCGGTTTTTTTTCTTACGCTGTTCACATTGACGTGGATCTTGTCCACGGAAAGTCCGGTCATTGTCTCTATGGATTCCCTGACCTTGTCCTGTACCTCGGAGGCAACGTCGGAAACTTCCCTGCCGAAGGATACGATCAGGTCGATATTGAGGGAAACCGTATCGTTGGCCATTTCCACCTTTACGCCTTTTATGGAATCCTTCACGCCAAGGGCTTCCGCAAGAGCGGCAGTAGTGCCGCCGTCCAGATCAACCACTCCGTCGACGTCCTTTGCGGCGATGCAGGCGATGGCCGCGATGGCGTCATCGGATATTTTAATGTTGCCGGCGTCGCTTTTTTGTTCCACCATTTCGCACCCCTATATTGACTTTTCTTTTTCAAGTTTTTCGATAAAACTCGTGGAATAATTATTTTTTACGAAGTTCTCGTTGTCCAGTATCCTTTTATGGAGCGGGATGGTCGTCTTAATACCTTCTATGACAAATTCGTCAAGGGCCCTTTTCATTCTGGCTATGGCCTCGGCCCTGTCTTTTCCGTGGGCGATAAGCTTGGCGACCATGGAATCATAATTGGGAGGTATCCTGTAGCCTTTGTAAACATGGGTGTCAACCCTTATGCCCGGGCCGCCGGGGACGTTGTATTCGGTGATAGTGCCGGGGGACGGGCAGAAATTATTGTCCGGATCCTCGGCGTTTATCCTGCATTCGATCGCATGACCGCGAAGCTTGATATCCTTGTTCGGGATGGTGAGCCTTCCGCCGGAGGCTACCTTTATCTGTTCCTTTATAAGGTCGAAGCCCGTGACTTCTTCGGTTACGGTATGTTCGACCTGGATCCTTGTGTTCATTTCCATGAAATAATAGTGGCCCCATTTATCCATGATGAACTCAATGGTTCCGGCACCCTCGTATTTGACGGCGCGTGCGAGCCTTAACGCCATGGAGCACATGTCGTGCCTCGTTTTTTCGTTGAGCATCGGCGACGGTGATTCTTCGATGAGCTTCTGGTGCCTTCTCTGGACCGAGCAGTCCCTTTCGCCAAGGGCGAGGTAATTGCCGTGGTTGTCGCACATTATCTGAACTTCGATATGACGGGGTTCTTCGATGTATTTTTCGAGATATACGGCGGGGTTGCCGAAAGCCGTCTGGGCTTCCTGGCTGGCGGTCTTAAAGGCGGTCCTTAAGGAAAGTTCTGTATGGGCTATACGCATTCCCCTTCCGCCTCCGCCGGCCGTGGCCTTGAGCATTACCGGCAGTCCTATTTTTTTTGCGACTTCAACCGCGTCGTTCTCATCGCGCAGGATCCTTCCGGACCCCGGGACGGTGATGACTTTGTTCGCAGTGGCGGTGGCGATCGCCTGGGCCTTGTCTCCCATGGCCCTGATTGAGGCCGGCGAGGGTCCGATAAATTTAATGTTGCACTGCGCGCACAGTTCCGCGAAGTGGGCGTTTTCCGCAAGGAACCCGTAGCCGGGATGAATGGCCTCTGAATCCGTTACTTCCGCCGCGGAGATTATCGCGGGTATATTGAGGTAGCTTTCTTTTGAAGGCGGCGGGCCGATGCATACCGCATGGTCCGCGTATCTGACATGGAGCGAGTTTTCATCGGCCTCGGAAAAAACTGCGACCGTCTCCACTTTCATTTCCTTGCAGGCGCGGATGATCCTGAGGGCTATTTCCCCCCTGTTTGCGATCAGTATTCTTTTGAACAAAATTTGTCCCCTTTCGCGGAAAAATTAATTTAGGTTTTTTCTACGATTATCAAAGGCTGGTTGAATTCGACTGCCTGCGCGTTCTCCACGAGAACTTCCTTGACCCTGCCTTTTACCTCGGATTTGATTTCGTTCATTATCTTCATGGCTTCGATTATGCACACTGTTTTACCCGGTTCTACCATGTCGCCTATTTTCACGAAAGGCGCGGCTTCGGGTGAGGAAGCTTTGTAAAAAGTACCGACCATCGGGGATTTTATTATCCCCGTCTTTGCGTCATCGACCGGTTTTTTCGCCTCTGCCGCCGCCTGGGCTGGAACCGCTTCGGGCGCCGCCGGCATGTATTGCGGCACGCTTGCGGCAGCCTGCATGGCCCCGGCTTTTTTCAGCTGTATCTTTAGATCGCCCTGTTCATATAAGAGCTCGACGAGGTGGCCTTTTTCCATTATCTTTAACGCTTCGTTCAGAACATCCGCCTGAATCTTGCCGTTAGCTTTTTTTTCCATTTTACACCGCCCGACTGAAGTTTTTACACCCTTTCGACATATTCCCCTGTCCTGGTATCCACCCTTACCGTATCGCCTTCCTTAATGAACATTGGGACCTGGACCTCGGCGCCTGTTTCAAGCGTTGCAAGTTTGGTCGCATTTCCCACAGTGTCGCCTTTTGAAGCCGGCGGAGCCGACTTGACGACCAAGTCGACTTTGTTGGGTATGTTCACTCCGAGAACCTCTCCCTCGTATATAAGCATGGTGACGAGCATCTCTTCCTTCAGGAAGTGGGACTGCTCGCCGACCTGTTTCTCGTTGAACTCATACTGCTCGTAGTTTTCAGTGTCCATGAAATGATACGCGTCGCCCTGTTTGTACATATACTGGAGCTTCCTTTCGTCGACCCTGGCGTCCTCGAACTTGTCGTCGGGTGAAAAAGTCCTCTCCACTATGGTGCCAAGCTTGAAGTTCCTCATTTTTAACCTTACAAGCGGGGCCAGCCTCGGCCTCTGGACATGATGAAAATGCACCACTTCCCAGAGCGTGTTCTCAAGCTTGAAAATATTTCCCGGTCTGACGTTCGCGGCAATTGACATTACAAGATCCTCCTTGAAAAATTTCAACCACTAATAATTAGTGAGTCGGAAAGTTTGCCCAATTTCTCGGGCATATTGCCGGTTATCAGGTAATCGTCCTCTATCCTGATGCCGTATTTCTTATCGAGATAAATGCCGGGTTCGCATGAAAAAACCATGCCTTTTTTAAACCTTCCGGTTTCTTTACCGCTCACCGAAGGCGCTTCATGAATATCCAGGCCTATGGCGTGTCCTAGGGAATGGGTAAAAAACCGCCCCAGACCGTATTGATCCAGGTATTTCCTAGCCGCAATATCGGCGTCGCGTATCAGAGCCCCCTCTTTATAAAATTTCAGGGCTTCTTTCTTGGCTTTTTGGACCAAATTATAGTTAAATTGTATGGTCAACAGGCGAGGTTTTATTATACCGAAAGCAATAACCCTTGTCAAGTCTGAACAATATCCCTTGTATTTTGCCCCGGCGTCAATAAGTACAAGGTCGTTGACTTTGAGTTTTCTCGATGATGTTCCGTGATGCGGGACGGCACCGTTGGAGCCGAAGGCGATGATCGAGGAAAAGCTGGAAGAGTCGGCGCCGTGCTTCCTTATATAATAGTCAAATTCAATTGAGAGGTCGAGTTCTGTTATTCCCGGTTTTAATATGGAATTAAGGTGAAGTATGGCTTTTTCATTTATCGCCACGGCTTTTTTTATTATTCCGATCTCATCCGGGTCTTTTATCATGCGAAGCGCCATGACTGATTCGTCAAACTCCACTTTTTTCCCGAGGTCAAGCAGCGCCAGGTACTCCTGAAGGGAGATATTTTTTGATGCCTTTACCACTGAAGTCCCTTTCAACAGAAGGTCAAGGCTTTCCCTGAAAGAACGGGTTATCACGATATCAAATGTTTCTGCAATGGGAGAATTTACGACAGCCCCCTCATATCTGGGGTCGGTAATGAAGTAGGACTTTTTCTTACGGGTCACTATTTTTCCGAAGGTTCCCCGGAACCCGGAGAGATAGTACACGTCGGAGGGATCGGAAATATAAAAAGCCCCGGTTGCGGCAAGCGACGGGTCGAGTTTTGATATTCTTTTTTTGAGCGTCATTTTTTTGTGATGATGCCGAGGTTGTATTCTATTATGGGGGCGTAGAAAGGCATCTTTTCAAGGAGGTCTTCGGCCGCGTCAAAGGCCTTTATTAAGGCCGGGCTGTTTATCCAGCAAACCCTGGCGGAAAACCGCTCCATGGCGAAGTCAAAACCGGTGGAGCCCATTATTTCGCGGAATTTTTTCTGCGTGAAATGCTGGTGATTGTTCATAAGGGTGAGATTAATATAGAACAGCGGATTATACCTGTTGGCTTCGATCACAATGACCCTTTTTTTGGCGACACGGACCATTTCTTTAAGCGCCTTTACAGGATCGGACGCATGGTGCAGCATGTCCTTTTCAAGGACCGTGTCGAAAGACGAGCTTTTGAAAGGAAGCTTCTGCGCGTCGCTTTTTTTGAACGTAATACCTTGGCCGGAAAGATGCTTCCAGCGCGGGCTCTCCTCGATGTCGACGCCGGTAATTTTTTTGAAATACTTTTTCCTCAGGAACAGGTCCTCGCCGTCGCCGCATCCCGAATCAAGCAGGCTGGAACCGGTGAAATATTTTTTTGTCTTGGCTATGACCCTTTCCCTGTATTGCGTTACGTTCGCCGGGATCTCAGGAGTCATATTTTTTTAGTTCCTGTATGACTTTTTTAAGGGGTGGAGAAACGAAAACTTTCCTGCCGGTTATTTCATTTGTGACTGAAAGGTACATTTGCGACAGCAGCTGTTTTAATTCAGGCGGAAGTGGCGGCGGCGGGGCGCTTACGAGTTTTTTCCATCCGGCACCTCCGGTTTTTTTCGCGTTTTCCAATTCGCCGAACCACGGGGTCTTGCGGTACCACCTGCGGGCGAATTCCTTGCTTATGTGGAAATTTCCAGAGAGGAACCTGCATTCATCGGGAGTTCCGAGCACGTCGACGACCATTATGTTCCCGTTAAGGTCGACGCCGAACTCGAATTTTCCGTCCGCATTTTCGATCTTCGCTTTTTTACATGCCGAGGTTATTATGGAATCGACGGACAGGACGGCGGCTTTTAATTTTTCCATATCCCCGTCGTCAAGCCCCGAGATGGAGCGCGCTTCGGGCCATAATATATACCTGTCCGTGTGTTCCAGTTTGGTCGAGACGTCAAGGATCGGCTTTTTAAGGGTCTCACCGGGCTTTGGGTCGTGATCATAACCGAGGTCCCTGAAAGTTACCTGTCCGTTTTGCACCCTTTTGAATATGCTCGAGCCTTCGGTAAGCGAATTCCTGTATATAACCTCGAGAGGTATCAGATAATTTAGCTGTTTTTCCCTGTACACCGAATAATCGTATGAATTTTTTGCGGGGTCATATTCCGGCTTGAGCACGCGCACGACCCTGACGCGCATTTTATTCGAGGAGGATTTCATCTGCGAAAATTTTTTAAGCTTTCCGTCCTCCACCAGGCCGAGGAAGTGCGTTTTTATCCCCTTTTTTTCCAGGAGTTCAAAAAAATATGAGGAGAGCATGCACAGGGCAGTGCCTTTATTTTCTATAAGGTCCGGCATTTCACCCCAATCGAACACTGAATACCTGTCGGAAAATATGAATTCCCCTTCGCCTTCGATATCCGGACCGGCTTTTTTCAGTATCTCTACTTCCTTTACGCTTCCCATAGACCACCTCAATAAATTTAAACGAGATATCAAGCAGTTGCATTTTATCAGATATTGAAGAAAAAATGAATTTAAATTTGAGCGCGCGTGGTATGTTGAGGAAAAAATCGGCCTGGGCTGCCCGGGAAATTTTTCTTAAAAAATATCACCAGCTTATTGATTTTGAGGAACCTGGGCTTTTCATCTGGACCTTTACCGGGGAAGCTGTTTCGGGAGTTACCGCGGATACCGCGGCGGTGGAGGTTTCCGCGGCCGGTGCGCTTACCGTAAATGGCGCGGGAGTATTTACAGGAGCAAGATCCCGCGACGGCTGAAGGGTTTTTATCGTTACTTTTACCGCAGGCTCCGTTATTGGTTCGGAAACCACGGAAATGACCATTATTTCGGAACGTCTGTTTATATATTTATTGCTTTCGGAATCATTGGGCGCGGCCGGTTTTGTGTCACCGAAGCCGGTCACGGTAATGCGCGATGCGGAGATGCCGTCTTTCCTGACAAGATAATCCTTTACAGCATCCGCCCGGGCGACCGAGAGCTCGTAATTTGACGGGAACTTTTTTGTTTTTATGGGGGTGTTGTCGGTATGCCCTTCTATTATTATGGGCGAATTATTCGATCTCATGATATTTGCCATATCATCCAAAGCAGGCTTGAATTCCGGTTTAATGTTTGAAAGAGAAGGGTCGTAATGGATAACCGGATAGAAAAGCAGCTTATTGCCCTGTTGTACGGTGCTTACCTTAAGCCCTCCGGAAGCGTTTGCCGCACTATTTGGCATGGCGGACGGAACGGGCGTTGCCGGCGAATGCGCGACGTTTGATGTGGTTTCTTTTATGTCAAAAACATTTTCCTGTTTTGGCGTTACCGCAGGCGAAGCCACCGCGGTATTGGCCGCAACCGGCGCGGCAAGGACCCGGTAAAGCCATACAGGCGAAACCCCTCCGTCGTTTGTTAGTTTAACCTTGCCGGTCTTGTCATAATTCATCTCCCATATTTCGGGCTGGTATTTGTTGTTCAAAAAACTTGAATATATTATTTTGGCGCCGTCGCTGGAAAAACACGGAGCATTGCTCTTTCCGTCGAACGTGAGCTGGTCCTCGTTCCTGCCGGCTATGTCCACCATGAATATATTTACGGAATCGTTATCCTGCACAGTATAGATCACTTTCCTGCCGTCCGGTGAAAAAGCCGGGGAGCCCACTTTTTTACTGCTCTGCCTCGTGAGCTTTTCAGGCTGCTGTCCGTTCAGGTCCTGGATATAAAGATTGAAGGTGTCGTCGCTTTCTTTCATGACAAAAACGAGCCTGTTATCCTTTGATAAAACCGGCGATATGCAGTTGTGCGTCGAGGTAAGGGCGGTCTGGTCGTATCCGTCCCTGGTCATTCTCCAGATGTCGCCCCTTCTTCCGTATAAAATATACTGGGAATCCGGACTGAAGCAGGGGGCGTTCCTGAAATTAAAATTCTGCAGGTCGCCGTCCACCGTGTCCTCGTCGAACGTGACGGGATAGGCTGTTTTTTTGTTCAGGTCGGCAAGCCACACGTTATAACTTTTTTTATTCTGCACCCAGTATGCGATAAAGGACCCGTCGGGCGAAACCGCCGGGAACCATTTTGAATTCGAGTCGGGGAATATTTCCTGCCTGTTGCCGCCGTCCGAATCCATCCAGTACATGTTCCCGTTATAGGTAAAAATTATTTTTTCCTGGTGGGGAACCGGGGTGCTCGTCGCAATGGGCGCGGGCGCTGCTTTTGACTTGTTATTGTTACAGCCGGCAAGCAGCGTGAATAATAACACCGCGGCAAACGCGCAGCACGCCGCTTTGAAAAATTCCCGGGATTTTTTATTTGTCATTTGAACCCTGGTATGCCGGGGCTATCTCGGCAACAATAGGGGAATAAGCGCTGAAATTGAAGGTAAGCCTTGTCTTGCTTTTTGTCCGGAGGTTGATTGAATATATGTCGCTTCCCTCGACGAAAACAAGGCTTGATCCGTCGGGGAACCAGTAAGGGGAAAACCCGCCGTTCGTGGTTATCTGCTCTTCGGAACTCCCGTCCGGTTTCATTATCCATATATTGGGTCCCTGGTTCTTGTCGGAAATATATGCGATGTAATTCTGCATCTTGTCGGCGGGATTGGCACGGGACCATTCTATGTCGTTGTCGAGATAATATGTTTCCTTGATAAATTTCCTGTTTACACCGATATATTCCGTGGTGGTGATGCCGCGGTTGTGGAAATACGCGAGGGAAATGTTGTCGCCCCAGTCAAAGGCGGGTATTGCGATTATAGACTGGGTGATCTGGCGGGGGCTTGTCTCGTCCAGGTTCATCGTCCAGAGGCCGTTGTGTTTTTTAGTCTTCTCGCGCGAAAAAAGCACCTTTGTCTTGTCCGGAGATAATTTGAAGGAAGTGACGTCGTGATATTCGGTCAAAGCGGACGGAGTTTCCCCGTTGCGGTCTATCTGCCATATGTCGTTTTCTTTCAGAAAATATATTACCGCGGAATCTTTGGACCATTCAATCTGGCCGCGGTTTTGAAGATCGATGGAATCAAGATTTTCCTTGTTAAGGGTAAGCTGCTGCTGGTTTGTCCCGTCCGCGTCCATTTCCCACAGGTTGGTAAATCCCGACCTGTCGGAAAAATAGGCGATCTTTTCCCCGTTTGACGAGACGGAAGGCGCCCAGTTGCTGCCTTCCCGGGTGAGCATTTTTTTATTGTCGCCGTTCAGGTCCATTTCACCTATCTGGTACAAAAAACGGCTGTCTTCGAGAACATATATGATTTTTTTGACATAGGAGTGTTGCTGGGCGGCGGGAGAGGGAATATCCGGCGCGGCGTAAATCATGCATGGCGCCGTTATAATTAATGATAGCAAAAGGAAAAATTTTATGATTTGCCGCTTTGGGCCCATTTTTACCTCAATCTTCATATTTTTCTTTATTTTATATGGTTTATTGGGCTAAGTCAACATTATTTTCAGAAAGGGTTTTTGGGGCGTCATTTAATGAGCATGGCGTCGCCGTATGAAAACAGCCTGTATTTTTCCCTGATAGCCTCCGCATACGCTTTTTTAATATTTTCATAACCGCCGAACGCGCTTACCAGGACCAGAAGCGATGTTTTTGGCAGATGAAAATTGGTCAGCAGCATGTCGACCGCCCTGAATTTGTGTCCCGGATATATATAAATGTCGGTGGAACCGCTGAAACTTTTTACGGCACCGTCATCGCCGCAAACCGATTCAAGCACCCTCATAGATGTTGTGCCGACGGCCGTTACTTTTTTTCCGGACGCCCTTGCAAGATTAATTTTTTTGGCCGAAGCGCCGGAGACTTCCACTGTTTCGGAATGAATCCTGTGCTCCCTTATATCGGAGGATTCTATCGACGCAAATGTGCCTATACCGACGTGAAGAGTGACAGGCGCTATCATAACGCCCCTATTTTCCAGCTCGGAAAGTATCTCCGGGGTGAAGTGAAGGCCGGCGGTCGGGGCGGCCTTGGCCCCGTCCTCGGATGCGTAAACCGTCTGATACCTCTCCCTGTGTATCCTGTTTTTCAGGTCGTCCTTAATATACGGGGGAAGAGGCATGGAACCGGATATCTTCAGTTTTTTTATCAGTTCTTCTTTTTCATAATTGAATTCCACCTCGACGCTCCTGCCTTTTTTCTTTTTAACAACAAGAGTTATTCCGCCGTCGAATGCGACGGCGTCGCCTTCTTCCACGCGGCGTGAATTTTTCATGAGCACTTCCCAGCGGTTCCCGGAAAGGTGCTCGAGGACAAGTATGGAGATCCTGGAATTATTTTTTCCCGAGAACCCTTCGATGTTCGCCGGCAGAACCCTGGTGTTATTTATGACGAGGCAATCGCCGGGTGAAAAAAAACCGGCAATGGAGCCGAAAACGGAATGCCCAATGGCGCCGTTTTTTCTGTCCAGCACCAGCATGCGCGAAGAACCCCTTTTTTCGGCGGGAGTTTGCGCTATAAGCTCTTTGGGAAATTCATAGTCGTAATCTTTAAGGTCAAATTTTTCCATACGCGGATTTTAACAGCATTAAAACCGGCGGGCAAGCGAATATTTGCCGCCCGGCGGTTAAAATAACTTGAAGTGAAAAGGCTTACATGTGATAATTCAGCCATGAGCGACATGGAAACGTTCGGTAAATATCTCAAAGAGGCCGGCTGTGATTTTTGCACGGAGGGAAGCGTTGAAAAATTCCTGGTCTTTGCGGTCCAGCTTAAGGAATGGAATGAAAAATTCAACCTTACGGCCGTGAGCGGCATGCGCGACATCATAATCAAACACTTCATAGATTCATTGATGTTAGTCAAAGCATATCAAAGTTTAGACAGTCTTACAATTGCCGACATCGGCACGGGCGCGGGATTTCCCGGCATTCCCGTGGCAATAGCAAAGCCTTCGGCCAGGGTGACACTTTTTGAATCCAATTCAAAAAAAATATCTTTTTTGGAACACATAAAGTCAACCCTTGGCCTTGAAAACCTTGAGATAATTGAAGGCAGGAGCGAGGAAATAAGCCGCGATAAAAAATACAGGGAATATTTTGATGTGGCGGCCATGAGAGCGCTCGCCCCCTTTCCAATAGCTTTGGAAATTTCCTCGGGTCTTGTAAAAAAAGAAGGTTCGCTCGCATACTTTGCGAGCAGGAAACAACTGCAGGAAATTAATTCGGACAACGTATGGCTGAAGGACCTGGGTTGCCGTATGGAAAAAACTTTTGAATATGAGCTGCCGGAAAACTACGGCCGTTTTTGCATAGTGACCCTAAAAAAGACGGGTCCGACCCCGGCCAAATATCCGAGGATATATTCAATGATAAAAAAGAAGCCCCTGTAAAAAAACAGGCGGCAATAAAAAGTTCCACGTGGAACTTTTCCGGGTTTTTAAAGGATGCCGGAAAGTTCCACGTGGAACAAATACAACCATCGAGGAAGAATATGTACTTAAAATCAGTGGAGCTGGCGAATTTCAGGAACTATGACACCCTGAAAATCAAGCTTTCGCCCGGGATCAATGTGTTCTACGGAGAAAACGGCACGGGGAAGACAAATGTAATAGAATCCATTTACTGCACTGCCCTTGGAAGGTCCTTCCGTTCATTTGAGGATACCGTGATGATAAAACACGGAAAGACGGCGTTTTCGATCGCGCTAAACGCGGTTGAGAACGATATTGAACGTGATTTCAGCGTGGAATACGACTCCGCTATACGCAAGAAAAAGGTAATGATCAACGGGAACAGGGTGGCAAGGCTCTCCCAGGTGGTTGGAAAGCTTCCTGTGGTGCTATTTTCCCCGGAGAACATCATGATGATAAAGGGTGAACCTTCGCAGAGGCGCAGGTTCCTGGACGACATGCTTTCACAGTTTGAAGAAGAGTATTTTCTCACCCTTGGCAAATATCAAAAAGAGGTCTCACACAGGAATTACCTGCTCAAAGGCATAAGGGAGGGCAGAATAAAAAGGGAAAATCTTTCCGTCTGGAACGAACAGGTGATGAACAACGGGATCAGGATAATAATGTCGAGGGTAAGGGCGGTCGAAGAGCTGAATGCGATGCTGGAGGAAGAGCTTGCTTCGGATAAATTCAGGGTGCGCCTCGCATACTCGTCAAAATATTATTCCGCCTTTGATGAGATTTCGTTAAGAAATAATTTTCTGGAGCACTTTTCCGCGCGCATTGAGGATGAAATAGCCAGGGCGACAACCCTTATCGGGCCGCACAGGGACGATCTTGAAATTTTTTATAACGACATGGAGGCAAAAAATTTCGCCTCCGAAGGGCAGCAGAGGATCGCGGCAATACTTATGAAACTTTCCGAGGGGCTTCTCATGAAGAAAAAAAAGGGAAGTTTTCCCGTAGTTCTCCTGGATGATTTTTCTTCGGAGCTGGATGAACCAAACAGGGGTTTTATAGGGAAGAAATTTTCCCTGTTCAAACAGATAATCATTACCACCACTTACAGGGAAAATCTCAAGGGGTTCTCTCCCGCAAGGGAGTTTGAAGTGTCTGCGGGAAGAGTGGAGCCAAAATAGTTAGTCGTATATAACAAAGTTTATAAAGTTAGTATATATATTAATTGGCTCGTTGACCAAAGGTATAAGTATGTGATAAAATCAAAAAATAAAGTGTTTACGGAAAATATCGCAGGCGGAGGGAAAGTTTGAAGATAAAAACTCAGTTTTTGGTCTCCATTATATTCGTGATAGTCCTTTCGATATCCTCCGCTGCCTATGTTACCGTGAACGACATGAGGCGGGTCCTCAAGCAGGAAATAGACCTGAGGATAAGGTTCCTCATGGATTCGGTAAAAGGCGTCGCGGGCGACTCCCTGGGAAAGAACGACCTTCTCACCCTCAATTATTATATAAAAGAGGCTTCCGCCGGCGGCGGACTTGCCTATATAATAGTGACCGACAGATACGACAACATCGTGGCAAGCAGCAACCAGTCCGACAAGGGTTCCGAGATAACGAATCTTTATCCGGCCATAACAAAAGGCGGGGATGTCGGGGAAATAAAAGTTAACGGGACTTATAAGGACGTCATCAGCTACGTGTCGCCGGTTTACCTGAAATCAAAGGACAAGAATTTTGAGGTTGGAAAAGTTTACGCCGGGTTCGACAAAAAAGCGATCGACAGCACCCTTGATTTTATCTACATAAAGAGCGCGGCCATAGCCCTCGTCATAATTTTTATCAGCATATTTTTGACGCTGTTCATTACCGGGAGGATAATCATCCCGCTCAACAGGCTGCTGGAAGGCACCGAGAAGATAGCAGCAGGCGACCTCAAATTTAAGATCAAGGTGAACGTAAGGAACGAATTCCAGGCCCTTGCGAATTCGTTCAACCAGATGACGAACAAGCTCAACGATTATTACGAGGGAATATTGAACGCTTTTATGATAGCAATGGACACAAAAAACAAGTATTCCCCGAGCCATTCAATGAGGGTGGCCCGCACCGCGGTAAAAATAGGAAAGGCAATGAACCTGTCGGCCACCCAGATAGAGAACCTGAGGATAGCGTCAATTCTTATGGACATAGGAAACATCGGCGTACAGGACGGGATACTGGACAAGAAGGAGCTTCTGACCGCCGAGGATTTTATCCAGATACAGAAACATCCGGAGATAAGCGCAAAGATTTTAAAGAACATACCCGACCTCAAGGAAGTCGTTCCGATAATAATGGAGCATCACGAGCGCTATGACGGCATGGGATATCCCGCGGGATTAAAGGGCGAGGCCATAATGACCGAGAGCAGGGTGCTGGCAATCGCCGACGCCTACGACGCGATGATAACGGAGCACGGCCACAAAAAACCCGTTTCAGCCGAAGAGGCGATTTATGAATTGAGAAGCAACAAAGGCAAGCAGTTTGACCCCGACATTACCGAGATATTTGTGGGACTGCTTAATAAAGAAGGAGGGGTATAAATATGGCAAAGAAAAAAAAGAAGGGAATCAGGATATCGCTTTCCGTAAAATTCAGTTTTTTTGTCGCATTGCTCCTTACGGGGATAATGGTTGCGCTGACCATGTTCATATACAGCCAGGAAAAGCTTGCCCTGTCCAATGAGGTGAAAAAACGCGGCACCGCTATAGCGAAAAATCTTTCAAACAACGCGGAAGAGGCGCTTACAACAAATGAAGAATTGACGCTTTTCGTCCTTGCAAAACAGGCCGTGCAGGACCCCATGACGACCGAAGCGGCTACTGGAAATTTCTGGATGGGCGTCATGGACAATATAAAAGACGATATGATGGGAGTAAACAGGAACGAGAAACCCGTGAAGAACGAGGGCATCCTGGACGCCATAGTGGTGAACAAGGGCAAGATAGTGTCGGCAAGCGACGTTAAAAGAAAAGGCGAGGACTATGTCCTGCCGCAGGGAATAAGGGCGATAACTCCCGGTGAAGACGTCCTGGTTCAGGAATATTCCGAGAATTCAAAAAGATATTTCGACATAGCGGTTCCGATGTCGATAGGCGACAAGGTGCTCGGCGAAGTACACTTGAAGGTATCGCAGGATATAATAACGAAAGTGGTGTCGTCGGCCACGGTCAAAGTCGTGCTTATAACGCTGGCCGCCCTTATCGCGGGCATTATAATTTCTATAATAGTCGTGACCTTCATGATAAATCCAATAAAGTACCTGGTGACGGGCGTGCGCGCGATCGGAGAGGGCAATTACGACGTCCAGATAAAAATGAAGAGCCGCGACGAACTCGGCGAGCTGACCGAAGCCTTCAACTCCACGGCTAAAAGCCTCAAGGAAAAGGAACTTTTAAAAGGCGCATTTTCAACGTACGTTTCCACCAGCATAATGGAAGAGATACTCAAGGATCCCACAAGGCTTTCACTGCACGGAAAAAAGGTCAGGGCAACCATGCTGTTTACCGATATCAGGGGATTCACTTCCATGTCGGAGGAGATGGACCCTGCAGAGGTGGTTTCCATCATAAATGAATATTTGACACTGCAGACCGACAAGGTCATAAAATGGCAGGGTGTCATAGACAAGTTCATCGGAGACAGCATGATGGCGGTATACGGCGTGCCGTTTCCCAAGGAAGACGACGCATACCGCGCGGTCCGCACGGCAATGGACATAAGGGAAGGGCTTGTCAAGCTCAACTCCATAAGGGAGCGCCGCGGGCAGAAAACCGTGGGCATAGGCATAGGACTCGATACAGGCGAGGTCGTTTCAGGCAACATGGGATCCCCGCAAAAAATGGACTATACCGTGATAGGAGACCATGTAAATCTCGCCGCAAGACTTGAATCCAACGCGCCAGGAGGCATGATATATGTCAGCGAGACAACTTACAACGACACAAAGGAAAAGATAGAATACCGGCAGTTGGATTCGATTATGGTCAAGGGAAAGAAAGAGCCGATAAGCATTTATGAACCCGTAAAGCTTAAGGAATAAAAATCCCCGCACAAGGTGCGGGGTATTTTTGTTCCGATAGGTTTGCGCCGGCTTCGACTGAGTTCAGCCGAAGTCTTGCGCATTGATCACTGTATGCTTCATCCGCGGGTCAAGACCCGCGGTCTTCGCAACTACGGAATAAAACGGAGAAAAGATGGAAGACAAAAAGGACATTTTAAAGACGGTGACAAGGCTGGCGCAGGCGGGCGAATGGGCGAAAGTTATAAAGGAATATGAAAAGCTCATGAGCATGGATCCGGGCGACATAAACCTTCATAATTCCATGGGCGAGGCGCTGGCCAAGCTCGGCGAGTTCAGGAAGGCATATGAGCATTTCCAGATTGTATTGAACGACTATCAGGCAAAGGGAAATTCGTCGAAGATAATGTTCCTCTACAAGAAAATAGCAAAGCTGGATCCGAGAAAATTCGACCTTGAAGGCAAGGCCCAGCACGAAAAGATATCCAAAATAGTCAACGCCCTGGCAAGCTACGATTCCGGCGATATTGAAGCGGCAGCCGCGGCGCTCAAAGACGCGGAGAAATTCGACAAGTATAATCCCGAGATACTTACCAAGCTGGGGGAAGTTTACGAAAAAAAGAACATGATAGGCGAATCCGTGGAGGCTTACACAAAAGCCATAAGGGTGCTTGTTGAAAAAGGCAAAAAAGACGAGGCCATAATAGTCGCCAACAAGATCCTGGAAATGGACAAGGAAAACACCGACGCCATGGCTATGATAGCCGACGACCTTTTAAGCAAGGGGCACAAGGACAGGGCCGAGGAGATATTCAAGGACCTTCTCATCACCCTTGCCGAAAAGGAAAAGATAGCCGAGGGCAGGGAGATCGCAAAAAGGGCGATGGACCTTGACATAGAATACGGAAAACAGTTCTACGCCTATTTCCTCTTCAAGGAAAACAAGATGGAAGAGGCGAAAAAAATACTCGTATCCGCCAACGACCTCACTGTCGAGGAGAAAGTGCTCCTGGGCAAGATTCATTTCAAGCTTTACGAATATGACCGGGCAAAAGACGTCCTGATGTCCATGGACCCGGCTATCGTCAACCAGAACGTAGAGATACTCGAGCTCATCGGCGACTCGCTTTTAAAGATGCGCGAATACAAGCAGGCCGCGGAGTTTTACCTTAAGGCGCTGAAGATAGAAAAGCACGAGGGGCATTTCGACGAGGCCATAATCATGGCGAACAAGGTCATGAACGTTGAGACCGAGAACATAGAGCTCCATGAGATAATGGCCGAGATATACACGAAAAAAGGGATGAAGCTCAAGGTAATAGACGAATACACCAAGCTTGCCTCCCTTTATGAAAAGCACGGCAGGTCCGAAGATGCCATGAAAATACGCCAGGTCCTGACAAAACTTAAGATGCTATGAAGCCTTTCGAATGCGACGTCTGCAGAAAAAAATCACGTTCCATCGATGCAATAGTGCAATGGCACTATGAGAAAGAAAAAAAACTCGCCTCATATTTCCGGATCGTATGCGACCGGCCGCCATGCAATTTAAAGGGAAAAGGGGATTTTTTTAACAGGTCCCTGAAGCTGGATTATGTTTTCAGGAACATGCCGGAGTTCATTAATTACATAAAGAGGCTCAAGGTCAACGACAAGGAACTGAAAAAGCTCGTCGACCGCATTGAAAAGGACAGGTCCTACATACGCAGGTTCAATGTGGAAAAAAAAGAGGTAAAAAAACTCATCATAAGGCTTGAAGGAACGCAGGAATAAATCCGCCTTACTTATGAATGCGGGAACGGCTTGATTGCCGGAATATTTCATGGAAAGGGGAACGAAAATGAAACATAAAATAATCGCCGCAATAATGTTAATTATACACGCCTTACTGTTTTCGTCGTGCACTATTACCCTGCATGAATCGAATTTTTTCTTCCCTAAAACCTATGAAAAGATCCCAGACTATGTGTCCGGAAATTTTTCCATGGAAAACATAAATTTCAGCCCAGAAAAATCCGTCGACCTTTCCGGCGTCATTCTGCGGAGCAAGGGTTCAAAGGATTTTATTTTATATTTTTACGGCAACGGTTCGAATATTGTAAATTCGTTCCCTCGGCTGAAATTTTTAAACGAGCATTACAGGCTCAACGTGGTTTGTTTTGATTACAGGTCCTATGGATATTCGACAGGCACCGCCGGATTCAAGAACATCATGTCCGACGGACTTGCAATTTATGACCATGTCCTGAAAAATTACGCCGGCGGCGGAAAAATATTCATATATACGCAGTCCGTGGGGACCCCGGTCGGGCTTGAGATCGCCTGCAACAGGGAAACAGCCGGCATAATAATGGAAGCGGGTTTTACAAGGGGCGCCGACGCCGTGGCCCACATGACCGACGGACAACAGGGTATAGAAAAGTTTTTTGTGCACCTGAAGGCCGACGATTATCTCGCGAATTATCCGGATCCCCCGGTGGAAAAGATAAAAAGGGTTAAAGTCCCGCTTCTATATGTTCTCGGCACCGAAGACGAAGTTTTTCCGTTCGCCATGGGCAAGGAACTGTTCGACGCTGCCGGTTCAAAGGACAAGACATTTTGCCCCATTTATGGAAAGAGGCATTCCAACCTTGACATTACAGAAGGCAAATATCTTGAAGAAACAGAAAAGTTTTTTAAAGCCAGAGGCATATGATATTTCCTGGGTTTTCCGGTATAATTGTAATTATAAATGTTTTGTAAATAAAATTTTTTTAAAAGGTGAAGTAATGGACCATAAGGAAACAAGGGCAAAACTTAAGGACTACGCAGAGGACATGATAACCGACAAAGCCGTTGAAAAAGAAATGGCCATACATATTGAAACATGCGAGATATGCAAACGCGAGCTTCTGCTCTGGCAGGGGCTGACGGAAACCAGGAAGGCGAACGAAAGGTTCGCCTCATATATCCCCAAGACATTCAGGGAGCGAGTCTCCTACAGGATGAACAAGATAAACGCCGACAGGGACCTTCCGCCAATCGTCCGCAGGATGCAGGCCATGCAGCAGGCGCTCTCCAGCGTGACAGGAAGGCTCGTGGTGCAGGTCCTTATCCTGCTGGCCGCACTAATATACCTTATTATGGTAAAGACCCACGGACTGAACCTCGTTGCACTGCTGTTCATGGCGGCTGGTTTCATTGTGATATTTTTCGTCCTGCTGAGGAAGAAAAAGTAAAAGTAAAACAATAATACCGCCAAGTAAAATATCATTATAATCAGGGTTTTAATGACAATTTGAAAAAAAACCTTTATTTTTTGTAGTTTTTTTGGTAAATTTATAGTTAGCAGGGTAATTTCAGTATCACAGAGGCGGCATACATTGAAAAAATCAATAGTTATCGCTTTGTCGTTGATCGCCTTTTTTGCCGATGTTGTCTATTGCGATCTTTCCGACAACCAGCAGGCGATGAAGTATTATTCAACGGGAGTTTCATATCACAAAAAAAAGGATTTCAACAACGCCCTGATGTATTATAACGCCGCAATAAGGAAGGACAGGAAATTCTGGCAGGCATGGCTCGGGCTCGGCATCTGTTACTATTCAATGGCCAAATACAGGAACGCCAAACTGATATTTGCATATGTCCTTTCCCTTAAACCAAACGAACCCACCGCCAGGAAATATTATGATATAATGGCTCCGGGGTCAAAAAAGAACGCCGCCGCGAAGTATACTCCTAAAACAAGGGGTGATGTGATGTGGCGCTCGGCTCTGCTTCCGGGCATGGGGCAGTTTTATAACGGCGAAACGGCAAAAGGCTATGTTTACTCGCTTGCGTTCATAACCTGCATTGCCGCCACAATAAAATATACGCTTGACCAGCGCGATGCGGTATCCGCGTATAACAACACAAATTACGATTTTGCGGACAAATACAAGGCGGCGCAGGACGCCGAGACAAAAATAATAATACCCGCGGCCGTGGCCGTTGGGGTGTGGACCATATCCATACTCGACGGCTACTTAAGCGGCAAGGACGAAAATCCTTCAAATGCGGTGAGAAGCGTGGAAATAAAATACGACAAAGGCGTGACCGTGGCGTGGAACATTGCCCGGGTCGCATTTTGACGCCATGAAAAAGAACATATTGCCGGTCAGCTGCGTTCTGCTTTTATTCATTTTCAGCGCCTGTTCCAATTTGAAAAGGAACAACCCCTACGACCCGGCCGGAACCGCTTACAAAGGTGTGACGTATAAAGGCAATGTAAGCTATCCCGACGGCACAACTGTTACGGCCATGGTATATGACAGCCAGGGATTATGCCTGGCGGGCTATAATGCAACCCACGGATTCTGCGTCATGAAAATGGAGGGCGCATTGACGGATTATGTCGGTTCCACCGGGAACACTCCAGGACAGTTCATGAACATACAGGATATCTGCGCCGACGACACGGGGAACATATACGTTGTAGACAATAAGAACATAGTACAGGTCATATCCACAACCGACGTCATGTCTTCATGGACGATGACCAACGTCACCACGCCTGTGGATAAACTTTTCATAGCTTATTTTAACAATGCAATTTATGTTACGAGCGACATCGACAAGAAAATATTTGAATACTCCACCTCAGGGACGTTCATAGATTCTGCCGACCTGAGTTTTACCGCATACGGCCAGTTCACCCCGGGAAGGGTGTTCACATTCAACAACTTCATATTCGTTGTGAATTCATCGTCAAAAAACCAGATAGTGAAACTGCAGGCCGGCACCCTTTCACAGGCGGGCCTTTATGACATTCAGGACAATATTTATGACGCGACGGTAAACTCGGGGCAACTTGAATTGATAGCCGCTGGAGCAGTTTATAATGTTGACGAAAACATGGTAATAAGCTTAAAATGGGGTAATTTCGGGACAGGCCCGGGCATGGTATTCAACGGCGGGCTTATAGCGTCGGACCAGACGACGGGAGACACCTACATACTGGACGGACAGACTATAAAACGCTTTGGGGAATAAAATGGGAAAAAGTTTTTTCACCGCAAGTTTAATCGTTTTATCATCGGCCTGCCTTTTCGGCGACACCGCGCCGGACCAGGATTTTAACAATCCCCATGCCGTGATAAGCGTGACAAAACCGTCCGCAATACCGGTGCAGGCAAGCAGGCAGTCGCAGGCCGCTCAGGCAGCCTCGGCCGAGCTTGTAAGGGAAGTGACCCCGGCCCAGAGGCCCATCACAAAAAGCGAGGCCATAATGGCCGCGGGCGATAAATATTTTAATGTAAGAAATTTCGCAATGGCGGTGAAATATTATTATTACGCAACCAAGCTTAATGCCGGCGACATCAAGGCCTGGAAGAAAACCGCGTTTTGTTACTACCAGCTGAAGAAACACAACTACGCGTATTACGCCTTCCAGATGGTGCTGAAAAAAGACCCGAACGACAAGGACGCCCTGGATTTTATGGATTACTACAAAACCATCATAGGCAACTCAAAGAAGAAGTTTGAAAAAAGGGAAATGTTCGACCCGCTGTGGCGCTCGGTAATATTCCCGGGATGGGGACAGTTTTACAACAAGCAGTACGCCAAGGGCGCGCTTTACGGCGCCGCTTTCCTTTGCTCGCTCGGCCTGACGTTTTACAACGTCGCCGACGAAAAGACAAAATACTCCAAGTATGTCGTGGCCAACGAGAACCAGGAGATAGCGTTCAAGGAGGCCCAGGACGCCTGGAACTACGCCCTCATCTGGGGGATAATAGCCGGCGTGGCATACGCCGCCAACATTTACGACGCGGGCGTGAATTACGACAGCGACGAGGCAAAGGGGCTGTCTTTAAATATAAAACAGGACGCGGTTTATCTTACCGCGTCCATGAAATGGTGAACCATGAAAAAAATAATTTCCGCAATGGCGGTTTTGGCGTTTTTGGCAGGATGCACGGCGCTCAACAGGGTGAACCCGACCGACCCAAAATCAGGGAATTATGAGGGGCTTCATTACACCGGCTCAATAGGGAATTTTACCACGCTTTCCGATATAAGCGCGCAGGACCCGGACATAATATGGTGCACGGATTCCACGACCAATATGGTCTATAAATATCACGAGAACGGAAATCTTGACTTTACGCTCTTTAACAGAACGGCTCCTTACCCAACCCCGACTCCCGTCCCGTTGATCCAGGCGCCCAGCGGCATATGCGCCGACTCCACTTATTTTTACCTTGTCGATAAGAACGTAACATATCACAATTTAAAACGTTTCGATCCCACGAACGTGACCAGCACCACCGTGCCCCAGCCGCCGCTCTTCGCCACGCTTGCCCTGAATAAATGCGCGATAAGCGGGACGTCCATGTACCTGACTGACAGCAATACTGTTTACGTTTTTGACACAGGGGCAAACGCAATGACAGGGGCCACATGGCAGATATTATGGCCCAACGTCAACATATCGGACATTAAAGTGGACAGGACGACGGGGAATGTTGTAATTGCGGATTCGGGGAACAACGACATTATAGTTTATTCGTCCAGCGGAATTTTTATTTCCGATTTTCAATATTCCTTCAACATAATCGGTTTTGCGATATCAGGTAATTACATTTACATACCTTCCAACGGCGGCCTTCATAAGATAAATTATCCGTCACTGACCGAGGCTCAACTGCTTGCCAATTACGGCCAGGGAAACGGCAAAGTCGACGCACCGGGGCCGTGCGACGCCTTAAGCGACGGCAGTATACTTATAGGAAATTCAAACAGCGTTAAAATTTTTGTCCCATAAAACCGCGGCGACAGGAGCCTCACTATGTCACTTCACAGATTTTTCGTAAATAAAATATCAAACGACAGGGCATGGATTTCAGGCGGCGATTTCAACCACGCAAAGAACGTTTTGCGGCTCAGGGAAGGCTCGGAAGTTATAGTCTTCAATTACGAGTACGGCGAATTTACCGCTAAAGTCGAGTCCATCGACGCAGGGAATAATTCCCTTACCGTGGTCCTGGGTGAAAAAATAAGGGAGCGCGAGGGGAAAAGGTCGTTCATCACAGCCCATGTGGCCCTGATAAAAAAAGAAAATTTTGAGTTCATCCTGGAAAAACTTACCGAGATCGGCGTGGATGTGATAGCGCCTTTTACCGCAAAGCGAAGCGTTGTAAAGGTTAAGGACGAGGCGAAAAAGGAAAAAAGATGGGAAAACATAATTTATACGGCGGTCAAGCAAAGCGGCAGGATAACGACGCCTGGGCTCATGCCTGTGGCGGGCGGGGTGGAAGAGATAAATCCCGTCGAAAGCGGGGAGAATTTTTTTATTTATGAAAAGGCCACCGGAGCCTACCTGATCGACGAGGCGGTTAAATTGACCCCGGGTGACAATGCCTCGTTCATAATCGGCCCCGAGGGCGGTTTTGAGGAGAGCGAAGCCGGTATAATAATGAACAAAGGTTTTAAAGCTGTGTCGATTGGCGACACAATACTGCGCGCTGAGACTGCGGCGGTCGCAGCGGCCACGGTTTTGGCGCAGGCATTAAGGAGAAGTAAATGGAAAAATTCATAGAAAAATTAAAGTCGGCAATAGCCTCGGAAAGTCTGACGGCGGATATTTACATTGAGGCCGCTTCAAGGAGCGAGGTCGCCGCAAACGACAATGAGATCGACAGGATACAGGAATCCGATACTTTCGGCGCGGCAGTAAGGGTTTTTAAGGACGGAAAAATGGGTTTCGCATACACCTCGTCGCCGGATCCGGACGGAGCGGTTAAAATACTGGAAAAGGCGCGGGCCGCAATGTTCGTGGACGGATACAGCGGCCTCGACTTCAGGCCCATGGAAAATCCTGGGCGGATAAAAATGAAGGACCCGGGATATGAAGGTGTTACGCTGGAAAAAAAGAAGGAGCGCGCCCTTGCCGTGGAGTCAGCCGCCAAAGCCGCGTCGCAAAAGGTGAAATACGTGCGCGATACAACGTGCGTGGACATACTTTCAAGGACCGCTTATTTCAACTCTTCCGGCGCGCAGTATGATTATGAAAAGACATATTCCTACATATTCACCTCGGCGATAGCCTCCGACGGGAAATCCGACGAGGAAGCAGACGTGATGGAAGCAAGCGCGTTGTGGAACGGGCTCAACCCCGCGGAGCTGGGAAAGGAAGCGGGCTTAAGGGCGGTATCGCTTTTATCCGGAGCGCCGGTCGCAACCGGGGAATATTCCCTTATAATACCACCTTACGCGGCTGTGGAATTCCTGCAGGTGATTTCCCCCATGTTTTCCGCGGCAAATCTCAGGAAAGGCAAGACGCTTCTTGCCGGGGTAAAAGAAGGCGACGTGATATCCTCGCCAATAATTAATCTCATAGACGACCCGTGCATGGATTTTGGCGCCGGGAGTTATCCGGCCGACGGCGAGGGTTTTGAGGGCAAAAAGAAAAAACTTATCGGCGAGGGCAGGTTCGGCGGTTTCCTTTATGACATGAAAGAGGCTGCGTTTTATAAAAATTCCGCGGCCGGAAATTCCATAAGGGGTTCTTACAAGGCCCTGCCGGAGCCCGGGGTATCCAATCTTTACATAGAACCGGGAAAGTCGAACACGGCCGGGCTCCTAAAAAAAGCCGACTGTATCATGGTAAATTCAATGATGGGACTGCACATGACCGACACGGTTTCCGGGAATTTTTCCCTCGGCATGAACGGCTGGGTCTTTAAGGACGGCGAGAAAAAAGGCGCTGTAAAAGAAGTTCTGATAACCGGCAACATAAGGGATTTCCTTAAAAAGATAAGCGCGGTGGGCGACGACCTGAAATTTTATTTTAATTTCGGTTCCCCCACGCTGTTCGTAAGCGGCATAACGGTCGCCGGAAAGTAGAATTCAAAGGAGAAAATGGCAATGGCAAAGAACATAACGGGAATAATAGGTTTTCCGCTCTCGCACACGATGTCGCCGGCCATGCACAACAATTCGTTCAAAAAATTCAGTATGGACTGGGAATACGACGTCTTTGAAATGGAAGCGGACAAGGTCGGGGCTTTCATGGACAGGATGAGGGACGAGGGGATCAGGGGAATAAACGTCACCATCCCGCACAAACATCTCGTTATGCAGTTCCTCGATAAAATAGACAAAGCCGCCGCAATAATAGGCGCGGTGAATACCGTGGTTAACAGGAACGGAAAACTTACCGGTTATAATACCGATTACCTGGGGTTCTTAAGTTCGCTTAAGAAGAACAGGGTGGGACTTAAGGGCAAAAAGCTGGTCATGTTCGGGGCCGGGGGAGCGGCGCACGCCATTGCTTACGCCCTGAACACTTTCGGGCCCAAAGAGTTCCGCATTTATAACATAGACCTTCCCATGACGCAGAGGCTGATAAAACAGCTCAGGCTGAAAAACGTCATCACAGGCGACATAACAAAGTCCGCGGACAAGGACGCGGCGATTGCCGCCGCGGATTTTGTCATCAACTGCACATCCGTGGGCATGCACGGGGATGAAACGCCCTACAGGATCGACGCGTTGAAAAAGGGGGCGGTGGTTTTCGACCTGATATACAATCCAGCAAAGACGTTTTTTTTGGGGAACGCCGAAAAAAAAGGGGCGAAGATAATAAACGGCCTGGACATGCTCATATTCCAGGGCATAGAGGCGTTTGAGTTATGGACGAAAAAAAGGCCGTCATACGTTCTGGTAAAAAAAGCCGTGGACAAATATAACGCGGAAAAATAAACAATTGTATTTTTGTAAATGTTACTATGGGCCGCCCTATGCCATGTCCGCCGAAGTCCTTTAGGACGAAGGTGGATGGCGGCCCGGCAATGGCTGTGCAAGTATATTTCAGCGTAGGTGTGTGTCCGCGCGGCAATGGGCTGCGGCATTTTTTTCGGCCTTCCGTCTTTCTTCAGGCGGTGCAGTATGACACGGTAAAAGTGGGAATGAAGCTTCACGCAGTTTAATTGACACATAAAAGTAATGGGACTCCAGGCCGAAAAAAATCCCGCAGACCATTACATCAATGTTTTTGCATGGTTTGCTCCAGCTTGTCGAATGATGGCGGCCCGCGCCGGGCCGGTTTGCCGGGCGGGCGTGAATTTTTTATGGCCGTCGTCCGGGTATGTTTTAAGCAGACGCCCGATGAAAAAATTGAAATTAAAGTTTTACCTTATCTTAATTGACACAGTAGTTATTGTTGGACGCCCGGCCATAAAAAACCCCGCCCGCCCGGCACAAGGTTTGCCTGCGTTTTGTTCTCGTAGGCGACGCCCAATGTATAATCATGAGCCTGTCAAATGATGGCGGCCCGGCATTGCCCGGCAATGGGCTGCGGCATTTTTTTCGGCCTTCCGTCTTTCTTCAGGCGGTGCAGTATGACACGGTAAAAGTGGGAATGAAGCTTCACGCAGCTTAATTGACACATAAAATTGATGGGACTCCAGGCCGAAAAAAATCCCGCAGACCATTACATCAATGTTTTTGCATGGTTTGCTCCAGCTTGTCGAATGATGGCGGCCCGCACCGAGTCCGGTCTGCCTTGCGGGCGGTGATTTTTCCCGGCGCCATCGTCCGGAAGTTTTGGTCATAGGGGAATCACACAGTAAAGACTGAAATGTAAGCTTCGCGCATCTTAATTTACACATAAATGTGTCGTGACGCCGGCACCGATAAAAAACCCCGCCCGCCCGGCGCAAGGTTTGCTTGCGTTTTGTTCTTGTAGGGGGCCGCCTGTGCCATGTCCGCCGAAGTCGTTTAGGACGAAGGTGGATGGCGGCCCGGCAATGGTCTGCAGTATCGCGTCAGATATTAAGGCAGATATTAATAAAAAAATGGCCGTAAATTTTATAGCGGTTAAACATTTAAACTTCATTTTCTGAAACCATAACATCTCCGATGAAACCAATCCACCGCGAAAACTTGCATTAAAACATTTATTGGATTATCTTTATATCAAAGGAGGTGGATGAAATGAAAAGAATATTTTTCGCTTCCCTGGCAGTAATTATATTCATTATCATCCCTTATTATTTTACAGAACACCCTTTTTTATTTATGATATTTTTTATTGCACTCTATTTTTTTGTAAAAGAACTCGTTTATTTCCTGTCAAAGGAAACTCCCGAAGCCGCGGCGCCACCGGCCGCACTTAAATATACGGAAGGAACAATCGCGACATTTAATGGCGCCTGCATAGAATTTATCGAGGATGGAAAAACAATCGCTTTGTGGCGGCGCGAAAGGTCCGGCAGGGTAATATCAAGGGAAGGCCGGACAATCAACGGTAGCATCATGTCTTATTGCCGTTTTGGAGGGAATTTACGCGGCAAAGCTTACGTAAAATTTTCCGGCAATAATTTTGCCGACGATTCCATAGTATGGATGCGGCCCAACGGCGCCAGATACATGGAATGTGAAATAGACCGTGAGGGCGTTTACAGCGGAAAGTACGCTTCATATTATTTTGGCGGCGGCCTTGAAAAAAAAGCGTGGTTTTCCGAAGGCTTAATCGTGGGAAAGGTTGAAAAATATTACCCATCAGGGTTGGTCATGGAAAGGACGGACCATAAGAAAGGTGTAAAGGACGGCCTGAGGGTAGAATATTATGACGACGCCTCGAATAATATCAAAAGAACATCTTCTTTTCTCGGCGGCAAACTTACCGGATACATGAGGGAATATTACCGGCAAAACGGGAACAAAGCCGCGGAGTATTATTACAAAAACAACGCAAAAATGATGGAAACTGTTTATGGCGAAGGAGGGCTCATAACCCGGGAAAGAATATCAAGGGAACTCGAAAAAGACATCCTCAATACCGATGAATTGAAAGGCATGAGGCGCCGCATCAGGGCGAACCTGAAATTGGCGAAATACGGCATGGAGATGTACGACCCTAACAGCGACGTATTTCCAAGGATAAGGGCGATAAGAAGGCCGGGCATGTATATTATCCGTGAATTTTCCTGCGAAGAGGAGCTTATAAAATTCGTTTTGAGCGGGAAATTTAAGATACTTGCGAAGCAGAGCATGGAAGACGCCTCAAAAAAACCGGTGGTGATGGTATTTACCCCGGAAGGAAAACTTGTCAGGGAAAAGCATTAAAGATATTGATGGAAAAAAGTCAAAAAAAACCATAACCCTGTCATATCAAAAAAATCCAATTATGCTT
>Ga0181535_10001043_pt1 | contig 37809 bp, 33 predicted proteins | sample PEATcosm2014_Bin_44_FD_119774 | JGI IMG/M metagenome (GOLD analysis project Ga0181535, IMG submission 119774) | Peatland microbial communities from MTU Mesocosm Facility, Houghton, MI, USA - PEATcosm2014_Bin17_30_metaG | ecosystem: Environmental > Terrestrial > Soil > Wetlands > Peat | place... | reverse complement strand
CTTCTACGCGCGGGTTGCCAAATCGAATTTCGGCTTCATGGATTGCGCCTTATCCCCGCTCGGTTTGCCCCTATTTGCCGCGCTCTTATACCGCAGTTGGTTTAAGCACAAAGTCCTGAAACAGGTAAGCTGGAAGGGACGGACCTACGCCGGTTGAGTGTGCATTGTGCCGGTAAGTCGGTTCTCTCGTCTCCCCAAGCTATCCTTCCTAAGGAATTGAATGAAGCAAATTATAGTGTTTCGGCATCTTCTTCAAGTGGAGATTGAATGGTTGAATTAACCAGGCGAGCGACTTTTTCGGCCTCCCATTACTACTGGAATGATGCATGGTCGGCCGAAAAGAATGCTGAGGTTTTTGGGCGTTGCGCGAACCGCAATGGACATGGGCATAACTACACGTTGGAAGTAACTGTTGCCGGTACCCCCGATCCAGTTACCGGTTTTGTTGTCGATCTGAAGTGGCTGAAAGATGTGATGGAACGGGAAATCCTGATCGCGTATGACCACCGCCATCTGAACCTTGAGGTTCCGGAATTCAAGACAGCCATTCCGACGACCGAAAACATCGCCATTGCAGCATGGAGGCGTCTGGAGCCTTCGCTGGCCGGTGCGGGTGCAACGCGCTTGAGAAGAGTGCGGGTCTATGAGACGCCTGAGATTTTTGCCGAGTACCGAGGAGAATCATGAAGGCGTACTTTGGCCGCCGGTACACGTTGAGCGCCAGCCACAGGCTGCATTCGGACGAGCTCTCGCCAGAGGAAAATCGTGCGGCCTACGGCAAATGCAATAATCCGCATGGCCACGGGCATAACTATGTAGTGGAAGTTCTGGCTGGAGGACAGGTTGAAGCGGAAACAGGAATGGTGATCGACTTAGCCGCATTGGATGAAGTCGTGCGAACAAGAGTCTTGGTCCGCTTTGACCACACGAATCTGAACCTCGATCCGCTCTTTGAGAATCGAGTGCCCACCACCGAGAATCTCTGTAAGGCCGTTTTTGGACTGCTGAAAGCCGCTCTGCCGATTGCCAAATTGGAATACGTGCGCGTGGAAGAGACGGAGAACAACTTCTTTCAATGTTGGGACACGGATGATGAGGATATGAGCCTCATTGAGCGAAAGAACAGTTAGATGCACAACGCCCAGAGTTATCGGGCCGGAGGACGTAAGCCATGGCACAACCGATTTCGGTAAGCAAACCAGTTCGGCGAGAGGCTGCGGCAGCCGATGGCTTGAGCGAGTACACCACGCAACAAATGTATCGCGAGATACTCAGCCGATTGGGCGAAGATCCCAGTCGGGACGGTCTGGTTGCGACTCCGGCAAGAGTTGAGAAGTCGATGGCCTTCCTTACCAAGGGCTATAACGAAGATCCTACCAAGGTCCTGCATGGCGCGCTCTTCGATGTGGACTATGACGAAATGGTGATTGTGAAGGATGTGGAGATGTTCTCGCTGTGCGAGCATCACATGCTGCCGTTCTTCGGCAAAGTCCACGTGGCTTATATTCCCAAAGGCAAGGTGATCGGACTCAGCAAGATTCCCCGGCTGGTGGAAGTATTCGCGCGGCGTCTGCAGGTGCAGGAGCGGCTCACGAGGCAGATCGCGGACGCAATCCAGGATGCGATTCATCCGCAGGGCGTGGGAGTTGTGATCGAGGCCCGGCATCTGTGCATGATGATGCGCGGCATCGAGAAGCAGCACTCTTCCACAGTCACATCGGCAATGGTCGGCTGCTTCCGCCAAAAGGAAACCCGGTCCGAGTTTCTTTCACTCCTTAGGCAGCCCGCTTCCTACGGATTATGAACCGAGAACGAAGTTGCACTAGAGTTGTTGGGTGAACGGACTTCTCGTCATCGACAAGCCTGGCGGCATGACCAGCCACGATGTGGTCGCGAGGCTGCGCAAGATTGCTGGGGAACGTTCCATTGGCCACTTGGGCACGCTCGATCCCATGGCCACGGGGGTTCTGCCGCTCCTGATCGGTAGATACACTCGGCTCGCGCAATATTTCTCTTCAGCCGAAAAGAGCTATTCGGGAACCATTCGCTTCGGCTTTGCAACAGACACGTACGACGCAGAAGGGAAGCCTGCGGGAGCATGCGTCAAGCCGCAGTTGACGCTCGACGGGGTTCGCGAAGCGGCCGCTCATTTTCACGGAGAAATGGACCAGGTGCCGCCGCCATTTTCTGCTAAGAAAGTCCAGGGAACTCCGGCTTATAAGTTAGCGCGCTCAGGCAAACCCGTGAAGTTGAAACCCGCAAGAATTGATATTTCCGTTTTTGAGATAGATGCGTTTGATGACGACGAGGCGCGATTTCACATGAGTGTCAGTGCGGGCGGCTATGTCCGTTCCGTTGCGCATGAACTCGGGCAGGCGTTAGGTTGCGGTGCCCACTTAAGAAGCTTACGCAGGACCGCGGCCGGTGCCTTCTCGTTAACCGAGGCTCACACGCTCGAAGAATTGGAGCCGATGTCGGGTAACGTCGAAGCACTTGAGGCGCAATGCATCCATCCTCGGAGACTGTTGCCGGAGTTGCCCCCGGTGACCGCCGACGAGATTGCACTGGGTCGGCTCCGGAATGGTGGTCAAGCGAACCTCGCCGAGTTCTCGCAGGTCGACCTCGTCAAGGTCTTCTCCGGGCAGCGCGATCTTGTAGCAATCGCAAGGAGATTGGCAGGCACGCTTTTTCAGCCCGTGATTGTGCTGGGATAACTGCCATCGAGCTTCAGCGGCTCTTGCGAAGCAGCGGCTTAAGCGCGGTAAGCAACGTCCTGGCAATGATCTCCGACCCTTTCGCCGTGGGGTGAATTCCGTCAGCCTGAATGGTCCCTGGCTCTTTCACCAGATCCATGTAAATCATCGGTACAGCGACCACGTGATGTTTTGCGGCAAGGTCGATGAAAATTTGGTCAAACTGGTGAATGTACTCTGGACCATAGTTCGGTGGAAGTGTAATTCCAGCGAGCAATACCCGAATATGGGCGCCTTCGAATGTAGCGAGGACGGAATCAAGGTTGTGGCGTGTCTGGTCGAGAGGAAGCCCGCGAAGACCGTCGTTGCCACCGAATTCAACAACAGCAATCGCTGGCTGAAGAGAGACTACGGCTCGCACCCTCGCGACCGCGTCTTTCGTGGTTGCGCCGCTGGTCCCCATATTCTCTACGCTGAAGTGGTAGCCAAGCTTATCCAAATCGCGTTGCAGCGCGTCGGGGTACGACTCTCCGGCCCCGAGACCATAACCAGCGGTGATGCTATCGCCAAAGCATACGAGGATCGGCCGATCGGCAGCGACCAGCCGCAATCCGAAAAACAAGACGCAGAGAGAAACGATAAAGGCGCGGCGCACGTCCACAACAACAGTGTAGCTGCGCGAGCAGGGAACAGCCGGCTCCTGACTTGCGTATCTGAGATCAGCGACGAGTCGCGCCGCTCAGTATGATGACACTTAGATGAGATCGACAATCCGCTGGGAGGCTCTTGGGTGATTGAGGTCCGCGACGTTAAAAAATGGATTCAAAACGGCTCCCGAAAGGTCGAAATCTTGAAGGGAATCTCGCTCACCATTCCAGCCGGCCAGTTTGTGGCCATTGTGGGAGCGAGCGGCAGCGGGAAGAGCACGCTGCTCGGCCTGCTTGCTGGATTAGACACTCCGAGCGAAGGCGAGATTTGGATCGACGGGACTCCAATCCATAACTTGGTCGAGACGGAATTAGCCGCGGTGCGCGGGCGCAAGATCGGCTTTGTCTTTCAGTCCTACCAACTGATTTCCACGCTTACAGCGCTCGAAAATGTGCTGCTTCCCTTTGAGTTGAACGTCGAGGGCAATGGTTTGAATCAGGCTCGCGCGCTGCTTGAGTCAGTTGGCCTGAGCGAACGCATGGATCACTATCCCATTCAGCTTTCGGGCGGGGAGCAGCAGCGTGTTGCGCTGGCGCGTGCGTTTGTAGTCGATCCTCCCATCGTGATGGCCGACGAGCCAACCGGCAATCTCGACTCAAGCAATGGACGATTGGTGCTGGATCTTCTTCTCAAGCGCAACAACCAGGCGGGAACTACGCTGGTTCTTGTAACGCACGACACGGAGATTGCCAGTCAGGCCGATCGCAAAATCGTATTGAAAGACGGAATGATCCTCGAGGATACGCTGCAGCGCGGTGAACAAACTGTCCCAGCGGGCTCGGAGCGCGAGATCGATGGCTAAGCGCGCGTTGACATGGAATCGCGCGGCGGCGATTGCCTGGCGGGATTTGAAGTCGGCTCCAGGCAAGTTCGCGTTCGTTGTTCTGTCCGTCGCCATTGGTGTTGCGGCGCTGGTCGGGGTGCGCGGCTTCAGCGAGAGCTTTCGGCGAACACTCACGACGGAAGCCCGTTCGCTTATGGCGGGGGATTTAAGCGCGCGGATCTTTCGCCAGCCAACGGACGATGAGATGCAAAAGATCGCCGACCTCGACAAAAAGGACGGAGGAGCGGAATCGACATGGGTCGTCGAGACAGTCTCAATGGCTTCCGTGCCGCCTGACCCGGTTCCGTTACTCGTTACGCTCAAGGCGGTCGACCCTTCGCAGTATCCGTATTATGGCGAAGCGCAGTTGGAGCCGGAGATGCCTTTGCCACAGGCGCTGCAGGGGGATTCCGCAGTGGTGGCAGAGGAGTTTCTCATTCGGCTGAATGCGCATGTGGGCGACATGCTTCGGCTCGGCGGAAGGAGTTTCAAGATTACCGCAGTTCTGAAGCAGGAGCCGGACCGCATGTCGGCCGGCGCCGGTATCGGCCCACGCGTCATGGTCTCACGCGTCGCGCTCGACCGCACAGGGTTGCTGGCTCTGGGCAGCCGCGCCAGCGAGCGGTTGCTGATCAAGTTGCCCGCGCAGTCCGATCCTGTTGCTGTGCGCAAGCAGGTGGAGACAGCATTGCCCGATTCGCAGGTCATGGATTTCAAAGAGGGGAATCCGGCACTTAGCCAGGGGCTCGATAACGCGACCGCCATTTTGAGTCTGATCTGTCTGGTGGCGATGGTGCTAGGCGCCATTGGCGTAGCTATGGCAATGCATGCGCATCTGGAGCAGCGCATGGACATGCTGGCGATCTTGAAAGCAGTAGGTGCGCGATCCTCGGACCTGCTGCGCATCTTCCTTTTGCAAACTCTGGGGCTTGGGCTGGCCGGTGGCTTCCTCGGCGTGGCTGCGGGCGTCGGCGTTATGGCCGCATTGCCGGCGGTGTTCGGCAAGCTGCTGCCTGTGGCTACCGCACTCGGATTTCCGTGGCGCTCCGTCTTTGCCGGGCTCGGCACTGGGCTGCTGACGACGCTGCTTTTCTGCCTGCCCCCATTGCTCGATGTGCGCGCGGTGCGGCCTGTTCTTGTGTTGCGCCGATTGGTGGAGCAGGCGCCCCCGGGCTTCCGCGCATGGCTCGGACGCTGGTGGGCGCGAAGGCTGCAGATTGGTCTTTCTGTGCTCGTCGTGTTCGCGCTTGGGGGGATTGCGTGGGGACTTTCAGACTCCGCTAAAGTAGGCGGATGGTTCGCCCTCTTGTTTGCCATCGCGTTGGTTGTCCTTCTCATCCTGGCAGCCGTTGCATTGCGCACCTTGCGCTTCTTGCTCAACCGGGTGCGTTTGCATTTGCCGTCGTTCCTGCGTCACGGCCTCGCGAACCTCTATCGACCGGGCAACCAATCGGCGGCTGTTTTGGCGTCGCTGGGAACGGGCGTGATGCTGATTCTTGCGGTCTATTTGATGCAGTCCTCGCTTCTTCGCGACCTGCGCAACACGGCCTCTCCGAAACTGCCCAACGTTTTTCTCATCGACGTGACCACGGATGAGGCTGCTGGCGTCAAAGACTTCTTTCAGCATCAACCCGGCGTTACGCAGGCCCTCGACTTGATGCCCGTGGTCGCGGGAAGATTCGTTTCATTGAACGGGCAGCCATTGGACAAACTCAAGGACAAGCATTTTCCGCGGCGCATGCTTGAGAACGCAGAATTGAGCTGGTCGGATGCGCCTCCGGCAGGCGACAAAGTTACCCAGGGTAAGTGGTGGAACAGCGCGAACTCGGCGGAGCTTGCAATCGGAGAAGGCACGGCAAAGCGCCTGCAACTTGGCCTTGGCTCTGCTGTCCAGCTGGAAGTGGGCGGTCGCGTATTAGCGCTCAAAGTTGCTGCCATCTACCGGCCGGATGGAGAGCATCCAGGCGCACGTGTGTCTTTTATATTGCCTTCCGGACAACTGAAGGATGAGCCCGCGACATGGTACGGAGGCGCTCACATCGATACCAGGCAAGTGCCTGCGATGGAACGCGCACTTTTTGCCGCGTATCCAACGGTGACGGTCATCAATATTGCCGACGTGCTCGATCGCATCGAGAGTGTGGTCGATCAGATTACGTTCGTCGTGCGATTCCTCGCGGGCTTTTCGATATTGGCGGGATTAATGATTCTGGCGTCGAGCATCGCAAGCTCGCGCTTTCGGCGCATGCGGGAAGCGGTCGTGCTGAAGACGCTGGGAGCCACTCGCATGCGAATCGTTCGAACCTTCAGCGTGGAGTTCAGTGTATTGGGACTGCTCGCCGGTTCGGTTGGAGTGGTGTTTGCAAACATTCTCACTCGGGTACTCTTACGCAAACTCGAAGTAGACTTTCACATCGATTGGTACGCGACGCTCGTTTCGCTGGTGGGTACAGCAATTCTGGCGACAGCGACTGGCTGGATCGCCAGCTACCGAATCCTAGGCCTGAGGCCGCTCGAAGTGTTGCGCGAGGAATAGCTATTGCCTGGACGGTAGGTCTTTAAAACTCTTCGCTGATTTCTACGGGGGGCAGAATGTCGTCTTCGCGTGCCAGCCAGACATACAACGTAGGCAGAAGAAAGATGCCGATTCCAAGGTTTGCGAGCAGCCCACCCACAATAACGATGGCAAAGGGCCGCTGCGAATCTGAACCAATGGCGTGAGACAGAGCTGCAGGAAGTAGACCCAATGTAGCGACCAGCATAGTCATCATGACTGGACGCAGGCGGAGAACCGCGCCTTCCACCGCGGCTTCAACAATGGGCTCCTTGCTTGATTCTTCTACCATGCCTTTTCGCCGCGCCCGCAATTGATTGATGAATTCGATCATGATGACGCCGGTCTCAACGGAAACGCCAAAGAGTGCAAGGAATCCAACTGCCGACGAGACAGAGAAATTGGTGTGGGTGAGAAACAGCGCAAGCGGTCCGCCGATGGACGCCATAACTACTGAGACCAGAATGACCATCGCCCATTTTACGGAGCGGAACATGGTGTAAAGGATGAGAAAGATTGCGAGCACGGTGATGGGGATGACGATTGCCATGCGTTTGTTGGCGCGCTGCTGGCTTGCGTACTCGCCTGCCCACTCGACATGGTAGCCGGTGGGAAGCTTCACGTTGTGTTCCACCTTGCCAATGGCCTCTTCTACCGTGGAGCCTAGATCGCGGCCCTCGACGGAGAACTTGATGGCAATGTAGCGCTGTCCGCCCTCGCGGCTTATCTCTTCGGCGCCGTCATCTGTCGACACCTTGGTGAGTTGCGCGAGAGAAACTCTTTCACCGGACGGCGCGAGCAGCCGGACGTCTTCGATGGCCTCACGCGTATCGCGATATTGCTTTTGGTAGCGAAGCGTCACGTCGTATCGCGCTTCGCCCTGCTGTACCTGTGTTACGGCATTGGCGCCGACTGCAGTCTGGACCGCGTCCTGAATGTCCGCGACATTGATTCCCCAGCGAGCGGCAGCTTCGCGGTCTACAGCAAAATTGAGGTTTGGTTGGCCGACAATGCGAAAGATTCCTAGATCGGCCACACCCTTGACCGTCGCCATCTGGGCCTGTATGAGACCTGCTGTTGCCTCGAGTGTGCGGAGATCATCACCATATAGTTTGACGGCGAGCTCACCTTTGACTCCGGAAACGGCCTCTTCCATGTTGTCGGAGATGGGCTGCGAATAATTCCAGATCACGCCGGGGAACTTTGAAAGCTCTTTGTCCATGGCTGCGATCAATGCTTCCTTGTTCTGGTTGAAGAGCGAGCGCCACTCCTTTTTTTGCTTCAGATCCACGAAATACTCGGTGTTGAAGAAACCCGCGGTATCGGTGCCATCGTCGGGACGGCCGGTCTGACTGACGACCTGGGTTACCTCAGGGAAAGAAGCCATCACGACGCGTGCTTTGTTCATGAAGTCGATGCTCGCGGTGGGACCCTCACTAGGTGGCAGTGTTCCGCGAACCCAGATCGAGCCCTCATCGAGGTGCGGCAGAAACTCCGAACCAACGGGACCGCCGAATGTGAGATAGATGGCGATGAGGAATAAGACGGCAGAGATTCCAAAGGTTGTGTTTCGATGCATAATTGCAGCGCGAACCGCGGTTCGGTAATGACGGATGAGCCAAAGCATGATCGGGTTCTGCCATTCCTTAGCTCCATTTCGAAAGCACAAGCTGGCCCCGACCGGCGCCACTAGAATGGCGAACACGAGCGCACCGATCAGGGCAAAGCTCACGGTCCAGGCCATCGGTTTGAAGAGGCGGCCTTCGACGGCCTGCAGAGTGAAGATGGGGAGGTAGGAAGTGATGATGATGCCGCGTGCGAAGAATACGGGCCGTTGAACTTCATGTGCCGCTTCGCGAATTTTCTGTCCCGGGGTGCGCGTGTCGTCCGGATGGGCGAGATGTCGAACCATGTTTTCAATCATCACCACAGAGCCGTCAACGACCATGCCAAAGTCCAATGCACCCAGGGATAGCAAGTTGGCGGGGATGTGGATCAAGTCAAGACAGATTGAAGCAAAGAGCAAAGCGAACGGGATCGTGAGTGCAACAATGATGGCGCCACGAATGTTGCCGAGGAAGAGGAACAGAATAATCGAGACGAGAATCATTCCGGCGCTTAAATTGTCTTCAACCGTGCTAACCGTGTACTTGACCAGATCAGAGCGATCGAGAAAGGGAACGATTTTTACGCCCTTCGGCATTATGTTGGTGTTGAGTTTTTTTACTTCGTCGTGAATGCCGAGCAGGACCGGATCCGAATCGTCTCCTTTTTGCAAAAGCACAATGCCTTCGACGGTGTCAGGATTGTCGATGATCGTCCCGTCCGGCAGATGGGTGGATCTGCCGATCTGGCCCAGCCGGATCTTGGGTCCCTGCGCTACGGTTGCAATATCCTTCACTTTGATGGCTGCGCCATTGGCGTTCTTAATTACCGTATTCTCGATATCCTGCACGCTTGTGAAGAGGCCCAGGGATTGCACATTGATCTGTTGTGCTCCTTGCTCGATAAAGCTACCGCCTCCATTGGTGTTGTTGTTCGCAATCTGCTGTTCGACCTGACTTATCGAGAGGCCATACGCGACGAGCTTTCCGGGATCGAGCTTGATCTGGTATTCCTTGGTTGGGCCACCGAAGCTTGAGACATCGACAACGCCGGGAACACTCTTGAAGGACTTCTCAAGTGTCCAGTCTTCAAGCGACTTTTTCTCCATTACGTCGTAGGAAGGGTTGGTGCTCTCGAGCGTGTACCAATAAATTTGGCCTACTGGACTCCAATCGGTTCCCATTTGCGGCACTAGATTGGCTGGTAAGTTCACCTGGCTCAGCCGCTCCAGAACATGTTCGCGATTGACGTCGCTTGTGGAGTTGTCGTCGAAGATCAGCATGAGGCTGGAAAGGCCGGCCAGCGTGGTGGAGCGCAAGTGGGTCAGGTGCGGGATCCCGGCCATTTGAATCTCAACCGGGACAGTTACCTGCCTCTCGATCTCTTCCGCGCTCCGGCCTGGCCATTGGGTGATGATTTGTACATAGTTGTTTGCCACGTCGGGATAGGCTTCGATGGGCAGGTTACGGAAAGAAATAACTCCCCACGCGGTCATTACCGCAACGCCGCCAAGCACCAGCCAACGATTTTTCAGCGCGAAATCGACAAGTGCGCGAATCATCTATTGGTTCCCCGCAGTTTCAAGGAGCAATGCGTTGGTGACGATTTTCTGGCCGGGATCGAGTCCGGACAGGATCTCCTGCTGGTTTCCGTCAAGCATGTTGCCGGGGCGAACCTCGGTGCGCTTGTACTGATTGCCACCGACGGGGAGATATACCCAGTCGCGATCGTGCAAATGCAGAACAGCTTCGGCCGGTACGACCGTGTAGGTCACTTTCTTGCGGCTTGAAAAGGTTGCGGTAACAAACATGCCCAGGCGGAGAATGCCCGGATTAGGAACCTGAATTCGAACCTTTGCTGTACGAAGTGAGGGGTCAAGCACCGGACCAATATCGCTGACGCGTCCGGTCAGCGGCCGATCTGGATAGGCATCAAGCTTGATCCTTGCTTCCTGTCCCAGTTGAAGCTTGGGAATGTCGTTCTCATACACATCGCAAAGAATCCATACGGTGGATAAATCAGCAATCGTGAAGGCTGTGGCCGAACCCGAAAGCGTGACGCCAGCGGCGGCTGCGTTGGTGACATTTTGCCCGATGATGACGCCGGTGATGGGCGCATAAACATTAACGATTGGGCTAGGATGGTCTTTGTCCACGCCGAGAACCTTTAATTGTTCCTCAGCGGCCACAAGGTCGGCTTTCGCATCCTTTTCGGCATCGTCCGCCTGTTCGACCATGGCTTGGGAGACTGCGCCGTGCTTGAACAAGTCCTGCGCGCGGATGTCCGCCTTGTTCGCAAGCTGCTCATCGTTGACAGCTTTCAAATAAAAATCGAACGCGTTGGTGACGTCTCCGCTTTGTACGCTGAAGAGAAGTTGTCCCTTTTTCACGTTGTCATCAAGCCGTGTCTTGAGGTCAACCACACGACCGTTCGCCAGGGAAATAACCGGGACTTCGCGGGAGATATCGGGAAACACTGTTCCCGTCGCTTTCAGTTCCGCTGAGGCCTCAATCTGTCCGGCAGTGGTGAGAGGAAACTTGGTTACATCATTCTTATCGATGGTGATCAGGTTCATATCCGAAACTTCAACGACTTTTGCCGGCGGCGGAGCCCCATCGCTCTCGTCTTTCCCGTGACATCCCGATAGCGCGATCGCAAAGCATCCTCCGCACACAAGAATGACGGAGATGATGGAGAACCTTTCGAAAGAGAAGTGCTTGATCATTGGATCACCTCACGTCCCACAGCAAGATTTAGCTGCGCGGCGGCATTAAGATAGGAACCGACTAATTGCAAGTAAGCCTCCTGCACGGCGCGGTATTCAGTCTGTGCGTTCAGAAAATCCATTAAGGATGCGCCGCCATGCTGGTAGGAATAGGTGATGGTATCTCGCACCCTCGTGGCTTGATCCCTATATTGTTCCTTGTAAGGCTTGATGAGGGTGATATCGCTTTCGACCAGTGTATAGGCGGAATCCACATCACTGAAAACCTGCGCGCGCGTAGCTTCGCTGGTTTGCTGGCTGCGGTTGATATCGATGAGAGTGCGCTGCTTCTCGCCCTGATTATGATCGAAGATACGCAGTGGGATATTCACGCTGGCGCCGATCGTCTGGATGCCATTGGGGTTGTTATTCGATGAGTTATACGTGTACCAGCCACTGAACGTTGGATCGGTCGATCCGTTCGAAATCGCCAGTTTGTGATTGGTCTCCGACTGTTGGATGGTTTCGAGGGCGGCCCGGAGATCAGGGCGGGCATCGAGAGCGGTCTGGCGAAAGTCGTCAAGCGGCTTTAGATTGTCGGAAAAATCAAATGGGCCTGACACGTCGAACTGCTCGACCGGCGTCCGTTCATTCAGTAATTGAAGCAATTGAATTTTCGCAGTTCTCAGATTGACGATTGCTGTCTGAATCTCGGTTTCATATTGAACACGCACGAGTTCGATCCGATCGAAATCGACCTGGGCGATATCCCCAGCTCTCAAGCGATCGCGGCTGATTTGAATGATATGGTCGTAATACTCCAAATCTGCTTTTGCAAGCTCGAGGGTGGCCTTAGCCTGAAGGGTATTCACAAATGCCGTTCGCAGCGTGAATTCGAGCGTGCGCTTGAGATCCTCATGTTGCGATTCGGCGACATGCGTGCCTTCCTTCGCGCTTTCAAGGCGCAACTCGCGCTTGTGTTCGCGCTCATGAAGATAACTCAGAGTTGGAACGACATCCGTTCCCTTGAACGGTTGCCAAACTCCGTCGTGCGGGACGATCTGATTGCCATCCGTGGATGCCGTGAACTGGGGATTGGGACGCAAATACGCCGTGATTTCTTCGGCGCGCATCTCGTCGACGTTCAGAGCATCGGCTTTGAGTGCCGGATTCCTGGCTTCGAACTCCGACTTAACCTGCTCCCAGGTCAAGGATTCTTGTGCCTGGCACATCGAAGATACCGCCAATAAAACGCCCGCAGTCAACCACTTGGACCGGGAAGGAGATATCCGCTTCATACATATCCTTTGAGTCGTGTTTTACACGGCGGTCGCAGGAGAACTTGAGATGGGAAGAGAACTGACGGGAAGTAGGGAGCGAAGTGTCAGGCAGCGGGGGGAGGCCTATTCTCGATTCCGTCGAGCGCCGGAATCGTATATGCCTCGACCGGCATATCAACGAGTGCCGCGAAATGCCGATCATCCAAATTGACCTGAGCGAACAAAGGTGCGAGCGGGGCTGCTATGACAGGGAAAATCGAGTGTAGGCTTGGGGCAATCTGGTTCCGCCGCTGACAGGTATCTGTCTCAGCAGGATTCTGAATCGACCACAGATCATCGCTGACCGAAATGACCGGGAATAGGATGACAAGCAGCATCACCAGGGCGATCAGGGTCAATCGCCTCTGTGCGCCCGTCCGATGCTCGAAGCGCATCCAGAGAACGAGACTCACAATCGCAAGGCAGGTCCAAGCGAGATTGAGAAAAATCTCCATACTTCGCACCGATTCTACACGAGTGTAGTTGGGCGAGAAAAATCGAGCCGTTCGGGGAAGCATTGATCGGTGCGATCCAAGGAAATGAAGCGATCCGGGTGAGCCGCCTCGGTGAGCCCAGGACCATTTTGCTCATGGGCCGGACCGGATTGATTGGAATCGTTGACCAGATTGGGTAGAATCGTCGTCCGAGGGGCCCTTCGGTTTGACCCTCCCCGGGAATCGACTTATGATTATCAGGTTAGGCCTGTGCGCCCGGCATTCCGCTCTCAGCGTGTTAACGCGTTGGAGCGTGTCCATTAATCGAACATGTTGCCCCCTCGTTCAATGGTAGGACAGCTGCCTCTGGAGCAGCCTATCGGGGTTCGAATCCCTGGGGGGCAGCCAATTAAGAACTTCTTAGCACTCCCTCGAACTTCCTCGAACCATCCGACGACGTCCGGCTTCAATCTTGCTCTCCCAATGTTCGCTTGAGGACCTTCGCCAGGACCTCCTTGCAGTCACCGAAAGTGCCGGCCCGACCGTTGCAGATCTTATAGACAATGAGGCCCGGTTCCAGGTTACAAATGCATTCCCCAATCAGGGTCCGGTAATTCAGGATGCGTTGGTTCGCTCTAAGTCTCTCCCATAAACAAAGAAAGTGGCCCGATCAGGGCCACATCTTGCTGACTCGCTAACCGGCTGCTACTTGGCGCTTGCCGGCGGCACAATGCCGTTCATTCGTAGGTACTCCACCATCTGACCATAGTGATCATTCCCGTGAGCTGCTGCAAAAGCGGCAATCGTAGCCCGCGTGCTCAACCCGTCGACCGGCTTGATGGCGACAAATGCATTTTCTGTCGTGATGGTTGCAATCGCCTTGTGCGCGTAGACGAACGATGCTTCCAGGGCAGCCACCGCTTCGTCCTTCGTCGTAATGGAGCCGATTGCCTTCAAGTCGCGGTCAGGCTTAATGTCGCTCCAGCCGAAAAAGAAGTAGTTCGCCTGCGCCAGGTGCGTCACCTGGGCCACAAAGGTGCGCACGGTATCGAACTGCGTCGTCTGGCCCGCAGCAAAGATCCCTTGCGTCGGCGCAAAACTGTACTTGTCGGCTGGCATAGCCTTCGCCGCGCCCACTACCTGGAACTCCATCATGGAGAACAACCCGTCCACCGCTTTCGCGGGGTCTTCCTTTGTACCCACCGGCGGCGACGGCGGGAGCTCACTCATCTGCGCCCGCATCTGCATACCACCACTCGCCATCACCGCGCCTGCAAGAATCAGAGCACGAATATGCATTGTCTATCCTCGATCCGAGTTCGTTTGAAGAGCGACCTCAGCTTACCAGACCTTCCTGGCCGCCGTTCGCAAGCCGTGAAGGAGGTCTCCTACTGCATTGGATACAGTCAACCACCGCCTATGTGGAAGCATTTCGGAAGAGCTTTGACTTGACTCCTAAAGCCTGGAATGATTCTCACCGGAGAAGCGGAAGTCTGGGCTTCGATGCCGCGCAACCTGAGGCCGTGGCTCAACTGATCGAACGGTAGGCCTCCTTATGAGGACGATGGCCGGAGCCCTATGCGGAGCAAGTGAAGAAAATTTGAGAACCTTCGAAACAAAAGGAATCGAAGATCAGATTCCATTCAGGTTCGGTATCCTGAAACAGGCTTCAGTCCCGCGATCTTCTACGGAGGGTCATTGAGCGCATAATCGCCAATGCGCTCACCGACGACAGCACGTGAGCCACTTGAATGTGTAGTCGCCTTTCCGGACAAGTGAGCCTTGGAATTGTTGCCTTCAGGGCAACTGAGGCAGGAAGATCGATTGCCCAAATTACAGTTCGGAACGGTCCCAGAAAGCGTGACGTGCGCCTGCAATCGCTCCGGAAGGTTGGGTATCGTCCAAATCTTCTTTTGGAGCTTGCGGCACACGGATTGCGCTTGACGCCTACCTGGGCAACGGCAAAGCGGACCCGGACGGGCGCGTCAGGCGGAGGCGCGTAGCAATGTTTACTAATTCTGCGAGGGACTCAGCTTCCATCTTTCGCATCATGCTGCCGCGATGCGCTTTAACTGTAATCTCGCTGATCCCCAGTTCGCTGCCAACCTGTTTATTCGGCAAGCCAACAACCACTAACGCCATCACTTCGCGTTCGCGAGCGGTGAGACACGAGTACCGGACCCTCAACGCCCGGATCTCTGTAGAGCGATCAAGTAATGCCTTGCTGCGTACCAGGGCATTTCGAACGGCATTCAGCAGAACTTCGTCACTGAATGGTTTGGTTAGGAACTCTACAGCTCCCGCCTTCATCGCCTGCACGGTTATGGGAATATCTCCGTGGCCCGTGATGAAGATAATCGGCATCTCATGCCGTTCCACAGCGATACGTTTCTGCAGATCGAGACCATTGAGTCCAGGAAGAGAAATATCCAGTACCAGGCAACTTGGGACAGTTACGCGTGGGCGGTTGAGAAAATCCTGCGCGGAAACGAAGGTCTCCACGTCTAGGCCCTCGTGGCGAAACAGGAGTTCGAGTGACTCGCGAACAGAGATGTCGTCATCGACGACGAGAACAATGGACGGGCTCTCTGACATGGGAAAGGCTCTCACTTCAACGCGATGTGCACTCGCGTGAGATTGAGATATTGTACCTTTGCGACATGATTCCAGAGACAACGATTATTTGACCTGAAGTGCGGAATTCAGCGCCTCGAGCATCGCAGCATCGCTGAACGGCTTCATCAGACATTCGACCGCGCCTTGCTCGATGAGCCGCGACCGTAGCATTTCGTCTCGATGTCCGGTGATGAAAATGATGGGGATCTCGATCTTGCGGCGACTCAATTCTTTTTGGAGTTCGGGCCCGCACATTCCCGGCATGGCAACGTCGAGGATCAAACATTTACTTCCCGAGATTCCACCCTTCGCGAGGAACTCCTCGGCAGAAGAGAATGTCTGAGATGCCAGGCCGAACATCCTGAGCAGATCTGGCAGCGATTCGCGGACTGATTCATCATTGTCGACGATTGACACAAGGCAAAGTACGTTCATTCTAGTTATCTCAGTTCGCACTTAAAGAACACTCTGCCCTACATTGAGAACGGTGCATTCATCGCAGCGCTGCTCGAGGAAGTCGACGTGATCCTTCCGAGAGTGCCGCTCACACCACCCAGGGCTGCACATCAACAACGCGGCCGAGTTTATCTTGATCGAGCCCTTTCTTAGGGCACTCACAGTACGATCATCCGCTGTGGGGCTGGCGGCGTCTATTGCACTTAGGTATTGGTTAATGGCGGCAAGCACACTCCCGCAGATCCGTTCTCGCAAGGAATTGAGAACGCAAAGGTGGCTCCTGGCCCGTCGTTCGCCGTCGCCCACAGCCGTCCGTGATTGGCTTCAATAATCGAACGACTAACAGAGAGTCCGACCCCCATGCCATCTGACTTTGTCGTGTAGAACGATTCGAACATTCGAGCGGCAGCTTCAGGAGCAAAGCCTACGCCGGAATCTTGAACTGAAAGGCGCACATGCTCGCCTTCCAGCTCCGTCCTAAGCATCATTTGCCGCGGTCGATCCTCGATGCCGCTCATTGCGTCGGACGCGTTGCGGAGGAGGTTCAGAATGACCTGCTGAAGTTGAACGCGGTCACCGTGAACAGTCGGCAGATCGCTGAATTCATATTTCAGAATTACGTTGTTTCTCTCAAGTTCGCCGGACAGCAACGCGATGACTTCGCGAGCCGCTTCATTGAGGTCGAGTGGCTCGACCTCAATTTGCTTCTTGCTGAAAAGCGTTCGCAGTCGAGTGATCACCTCTGAAGCGCGATTGCCATCGCGAATCGTCCGTTGTGCAGTCTCCCGCGCACCATCAATATTTGGAGGATCGCTCTTTAGCATCCGGAGACAGGTGCTCGCATTCGTGATGATGCCCGATAGCGGCTGGCTAACCTCATGTGCGATCGAAGCAGTCAGTTGTCCGATCGTCATGACTCGCATCATTCTTGCAAGTTCTGCCTGAGTATTGCGTAATTCTTCTTGTGCCTGCCTCCAATCGTGCATGTCCACAACTGTGCCGTGCCACTTTACTATTTGCCCTTCTTGGTCAAGCAAAGGCAGCGCGCTCGTCACACACCACCGGTACGTGTGGTCGGCGGCGTAAAACGTGCGAACTTCGACCCGAAAGGGAGCGCCGCTTTTCACACATGTCTTCCAAACTTCCACAGTCGGTTCGACATCATCGGGATGAAGGAAATTCATCCAACCATCGCGCATAACTTGTTCAGGACCAAACCCGGTGTATTCAACGAAGCGGCCATTGCAGTATTCGATCGCTCCATCCGGCGATGCACTCCAAAGCATCTCCGGTATGGTTTCTGTTATTTGGTGCAGGTTTAATTCCCGTGTGCGCAGCGCTTCTTCTGCCCGCTTCCGATCGTCGATGTCGGTAGATGTGCCGACAAATTTGAGAATTTTTCCTCCTGCATCGCGCAAGACCACGGCTCGATTGAGATGCCAGCGATAGGTCCTGTCCTGAGCGCGGAGAAACCGGGTTTCCATCGCAAAACCCTGTCCGGAACCTATCCCATCCCAAAAGGCTTTTGACGCTTCTTCTCGATCTTCAGGGTGAATTGCATTCATCCAAGCTTCGGGATTGGATTGAAGGAATTCGAATGTTAGACCGGTGTACTCCAGCCACCTTCGATTCACGAAATCCGGTGTACCATCAGGCTTAAGCGTCCAGGCGGCGACAGGAAGATGCTGTAGCAGTCCAACCTGGAGTTGCAGCTCTTCGTTGGTTTCGGCAAGCTCCTTTGTTCGCTCGGCGACTCGCCGCTCGAGTTCACTTGCGAGCCGTTTCTGCTCGTTCAGGCGCAGTGCCTGCTGTAATCCGATAGCTAACTGATTCGCAGCAACTCCAAGCACCAGGCTCTCCGTTTGTTCTGGAAAGCCGAGCCTCTGAGATCCCGCCACGATGAGCCCGAGTTCGCCTTCTATTCCCATCCTGATGGGAAAGACCGAAACCTCCTGCCCTCCCAGATGCCTAAGTTCTTCTGTAGGCCATTGCTGCAAATCTTCTCCAAACCAATAATTGAGAGCTTGCCTGATCTCTTCCGGGCTATGGCCCGTCCCGTAGGGCTGAGCAGTCCTAAGCCGGTTGATCGCGGCTTCGTGTGAGTCAAGCCGCACGCGCGCATAGAGGAAATCGAGGTCGAGCATTATCAGAAGGGCATCGAGGAAGGTATTCAGGATTCGACTTGGCTCGCTGCCGCTCCAAACAGCTGGGAGCGCAAGAACGCTGACCAAGTCATTCATACGGCGCTGCATCCGTTTCAGTTCAGTCGCAGGATCCGTTGGTTGCCGGTGCATACTGGTCCGCCGTTACTGGGGATTTGTTCGTCTAGACCGCCGTTCGCGGTAATCGCGAAGGAACTCATCAGGATGAGTGAAAAAGGGGTTTCGTTGGAGATGCCCCCCAATAATCACCAGCGGGTGCGTCCGCATGATGTCAATCACCGCATCGCCGCTCAACTTTGTGAGATGGTATGTGCAGATAACGGCGTCATCATATCGACGCCAAACATCGTTCACACGCGACTCGAATTCGATCACATCCGCAATCCGCGACGGATCGCCGGACGCCCAATCCATCCGGCACACAATGCGACTCAGTGGGAATCCTTCCGTGCTCCTGGCCGAAACCGCCATCTCTTCGAACGCTGCAAGCATCCGATTCTGGTCAAAACGTCCATCTCGTAGATAGACTTCGGTATTGATCCGGATCTGAAGCTGTCCGCTTTGCTGAGGTGCGGTTGAGTCGATGCCCGCCTCCGCCAGGCGCTGCAGGTGCTTCTGGCGCGCCTCTGGATTGAAAACGTGTACGGCCTTGTCTCCGCAGGACAATCCTTCCCGGATGAAGGGGAGCAATACGCGATACTCTTCCTCGTCGTTTGCGAAAAATGCGCAGACGTGGCGCACTTCACCGAGTTGAGAGCCGGCCAAGGAAATTGGCTGCTGAGGTCGCTTCATTTGCAAGTCCTCCTGCTAGAAATTGCTTCGCGAACGACGAGAATTACGAGCGCAGGTGAGTATCTCGAGCACAAATGCCTGACTTATCATCGATTTTCGCCGCTCACCGCTAAGAACAAGGCAGAGATCGACAGTCGGGAATCGAGGGGGCTTGGGGAACATGGCATCTTGCGCAAAAGGATTGCATGCCGCAGTGCATAAGATTCGAGCAATTCTATAACGGTGACCACCTTCGTCGAATGAAAAACTGCGAAACCATCGATATTGGAGGATCAGTGCCAGCCACCAGAGACAGGTGCTGGCATTTGTGATGCCCGCCGCCGCCTGATTGATCTCGTGTGTGATCGACGCGATAACTTTTCCCATCATCGTCGATCGATACCTTTGTCCAATAGACTCGCCGGGGCTCTTCTGGCGTAATGGCAGCAGTGTGGCGCATCCGGGCGAGTCGCACCAGAACACAGCAGAGTGCATCAGAACAATCGCTCGAGCGGCGCATGAGGCGCACAATTATGACAACCGTGACTGTTCGTACGGGAGATGCTATGGCTACTCAGAAACGTCAAGAGCTTTTCGCTCAAACGAATTCGGGAGCCATTTCGCCTGAGCAAAGGACGAAGAGACCGCTCGTTGAAAGACACGGGCATGAAGAATGGAAGCAAAGAATCGAAGGGGATTGGGAAAACCATTTGGAGAGCTTGCAGCAGTATATCTGTGAGCTTCTTCGCAAGAATCAGCAGCTGAGAATGGCGCTCATGACGGCAAACGAGCCAGAACGGGGATCCGGAGATGCCATCAACTCATAGGGCGGTCGAGGCAATTCTCACACTTCTGCAGGTTGTAATGCTTTGCCCTTGTGCAAGGCGATATGATCGGTCTTGTCGCTCTTGATCTCGTACTGCGGATCGTCCTCGCTCGCATGATGGACATAGCCTTTGTAGTTCGTGTCCCTCGTGTGTACCCGTACGATGCGGCCGCTGACCCGACCAGCTTCGGAATTCCAGGTTACGTGGTCGCCGATTTTGAATGCCCGTGTCATGAGCTCATGTTATTCCATCCAATGCGCCGAGAAAGCATCTTTCGGCGGCTGACAGTCTGGAATTCATGTGCGGTCACAAAACTCCGTTCATTCAGAAATATCAACCCGCAAAAACCAACTCCTGTCGCTACAATTGAACGAGTCGGCCCCGGTTAATGAACTGCTCAAGGTCGCGCCAAAAATCAGTCCTATGAACGAAGCCAGCCGCGCAGCACAATTGCCAGTTGCCCAACCCATTTTGTCGCCTCTGACGCGTGCTGCGATCTTTCTGGTTGTCTGCATCAAACCAGATCCAGAGAGCCATGCAACCATGCGCTCGCTGTGCGCCGATTTGGCGGGACTTGTTCGAGCTGTGGAGTTCCGCGACATTGAGGCTGGATTTGCATGTATTGTTGGATTCGGTTCAGATGCGTGGGGCAAACTTTTCGGAAAATCTCGACCGGCTGAGCTTCACCCGTTTCGTGAGATTCGATCGGACGGACGGCATGCTGTCTCCACACCCGGAGATGTGCTGTTTCATGTCCGCGCCAAACGAATGGACATGTGTTTTGAGCTGGTCACCCACATCATGGAGCGGATAAGAGAAGCAGTTTCCGTTGTCGATGAGACGCACGGCTTCCGCTACTTCGACGATCGTGACGTCATCGGATTCGTAGACGGAACCGAAAACCCGCGGGGTGGAGATGCTTATGACGCGGCGCTTGTCGGCGAGGAAGATGCTCAGTTCAGGGGCGGGAGCTATATCATCATTCAGAAATACCTGCACGACATGGACAGGTGGAATGCCCTTTCGACCGAGCAGCAGGAACTCATCATAGGACGTAAAAAACTTTCTGATATCGAGTTGGATGATTCAGTCAAACCAACTTCTGCCCACAATGCTCTCACGACCATCGTCGAGAACGGCAAAGAGGTCAAGATCCTGAGGGACAACATGCCGTTCGGCAGACCGGGTTACGGGGAGTTCGGAACGTATTTTATCGGATTCAGTCGCTCACCAGGGACAATCGAGCAGATGCTTGAAAACATGTTTGTCGGGCGCCCACCGGGGAATTATGATCGGCTCCTGGATTTCAGTAGAGCTGTCACAGGGAATCTGTTCTTCGCTCCGTCGGCAACTTTCCTTGAAAACGTGGATCCGGAAGAACCCACAACAGATTCAACCACCGCCGCATCGGAGCGTGACCGGACGCCACCATCATCTGTGCGCGATACATCACTCGGAATAGGTTCGTTGAAGGGAGCCAGGAATGAATAATCTCCATAGGAAACTAGCACCGATTTCCGACGCGGCGTGGGAAGAGATCGAGGAAGAAACAACGCGAACGATCAAGGGATACCTTGCCGGCAGGCGCGTTGTCGACGTTCCAACCCCTGGCGGAATTGCCTTTCCGGGAGTGGCGACGGGCCATCTGGTGCCCACCTCTCCGCCCGCAGAGGGTATTGACGCGAACATCCATGAAGTCAAGTCCCTGGTTCAATTGAGAGTGCCTTTTGAATTGTCGCGGCAAGCGATTGACGATGTCGAGCGCGGAGCCGAAGACTCCAATTGGCAACCGGCAAAGGACGCAGCCAAGACCCTCGCGTTCGCTGAGGATCGCGCGATTTTCGACGGATATCAGGCGGCGAACATTCAGGGTATTCGCGAGGGTACCAGTAACCCGATCAAGGCTCTCCCAGAGGACGTCCGCAACTATCCGGATGCTGTTGCGGAAGCGCTGAACCAGTTGCGCCTTGCGGGTGTCAGTGGACCGTATGCCGTCCTGCTGGGAGCAGTCGAATATACGAGGCTTGCAGAAACCCGCGATGATGGTTACCCGGTGCTGGAACATGTAAAGCGAATCATCGACGGCAACATTGTCCTGGCCCAGGCGATTCGCGGCGCCTTTGTGCTCACGACGCGAGGCGGCGATTTCGAATTGAACATTGGGCAGGATGTTTCCATCGGCTATCTAAGTCACACGGAGACGATCGTTCGCCTTTATCTACAAGAGACCTTCACATTTCGAGTTTTGACGAGCGAGGCATCGGTAGCTCTTTCGCCATCGTCCTAGCGACCTGGAAAACAGGCGATAAGATCGTTCAATTCTGGCGGGACTCATTGGATTCCGCGTCGATTGTTGAGCGCTTCGGCGTGTCATCGCAAATATCGTGTCCCGCGTTTGCGTCGCCGACTGCCGACGCGTCCGGTGCGCATTCAGGACTATACGAATGTTCCTCGTCAACGGACTGTTCCGGTTGTGTTTGGCGCCGATTCATCTACCTTGTGCGATGAAACCGGGGACGCCTGTTTTCACCACTTCATTGAGTCTCTGCCTAGTCTGAATGCGATTGATTTCGCTCAGCGCATCTTCCGGGAGGGCTGTGATGTCAAAATTCTCTCTCGCGCGGGCCGCACTTTTGGGCGTGGTGAGCACGGCCGTACCACGTTGGACCCCCCAAGCCAGCAGCACCTGTGCCGGCGTCTTTCCAACTCTTGTAGCGATTGCCGAAATGACTGGATCTTCGAGCAGCCCCGGCTTCATTCCGTGACCTAATGGCGCAAAAGCCAAAAATACAATGCCCTTTTCTTTGCAGAATTCCAGAAGCTCCACCTGCGGCAGGTATGGGTGTGATTCGACCTGGACCACGGCTGGCTTGATTTTTGCAGATTCGTAGATAGGCAACAGTTCCTTCAAGCCGATGTCGGACAGTCCGATGGCCCGACACCTGCCGTGGTCCACCAGATTTTCCATGGCTCTCCATGTATCGAGCAAGGTCACTCCATTGTCGTACAGAATATTGCCGTTTTGATCTCGCGGGTCCTGGTCGTCTCCGGGTTGAAATGCAAACGGAGTATGAATGAGGTAAAGATCCAGATACTTGAGTCCGAGTCTGTCGAGACTCGCCTCGAAAGCCGGTTCGACGCGTTCGGGCCGATGATTGGAGTTCCACAACTTTGTGGTGACAAAGATGTCTTCGCGCGCAACCCCATGAGCGGTGAGTCCCGAATGTAACGCCTCCCCTACTTCGCGCTCGTTCCGGTATCGCTCCGCGCAATCGAAGTGTCGAAATCCAGCATCCAGCGCTTCTCTGGTCGCAGTTCTCGTCACAGCGGTGTCGGGAATGAGAGTGCCAAAGCCCAGTGCGGGCAGGTGGCCGGCTCCGTTGTTGAGCGGCATCTTCGTCAGCCGAAGATCAGAAGATTCAATCATGGTCCATCTCCAAGTCACCTTCTGTACCCAAAGCTTAACGGCGTTGTAGCGAATCTCAACGTTCATCGCCAGGACGGTGTTTCGCACCACAGAATGAAAGGAGCCTCAAGCGGCACAAGCGCTCCGGCGTGCTGCGGAACGAGGCGCGGCGTGTAGTCGGCAACCGGGCGACTTGCCGGAACAGAAGCACTGTAGCTGTAAGCACCTGTTGCTTCGACCGGGCGATCGTCACGATTCATAGCTTGCGTGATTGGATCCCCCTCTTTCTGCGCCTCCGCGTAGAGTTCGACCCTCACGGCATCGGGATCGAGATCATCAAGAAAAGCCTGAACGTGAAATAGATATCGCTCGCCCTGCTGCTCGACGGTCGCGGTGCCGAATCGCAGCGCTGACCAATGTTTCGCCAGTTCGGCCTGCCAAGCGACCAGATCGGCACCCGCTGAACCTCGATTCTCGGCACGCAGGCGATAAGTTGCAGCCGCCGAGAGATAGTGTTCTTCGGTATATTGGCGGACTGCGCGATTGGTCGAAAAGGTCGGCGTCAAGCGGGCCATACTTTCGCGCATGCGGCCAACCCAGCCGCGGGGAATTCCATGCTCGTCGCGCGCGTAGAACTCTGGTATAACCTCTCTTTCAAGCACTGCATAGAGAGTTTCTGCTTCAGCCGCGTCCCAAGACGGGTCATCCCCATGTTCGCGCCCATCCCCTATTGCCCAGCCCACTTCCGGGGAATACGCCTCCGCCCACCAGCCATCGAGTTCAGAAAGGTTCAACCCACCATTCACCAGCACCTTCATGCCACTCGTGCCGCTTGCTTCCCAAGGCCGCCGCGGAGTGTTTACCCAAAGGTCCACGCCCTGAACCAGATGCTCTGCCATGAGAACGTCGTAGTCCGAAAGGAAAACCACCCGGGATCGAACTTCAGGGCGGCGAAGAAACTCAAACCACTGCCGGATCATATCTTGCCCTGCGGTATCCGCGGGATGAGCCTTGCCTGCAAGCACGAGTTGAACAGGGCACTCTCGATTCGTCAGGATGTTGATAAGCCGCGTCGGATCGTGCAGCAGAAGGTTCGGGCGTTTGTACGTCGCAAAGCGACGGGCAAATCCCAAAGTCAAAATCTTGTCATCGAGTATCAGTCCGGCCTGTGCGAGGTCTTCCGACGACGCTCCCCGAGCTGCCAATTGACGGCCATAAAGTCTTCGAACGTACTCAACGAGAGCCTTGCGGTTATCTGCGCGGAGCTGCCAGAGGTCGGCATCGTTGACTCCACGAATATCTCTTTCTGTGTCTGCCAGTGTTCCGCGCCAGCATTGCTTCCCGCAGGAAAGCTCCCACAAGCGGTCTGCTTCAGCAGAGTCCCAACTGGGTGTGTGCACTCCGTTGGTCACGTGCGTTACCGGCACCTCTGCCTCAGGCCATCTGGGAAAGAGAGGCTGGAAGAGCTGGCGGCTCACTTGACCGTGCAATTTGCTGACGCCGTTTACAGCGCCGCTGCCGCGGATCGCCAAATAGGCCATATTGAACGGCTCGGACGAGTCGTGGCGATCGCGCCGCCCCAACGCCAGAAGCTCGTCGAGTGAAATCGACAGCTTCTCCTCGACATACTTGCTGAGATATTTCTCAATCAGACTGGGAGCAAAGCGGTCAAAGCCTGCCTCCACGGCAGTATGGGTCGTAAAAAGATTGCCGGCGCGTGTGACAGTAAGTGCGATGTCGAATGGCTTGCCATTGTCTTCCATGTAGGAGCGCGCCCGTTCCAGCACCGCGAATGCAGCGTGACCTTCATTGAGATGGCAGACCTCGGGCTGCAGTCCCAGGGCTCGCAGGAGCCGCCAGCCTCCAATACCGAGGACTAACTCCTGTCTCAAACGCAGCTCCGGACCACCTCCGTAGAGTTCAGTCGTAATGCCGCGGTAAGCAGGAGGGTTCGCGGGATCGTTGGTATCGAGCAGATACAATTTGGCGCGGCCCACCTGTGCTTGCCAGATTCTGATCCACAACTTAAAACCAGGCAGAGCTAAAGCGAGGCGCAGCCATTCGCCGTTGGGCTCGCGCACCGGTCGAATCGGAAGCTGGCCAGGATCATTGAATGGGTACAAAGCTTGCTGGTGGCCTTGTGCATCAATTTCCTGCCGAAAATAGCCTTGTTGGTAGAGCAAACCAATTCCGGTGACTGGGACGCCGAGGTTGCTTGCGGCTTTGAGTTGATCGCCGGCCACGTTGCCGAGTCCGCCAGAATAAATCGGCAGCGCCTCGCTCAACATGAACTCCATCGAGAAATACGCAATTGTCGACACACCCGAATGCGGATGCGCCTTTTGAAACCACGCCTCCGACTCTTCGGCTTCCGTTTTCTCGCGGTGGAGATCAGCGAGAAGTTTTTGAAATCCTGGGTCGGAGCTAACAGTTTGCAGTTTTTCCTGGGAGACGGTTTGCAGCAGAACCCAAGGATTGTGGGTCAGTTCCCAGAGTTCAGGATCGAGTTGCTCCCACAGCTGGTCCGCCGAGTGATTGAACGACCACCTCAGGTCCAAGGCAAGGTCGGTAAGAGCGTCTGAAACGGCTGTATCGAGTGGACGATCGACGTTTGTCGAGCTGCTCATAAACAAACTCCTCTGATGGCTTCCGTCTTTGGGCTCGATCGGCTCAGGAGGCCTGGGCGCCGTGAGTCAGCGTTGCCGAAACAATGGTTTGGGCTTCTTGCTGGATCTGCCTCAAATGGTCCTGACCGAGAAAACTCTCGGCGTAAATCTTGTAGATTTCCTCCGTACCCGAAGGACGGGCTGCAAACCAGCCATCCTTGGCAATCACTTTGATCCCTCCAATTGGATTCCCGTCTCCGGGAGCGGTTGTCAGGATCTTTTCGATCGGCTGACCGGCAACTTCAGTCGCGTGAATGTCGGATGGGGACAATTTAGCCAGAGCGGCTTTTTGTTCTGGCGTAGCGGGAGCATCGATGCGTTCGTACACGGGATCTCCCAACTCTTGTGTGAGCTCACGATAAATCTCACCTGGGTCCTTGCCTGTGCGCGCCGTAATTTCTGCTGACAATAGACAAGGAATGATTCCGTCCTTATCAGTGGTCCAGACGGTGCCATCGCGCCGGAGAAACGAGGCGCCGGCGCTTTCCTCGCCGCCAAAACCTAAGCGTCCTGCGAGCAATCCATCGACAAAAAACTTAAAGCCCACCGGAACTTCATAAAGCCGCCGCCCCAGGCGAGCGCTGACGCGATCAATCATGCTGCTGCTCACTACGGTCTTGCCGACGGCGACGTCCGCGCTCCAATTGGGCCGGTTCGCGAACAGATAGCTGACGCACACGGAAAGATAGTGATTCGGAGGCAGCAACCCACTCCCCTTGGTCACGATGCCGTGACGGTCGTGATCGGTATCGCTGGCGAACGCAATATCGAACTTGTCTTTCAACGCGATGAGTCTCTCCATCGCATAAGGCGAGGAAGGATCCATGCGAATCTTTCCGTCCCAATCCACGCTCATGAAGCGAAATGTGGGATCTACAGATTGGTTGACGATCGTCAGATCGAGACCATACTGCTCGGCAATCCGCGGCCAATAATCGATGCCCGCTCCCCCGAGCGGATCCACGCCAAGCTTGATTTTCGAGTCGCGCACTACATTCATGTCGACAACATTGTTGAGATCGCCGACATAGTTCCTCAAAAAGTCGTGTTTGTGCGTTGTGGGTGCAAGTAGCGCTTTCGAAAACAGCGTGCGCTTCACACCATCGAGGCCGTGCTCAAGAAAAGCATTGGCTTTCGATTCGATCCACGAAGTCACGTTCGAATCCGCCGGACCTCCATGCGGAGGGTCGTATTTAAAGCCCCCGTCATCGGGAGGATTGTGAGACGGCGTGATGACGATGCCGTCGGCAAGCCCTGACTTTCGCGCGCGGTTGTAAAGCAGAATCGCGTGGGAGACGGCTGGGGTCGGGGTGTATGCCGTGCCTTCGGAGATCATGACTTCGACGTTATTGGCCGCAAGTACCTCCAGTGCGCTCGCAAACGCCGGCTCGGACAGAGCGTGGGTATCCATCCCAAGGAACAGCGGCCCGTCAATCTTTTGGAGTTTGCGGTAATCACAAATTGCCTGAGTGATGGCCAGGATATGCCACTCGTTGAAGGCCACGTCGAAGGCAGATCCGCGATGGCCGGACGTACCGAAGGCAACCCGCTGTTTGGGATCGCTCGGATCGGGCCGTAGCTCGTAATAAGTTGTGATGAGTTTTGGGACGTTCACAAGAATCGATGGGTCGGCCGGCTTTCCAGCAGCAGGACTAATTGTCACGCAGCACCTCGTTACTGTCCGTCAGGAGAATCGCGCTCGATCGAGGTTCGAGCCGAAAACCGAGTTGGCCCTGCAGGGAAGGCTCTTTCCCCGGGTCGCAGAGATCGTCAGGGGCGGGTCGTGACGTATCGACCGCCAAACGCCAGATCTTTCCGGGCGGCAAGCCAGGAAGGTAAAAATCAACCGATCTATTGTCGGCGTTAAACAGGAGAAACAAGTCGGGTTCTGTCTGACCCAGAATTAAGCACGCGAAAGATTTCTGCCACTGGTTCGCCCATTCAGGAGCGGCGCCGTTTGGCGCGAACCACTTGATGTCTGCATCGGTGTAGAAATGTTCGGTTCGTAAAACAGGATGGGCGCGGCGAAGGGCGATCATTCCGCGAGTGAAGCGGTAGATCTCTTGGTGCTTTTCGAGCAGGCTCCAATCAAACCAGCTCACCTCGTTATCCTGGCAGTAGGCGTTGTTATTGCCGCGCTGGGTTCGGCGAAACTCATCCCCGCCAAGCAACATGGGAACACCGCGAGAGATAAACAGGGTTAACAGAAAATTTTTGATCAAACGGATCCTGATGCTCTCGACAGCTGGATCCTGGCTCGGCCCTTCCACGCCGCAATTGTCGCTGTCGTTGGCATCGGTTCCGTCGCGGCTGAACTCGCCATTTTCATCATTGTGCTTCTGCTTGTAACTGACCAGGTCGTTCAATGTGAAGCCGTCATGACAGGTGACAAAGTTGAGGCTGCTGTCGGGGCCCTTGCCTGAGCTTTGGTACAAATCCGAGCTTCCACAGATTCGGCTTGCGAATGATCCGATGCCTGCATCGCCAAGCCAGAAGCGGCGCACATCGTCACGGAAACGCCCGTTCCATTCCGTCCAACGCTTGGTGGAAAAATTTCCCACTTGATAGGCGCCGCCCGCGTCCCAGGCTTCCGCGATGATCTTCACGTCACGCAGGATGGGGTCCTCGGCAATGTCTTCAAGAAGCGGAGCGTTGCGGAGAATGTTCCCATGCTCATCTCGGCCCAGGACCGAAGCGAGGTCAAAGCGAAAACCATCCACATGCATGTGCATGACCCAGTAACGAAGCACATTCCTGACAAGCTCCCGCACGACGGGATGATTTGCGTTCAGCGTATTGCCTACGCCGGAAAAGTTCTTGTAGTATCGGCACCCGTTCTCTTGCAACATGTAGAAGATCGAGTTCTCAATGCCGCGCAGAGAAATCGTAGGCCCCAGTTCATCTCCCTCGGCCGAGTGGTTCAACACGACATCCAGGATCACTTCAATCCCTGCGCGGTGAAAAGCCTTTACCATCTCTCGAAACTCCAGGATCTGCTGACAGCGGGGCCCTTCAAAGCTGTAGGACTGCTTGGGAGCGAAAAAGGCGACAGGATCGTAGCCCCAGTAGTTTTTGAGTCTCTCTCCTGTGATTGGATTCAGCCGATCGGATTCGTTTTCGCTAAATTCCAGTACAGGCATTAACTCGATAGCCGTAACTCCCAGATCCTGGAGATACGGGATCTTTTCGGTCAAGCCGGCGAATGTTCCGGGACGCGCTACCCTCGAATTGGGATGAATGGTGAAACCCCGAACATGTGTCTCGTAGATGACTGTGTCGGAGGCGGGATGCTTTGGAGGCGAATCCATCTCCCAGTCGAAACGGTCGTCGGTAAAGACGCACTTCGGTGTGGTGGATGCGTTATCAAGAGTCGAAAAGCTCAAGTCAGTCAGGCTGCTCGATGAATCGTACCCGCGCGCGGCCAGGAAATCCCAGTTCTCGACCCCCGCAAGTGCTCTTGCATATGGATCAAGAAGCAGCTTATGTGCGTTGAAGCGAAGGCCCTCTTCGGGTAGATACGGTCCCTCGACGCGATAGCCGTAGAGTTGACCTGCGGGAACGCCTCGCACCCACACGTGCCACACGTCGCCTGTCCGATGACGCACAGGATCTAAGTCGATAATTCTGCTCGGAGAAGAATCGCCGGCATTCTGATAGAACTCCAGACGAACACCGGTTGCGTTGCGGCTGAACAAAACAAAATTGACTCCCATTCCTGCCTGATGGGCGCCTCCAATCGGGAGGGGATTCCCCGCCTGAACATCGCCCACCTCAAACGGTGCTGCGAAGCCGCTCGCCGAATTCTGCTCTGCCGCTGGTTCAGTCATTCACATGGTTCTCCATCGTCATGCGTCAGCTTTTGGCATTCGTCTTCTTGTCCCACCCGTGGAAACGCGAGAAGTCTCCCGACTTCCATGCCTCGCGGAGTCCGCGGGTACCCAAATCCCAGTCTGGGCGGATCTCGCTAGTCGCGATACGCAGATCGCGCCAAAGATCGGCGATCGACGGACGCCCCCAAAACCAGTAGCCGTTATAGATGCTGTAAATCACGAGGCCGGGCTTGAGCACGAGCGTATACGGGATCATCGGATTATTGTCGGGGTCGGTGTACTCCTGGATGTCGAGATCCTTCTGAATCGTTCGGCCGGGGTCTGAAAGGAAGGGCCACTGGGCTCCGACGGACGCACGGAACTCCTGCAGAGTATGGTGATCGTCGGTAGCGATCGTAACGATCTGCGTGTAAGCCACTGCGATCTTCGGGTAGAAAGCGGCGAGCTCCAAATGCTGCTGGTGCTCCTTGGGGCAATAATGACCGCGCGCGAGCGTGAGGATGAGCGGATCGTCGCCCTGGAGCTCGCTGAGTTTTCGCGTTGTGCTGGTGTGATCGGGCAGTTCATAGTCGGGGAAAATGCCGCCGGGCACGATATCGGAACGCATGATTGGACTCCTCCCTTGAGTCCCCAGGTTACTTCAGAGATCCAGAGTGACATTCGCGCTTGGCTGGGAACAGCACACGAGAATATTTCCGGGAGCGGGTCTCTCCAGTGGTTCAGGGTTATAAATAACCGATCCGCCAATCAGACCGGTCATGCAGGTATGACAGACTCCAGTCCGGCACGACCATCGGACCGGAACGTCGCATGCCTCCGCCAGTTCGAGCAAACTTCCGAATTTTGGATTCCAAGCGGTGGAAATCCCGCTACGCGCAAATGAGACTGGAAGGCCAGATCCGGGCGGCCCTTGTGGCGGGTGAGGCGTGTGAGCAACCTGCGCCATACCAGGGGTAATAGCCTCGAGAGAACCGAAGATTTCCGTGTGCACATTGCCGGTGGACACACCCCAGTCTCGCAGCCCATCGCGCATACTCTGCAGGAATGAAGAGGGGCCACACAGATAGAAGTCACTGGCCAGTGACACGCCGATCTTCTCCAGCAGAGCTGTATCAATGTGCCCGGGAGCATCGAAGTCTGTTCCGGCCAGGTCGGCTGCAGTGGGTCTGCTGTACACGATGTATCCTCGTCCACGGGAGAGCTGCTTCAGTAACGAGCGCGATTCCTCTCGAAATGGATGGTCAACCCGATTCCGCGCTCCATAGATCCACCAGACTTCCTGTTCCGATTCTTCGGCGGCGAGTGCGTGCAACATCGACATCACGGGTGTTGCGCCTACGCCGGCGCTTAGCAGAACCACAGGACTATTGCCGGGACGCAAAGCAAAGCTGCCGCGCGGCGCACTGACATCCAATAGATCGCCCTCTCGCGCACGATTGCACAGAAAAGAACTTCCAATCCCGTTCAGTTCGCTCTTGACGCTGATGCGAAAATGATCGGCTGCCGGCAGATCGGATAACGAATAGCTGCGAAGAACCGGCGGTTTGCTCGGATCGACGAGCAAGCGCAAGACGACAAATTGACCTGCCTGGAAGACTGGAAGAGGTTGCCCATCGATCGGCTTCAGAATGAAGGAAGTTACGTTATCGCTTTCCTTATGAATATCCGCGACTCGCATCTGTCGAAATCCGGGCCAGGCTGGCGCCTGTTCCTCATTCGCGAGTCCCGCATTCCCCGCCGCAGTCTTGGAGGTTGATTCTTGTTGGAGCATTGCCTGGAACGAAGTCTGCCAACCCTTGCTCAGTGCGGGAATCCGTAGCGCTCGTTGCAGTTGCTCACTGGAATGTCCTGGCAAATATAGGAGGGCGTCCACCTCGGACACGCTGATTCGCTCCGGACCGTCGGAGGTTTTTACAATGTCGTCGCCCGCCCCAACTTCTCCCTCCTGCAGCACCCGAAAGTAGAATCCTGGTCTGTGATGTGCTACGAGCAGGGCGGCCATCCGGGGTTCATTCATGCGGATGCCGACGCGGTAGCACGTCACGCGCGGCTGCGTTACTTCAAATATCGCATCGCCAATGCGGTAGCGATCACCAATGCAGACCTCGTCATCAGGTAGTCCCTCGACGGTGAAGTTCTCTCCGAACTGGCCGAAAGTAAAATCATTGCGGCCCAAAACGCGCTCCCAGTAATGGTAAGAATCCATCTGGTAGACGAATACGGCGCGCTGTTCCCCTCCGTGACCGGCGAGATCGGCTTGCGCATCGCCATCGATATCGAGTTTGCGCGCCATGCGCCGTCCATCAACTGGAGATTTCCAGATTGACGTTCGGACCGTTTTGCCGTTCCATGTCACGTCGCGCGGAAGGCCGACATTTACTGAAAGCAATCGGGGCATCCCTACCTCGCCAGAGTCCAGCGTCTAGCTTGAATCCTTTTATTCTTACCAACGACGAGCCGGAGCCGCACCATCCACATGGAGTATCTCTCCGCTCACATGACCTGCCTGTACCAGGTAAAGAACGGCATCGACAATATCCTTTACAGTCGCCTTTTTCATGACCGGCAGCGACGTCGAATCGTTGGGATCGCTCCGATGCATTGGTGTATCCACAACGCCAGGGGCTACGGCATTGAAGCGAATGCCATCTTTTGCGTACTCGGTTGCGAGATTCTGGGTTGCTGCATTCAAACCTCCCTTCGTAATCATCGAAATCGAGCCATCTTCGCCCGCGATTGGCCGATCGGCAAGCGCCGCGGTGATGCTGACAACGCATCCTGATTTCTGCTTGAGCATCTCTTTCACGGTGCGCTGAGTGATGTAAAAAAAACCAAGCAGATTAGTGGAGACAAGGGCGTCGAAGTCCTCGGTAGTGAAGTCGGTGAAAGGCTTGGTCAGGAAGATGCCGGCGTTATTCACCAAAACATCGATGGTTCCGAAGTTCTTAATTGCTGCTTCGACTGCCTTGTCAGCCGTTTGCTGCTTGCCGATATCGCCATCGAGGAGAACTAGGCCCCCCGAGGCAGTCAAATCTCGATGGGCGTCTCGAGAGGTTGCAACGACGTTGTAACCTTCCTCCAGAAACCGTTCTACTAAGCCAGCGCCAATACCACCGGATGCACCAGTGATGATTGCTGTCTGTTTGCCCGACATAGATAGCCTTTCGTTTAGGCTGCGAACTCATTACACAACTGCGTCACCGGCCTTTCAAGGCGGCTTGCGTAACCTTGTCGAGTGACCCGAGTTGCTCTCGAGCTACCGCAAGTCCATAGAGCGCAGCCGGGCATCCTGCTTCGCGCCAACGCCTCATTCCTTTCTGCTCTAGTTTGCAGCATCAGGGCGCATAACGAGTAAAGACGAGGTCGCTCCCCTTTGCCTTTTCGTGGCAGGGGAAGCAGCTTTTCATAAACGCGGCATTTCCAGGTTTGCCATCGGTGCCAAAGTGCCCGAAACCCCAGCCGCCGGTTGCAGCGTACCTTTTTGAGTCCTTGACCATAAACTGAATGTTCGTCGGGGGGCCGGGAACGAAAGACTGGACCTGACCAAAAACTGCGTTGTTTTCGTCTGACGGGACGTTTCGGTAGTGCAGAGCTGCAATGACCGTGCCGTCCGGGAAGGGAAGCTTCCCTTTGCGAAAGGCGTTGATCGCTACATCGTTCCCCAGGACGGCACCCAAACTGTTGAGGTTGCCCGCTTCATGGGCCGAGGAAATCCACCTCCAGTCGCGATACCCATGAGGAATTTCGGTGACGAAGGGTGCAGTGGGTTGCCCATCCGCTTGACCTGGGGCTGGCGCGATGAGAGTAACGACAGCGGCCATCGCTGCAACCGCAACCAAGAAGAATTTGAAGCGCCTCATAATAGTTCCTCCATTCAATATCCTTTGGTGGGTGGGACCAGCGGTCCTGACTATTTCGCCCTAAGCCGATACTGATGCCTGTTCGATCGCCAGCAGCCTGGACGGAACTTGTGCCGTCATGAGAACAGAAACTTGGGGGATGAACAATTGGACCATAGTATCGTCGATACTTTGGTATCGGCTCGCAGCTCTTCTTGCTCGCGATTGCGGCATCGTCGCAAGCACTAGCGGAGGTACGCAAGCGTGAGGGTGTACCAACCGCGACTGTCTTTCCACGCCCCGCTGATCCCAAAACCGACGTCATTGAGAAGTCTTTGAATACTCCGGTCTGTGAACTTATAACTATTCTCTGTGTGAATGGTTTCGCGTGGCATGAAATGAATAGGAAGGTCTGCGCGCTCGATAGCTACATCCTGCTCTTGCGTGCTCTCGAGGTGCATCTCGATCCGAGACTCAATGGAATTCCAAAGCGCGCGATGCAGGAAACGAGCGGTGTCAAAGTTCGCCCCCAGCTCCCAATTAAGCCGATGCAAAATGTTCAGGTTGAACGCCGCGGTGATTCCATCACTGTCGTCATATGCAGCCAGAAGAGTCCGCTCGTCTTTCACCATGTCTGTACCCAGCAATAGCGCGTCTCCGGGTTGCAGCTGAACACGAAGATCTCGCAGGATGAGTCGCGCTTCTTCAGGCGAAAAATTGCCGATACTCGTGCCGATGTAGAGTGCGAGTGTGGTGCCGTCGAAGGGTTCGAGTTGGAGTGGGTGAGTTACATAGTTCCGGACGACAGGCTGTATGCGCACTTCCGGTAACGCGCAGGCAACGTTTTGGCACGCCAACTCGAGAGCGTGGGGGCAGACATCGACCGGTACGTAAGCAACGTCGTCCGATAGGCGCAAGGCAGCTTCGAGCAAAATGCAGGTTTTCGAGGCGGTGCCGGCGCCCAACTCAACGAGGCGCAATGGCAACGACCTATCGCCGTGAGCCCCAGCAACGATCGCATGTGCGTTTCCCGCCAAGATGGCTCTTTCTGTGCGGGTGGGGTAGTACTCGGGAAGAGTCGTGATGCGCTCAAAAAGCCGCGAGCCCTCTGCATCGTAGAACATCCACGGTGAGAGCGAGCGTGGCCGTGCGATCAAGCCGCGCCGAACTTCGCAAGTCAGTGCTTCGCGTGCATCCGCTGTTGCGAGATGCTCGAGATCAACTGCCTGAACGTAGGTTGCCACGTACACAAATCCTTTCGGGCAGTCTAGCGAATCGCGGCGAACTGCCATCTGGTTGTTGGTGGAAGGAAATTCCGCTAAGTCGCCCGAATAGGATGCGCACGAGCGACGCACGATCGCTTCTACGTAAATGGCGCCAGTTTGGCGAGAATGGTCGGCAGATATTCAGAGACCGTCGGATGAATATGCATCGCGCGCTGGATGACTGTGTACGGCGCCTTCGCATACATCGCGTCCAGCAGAACGTGAATCACTTCATCGCCTTCGACTCCCAGAATCGCAGCTCCCAGAATTTGCTTCGTTTCTGCATCGACGCAGATTTTGATGAATCCTTGTGTCTCACCTTTTTCGTTGGCCCGGCTCACCTGACTCATCGGATACTTCACAGCCAGGGCACTACGTCCGGATTTCCTTACCGCTGCGTCCGTCATGCCGCATCGCCCCAGCGGCGGATCAATAAAGAGCGCATAGGCCATGATCCGATCGGAAACCCGGCGATGGTCAGCGTTGAAGAGATTGTCCCCAACGATCTCGTAGTCGTTATAGGAAGTATGCGTAAAGGCGCCGCGGCCGTTGCAGTCCCCCAGCGCCCAAATTCCGGGTACGTTCGTTTGCAGTTGATCATCGACCACTATGTAGCCGCGGTGGTCGGTGGCAACCCCAGCCCGATCCAGTCCCAGATCGCTCGTGTTGGGAGTACGCCCCACGGCCAGAAGAACGTGAGTGCCCACCACTTCTGGCGGACCTTCTTCGCATGTGAGGCCGAGGGCGACACCGCCGTCGCGTTTCGCCAGCGAGATACACTTCGCATTCAGGCGGATGTGAATGCCCTCAGCCTCCAGGATTTCGCGCACTGTTTGGGATATGTCTTCGTCTTCCCGTCCAATCAGGCGCGGTCCCATTTCCACGACCGTGACTTCGCTGCCGAAGCGGCGATAGATCTGAGCGAATTCCAGCCCAATATAACTTCCGCCGACGATGATGAAATGCTCGGGCAAGAAGTCGATGTCCATCATCGATGAGTTGTTCAGGAATGGGACGTCGTGAATGCCAGGCATCTCCGGAACCGAAGCGCGCGCGCCCACGTTGACAAAGATCTTGTCGGCTTCGAGAACTTCATCGTTGACCGCGACTGTGTTCGACGACTCAAAGCGGGCCTGACCCTGAATGACCGTACAATTTGGCGTTCCTCGGAGCCATTCCTCCACTCCCTTGCTTGACGTTGCCGAGGCTGCATCCTTGCGAGCTTTGATGCGCTTGATATCGACGCTCAGATCGCCAATGGAGAAGCCAAATTCCGCGCCTCGGCGGGCAACATGGATCGCATAGGCACTCCCCACAAGGGTCTTCGTCGGGACGCATCCCGTATTCACGCATGTGCCGCCAAATTTATGACGTTCGATAATAGCGACGGTCTTGCCCGCACTCGCAAACCGGGCTGCCAGGGGCGGGCCCGCCTGGCCAGTCCCGATAATGATTGCGTCGAATTGCCTAGCGGTAACGGTCAACGTTCCCCCTCGATGTGGAACTTGCCATCTTTGGCTGCCTCTTCGGGGGTCTTGCCGTCCTGACGCGCGACAATGTAGGCGGCGTACCACCCCGACCAGTGGTGCTTCGGAGCGATTGGTTCGTATTTGTCGTGGTGCTTCTCAGCCTCCGGGCGGTCAACATCCGCGACCGGAAGGACGACCACCTCGAACTTCATCTCCGCTCTTTCGGCACTGGCGCCGCTGCTCGTCTTACTGCTCGGAAGCTCACGGAGAGTTGCCATGTCTCCTCCCTTCTGATCATTGCTCCGATCGGCCTGGCCTCGATTAGGCCCGAATCACGATGACAAATCTATTGGACGAACGTATCGATTACCACCAAAATATGGATTGGACCTATGGGCGCGGCGTGGTGCGTATCCCGTCCCACGCACCCAATACCAAGGTATCGCCAATACCATCGTCCAATTGATTCGCTGGAGCACCGCGGGTGTAATCGATCCATCGCGTTCGATTTGGTGGGGATTATGGATCACAATGAGGCAGTTCGGAAATTTGAACATCTGATGCTCAAAGAGGCCGATCACGCGCACGAAGCGGCAATTGAACTTGAAGCTTTGGTTTCGCTGCTCCCAAGTGAGAAATCTCGGCAGCTCGCACAGCTCCAGGTAAAGGCAAGTCACAAACAAGCCAAGGACTTTCGCGAGCTGGCGGAGAAAGTCAAAGAAACCTAGGGATATGTATCGGCGGCATCGGGTTGATCGACGCGAGCCGCCACACGCCGAGGGTACCAACCCACTCAGAGGTGGCCTCGGGCTTCGCGCCGATGGGCGCAATGGTATCAATCAATACCATTGTCCAATCGATTCTTCCCGCCGCCTGTGGCTTAATCGCTCTCACGCAAGTGCCGATACGCAGACCCTCGAGCCAACTTTAGCGAAAGGATGGCAAAGACATGCCGGAAGCGACTTGGAAACCTCACGAGAAACACGGACGGCTGACGACGCAGAGCGACTTACCCGACAGCGTTTACGCTTTTCCGAAGCAGCGCAAAGAACCACTGACCGATGCACAACATGTGCGTAACTCGGTCGCGCGTTTCGATCAAGTCATCGACGTCTCCGATGAGGATCGTGCTTTGGCGTTCGCGAATATCGAGAAAGCTGCAAACCACTACGGCGTCAACCTCGCGGAAACCTCATGGCGTGACCTGGGTATTCATCCCCAAAAGAATAGAAGATAGGCTGCGTCGAAAGACGCCGCTGCGCGCGAAGGACGAGCGCAGAGCCAAAGACCGACTTGTGAGAGAGTCGACCCACAAGACGAATTGACGGCAGAAGTGAAGTGAAATCTCAATCAACCGAAACCAAGCTGAGAGGAGACAGAGTATGACGGACACAAACGCAGTGATCGCGGTGTATGACAACCACTCGGCCGCGGAAGGCGCGGTGAAGGAACTTCAGAAATCAGGCTTCGCCATGAAGAAGTTGTCGGTTGTAGGGAAGGACTATCACACGGACGAGCACGTCGTTGGCTACTACCACGCGGGAGACCGCATGAAGTATTGGGGGAAGTGGGGCGCTTTCTGGGGCGGATTCTGGGGCTTGCTGACTGGCGCTGCGTTTTTTTGGGTGCCCGCGATAGGCCCTGTGCTCGTCGGCGGTTCAT
>Ga0181535_10001041_pt1 | contig 37824 bp, 23 predicted proteins | sample PEATcosm2014_Bin_44_FD_119774 | JGI IMG/M metagenome (GOLD analysis project Ga0181535, IMG submission 119774) | Peatland microbial communities from MTU Mesocosm Facility, Houghton, MI, USA - PEATcosm2014_Bin17_30_metaG | ecosystem: Environmental > Terrestrial > Soil > Wetlands > Peat | place... | reverse complement strand
CTTGCTGCTGGAGCGCGGCATTACGATCCGCAAGGGACGCCAGCATATTGAAACCGCGCTTCCCGGTATCCTGGAAGACCCGGACAACAAGCTGTCCGGCGCATTGCGCGTGCTTCTGACACAACTGCGGTTGGAGATGCAGTATCTGCACGGGCAGATCGAGGAATCCGACAAGCCGATCGTGCGCATCGCCGGCGAACTTGAACCCTGCAGGCGCCTGGTCGCAATCCCCGGAATTGGACCAATCACAGCGACGGCCACGGTCGCGGCTATCGGCAACGGGGCTGCGTTCAAGAAGGGCCGTGGATTTGCTGCCTGGCTGGGGGTGGTTCCGGGAGAGCACTCCACCGGAGGCAAGCAAAAGCTGACCGGTACCAGCAGGCGCGGAAACAAATACCTGCGAAAGCTCTTCGTGCAAGGAGCGCATTCCGTGCTGCTGCAGAGAACCAAACAAACTTCAGCTCTGAGTATGTGGCTGGCCCATCTGGCCTCACGCAAGCGCCCTCAGGTGGCCACGGTGGCGTTGGCCAACAAGATGGCGCGCATGGCCTGGGTGGTTTTGTACAAAGGAGAAGCCTATCGCCCGCCATCATTACCACAAGTGATCGCAGCCTAAATGGCCTGCACATGACGCCTGGCACGAGCGCCAGGCTTGGAAATCGCTTCGCGATTCCCACATCTGCAGTCCAACGACGGCTGATCTGAGTTTTGAGATTCCTGCCAGGTTTGCTGGCGAACCATGAGATGGCACAACGGTCGATCCCGGCGCTCCCGAAACCTGTAACCGGAAAATGCCTGCAAAGGCAGCGAAACTAAAAAGGACGAGGGCGCAGCGCATTCCATTCAGGCCAGGAGATCGCTACTCCAGTTAAGGCCGGATACATTCGCGCAGACCAATTCTGGCATTCTCATTTTTCGCTTGCAAAACGGCGGCGGACCATACATTCCGGTTGCGCTCCGACCACAGGAATTTCCACGATCCTCACTCATCTCAAAACAAATTCCCTGAACGTAACCCCATCACACCTTAGTCATATGTGCGACGTGACGCAAATCACAGTGTTTCGCACTACCGCACGTAAGCTCTTGATTGTAAGGAGAGAGTTCTTCGTCTCTTCATGCGCAGATGCACTTCTCCCGTGTCAGTCAGTTACGAGGTCAGCGAAAACGCGTATTCATTGGCTAGAGGTGTTCACGAAATTGCCGATGTTATTTTTTCGGGCGACTGTTTGGTCCGGTTCTTATAGAAGGAAGAGTCTCCTGGTCTACGGCGGGAATTGCGACATGGGCTCGAGGAAAGATTTATGCAATGTTCGGGTCACATCGGAGCGTTTCTCACCTCAACCCTATTGTGCACAAGTGCGTATTCGCTTGGGTCGCAGGAACTCCGTGGGCATTTGCAGACCCTCGTGGCGGCTCGACAGGTACACGACCTGTCATCCGAAGAGGCGTCCCGCGCCTACCCAGTTCACCTGCACGCAGTGGTTACGTATTTCGATCCTGACTTGAATGACCTTCCCGATCTCTTCGTACACGACTCGACGGGGAGCATCTTTGTGGAGTTCTCCGAACCCCCAAATCTCAAATTGAGACCAGGTGATTTGGTGGACGTCGTTGGGGTGAGTGGGCCTGGGGACTATGCCCCTGTCATCGACCACCCTCGAGTGAAGTTGATCGCGCACTCTCACCTACCCGAGTTCGCTCAAAGAGTCTCTTTCTCTCAACTCCTTTCTGGAAGCCTGGATGGCCAGTGGGTGGAAATCGAGGGAGTAGTACATGCGGCGCATCTCACGCGGAGCAACGTGACCATCGATCTCGCGACCGCCGGCGGATCCCTTCGCGCAACCACTGTGCGCGAACTGGGCGTGGATTACGAGGCATTTGTCGATTCGTTGATTCGTCTTCGCGGAAATGCAGCACCGGTCTTCAATTGGAAAGAGCAGATGGTCGGGGCTCAGCTGATTTTTCCGTCCCTTCGAAATGCCAAGATTCTGGAAGCGGCGCCACATGATCCATTTGCCATGACCGTCGTTCCCTTTTCTCAGGTGATCCGTTTCTCACCCTCCGAAGAGATTCCGCATCGCGTTCATGTCCGGGGCCGAGTGACCCTGCAGTGGCCTGGTCGCAAGCTTTGCATCCAGCAGGGGAACGACAGCCTGTGCCTGGAGACCGCGCAAACAGATCGCGTGCGCGAGGGCAGTTTGGTAGACGCAGTAGGGTTTCCCGCGACCAGCGCTTACAAGGAGACACTTGAGAATGCGACCTTCCGCCCCGCAGTCGGGGCCAATCTCGCGATCCTTGCCCGACCCGTCACAGCCGACGAAGCACTTCGGGGAGATTACGATGGCCAACTGGTACAGATCCAAGGGCAGCTGGTAGCCCTGGAACACTTGGGGGGCGATCTTCAATTGATGCTGCGTTCCGGTGGTTTTCTGATTCCCGCAGTTCTTCCTTCGAACCTGGCAGGAGCCGGAACGCTCCCGTGGAAAGAGGGAAGCATTCTTCGCCTTACCGGCCTATGCAACAGCCAGGCCGGTACGGAGACCTGGAACCTGCGCAACGGGGAGGTCCAGCCCGGTTCAATCCAAGTTCTTCTGCGTTCTATCGAGGATGTGCAGATAGTGGAGCTCCCCTCCTGGTGGACCCCGCGACACGTTCTGGGAATCCTCGCAGTTGTCGGATTTGGCTCGCTAGCAGCTGCCTCTTGGATTGTCATCCTGCGCCGCCGAGTGGATCAGCAGACGATGGCTTTACGCAAAAGCGAAGAAAGACTGCGTCATCTCTCTCAACACGACGCGTTGACCCGTCTACCCAATCGCATTCTGCTGAACGATCGAATGGACGTGGCATTGAACCGGGCCGAAAGATTCCACGAGAGCGTCGGGCTCCTCATGGTTGATATCGATCGTTTTAAAGAAACGAACGATTTATATGGACATCAGGCAGGCGATCGTTTGCTCTGCGAAGTCGCAAGTCGGATTAAAGGTTCGGTTCGCAAGACCGATACAGTAGCCCGCATCGGAGGCGATGAGTTCATCGTTCTGCTCCCTGATCTGCACGAGACGGAAGAAGCGGAGTTGATTGCGACGAAGATTCTGGCCGCTGTCTCGTCGCCCATCGAATTAGGAAACGTCTCAGTTACCACCTCGGTTAGTATCGGTGTTTGTACTTATCCTGAAGGGGGCACGGATTCAGAAGCGTTGCTGCAGAGCGCAGATGCCGCGATGTACTCCGCGAAAGCTAGCGGGAGAAACGCAGTCCAGGTGACGAGGCCAATGAACACTTTGATTCATTGAGCTGCGCTTGGTTCCGAGAGGATCACTGTCAAGGCGGAAGTAAACCAAGATTGCATTCCGTGTCTCCATCCACCCGGAACGATTTCATATCCTCATCGAGCAGAACGGACGGGCGCAGATACGCCGCATGAACGAGCTTCCGCCGACCGCTTAATTCCGGCTATCCACACCCCTTCGCTTGCATAATTCCCTCTCGTTGCTTTCATGAAGAGGTCCTGCGAGGATGGCCGCGAAAATCACATCGAATAAACCTTTTGGCGGCGTGGCTCAGCCCCTCGGAGTGCGAGTCATTCCTGAGCGGACTCTCTAAGAGCCTAGCGCAGCCACAAGAGCCGCGCCACCTTGGGCAACTCCCACTGAGAAGTCGTCGCTCGGGGAGAGAAGACTAAGGGAAAAGGGACGGCCGAACCGCCAGACAGAGAAGCGGCTGGTTTTCCAGGCTGCAATTTCAGTCCGAGGGTGTTCTCTGGTCCCTTTCGGATCCAAAAGACCAGGAATTCGCCCGAAAAGCGGCGAGGTTCTAGAAGTTCTCGATAAGTTGCTTATGTTAATGACTTTATGGCGGAGGGAGAGGGATTCGAACCCCCGGTACCCTTTCAGGCACAGCGGTTTTCAAGACCGCCGGTTTCAACCGCTCACCCATCCCTCCGTAGAACAGTGTACCGGATGCTGCGCTCGGATCCTCCGGTTGCCTGCTCAGGGGTAACGCTGATCCATCACCAACCGGAGTGCCGTGTAGCTGCACCCTCAGATGCCGCGATCCCCTTGAAAACACGCCGCCTAATGCTCCGCAGTGGTACAACTGGAGTGCATGCCCAGACAATCCAAATCGCGTGATCTTCGGCCTGGACAGCCCATCAGCCTCCGCACGCTTGGCGAGTATTTAAACCTTTCTCCAGCCACGATTTCCCTCGTGCTGAACAACGCGCCGGGCGTGCGCTCTATTCCTCAAGAGACCCGTGACCGAGTCATTGAGGCTGCTGCGAAGTTCGACTATCGCCCCAGCTTTTTTGCCCGGTCACTGCGCAAGCGGCAGACCTTCACCGTTGGCGTGCTGGTCCCCGATCTTAGCGATGGTTACGCGGCAGAAGTTCTCGCAGGGGTTGAGGAGTTTCTGATCGAGGAAGGGTACTTCTATCTGACGGCGAGCCATCGCCGCAAACCCGACCTCATTGAGGAATATCCACGCCTGCTCATCGACCGGGCGGTCGAAGGGTTCGTCCTCATTGATACGATTCTCGAGAAGAGTCTAAGCTTGCCGGTCGTCGCGGTTGCCGGTCATCGGCGAATCGAGGGCACAACCAATGTCGTCCTCGACCAGCGACGCGCCGCCGAGCTCGCCCTCCGCCATCTTTATCAGCTTGGCCATCGTAAGATCGCGTTCATGCGTGGAGGCAGTCACAGCTCCGACGCCGACGATCGATGGGAGTGCCTGATGGCCGTGGCCCGCGATTTGAAGCTCGTTGTTCCACCGGAGCTGGCTGTCCAGCTTCAACTACGTGTTTCCACACCCGAGCTGGGATTCGAGCCTGCCAATGAACTGTTGCAGCGCGGAGCCGACTTCACTGCCATGATCTGCTACAACGACATTTCGGCCATCGGTGCCGTTCGCGCCTGCCGCGATTATGGGTTCCAGGTCCCCGGCGATATTTCGATTGTCGGCTTCGATGATATCCAGGGAGCTGCTTTTCACAACCCGAGCTTGACCACCATCCGGCAGCCCCTGAACCAGATGGGAAAAGTGGCAGCACGCATCCTCTTACAACGCATTCGCGGACAAGCGTCCTTCCCGGATGTCGTTCCGATTCGCCCCGAGCTGGTGATTCGCGAATCGACCTGCCCGCCGAACCCGAAGCGCGCACGCGCCAAACGCGGCTAAGAACTCGATGTCATCGGACAATCGGAGCTTCCCGCTGCGGCCACTCGCAGTCCTGCATTCGGTCTTCTTGCTGACCGGCGTTCTGCATGTCGTCGGTGGCCCTCTACTTCCGTCCCTTGCTGCGACGTTTCATCTCAGAGATAACCAGTCGGGCCTGCTCTTTCTGGTGTACTTCGCAGGGAGCTCCTTCGGCGCCGCTCTTTGCGTGGGAAGGTACGCCCGTGCGATGACCGTGGGATTTGTCCTCGTTGTGTTCTCTTGCGTCGGCGTCATCTGTGCAGGTTGGCCCCTGATGCTGGGCGCGTTCGCAATTCTCGGTGTGGGAGTGGGGCTCGCGATGTCAGCCGTGAGTCTGTTCGTTGGCCGCGGATTACTCGATCGTTCCGCGCCTGTGCTGGTCTTGCTCAACTTCACATGGAGCCTGGGAGCTCTGCTGGCGCCGCTGCTTGCAGCCTTGGTTCTGGCGCGCGCCAACTTTCGCGTCGCGTACGCGCTGCTCGCCATGGCCGCAGCCATCGCCGCCCTTGCGTGCTTCTTGTTGCTTCGGGATACTCCCGAGATCTCGAACCCATGGCGCGAATCCGGGACTTACCGGGATCTTAGCGCGATTGCGCTGTTTGGCTTTGCTTGCTTTCTCCAGGTGGGGATTGAAAACACCTCGGCAGCTTGGCTCACGACCTACATCTTGCGGATTACTCAGAGAGGGCCGGCATTTGCGGCAACACTTTCGGCCCTTTACTGGGCTGGATTTCTTCTCTCGCGCGCCAGTGCGTCGTATCTGCTTCTTCGCCTCAAGGCGTCGGTTCTGGTTCGGATTTCAGTTCCCGCCGCATTCGCAGCCGCAATCCTGCTGTTTGCCTCCAGAATCCAGTCCATTAGCTGCGTAGCTATGTTTATTCTTGGTGCTGCTCTTGGACCGATCTACCCCCTGCTCGTTGGGGAGAGTTTCTGCCATGTGCGACGCGTAGCCGATTCGCGTTGGATTCTCGCCTCGGCTGGTTTCGGAGGATCTATTCTGCCATGGTTGACCGGATGGATCTCAGCGTGGAGTGGAAGCATTCGCACAGGCATCCTCACCTTGCCTGCCGCATTAGTGTTGATGATTGTTCTGCTCCCACTGCTTTTCAGGTCAGTTTCGCGTTCACCGCAGCGCCAGCAATAGGTCACTCGCTTCGCGTTTTACGGCTGCGGCAACACCAACACTTCGACCCCGGATGCAGCATCCTTCTGGCGGAACACCTGCTCCGTCACCTTCTGAAACCGTTCGGGCGTCGCGTAGGGAATATCGGTAAACGTCTGCGGATTGAGGTCGGTCAAAGGAAACCACGAGCTCTGGACTTGCACCATGATGCGATGACCGCGCCGGAAGGTGTGAAAGAGGTCCGGCATCGTGAAGTTCACATCGGTTCGCTTGCCCGGCTCCAGCGGTTCCGGTTTCACCCAGCCCGTACGGAACTTTGCCCGGAAGGGCTCGCCGCGCAACAACTCCTGATAGCCTCCCATATGCAGCGGAGGAGCATCGAGGATGCGTTTGTTGCCTTGCGACATATCGGGGGGATCGGGATAGTCTTCTGGAAACACATCGATGAGTTTCACGTCGAAATCGGAGTCGGTCCCTGAACTTGCGATCTTCAACTTCGGGGAAATGGGCCCGGCGATCGTGACATCTTCCTGCAGCGGGTCGGTTTCGTAAACCAAAACATCGGGTCTATAACTGGCGAACCGTTGATCGTCCACCATATAGCGTTGGGGTACAGTATCCGTGGTGTAGCCCACAAATGGAACTGGATGGTTTGGATCGCTGACGTACGTGTCGACGCCCTCGGACTCGGCCGGCGGATCGAAACTCAGTTTTCCATCGGAACGGAAATAGAGTGTTTTCGGAGTTGCCGACTTAGGCGGCCAGTTATCAAAGTGATGCCAGACGTTCGTGCCGGTCACAAAAACGATCGCCTTCGGCAGTGGGTCGCCCTTTCCCTTTAAATAATGCTCGAAGAAAGGGAATTGGACGTCCTTCTTGAAGTAATCGCTCGTCTTCGCGTCGAAATGAATGTCGCCGAGATGGTCGCCATCGCCGCGTGCCCAGCCTCCATGCACCCATGGCCCTTCCACCAGCGTCGTCGGAGTGTCCGGATTGTACTTATTGATCGCGTAGAACGTCCGATACGGCCCGCTTAGGTCCTCGGCATCATACCAGCCGCCGACAACCAAAACCGCACAACGGACGTTCGTCATGTGGCGGGATAGATCGCGAGCTTGCCAGTAACTGTCGTACGTATCATGATTAAACTGATCGTCAAACAGCCAGTTCGACCCCTTTAAGTACAACTTATCCAGGTTGGCAATGTTCCCGGCGGACAGATAGAACCGATAGCTATCTGAGGTGCCGAAACTGAATGGAATTGTCGCCTTCGGCATCTGGGGCTCTGTCTGAGGCTTGAAGGACGCGTAAAAGCCGAAGTTGGCGGAGAGCATAAAGGCGCCCCCATGATAGGCGTCGTCACCCAAAAAGAGGTCGGTCATCGGCGCCTGGGGGCTGGCCGCTACCAATGCCGGATGCGAGTCAATGATGGACGCAGACGTAAAGAACCCGGGATATGAAATGCCCCAGATGCCAACCTTGCCGTTGTTGGTTGGCACGTTCTTCAAAAGGAATTCAATCGTGTCATAGGTATCGGAAGAGTCGTCCACATCCTGCGGCGAGTTCTTGTTGTCGATGTGCGGACGCATCTCCTGAAAGCTGCCTTCACTCATCCATCGCCCACGCACGTCCTGATAGACGAAGATGTAGCCTGATTTCTCAAATTCGTCGGACGGACCGAGGTGCTCCGGAAACCTGTCTTCTCCATAGGGACCAACATCGTACGGCGTGCGCTGCATAAGGAATGGATACGGCCCGTTTGCATCATCCTTTGGCACGTACACGGCAGTGAAAAGCCGCTTGCCGTCACGCATCGGGATGCGGAATTCATATTTGGTGTAGTGGGAGCGGACGTAATCCTCGGGCGGCTGTGCAGGCTGCTGTGCGGCCACATGCCAGGAGACAAATGAGCATGCGGCGAGAATCGCAGAAGCTAAGCTACGGAACTTCGAGGTCATCTGATGCACTCTCCAGAAGGTTGAACCAGCGAGCAAACAGCAAAACGAGCACTCGCAGGTTCTGCGTTTATTCACTTTCCTTTGGCGCTTCGGGCACTTTCTCTGGCGTGGTCAATGGTTTCGTAATCTCGTCGAGGTAATCCTGTGCGCCATCGACGCGCTCCAGCACCGGGTAGCGCTCTCCGTCGTGGTAATCGATATCCGCCGTGCGAACGTACTTGTCTGACTGCACGAGCAGATGAATTGGACTGGAAGTTCCTTTTGCTTTGCGGATTGCATCGTGCAGCACATCGCTCGAATAGATCACGTTGTTCACGGCGATGATCTTGTCGCCGGGAGCAATACGAGCTTTGTCGGCAGGGCCATTCCACAGCACGTCCTTGACTTCAGCGTCATCTCCCACCCGGATGCCAATCGACCACCAGTAACCGAAGTGTCTATGCAAATATCCTTGCCCGCTATCGATCGTGTGCAGCGATGCACTGGGCTTATCGCGATACACGAGCTTATAGCCTCCCTGCTCGATCCCCGCAAGGTCGACACGCGGATGAATGTCATCGATCCGGCTATGCAGAAACTTTGCCCAGTCATAGGGCACAACCTGATTGAGGTCCGCGACTAACTCGTCAAATGTGTAGGGGACGATGAGAGGACCGGTGTTGCCCCCCTTGCCCAGGAAGATCTTCTGGAAATCGTCGAGGGATTTCTTGTCGTTGGTCATCTTGCGAATAAGGGTGTCCGCGTCAAGCCAGAGCATCTCTCCTTCGAAGTAATAGTCCTGTCCGCGACGCCAGTTATACCAGGGGCCACCGAACTTTCGTAGGATGCTGGCCGCGACAGCGGTATCCAAGGTCGGCCGCCAGATACGGCCCGGCGTGGAATCGAGATCGGCCGCCGTCATTGCCAGTACATCGCGATACTGGGCCTGCGTCTTGAGCCCCGATCGCGCCGCCAGCACATTGCCGAGATACTGAGTCATTCGTTCGTACACCCACAGCATTGCGCCCTGCTGCGGAGTAGCAAAGTCGGGCTGATAGAGGCCCGCCGGCCGGCGGTATTTGCCATTCCACGAGTGCGTGAATTCGTGTGATAACAGGTCGGCATCAGGCAACTGGTGCCCGTCGTCCGAAAAGCCCTTCTCGCCGACGCCATTGTCTGATGATTGTCCGTGCTCAAGACCCTCCTCGCCCGCCACATCGGAGAGCGTGAGCAGAAAATGATAGGCGCCATAGTGGTGCGAGGCGTAAAGAGCGTCCGCCTCGCGGACGAGGTTTGCAACTTCGGCGAGCATCGCGGGGCGCAGACTTGCATCGTCCGGGTAATCGGCGACAACGTCGAGATAGTGTTTAGGCGCGATGGTCGGCGCCAGAGCGTACTCGTGGAAGTATGCACCAGTGATGAGCGGTGAGTCTTCGAGTTGCTCCACGGTGGTTGCCGCGAACTCCGTCGTAGTCCCCGCAGCTGGCACAGGGTATGAGCCCGCGCTCGTTGGAGTAAGCGCAGTCCCGATGCCCCACCCCGAGGGAACCCTGACCGACGGTTGGATAGGAACATCGCGCACCGGCGTCTTCGCCGGATAGAGCAGGAGCTTCTCCCACTCGAGCACGGCGAGCTTCTGCGTGACGCGCATTGTGACGATGCAATCAAGGTGCACGTGGAGCGATGACACGCCGTCCGGAATACTCAAGTGAAATTCGTACAAATCCACGTCATCTCGCCGCCATGGAAGCGTCGTACCGTTCGCACTGAACACCACACCCGCAATCGCAGATGCGGGTCCGACTGGCATATGCGTTCCGGGAATCCACTCTGGAGAGATGAGAGCGAGCGGGCCCGGTCTTACCGGCAAATCGATCTCCGCGTGGTATAGCTTGCGCGGTGCATCCGTCAGGTCGGCCGAAATGCGGATCGGCGCCTGCTGCGCGAAAGTGGTGCACATCGCAAAACTCAAAGCGAAACATGCCGGAATCCTGGAGAAGCAACGCTGCGTGACCATCTCGAGTGGATGTCTCATGTGCAAATCAGGGTAACGCATCGATTTCACTGAGCTTGGCTTCGCTCCTCCGTTGAATCCTGATTGTGCCTTTATGCCCAGCATGTTAAAAGCAAGAGAACAGGATACGGGCGGAAAGATTCTGGGCCGTCACAGACTTGGAAGTCTGCGCCGGGAACGCTTGGTGTTTTCGCTGGGTAGCCTGTAACTCCATCGCGAAGGAAGCATCGCACTCAATGAGCGCCGGACATCCAGCGGAAGTCGAGACCCTCTTCGGAGACTATCCGCTCGATCATGCCTTCGACGAGATGCGCGAGGGAACCGGCGAGGTCCGTCCGCACTACCGAGCTCTTGCCGAAACCCTGGCGAGCCTGCCACCGGACGAACTGCAGCGATGCAAACAATCTGCCGAGCTTTCTTTTCTGACCCAGGGGATCACATTCACCGTCTACGGTCGCGAAGAGGGAACTGAGCGAATCTTTCCCTACGATCTGGTCCCGCGTCTCGTCACCGCGCCGGAGTGGGATCGCATTGAACGCGGGCTTACACAGAGAATCACAGCACTGAATCTCTTTCTGCGCGACGTCTACTCCGATGCCAAAATCCTCGCCGATCGAGTCATTCCCCGCGAGCTGATCTACAGCTGCAAACACTATCGCCGCCAGATGCGCGGCCTGCAGGTTCCGCGCAATGTCTACATCGCCGTCGTCGGCACCGACTTGCTCCGTCTCGCCTCTGGCGAGTTTGTCGTGCTCGAGGATAATCTCCGCGTTCCTTCCGGCGTGAGCTATATGCTTACCAACCGGCGCGTGATGAAGCGGACGTTTCCCCAGCTCTTCCACAGCTACGGCGTGCGCCCGATCGAGCAGTACCCCCAGCTTCTGCTCGCCACGTTGCGGTCGCTTGCGCCGGAAGGCCGCCCTGAGCCGAACATCGTCCTGCTCACGCCGGGTGTGTTTAACTCGGCGTACTTCGAACACACTTACCTTGCCCGCCAGATGGGCATAGATCTTGTCGAAGGTCGCGATCTGGTGACCCACGACAACATCGTCTACATGCGTACTACGGACGGGCTCAAGCGCGTCGACGTGATCTACCGTCGCGTCGACGACGACTTCAGTGACCCACTGGTCTTCCGGCCTGATTCGGCGCTGGGCTGCTCAGGGCTTTTCAATGCCTATCGCGCCGGGAACGTGACGGTAGCCAACGCCTTTGGCACCGGACTCGCCGACGATAAGGCGCTCTATGCCTACGTCCCACTCATCATCCGCTACTACATGAATGAAGATCCGATTCTTCCCAATGTCGAGACCTTCCTGATGACCGAGGAGAAGGATCGAAAGCATGTGCTTGCGAATCTCGACAAGCTGGTGGTGAAGGCGGTGGGCGAGAGCGGCGGCTACGGCATGCTGATTGGTCCCCATTCGACGGCACAGCAGCGCGAAGAGTTTGCTCGACAAATCGAAGCCAATCCGCGCAATTACATCGCTCAACCCACGCTGGCCTTCTCGCGTGCTCCATGCCTCATCGGCAATCAGCTCGAGCCGCGCCACGTCGATCTAAGGCCCTACATTCTCTTCGGCGACAAAGTCAACATTGTGCCCGGCGGGTTGACACGCGTGGCCCTCGAAAAGGGATCCCTGGTGGTGAATTCGTCGCAGGGCGGCGGCAGCAAGGATACATGGGTTCTGGAATAGCCATCAGCATTCGAGCTCGGGAGAGTGCCACGATGCTTTCACGCGTTGCGGACAGCCTCTACTGGATGAGCCGCTATCTCGAGCGGGCGGAGAACACTGTTCGCCAGCTCGATGTGGCCCTGAATCTGATGCTCGACACGGGCAGCGCCGGCGAAGGGTTGCGTTGGCGCCAACTCATTGCGGCGCTCGGTAATCCGGCGGGGTTGGAGTGGAATGGCGATCTCGAATCGATGGCGGGCAGGCTTGTCTTCGACACGCTCAATCACGCCTCGGTCACTTACTCGGTCAACGCTGCTCGCGAAAACGCGCGCCAGGTGCGCGAGGAAATCTCGACAGAGCAATGGCAGCGCCTCAATCGCCTCTACCACCAGATGCACTCGGTGCAGGTGCAATCGCAGTTCCGTGTCAGCATCTCGGACATGTTGACCACCGTGGTCGACGGCATCCATCTCTTCAAAGGCGTCAGCGATACCACCATGATTCACGGCCAGGGCTGGCAGTTCATTCGCCTCGGCCGCTACCTCGAGCGCGCCTACGCGATCGCCACTCTGCTGGAGGTGTATCAGCCCGGCTTGACGAGTCCGGAGCAGAGTCCGGCCGGTCACCAATACCTCGAACAAGTTGGCCTTCTTCGTTGCTGCACCGCCTTTGAAGCTTTTTGCCAGGTGTATACCGCCGATCTCACCCCGGACCGTATCCTCGAGTTCCTTCTTCTCAATCGCGATTTTCCGCATGCCATTCGTTACTCCGTAGACGGAGTTCGACACGCGATCGAATCGATCCAGCGGACAGGAGGCCGCCGTCCTCCCGACGATCTTATGGCGGGGATTGGGCGTCTGCACGCGATGCTCAGCTATACCACCATCGGCGAGATCCTATCCGGCGATACTGCCGCCTTTCTCCATTCCATTCGCGAGCAATGCCTTCGGATCCATGAGCTGATGTACCGGTATTACGTCCACTACTCCATCCAATCGGCGCTCGCGACATAGGGAGCGACCAGAGAGAACATGAATTTCTATTCCATTCGGCATCTCACGCGCTTCCGTTACTCGAGGCCCGTCAGCGAAAGCATCATGGAGACGCGCATGCACCCGCGTTCCGATTCAAACCAGCACTGTCTCACCTTTTCGCTCTCGGTTAGCCCGCGCTGCCGCGTATTCAGCTATCGCGACCACCTGGGCAATAACATCCAGCACTTCGACATTCCCGGCGAGCACACGCAGCTGGTGATCATCGCCGAGTCGGTCGTGGAGCAACAGCCGTTGCCGGACGTCCCGCGCTTTCTCGCGCCCGATGCCTGGAGCGCGCTCGACGATCTGATCGAGACCGGCGACTACTGGGAGATGCTGCTTCCGAGCACTTTCGCGGTTGAAACGCCGGCCCTGGTCGAACTCGCGTCGAAGCTCGGCGTCACCCGCAGGGATGACCCTCTGATGGTCGTCCACGAACTGAACGAGCGGCTCTATGAGTACTTCGAGTACGTACCCCGTCACACCAGAGTCGATTCACCCATCGACGAGGCGATCACCAGCGGGAAAGGCGTTTGTCAGGACTTTGCCCACACCATGATTACCCTTTTGCGGCACGTTCGCATTCCGGCACGCTACGTCTCGGGGTATCTCTACCGCAGTCGTGAAGATCATGACAGATCGACGCCGGATGCGACCCACGCGTGGGTTGACGTCTTGCTGCCTCACCTCGGCTGGGTCGGATTTGACCCCACCAACAACCTCATCGCACACCACCGCCACATCCGCACCGCAGTCGGGCGAGACTATGCCGATGTTCCCCCCACCCATGGCATCTTTCGGGGAAAAACTGACAGCGAACTGTACGTGGCTGTCCACGTCGAGGCCAGCGAACAGCCGCCTGCACTGGATCGCAAGCTGCCCATCCCCGAAGACTGGAGTGTCTTGGTCGAACGCGCCCAGCAGTCGCCTGAAGTCAACCTGGCCCTGATCGAACTGCAGCAGATGCAACAACAACAATAGGGACGAATCGTCGGAAATGAGCCTTAGAAACGTTTGAACCGGGGACGGAGCCATAAATTTTGTTGAATCTTTGATCAATATCCAGCAATATAGGGTTATTCCGAACGGAACGAACTCTCCCTCTGACAGCTCTTTAGCAAGGCGCATTGCCAAATGATTTTCTTACCCGGATTCGGAATCTCGCCGAACCGGGATTTGAAGCAAAATGGCCCTATTTGCAAGCGGCCCGCACGTGATGGCAAGCACGGTCGCACCTAATTTGCAAGACACATAGCCGAGCAAGCTTTTTTGGAGGAACAGCCGTGAAACAATCCCTTTGGGGTTGGATGCTTTTGTGCATCCTGGCCCTGAGTGCATCCGCCTTTGGTCAGATAGCCTCAACTTCCCTTCGCGGAACCATCAAAGATCCCAGTGGCGCCCTGGTAGCAGGAGCCACCGTCACGCTTACCGACAACGCGACCGGAAAGTCTTTCAGCACAACTGCGAATAGCACCGGCGCCTACGGCTTCTCCCAGGTCTTCCCAGCCAAGTACACCATCAAAGCGTCCGCGGCAGGTTTCGGCGATCAGACAAAGATCGCTGAACTGCTGGTAGACCAGCCGGCGACCATTGATTTCACTTTGACAGTTCAATCGAGCTCGGTAACCGTCGACGTGACCGCCTCCGCGCAGACTCTGAACACCGCCGATGCTTCGCTCGGCAATTCCGCCGATAGTGCCGAGATTCAGGCGCTTCCCAGCGAAACGCGCAACGTTCCCGACCTGCTCTCATTACAGCCCGGTGTCTTGTATCTTCCTCCGACCGTCACGGACAGTCGCAGTGGTGCTGTCAATGGTGGCCGTTCCGACCAGGGGAATGTGACCATCGACGGAATCGACGACAACGATCAAGTCAACGGATTCGCTTTCACCGGCGTGCTGCGTGAGACGCAGGATTCCATCGAGGAGTTTCGCGTAACCACCGGCGACGCCAATGCCGACCAGGGGCGTTCTTCGGGCGCTCAGATCAGCCTCGTCACCAAATCGGGGACCAACAAGTTTCACGGCGCGGCCTATGAATACAACCGGCCCACGATTACTGTTGCCAACGACTGGTTCAACAAGCAAGCCGAACTCAATAGCAGCGAGCCGAACATCCCCGGGAAACTGATCCGCAACATCTTCGGCGGTGCCTTTGGCGGTCCCATTGAGAAGGACAAGCTCTTCTTCTTCGGAAACTACGAGGGGAGCCGCATTGCAGAGAACGTCCAGGTCACGCGGACCACGCCGACGGCAAGCGCGCAGGCTGGACAGCTTACGTATGTCAATTCAGCCGGAACCGTAGAATCGCTGAGTCCGAGCCAGGTGGCCACGCTGGATGCCGCATGCCAGATCTGCAATACAAGCGCGTACCCTAACCCACCGGGTCCGAATCCCAACTCACTCACGTATTACAACGCGATGCCTGCGGCGAACGGACAAACCTTGGGCGACGGCGGCTATAACTCCGGGTCCTATTCGTTCTCCTCGCCTAATCCCCTTCGGCTGAACACGTCGATCTTCCGGCTCGACTACGTGCCATCGGATAAGCACCGGCTCTTTGTCCGTGGCAATCTGCAAAAAGACGTGGGAAGTACACTGCCCGCGCTCGACAGCAGAGAGCAATTCCCGGGTACAGGACCGTCGAACCTGACCGAGGACAACAGCAAGGGCATCACAGCTGGAGAGACCTGGTCCATCTCGACGAATCTTATTAACGACATTCGCTATGGATACACCCGCCAAGGGTTCAGCACCCGCGGGGTAGGGTCCGGCGAGTACGTCGACTTTCGCTTCCTGGATCAGCCGACTGCAGAAACCCGCACCACCGTCACCAACATCCCGGTGAACAACATCGTTGACAATCTGAGTTGGACCAAGGGAAAACACACCATTCAGATCGGTGGAAACTGGCGTCTCGTCCACCAGAACTACTCGTCCGATCAGAACTCCTTCAACAGCGCGACCACCAACCCGTATTGGCTCGGTGGAAATCCACCGCTCCCTGCCGACGGCGTTGCCGGAGGGTTTACCAACTCGTACCTCATCGACTACGCCAATCTTGTTGGGACCGTCCCGCAGATCACAGACAATTTCAACTACGCGATCACAAGCGCGACCTCTGGGGCCGCAATCGCGGAGGGAGCACCAATTGCTCGGAATTTCAGTGCCAACGAGTACGAGTGGTACGTGCAGGATGCATGGCGTGTCCAGCCAAACCTCACACTGACCTTTGGCATTCGCCACACCCTTCTACAGACGCCTTACGAAGTGAACGGTCAGATGGTGACTCCGACCATCAACACCCATACGTGGTACCTGCAACGAGAGAGCGCTGCCCAGGGCGGCCAGATCTACGAACCGGACCTGCAGTTTGCTCCTGCCGGCCCGCACTATGGCCAGCCGGGATTCTGGCCCAAAATCAAGGACAACTTTGCCCCGCGGTTCGCGGTGGCCTACTCGCCCGATGGAAAGACGTCAATCCGGGCCGGCGCGGGCCTCTACTACGATCACTTTGGAGAAGCGCTCGTCTTCAACTTCGATCAGCATGGCTCCTTCGGCATGAGTTCGCAGGTCAGCAATCCGGCCGGTGTGTACTCCTATGAGGGAAGTGCATCCCGTCCTCCATCGCCCAGGTTCATGGGAAGAAATGTGTTGCCGCCAATCAGCGTTGGGAATGCTCCAACGACGCAGGCATATCCTTACTACGCACCGCAAGGCAATTTCGCCATCACATGGGGCCTCGACAACAAAATGCAGACGCCCTACTCCGAGATGTTCGATTTCTCGGTGCAGCGTGAACTGCCCGGCGGGTTCACGCTCGATACCGCTTACGTAGGTCGCTTGGGCCGCCACTTGCTGCAACAACTCGATCTCGCGGAACCTGTCGACTACGTCGATCCGTCCGGTGGAGGCGACTACTACGCCGCTGCCCGTCAGCTTTCCATGAACGTGGATGCCAATGGAGACAGCTATTTAGGTGATTCGAACGGCGACGGGGTCATCTCGGTTCCTGCGATCCCGTACTTCGAAGACGTCTTCCCGTTCATGGCAGGCCTCGACTTCTCGGGTGAAAGCGCGACTGAGGCCGTCTACAACCATGAGTGGGCGCCCTACCGCGAAAACCTCGGCGAGACAACCGCGCTCTCCGACATCGATTTCTACTGCTTTTACGGTTGCCCGGCTGGCTGGCAGCCGCACTTCTGGCAGGATCAGTTCTCGTCGCTGTATGTCCTTTCAAGCAGCGGGATGAGCTACTACAACGCAGGACAGCTCAACATCCGCCATCCCTCGACTCACGGATTGCTGATGGATTTCAGCTACACGCTCTCGAAGTCCATTGATTTCGGCTCGGATGCGGAGCGCAGCACGGAATTCGGAGTTCCCGGTAATCTCGCCAATAACTCCTCCTTCAGCGAGGTCATCAACACCTGGAAGCCATACCTCAATCGCGGTGTTTCAGACTTCGACACGCGTCATCTGATCACCGTGGACGCCGTGTATGCGCTGCCGTTCGGGCGGGGCAAGGCTTTTGGTGGCAGCACTAGCGCGTTAGGCGACGCTCTGATCGGAGGATGGCAGCTGTCCGGCATCAATCGCTGGTCCAGCGGACTGCCTTTTTCGTTCAACGAGCCCGGCTGGACGACCGATTGGCAGATAGAAGCCTACGGCGTCGAAACGCAGCCAGTCAAAGCGCACCGGTACTTCGACGCTAATGGTAATCCTCAGTACTTCGCGAATCCGACCGCAATCAACAACGGCGTGTACAACGGTTCTCCGATTCGCATTCCGTATCCCGGCGAAACAGGGCAGCGCAATAACTTCCGTGGCGATGGCTACTTCGACATCGACACGGGTCTCAGCAAGAGTTGGCGACTCGGAGAATACGGCGCGCTCAAGTTCGCTTGGGAGAACTACAACGTCACCAATACAGTGCGCTTCGATCCAGCCTCCGTAGGCGGCCAGCTGACAGGAGGCAACCTCGGCGTCGCGAGCGCGCTGCTCACACAACCGCGCCGCATGCAGTTCAGTCTGCGCTACGACTTCTAGGCTGTTCATCGCTCAACAAGGAGCGCCGGAGATTTGCTAATTTCCGACGCTCTCCCTTTTTGCTGCGGTTCTTTTCCTTGACCTCCGTCGTTAGAGGCCATCGACTCAGCTCGCTTTGCGCACCTGGGCTGCGATCTTCCGCAGCTCCGGCAGCACACGGCCCAATGCGATCGGCGCCGCGTCGCGTCTACCGAGTGCGAAGTACACATCGCGATAGTGCCGATAGAGCTGCTCGTAGACAGCCGCAGCCTTGGGGTTGGGTTCGAGTGTGCGCAGAGGCAGACACACAGCCGCCTGCGCTTCCTCGATCGTCTTATAGGCTCCAGCCGCGAGCAGCGCGAAGATCCCCGATCCTAGACTCGTCGGAATGCCCGCCGGCACAAGCACCGGCTTATTCAGCACATCGGCATAGACGCGATTGAGTACTTCGTTCTTTTGCGGGATACCGCCTGCGTTGATCACCCGATCGACGCGTACCCCGTGCGCCGCCATGCGCTCCAGGATGATCCTTGTGTGGAACGCCGTGCCCTCGATGGCTGCGAATAGCTCGTCTTGCGCCGTGTGCACCAGATTCCAGCCCAGCGTCACACCCCCCAACTCAGGGTTGACGAGCACTGTGCGGTCGCCATTGTCCCAGCTGAGGCGCAGCAGGCCGGTCTGTCCTGCCTGGTAGGTGTCCAGTCCGTCGGAGAGGGCTGCCACGGTTGTGCTGGCACGCTTCGCGATCGCATCGAAGATGTCACCTGTCGCCGAGAGTCCGGCTTCTATTCCTGTGTAGCTCGGATGCACGCTTCCCGGCACGACACCGCATACGCCGGGAACCAATTCGGCTTGGCGCGCCATGGCAATGATGCAGGTCGAGGTGCCGACCACATTCACGACATCGCCTTCGCGGCAATGCGATCCAATCGCGTCCCAGTGCGCATCGAACGCTCCAACAGGAATGGGAATCCCAGCCTGCAGGCCGAGCCTCTCCGCCCATGCTGGCGTCAGATGGCCGGCGATGCAATCACTCGTCTCGTAGCTGCCGCCCATCTTCGCACGCACACCGGCAAGCAGTGGGTCTACTGCAACCAGGAACTCCTCGGGAGGCAAGCCGTTCCACTTCGGGTTCCACATCCACTTATGGCCCATGGCGCAGACACTGCGCTTGAGCTGATCGACGCTTCGTACCCCGCTCAGCGTCGCTGCAACCATGTCGCAATGTTCCAGGGCAGTCACGAAGCGGCTGCGTTTCTCGGGACTGTGCCTCAGCCAATGGAGCAACTTGGCAAAACCCCATTCGTGCGAATAGACACCGCCACACCACTCGATGCCCTCGAAGCCAAGGGCATGAGCCTTCATCGTGATCTCTTCGGCTTCGCCGTGCGCCCGGTGATCGCACCAGAGGTAGTACTCGTCGAGTGGCTCGAGTCCTTCACCCACAGGCACGACGCTCGAGCCGGTCGTATCGAGCGCGATGGCCGAAACCTGAGTGCCGTCGACCCCTGCGATGCGCAACGCATCGCGCGTGGCAGCCGCCAGCGCCGCCATCTGATCGGCATGGGCCTGTGTCGCGAAATTCGGGTCCTCGCGCCGGCGATGCAGAGGATAGGAAGCCGAGGCCGTCCCAATAGGCCCCTTCTTACTGTCCACCAGCGTGACGCGCACGCTGAGAGTGCCGAAATCCACTCCGGCGACGATGGTCATGAGCCCTCCGGTAAACGCTTTCTTGCTGCGAAACACAAGGCTACACCATCGCACCTCCGATCGGGTATGGGATGGAACGACGAGAGCAGAGAAGGTTACTTTTTCGCTCCGCCGAACAAGGTTTTGATCTTCGATCCAAAACCGGTCAGCTTTTGCATGTTGTCGTTCGTCGCCGCCGTCACCGTCTCGCCAGTCCCCGTCAACGTTGTTCCCAGCGTCGATGTACCTCTGGGATCGTTGAAGTCCGCGCCAGACCGGCCAGCATCTGCGCGTGAGCCGCCAGGGCCGCTGCCGTCGGCTCGAGCGACAGGACCAGGAACTCATCGTCGATGCGGCCGATCATCGTCTCCCAGGCTGTGGCCTCGCGCGTCTTGCGCAGTTCGTGCGCCTGGTCCACCGTGATCCACATCAAGCCCAGCGGCTTGTCTTCCTCAAAGAAGTCCTCGTAGGCTGACTCGGCCTGCTCCTCCATCTCCACTTGAGCCGACTCCAGATCGGATTCCTCCGAACGATCTCCGTGAGGCAGCGTGTCGATGTGATCGGCGAGGTGAAAGATCACCGCCGATCCGATGCGGGCGCCGAGAGAGTCCCGCAGGATCACGGCGCGCGTCATCAAAGGTAGCTCGCTGCCGGATCGGTGCTGCGCGTGGATCAAGGCGTAGCGCGCAGGCTTCGAGAGCGGTCGCGGCTCATCGGCTCCGTCGAGGTTGGCCCGGTGCAACAAGGGCCAGAGCCCAGGGAACCGACCGCGACCGCATGTCGATGATTGGGAACCCCGTGATGTTCGCCGCAGCGCGATTCCAGTAGGCCACTTCGCCCTCGCGATCCAGCAACGCGAGGCCCTCCGGAAAGCTCTCCAGCGCAGCCTCCATCAATTCGCAGCCCTCCATCATCCTCTCCCCTTGCCATGGTTCATCGGCGGAGAAAGTCCCGACCTGAAGGGTCGTCACCGGCGGCAAGAGACGTGACCGGACTTGTCGAAAGAGGAGCGGATGAAGATGAAATCGACTGGACTGAGAGATTTGCGCAGGGTTGGCGAAGCTCAGTTCGGCTTCTGGTTCGGTCGGATCGGTTCCATCTCCTGTGCTTGTGCGAGGGGCAATCGAACCACAAATCGCGTCTGACCAGGCTTGGATTCAACTTCGATCTTGCCGCCAAACTTCTCAGTCACAATGCGGTGCACGATGTCCAAACCCAATCCTGTTCCAGCCCCTTGCGGTTTGGTCGTGAAGAACGCCTCGAAGATTCGAGGCATCACCTCGTCCGGGATGCCCTCGCCATGGTCCGTAACGCTCACGCACAGCCAGTTCGGATTCGATTCCGTCCATGATGCGATTTCGATATGCCCGCCCGCGGGAGAAGCATCGGCTGCGTTGTCGATCAGGTTGGTCCACACCTGGCTCAGTGCCGATCCGCGCGTGCGAATCGTCGAAGGCGATGCCTCGAACTTCTTGTCCACCTGGATCTGCTTCAGGCGCAGCTTGTGGCCGAGAATGATCAGCGTGCTTTGCAGGCTGTCGTGTACATCCAGCTCCTTGGCCGGCGATTTCTCGTCGTACGCAAACTTCTTTACAGCCATTGCCAGATCCGAGATCCGCGAGATGCTGTCTTCAATCGCACAGACCAGCGACACACTCGAGACCAGCGCCTCAAGCCAGTTGAGCGCATCGGAGAGTGCGGGAGCATCGAAGTAAGCGCGGGCGCAATCCAGCTCGTGCCGGTCGAAACCCATCCCCACCAGCACCGGCCCGATGGTATAAGCGTTCTCCACTCCAGCCGACGCCAGCCACTCGCCCATCGCCTCCTCGGCGTCCGACTGCTCGATGCTGCTCATCGCCGCCAGACGGCACCCACTGAGCGTATGCTCCAGCAGGCCTCTCATGCATTCCAGTTGCTCGGGCGTCTTGGCGCGGCTGCTGTTGCGCAGGCTCAGTTGCTGCAGTCGCATCAGATTCTCGCGCAGTTGCGCAGCCGACCGTTTGGCGGCAGAACCAGGATTGTGCAGTTCGTGCATCAATCCCGCCGCGAGGGTTCCGAGCGAGATTAGCTTCTCGCGGTGCAACGCCTCCACTTGATAGGCCTGCAACCGCTGCGACATGTCGCCGAGAATGGCCGCTCGCGTTTCGGGGCAGCAGGCCATCACCTTCCAGAACTGGTCAGCGGTGAAGCGAATCACCTCCGAGTCCACAGCCGCCGTCACGCGGAACTGCAGCTGCGACTTACCCGAAAGCAGCGCGGCCTCGGCGAATCCGTCTCCGGCCCTGGCGCCTCCCACAACCGTGCGTGTGCCATCCTTCTCCAGACGATCGGCGTGCACCTCGCCGCACAGCACGAGCCAATACGTGTCGACCGGGTCGCCTTTTTCAGCAATCACCGTGCCGGCCGGTGCCCGCAGCCGTTCCACGCGATCGATTCCCTGGATGCTCGCAAGATCTGCGCCCGCAAAGATGCGTGTCGTGCGTAGATCGTCCTGCACATCGCTCCATGCAATCGATTCGCTTGTCAGCGGCTTTTCCAGAGCGCACATTTTTTTGCTAAATATCCCCTGCCTAGAATCCTGCTAAATACTGATGTGCAAACTGCACCGCGATGGATCCCTCGCCAACCGCGGAGGCCACACGTTTGATCGATCCGTGCCGTACATCCCCGGCCACAAAAACTCCCGGGATGCTGGTCTCCAGCAGGAACGGCTCGCGTGTCTCTTTCCAGCTTTCCGGCATTTTCCCATCTCTCCGCAGGTCTGGCCCAGCTAAAAGGAACCCTTTCTCGTCTCGCAGAATCGAGGGCGGCAACCAAGCCACACCCGGTTCGGCGCCAATGAAGACAAACAGTGAGTTTGCTTTGACTTGATACTCACCGTCCGGACCCTTCAGGCACAAGCCCTCCAGATGTCCCTTCCCCTCGGCCTTGACCACCTGCGTTCCGGTCGCAACCACAATATTGGATGTGCGCTCAATCTCATCGATTAAGTATTTCGACATGGTGGCCATAAGCCCCGGCCCCCGCACCAGCATCGTGACCGTCCTCGCGAACTTGGCGAAGTGCATAGCCGCCTGCCCGGCCGAGTTTGCGCCGCCCACCACATACACGTCCTCATCCCTGCAGGACGCAGCTTCAACCAGAGCTGCGCCATAGTAAATCCCACATCCGGTGAGGCTTTCGGCCCCCGGAATGGTCAGACGGCGGTATTGCACGCCCGGAGCCAGCAGCACCACGTGGCTGGACACTTCGCGGCCATCGGCTAGCTTGACGAAACGGTATTGCCCATCGACGCGCAGCCCCACGGCGCGCTGGGTCAGAAACTCCGCCCCAAATCGGGTCGCCTGCACCGTGGCCCTGCGGCCGAGGTCCGCACCAGTCACGCCCGAAGGAAAGCCCAGATAGTTCTCGATCCGCGAAGACGATCCCGCCTGACCACCGGGGGCATCGGGTTCGATCACCAGTGTCTTCAGACCTTCGCTGGCCCCGTAAACCGCGGCCGCCAGACCGGCCGGCCCCGCCCCCACCACCGTCATGTCATAGAACTCCTGCGTAGCCTGCGTGCGCAGACCCACTCGCGCAGCCAGCGCATCGGGTTCCGCATTCGGCATCGTCGTGCCGTCGGGGAACAGGACGGCGGGCAGTTGCTCCGTCTTCAGGTTTTTCTCGGCCAGCAGCTTCAACGCTTCTTCGTTGGCTGCGATGTCGATCCAGCGGTAAGGCACATGATTGCGTGAGAGGAAATTCCGCAGCTGGTGATCCTGCAACGACCACCTGCTGCCAATCACACGCAAGCCTTCAAAGGGAGGCTTGAATCCCGCCTTCCAATCTTCCAGCAGATCGTTCAGCACCGGATAGAGCTTCTCTTCCGGTGGATCCCATGGCTTGTTCAGGTAGTAGTTGATGCGCGCGGCGTTGATGGCCTGGATCGCGGCTTCCGTGTCCGCATACGCAGTTAACAGCACGCGGCGCGCGTCAGGATAGATCTCCCGCGATCGCTCCAGAAAATCCACGCCGGTCATTCCCGGCATGCGCTGGTCGCTGAGGATCAACGCCACCGGTTCCTGGCGCGGCTTCACCTGCGCCAGCGTGTCCAGCGCAGCCTGCCCGCTTGCGGCGCGCATGATGCGATAGTCGGCGCCGTATTGCCTGCGCAAATCCTGTACAACCGCCTCAAGGACGCTGACGTCGTCATCGACCGCTAATAAGATGGGCCTCGCCATATCTCCAGTGTAGGACCTCGGATTCCCACAGTTTTCCTCTCCGGGATCCAGCCCGGAAGAGCCAAATCAGTAAATATTAAAGACTTTGAAACGCCGGATTCTGGTGACGGAATTTCAATTGGGCTGTAAGCTTGTTGCAGGGTTTTCGAACAAAGGCAAGTTTTTTTTGATGTGCGTAGGTGACCAAAGGAATCTCACTCCCCCTCGGCGGTCGCTGTTTCGAACGGAGTTTGGGTGTTATTCCTTATGCCTATGTCGGTTCTTGTAGCCAAAAGTGTATCTTTAGGGTTCAATTGTGGAAAAGGCTAGGCAACCCGCACGGCGGCCCGATCCCCTGCTTCCACTACGGATGGTGCGCGAATCATGAATAAAGTGATCCTTGCCGACTCACAAGCTATTTTCCGTGCGGGCACCGCTAAGGTGCTCGCCATGGACGAAGATATGCGCATTATTGCGCAATGTACCGACCTTGACCGGATGATGCATGCGATCGCCACTTTTCCTGGGTCGATCGTTATCGTTGCGGCATCCTTGCGGCCAGACATGGCCCGGCTCCGCTCGTTGCTGGAATCGACCAGCAGCCGCGGCATCGTCATCGCGGAGAACAACGAAAGCGCAAGCCAGTTCATGCAGCAAGGCTTCCGTGGCGTTGTATTTCGCAATGTGACCGGTCCGGCTCTCACTGAGTGCGTGCGCCGCGTCGCCCAGGGCGATACGTGGACTCCACCCCAGCTGATGATGCCCGAGTCACCCGAGGAAGATCTGGTCGGCGCACGCGTCCGCGACCGTCTCACGCCTAAAGAGATGCGGATCGTGGCGCTGATCGTGCAGGGCTGCAAGAATCGCGAGATTGCCCTTCGCCTCAAGACCACCGAGCAGGTCATCAAGAACTACCTGCGCTCCATCTACGACAAGACCGGCGTCAGCGATCGCCTCGAGCTCGCGCTCTTCACCATCCACCATCGCCAACTGGCGCAGGCCGCGGCTGAGATGGGCAACAAGCTGGAAGCCGAAGAGCAGGCCGCTGCGCCTCCCGCTGTTGCGTAGGAGGCTTCGATCTCAAAAAGAGAAGGGGGGGGGGGCCAATCTGGCCCCCTTTCTTGTTGCTTGTGATCTACGCTCTATAGCTTCTCCGCCACACTCTTGGCTTGCGTGAACAGCAGCAGATAATCCGGGCCGCCGGCTTTTGAATCCGTCCCGCTCATGTTGAACCCGCCGAATGGATGCGCGCCCACCATCGCGCCTGTGCACTTGCGATTCAGGTAGAGATTGCCGACGTGAAACTCCTTGCGCGCTGAGTCGAGCCGCTCCCGATCGGAGGTGTACACCGCACCCGTCAGCCCGTACTCCGTATTGTTGGCAACCCCTAGGCCATCCTTGAAATCCGCGACCTTGATCACCGACAGGACCGGCCCGAAGATCTCTTCCTGAGCGATTACCGCATCGGGCGCGATGTCGGCAATCACAGTGGGCTCCAGAAAGTATCCGCCGGACTTCATCTCGACCGCATTGCCCCCAGCAATTAGTCTGCCTTCCTTCTTGCCTGTTTCGATGTAGCCAAGAATCGAGTCCATCGCGGCTTTGTTCACGACGGGGCCAAGGTTTGGGTTCTCCGCCGGGTCACCCACTGTCAGCTTTGCCACGCGTTCCCGCAGTTTTTCCACGAACACGTCATAGATCGAACCTTCCACGATCGCGCGCGAGCACGCGGAACACTTCTGTCCGCTGAAACCGAATGCCGCTGCGATCACGCCATCGGCAGCCGCGTCCACATCGGTATCCGCGCACACCACTATCGAATCTTTGCCGCCCATCTCGAGAATGGTCCGCTTGATCCAGATCTGTCCCCGCTGTGTCTTTGCCGCCCGTTCGTGAATCTCGAGTCCGACCGCCTTCGATCCCGTAAACGCGATGAAGCGCGTCTTCGGATGCTCGACAATCGCGTTGCCGAAGGAGACTCCCGAGCCGGGGCAGAAGTTCACCACGCCGCCCGGCATCCCAGCTTCCTCCAGCACTTCGACGAACTTTGCTGCAATGGTCGGCGAATCGCTCGACGGCTTCAGGATCACCGTGTTTCCCGTGACGATCGCCGCTGCGGTCATACCGGCCATGATGGCGAATGGAAAGTTCCACGGCGGAATCACCGCGCCCACACCGAGCGGAATATAGAGCAGCTCGTTGCGTTCTCCGGGAAGCTGAATTGGCGTCTTTGCCTCGGCCAGACGCAAAGCCTCTCGTGAATAGAACTCGAGAAAATCGATCGTCTCGCCAACGTCCGCGTCCGCCTCTGCCCAGTTCTTGCCGACTTCATACGTGAGCCACGCGCAGAATTCGAACTTGCGCTGCCGGATAATCTCCGCCGCTCCCAGTAGAAGGGAAGTTCTTTCTCCGGTTGATGCTCTACTCCAAATCTCAAAAGCACGGAGTGCCGCCTGCATCGCCGGCTCGGCGTGTTCGGCGCCCGCTTTGGCATGGAGCCCAACCACCTGCGAGGGCCTGGCGGGGTTCAGCGAGTGAATCTTGCCCTCGGTCTTGATACGGTGGCCGCCGATCACCAGCGGATACTCGCGGCCTAGTTGCTGCCCCACCAACTCCAGCGCCTCCTTCATTTTGCGAGCATTGTCCGGCGCCTTGAAGTCGGTAAACGGTTCGTTGCGAAAGGTGCCCTGCGGCGTTCGGGGCTGAATCTCGGTGGGAAGGGAAATGGTCGCCATAGCTCATCCAGTGTAGTCGCTTTGCGGCTGATGAGTGCGTTCTGCTTCCACAGCTTTCACCCCCCTCAAACAATCCTCACAACCTCCGAAACTTACACCGCGAACCAGGGTCATCACAGATGTGACCCTCCCCCGAGGCGCCCGCCGCTCTCGTTCGTAAGCCTGGGGAAGAAGGGCGGCGGTCCAGGTCTCTCGGGCTTTTTGCACGCCCGACGGACGTGGCCGAAAAGAGGGAAGATGAGTCTCCCCATCGATTTGCATTCTGCTCCCGTGCTCTGCCGTTTCCTTCGATTCCCGCAGCGCAGGTCCAGCGCGCTCTCGCCTCAACTCAAGTTCAAAGCGACATTGGCTGCAATCGCCGTCTTCGCGATACTGCCGTCGATTGCTTCTGCGCAAGACAATTGGCCTCCCGACGAGCCCAACCCTGGCGTATCGCAGCAGCCCTATTCTGCCTCACCGCAGTACTCCGACGCGTCGCCGCAATACCAGTCTTCGTACGCCCCACAGCCTTATGCGTCGAGCTCTCCTCAACAGGGATATGGTCAGCAGCTCGGCCAGATGCAGCCGATCAGCCCCGACCAGCTCACCCAGATCGTCGCTCCGATTGCACTTTATCCGGACGGACTTGTCGCGCAGATTCTCGCCGCGTCCACCTATCCGGCCCAGATCGCGGCAGCGGCGCAGTGGCTTCGCTCCATGGGCGGCGCGTCGCCCGACCAAATCGCCGCCGCGACCGAAGCTCAATCCAGTTGGGACCCAAGCATCAAAGCACTGACAGGTTTCCCCCAGGTGCTTGTATGGCTCGCGAGCAATCTTCAGTGGACGACGAGCCTAGGCAACGCCTACTACAACCAGCCCCAGGACGTCCTCCAGACAATTCAAGTCATGCGCCAGCGTGCCGAGGAAGCCGGCAACCTGCAAAGCACGCCGCAGGAAGACGTGACGGAAAATCTGGGCGCCATCGACATCGCTCCCACCAATCCGCAGGTTGTCTATGTGCCGACGTACAATCCGTGGGCCGTCTACGGCCAGCCTGTCACACCCTACCCAGGATTCTCGTTCTTAGGTGCGGTCAATTCCTTCTTCGGCTCTTCCGCTGTGCAGTTCGGTCTGAGCTTCCTCACCAACGCCTTTATGCACACGCCGTGGGGCTTCCTTGGCTGGGGTCTCGACTGGCTCGCCCACTCGGTGCTGTTCAATCACTCGAGCTACTTCACCCACAGCGCATCGGTCTCCGACTGGGGCTTCCCGCACGGAGGACCACGTGCCTATCCGGGCATCCCTCAGTACGTGCACGGTGGTTACGGCGCGAGTCGCGGCTGGAACAACTACAGCGCCACGATGCGCAGCGGATACGCACCCCGCTACGGCCAGCCGTCTCCTGCCTACAGCCGTCCAGCAGAGAACTTTAATCGCAACGGCCAGGCATTCTACGGCGACGCGCGCACCGCCGAAGGCTTCAATCGTGGCTTCGCGCAACGCACCGAATCTCCTGTTCGACCGGCGTTGCCTCCGCAGGCAGCCTACAACCGCTACCCGCAGCCGCTGGCGCGTTCTCCGCAATTTGAAAGCCGCCAACCCGCCTATGAGTCGCGGCAATATGCCTATGCTGGCCGTCCGGGCATGAACTTCGGCAGCCCTGGCAATCAGTATCGTGCGCCCGAGAACAACTATCGGGGCAGCACCGGACGCACCTTCGACACGTATCGTGGCAATGAATTCGCGCGCTCGCAGCCGTCGGGCGGATTCCATCTCTTCGGCAATCACAACTCCAATGGCTGGGGCGGCGGCAAAGCGCCCAAGTCCTACGGGGGCGGCCACTCAAGTTGGGGTGGTGGAGGCAGTTGGAAAGCTCCCAAGGAAAGCCACTTCAGTGGCGGGGGAAGCCATTGGGGCGGTGGCAGTCACTCTAGTGGCGGCCATTCCAGCGGCGGAGGCCACTCCGGCCATCATCATTGAGACGGGGCGCTGACTCGAAGCCGAAACTTCATTCAGCGCTATCCCTACCGCGCTTCCGTCAGCGCTTCCGTCCGCTTGCTCATGCGCGCCGTCCGCTCCAGCTTGTCCCAGTTGAACGGCTTGCCATCGATCGCGCGCATCAGCGTCTTAAACAGAACTACCGAGAACACCTGCCGATACGCAAACCGCTGCAGCCAGATGTGGAACAGTAGCCATCCGTCGCCCTTGTTCGCGGGATGGCGCCGCTCCAGACTGAAAGCCACCGCCGACGTGACAAAATCGATGAGCAGAAACGTGAGGAAGTACGCCAGCAGCTTCATGAAACTGGCTGCCGATGCCGCTTCTGGATGGTAGTGGCGATCGATGAAGTAGTGCACGATGCCTGCGGCGAACATCAGGTCGATGAACGGCGACACCAGCGGCAAGAACATCTGGAAAATTAGAATATTCGGCAGCGCAAACAGTCCCATCGCCTTGTTGCGCACGAATGCCATGCGATGCTTCCACACCGACTGCAGAATGCCGAACGACCAGCGGAAGCGCTGCCGCATCAAGCCCTTCGCATTGATCGGTGCCTCGGTAAACGCCAGGGCTCGGTCCTCGTACACGACTTTGTACTGCTGCTCCAGCAGGCTCATCGTCAGGTCGGCGTCCTCGGCAACCGTGTTGAGGGGATAGCCGCCGGCCCTCTTCACACCGTCCGTCCTCCAGGCGCCGATCGCCCCGGGCACCACTGTCACCACATTGAACAGGTCCAGTGCGCGCCGCTCGAAGTTCTGGCTCGTGATGTATTCGAGAGCCTGCCAGCGCGTCCACAAGTTGACGCGATTGCCCACCTTTGCGTTTCCAGCTACCGCGCCAACTCGAGAATCCTCAAAATGAGGGATGAGCTTGGCGATCGCATCGGCGGCAATCACCGTGTCCGCATCGATACCCACATAGAACTCTGCGTCCAGACGCTCGAGCGCGCAGTTCAATGCGGCGGCTTTGCCCCCATTGGCCTTGGTCAATACTTCGACACGGCCCGAGGCAATCTCCTTTGTGTACGCCGTGCGCGCAACCTCGAATGTGTTGTCTGTCGAACCGTCATCGATCACGATCACGCGCAGATTCTCGTAATCCGAATGCAGCACAGACCGGATCGTGCGTACGATAACCTTCTCTTCGTTATAGGCCGGAATGAGCACGGCGATGTGCGGATTGAATCCCGGCGAAGCCTCGCGGTGGGGCCGGCGCAGGCGATCGATGATCGCAAACACGCCGACCAGTACCAGACGCGCGCTCATCAGGACGTCGCCGATGAAGAAGACAAAGACGATGAAGTTGCCGATTACGGCCAGTGTCGAAAACGCGATCGAATCCGGAATCGCGCGCAAATACTCCCGAAATGTGAGCTTCGGCATCACCTCCGCCGCGGTCTTTCCCATCAGCGACGATACCGGCACGATCGTGTAGCCATGAGCACGAAGTGTATCGATTAGGTACGGCAGCGCTGCCAAGGTCACTGAGCGGTCACCGCCGCCGTCATGCATCAGGATGACCGATCCGCGAAACTGCGGCTTGGTCTTCATCCGGTCGAGCTGTTCGAGTACCAACTCCGCAATCTCCGGCGGCGTCTTGCGCACCCGCTCGTCCCAGTCGTTCGTGTCGATCTTGTTCCCAATTACGATGAACCCATCCTGTTGGATGCGCACGATCGGCGCTGCCTGGTCATCAGTGTCCGGCTCTTCATCCACGTCATAAGGTGGCCGGAAATAGAGAGGCTGTACACCGAGTTTGCTTGCGAACAGGCGCTCCGTCAGTTTGACCTCGAAATCGAGCCGGTTCGCCGAGACTTCGCTGATGTCCGGGTGCGTGTAGGTGTGATTCCCGATCTCGTGTCCCTCACGCAGCTCGCGCTTCAGAATCCCGATATTCTCGAGAGCCTCTTCTCCAATGATCAGGAACGTCCCCTTGGCGTTCTCTTTCTTCAGAATGTCGAGAATGCGCGGCGTCCACTTCGGATCGGGGCCATCGTCGAACGATAGTGCGACCTCATTCGGGTGATAACCGTAATACGCGATCGAGTAGGTCTGCGGATACACATCCATGTGCTCGTCGATGATGAGCCTGCGCTGCAGATTGGGTTCGTCGGTATCGATCTGCACCGTGCGTTTGCCGGCCTGAGGCAGGCCAGTCACACGCATGATGTCCCCCTCGCCCTCGATGTCCACGTTGTGACCCGGTTCAACCAGCGCCAAGGCCTCCGGCGAATTCGGATTGCTCGGCTTGTCCCACACGTTCCACAGAGAGCTGTCTTCCGACCCCAGCCGCCACAACGCGAATGTCTGCAAGCCAAGTTGTCGAGCCGCACGCATCTCGTCCAGCAGAGTCACCGCATCGGTGAACCACACCACATGCCGCTGATTGTTGTCCTCATCGATGTAGTCGAAGTGCGGATTGAGCGAGTTGTAGTCGAGGTCCAGATCGGCATCGGCATCCGACGCCCGCTGCCAGACATCCGAAACGGGCAGGTCCTCGGTGTTGAGCACCTCGGCCTTGGCCTGCTTATGCCCCTTCCTCGCGGGCGGGGGGATGGACAATGTCCAGTCGTAGCCGTAATTGGCCAGCGCGCAGATCAGCTTCTCTTTCGGCACCGACTTCAGCACCCGCGTCAAATTGGCGACAAACCACTCCTGGCTCGCGATAGGTCCAGGGTTGCTGGTTGCTTCGTGCTGGTCATAGTTCATCAGCACAATGCCATCGGAATTCGCCGCAATCGCCTTCAACGTCGTATCGTCCGTAGCCACCGCCGTCGGCACATAGAGCCGCAGATTGCGCGGATGCATCTCCGCATAGAGCTCGCGGATGAAGGCGAGATAGGCCGGGATTGCATCGTCGTTCAGGCTCTCGAAGTCCAGCGAGAGGCCGCGATAAAATGGATAGGCTGCCAGAAAATGCAGAATCTGCTCCTGCAGAGCAGCGCGATTGGCAGGGTCCTTTAGCAGATCCCCGACCCCCGCATCCCAGACTTGATTCGTGGAGTTGTAGTTGTTCAGATGAGGGAAGACTTCCGTGTCTTCCTTGGCCAATTGAATCGTCCGCTTGATTCTGCTCAGATCGTCCGGATCGTGCACTGTGTTCCGGTCGACAATCGGGTACGAGCGGTGGCTCTCATTGTCGATTCCCAGCAGTGTTGCCTTCGACGCGTCAACATGCAGCCACTCCGGAAACAGCAGATCGATCTGATGCACATGCTGCTTGAACGACGAGTAACTCGCCTCGTCGTATGGCACGTAGTAAGCGGCACGCAATCCTTCGCCGGTGTTGAAGGGGATATCGGACGGCTTGCGCGTCGTTTTGCGTCGTGCCGGACGCACGGCTTTTGCCCCCCGCAGCGCTCCCGTCTTGTCCGGAACGGCCTTGTAGTTGTGGTGGAAGGCAGGCAGCAAAAGTTCGGGCAAAGGCTGGCTGCGCAGAACATTAAACATGAACGCAGCCAGCACCAGCGTGATGAGGACCGCGGTCACATCGAGAATCCGCCGAAGGCGCTTCCAGCGCTTGCGTTGTGGATCGAAGAATATCTGTCTGTCGGGCATTTGCTACCGATCGCCTTCGGGAAGTCAGGGGAATAGATTTAGCGTATACAGTACGAATCGTATGGAAGCCGCTTCTCAGAGTCAATCGAAGGCCGCACGCACGGCCGGTCTACGCCTGCGCGCGCGAGCGTCGATGGCTGCGGCCCTCCTTGCAGGCGCCTTGCTACGCATCTGGATGTTCCAGCGCTTTCTGGAGACCAACGGCGACACCGCCGTATATGGAGATATCGCGCGGAACTTTCTTGTGCACGGCCGATACGCGTTGACACTCGGCTCCGGTCAGGCCTTTTCAACTTTGATCCGGCTGCCGGGCTATCCGCTCTTTCTCGCCGCCTGCTTCAAACTTTTCGGGGTAGGGAACTATACATCCGTCGTCTGCCTGCAGATTGCAATGGAGCTTGCCGGTTGCCTAATCCTCGCTGACGTCGCCCGCCACGTTGCGCCGTCTCGCTACGCAACCAGTGCAACCCACGCCACGCTCTGGATCGCGGCCCTTTGCCCCTTCACCGCGATCTATGCCGCCAATCCTCTCACCGAATGTCCGACCCTCTTTGCCATCGCGCTTGCCCTCTGGTCGGCATTGCGATTCCAGGAGAAGAACTCGTGGAGCTTTGCGCTCACCTTCACCCTTGCCGTCACGTTTGCTGCCCTCCTGCGGCCCGACGGCGCTTTGGTTGCCGTCGCCCTTGCCCCGGCTCTGCTCTTCCGCGCAAACAACCAATCCCCCCGCGTACCCGTAAACCGTCTCGTCACGATGTCCCTGGTCTGCGCCTTGCTGGCTCTCGCCCCATTCGCCGTCTGGACCGTGCGCAACTGGCGCGTCTTCCATGTATTCCAGCCCCTCGCCCCGCGCTCGGCCACCGATCCCGGCGATCCGGTCACACCCGGTTGGGACCGCTGGGTAGCCACTTGGTGTCTCGACTTCGTTTCAACCTACGAAGTAGTGTGGAATGTCCCCGGCGACGTGCTCGATGTGAGTAAACTGCCCAGCCGTGCATTCGACACCCCCCAGCAATATAACGAGACTGCGACACTCGCTGGCGCCTACAACAAGAACGGTTTCGACATGACACCGGCGATCGACGCCGGCTTCGGCCGCCTGGCCGACGTGCGCACCGCTGCGCATCCCCTGCGAACCTATCTATGGCTGCCCCTGGCTCGCCTCGCTGACATGGGTCTTCGCCCTCGCATCGAAAACCTACCCATCGACCTCGATTGGTGGGTCTACAAGCACCACTACGCGGAGACGCGCTTCAGCTGGGCCTACGCAGCCCTCAATGCTGCCTACTTGTTATTGGGACTCTGCGGCCTGCTCTTGCGCCCACGTCTTGCCGTTTGGATGCTCGCCTACATGCTGCTGCGAAGCGCTCTCCTGCTCACCGTCGTTCCACCCGAAGCCCGTTACACCCTCGAATGTTTTCCCATGCTCTTTGTTCTCGGCGGTGTCGCGATCGGACGACTCTTCACTGGATCTGCGAAGCCCTGAGCGTTGGTCGCTCTACTGCTCTTGATACGTCGTCTTCGCGTCGGTCTTTAGCTTGAACGCATCCGCGGGCAGATCCTCGTTCACCTTGATGTTGAAGTACACGCAAACCCGCGACACGCCCTGCCCCTCATCGAACACTTGCTTGAGACTGACCGCCCGTGCGGTGTCCATCCATACCGTCACTTTCGGAAAGTTCTTGCGCACCGTCGTGTCTTTGGCCACCAACTCGAGCTTCTCAATCTTCACTCCGTCGAGCGTCTCCGGGCCATCATCCTTGATGTCCCACTTGCCAGCGAGTTCTTTGCCGCTTGCACCAAAACCCAACATCACATAGCTCTCGAACTTGCTGGCTCGCTTGTACGTGACGACCTGGTTGTTCATCACATCGTCGAGCTTGAACTGGCCGTCGGCGAACGTGTAAACCTTCGGGACGGGCTTGCCGTTCACTTCGGAGATGTGCGCCGCCATCGAGAACCCGCGTCCCTTGCGCTCGTAGTAGGCCGTGCCCTTCTGGACATCCTTGTCCGGAAACGGGTCGGTCTGGTAGGTATCGAACTCGAAATCGGCCGACGTGGTGTGGAAGTTCGCCGCAGCCTTATCGAGCTCACTCAGCACGCGCGCCAGATCATCCGCAGCACAAAGCGAGCGGCCACAAAGAGCCAAAAGCGTTACCATCGCCACGCGAATCCAAATTTTCCTGGGGGACATAGACTCCTTCGTCTTGGTTGGACGCAGACGCTTAGCGATGGGCCCAGATCTTCCAGATCGAGTTGCCGTGGTCGTCGGTCGCCGTCTCCCAGCGCTCCACAAACACTGCGTCGCCCGTCACCGGCTCGATGGCCTGACGCAGCGCCTTCTTGATCTCGTTGGGCGTGGCCCCATCTGGAATCTGCACGTCCACTGCCTGCACCGACACGATCACGTCGTGGTTGCCGTCGCCCACCACCTGGATTGGATGTGCGGGGCCAGACGCGCTGCTTGGCTTGTCGCCAAAGTTCCACAGGTGCGGCGTCACGAAGATGAACAGCAGAATCAGCGTCACCATCACGTCGTAGTGCACATTGCCGCGTGGGTACGTCCAATAAAAATAGCTCTTGAGAAGTTTGTTCATGACTGCCCTAAGCGCGTAATGCGCTCCATACCACCCATGTAGGTCCGCAGCACCTCGGGAACAACGACGGTCCCGTCGGCCTGCTGATAGTTCTCCAGAATTGCCAGCCAGGTTCGGCCCACGGCCAGCCCGCTTCCATTCAGCGTGTGAACGAATTCATTCTTTGCCTTCGGCCCACTCGGCTTGTAGCGGATGTTGGCCCTGCGCGCCTGAAACGCCTCGAAGTTCGAGCAGGACGAAATCTCGCGATAGAGCTGCTGACCCGGCAGCCACACCTCGAGGTCAAACGTTTTGGCCGCAGAAAAGCCTGTATCGCCCGTGCACAACAGAACCCGCCGATACGGCAGCTTCAGCGCTTCCAGAATCTCTTCCGCATTGCGCGTGAGTTTCTCGTGCTCCGCATCGGACTCTTCGGGCCGCGTAAACTTCACCAACTCCACCTTCTGAAACTGATGCTGCCGGATGATGCCGCGGACATCTTTCCCATACGCGCCGGCCTCGGCGCGAAAGCACGGTGTATATGCCGTCAGTGAAATAGGCAGCCGCGCTTCGTCCAGAATCTCATCGCGATACAGATTCGTCACCGGCACCTCCGCCGTCGGAATCAGCCAGTGATCGTTGTCCTTGAACTCGCCGCGCGCCACCGCCGCTGCGTCCGCGTCCGAGCAACGAAACAAATCCTCGGCAAACTTCGGCAGTTGCCCCGTCCCGAACAGGCTCTTCGAGTTCACCATGAACGGCGGCAGCACCTCGGTGTATCCATGCTGCTGCGTATGCATGTCGAGCATGAAGCCGATCAGCGCCCGCTCCAGCCACGCACCCGCGCCCATGTAAACCGCGAACCGCGCGCCGCTCAGCTTCGCTGCTCGCTCCAGGTCGAGAATCCCCAGCGCCTCGCCGATCTCCCAGTGCGGCTTCGGCTCGAAATCGAACTTTGGCTTGTCGCCCCAGGTCTTGACGGTGACGTTGTCCGCCTCCGACTTTCCCGTCGGCACTTCATCGCGCGTGAGGTTGGGGATCCGAGCCAGCGAGAGCCGCATCTGCTCGTCCAGCTCGGCAGCGGACTTATCAAGCTCGTCAAGGCTGTCCTTCAGCGCCCGGGTCTCGTCCATCACCGCGGTCGCATCCTGGCCAGCCTTCTTCAGTGCGCCTACCTTCTGGCTCAACTCATTGCGGCGCGCCTTCAGCTGTTCTGCCTGTGTAATAGCCTCGCGCCGGCGCTGGTCGAGAGCGTGAAAATCGCCCAGCAAGGCCGCCGGATCGGCCCCCCGCGCGCGCAGTTTTTCCTCTACTTTTTCCAGGTTCCCCCGGACAAATCCCAGGTCGAGCATGTCCTTACCAGTCTAATCGACCCAAGCAGCCGGCTATTTGGCCACTTCTGCGCTCGTCACTTCTTCCTGCACTGGACCTGCGCTCAACTGATCCTTCCAGCCCGGCAGGTTCTGATCGCCGGTGATGAGCCTCGCTCCGCGTGTGAACGTGAAGTACGACCAGACCCACGACGAAAACACCGCAAGTCGGTTCCTGAACCCGATCAAGAAGAAGATGTGGACCATGATCCACGTCAGCCATGCGAATAGCCCACTCAGGTGCGCCTTGAACGGCCACTCCACCTTAGCCACCGCGGCCAGGCGTCCAATGGTCGCCATGTCGCCCTTGTCGAAGTAGTGAAACGCCGCCCGCGCCTTGCCCGCGAGATCGGCCTTGATCATCCGCCCCACATGGGTGCCCATCTGCATCGCCGGTTGAGCCACGCCCGGCACCTGATGACCGTCCTGCTCGAAGTGTGCAAGGTCGCCAAGGATGAAAACCTCCGGCATCGCCGGCGGATTTAATGTCTCATTTACGATCACGCATCCGCGCCGATCCGTCGGTGCGCCCAGCATCTTGCCCAGCAGAGAGGCCTGCACACCCGCAGCCCACAGGGTTACCGATGCATCGATGCGCTGTCCGCCCGCCTCGACCCACCCCGGTCCCAGGGCACTGACGTGCGTTCCGGTGAGTACCTCGACACCCAGCTGTCTAAGTGCCTCCTCGGCCTTGGCCGACAAATCGGGCGGATACGCCGCCAGAACCCGCGTTCCGCTGTCGAGCAGCAGCACGCGCGCCTTGCTCGGATCGATGTGCCGAAAATCGTGCCGCATATAGAGCTGCGCGATGTCGCTGATGGCCCCCGCCAACTCCACACCGGTCGGGCCTCCGCCGATCACCACAAAATTTAGCGGAGGATGCCACCCATGCTCCTGCTTCTGCCGCTCGGCCAGTTCAAAGGCCAGCAGCACCCGCCGGCGAATCTCCGTGGCATCTTCAATCGTCTTGAGCCCCGGTGCCAGGGACGCCCAATCGTCGTGTCCAAAATACGAATGCGTCGCGCCGGTCGCCAGCACGAGGTAGTCGTACTTGATTCGCGCTCCCGACCCCAGCGCCACTTCACGTCCCGGCGCATCGATCCCGATTACCTCATCCATCAGCACCTCGGTGTTCGATTGGCGCCTCAGGATCGTGCGGATCGGCTGCGCTATATCGGCCGGCGACAGCACCGCCAGCGCCACCTGATACAGCAACGGCTGAAAGGTGTGGTGATTCCGCCGGTCAATCAGCGTCACGTCCACCGGCAAGCCGCCAAGCGCCTGCGCAGCGTTCAGCCCGCCGAATCCGCCACCGACAATGATGACCCGAGGACGGCTGCTCTTTGCGTTCTGGGGAAGGGGCCTCGCTGAAGTACCCAAGATGACCTCACTCTGACCTTATGATGCCCCAGCCATCCCACAGGTCTCAGCCGGAATTGCGCGGAATCTTTCTTCCCTTGGATCGAAGCCGCTTGTCAGCGCAGGCGCCCTCATTGGTATCGTGCTTCACTCGGCCCCCTTTTGGATCAGTGGCAAGCTTCGTTTCTCGCGCTTCGGAGCTAACCTGCGCCGAATCACACGGCTGATTTCGACGGCTCTCCGCTGTTCACCGATTCGCCAGTCTCGCCTCCATTACCTAAGTTTCCGATTTCAAGGGTCTCTGCAACCTGCGTTACAGCCGGATCGGAATCCAACTGCCTGAAACTGTGAG
>Ga0181535_10001039_pt1 | contig 37882 bp, 28 predicted proteins | sample PEATcosm2014_Bin_44_FD_119774 | JGI IMG/M metagenome (GOLD analysis project Ga0181535, IMG submission 119774) | Peatland microbial communities from MTU Mesocosm Facility, Houghton, MI, USA - PEATcosm2014_Bin17_30_metaG | ecosystem: Environmental > Terrestrial > Soil > Wetlands > Peat | place... | reverse complement strand
CTGAGCGCGAAGGATCTGCTCAATAACCGCATGGCCTATGTGTCAGTGTCGCGCGGCCAATGGACGCTCAGATATTTACGAACGACCGAGAAAAGCTGTCACAGGCTTTGGGCCATGATGTTTCGTACCAAGGCGCCCATACGCCTGACCGAAACCCGCCGGAGCATGAGCTTGCCGAGACTCCCAAGCAGGAAAAGAGTCAGGGTATTGATATAGGGTTGAGCCTCTGAAGGCTCCGACGACGGCTGCGATTATCCGTTGCCTGAAGCCAATGGCTGAGACTTCGACTGGCGATTGCGGTATCAGCACTCGGTTTCATCGCTTCTGTTCACTGAACATGCGGCGGAGATGCGGCCATTGCTGCGATCATTTATCGTTAGCAGTATGAACATCAGGAACCGGCATCGCGTATGGGCACAGATTCACCTTCGGAAGAAGGGGCGACGCACCCGGCTCCTCATGCCCAAGGGACCTGTAGCAGCCAAATTGACTGAAATTGCACAATTGTCCTGCACAGTTCCTACACAGCAAACATGTGCGGAGTTATGCTCATTTGAATCAAGAGTTTCCAAAATCATTTTCACTCGCTCAGGATGACAGAATGGATGGCACGGATAGGTCTTTGAGCGGTCGAGATCTAGAAAAGACTCGGCACGGTTCGTGGTATCCCAGGGCCCTAAGATCGGGACCCTGGGAACCCACTTAGTTGAATCACTTCTGCGCTTCGGTGGGCTGGCCGGAGACCTGCAGATAGTTTTTTACGCTGAAGACGCCGGAGACGCCGTTGGCGCGGATGAACGCCGTGTCCTTGTCGGCCTGCGTATCGACCGTGCCATAGAGCTCCACGTGGCCGTTCTGCACCGAGATGCGGATGGGCTTGACGGGGTCGATGGCGTACTTGCTCAGCGACGGATAGCCATAGACGGCGCGGGCCACTTCCATGCGGGTGCGGTCGTCCATCGGGCTGGGGGGATCGACCTCGATCTCGTCTACCACGTCTTTGACGCCGGGATAGGTGCTCACCAGCGCCAGCGCGGAGTCCTTGTCTACATCGGTGCGGGCATGGCCGCCTACGGTCACAACGCCGTTTTGGACGCCGATGCCGATGGCGTTGAAGGCGTTGCCGTAGCCCACGCGGTCATAGGCAAGCTTTTCCGACAGCTTGGCTTTCAATTCGCCGTCAGGAACGCTGGGCCCGGAAACTTCGATCAAGTTACGGACCGCGACGACGCCTTTGGCCTTGTGGACACGCTTTTCGGCATCGGCCTTGTACTCGTAGAGATCTACTGTGCCGGTCAGGGTGGCGATACCGTTTTCCACACTCACTTTCACATCGCGATACTGCTTTTTGTTGAGCCGCGCCGCCGCCTCGCTGGCCGCCGGGCTGTCGGATTGCGCCATTGCGGCTTCGTCGGAGGGCAAGGCCTTGGGCTGCGCCGCAAAAGATGCCAATGGAAGGCTGAGAATCGCTCCAGAGAGTGTCGCCGCCAGAAGCGCGGCGCGGAGATTGCACATCGTCCGGATCATGTTGAAAAACCTCCTAGTAGGCAAATGGAGTGCGTTGTGGCGGAACATGCAGGAGAAGCTCCCGCCAACTTTCCTCTCGCGCTTAATAGACACCGGTTCCGCTGAAAGGTTGCAAGCTTCTGCGTTTGTGCGGGTGAGCAATCATCGCGGAGCACCTGGAACTGGTTGTATACACCCCGTCGAAGTTGCCGAGACGCCTCTCAGGGGCTAAAGCCCGCAATCTTATCGCCTCATTTGCGGCACGGCTCAAGCCGTGCCCTTTCAAGGCGGATTCATCGAACCAGTTCTATCGATAGCGGCGGGTGGTCTTGACTACCACGGAGAAGACGCCGGATTCGTCGCGGGCCAACTGTAACGAAACGTGGCGGTTGATGGCGACCTCGGCCTGGATCAACTGCTGGCTGGTGGTGTTGACGTTGGTGGCGTAGGTGAGGGTGAGGTTGCGGCCCAACTGTTCCTCGACGATGATGCGCGAAGTGGAGTTGCCCAGTGCGCCGAGGTAGTTGGGGTCCAGTTTGACGCTTCCGGCGCCAAAGAGCCTCTGCACGCGGCTGCTCACCGTCGCGTTAAGGGCGCCGCCGAGCAGGGCATCGGTGGTGGGGTTGGCGAGTGCCTGCTGCTGTTGCTGCGTGTAAAGGCGTTGCTGGCTTTCGGTCCGGCCCAGGGCTAGCAGCGCCACCACGTCGGCTTCCGGAAGCGGAGGATCGGAACGATAGGTTACCGCCATTTTCTCCGGCGTTCCATGCAGGCCAAGAGTGATGTCGTAGTCCTCGACGCGGGCGGTGGCGTTGAGATCGATGGAGGGCTGGATGCGCACCGGGTTGGTAAAGTAGATGTCGCCGCGCTGCAATTCATAGCGGGTCCCGGCGAGGATGGCGCTGCCGTCAGTGATGGAGATGCGGCCCAGCAGAGAGGGTGTGGCCACGGTGCCGCGTAGGCGGAGATCGACGTTACCGGCCAGCTTGGCATAGGCGTTTTGAAAGTTCAACTGCGGCGAGGAGGCGATGTGCACGTCGAGCCGGATGTGGTTGGACGGGGCGTCTGGGGGCGCGATGGCCTCGACGGCACTGGTCTGTGCGGCAAGCGCCGCCATGTCAATGTCGGGACTTACGTTGAATCGGGTGATTAGGATGTCGCCCGAGAGCAGCAGGTTGTTTTGCGGACCTTGCAAGTGGAGCGAGGCGTCGGCCAGGGCGCTGACCCCCTCCGGGTAACGGATACGAATACCGCTTCCTGTGGCCGTCAAGTCGCCATACAGTCCGTGCTGGTAGGCCAGATAGCCGGCAAGGGTCAGTTGGCCGCCGCCGGTCATGGCGGTGAGATTCTTGACTTCAAGCCGGTCTTGGTTAAATTCCAGAGTCCCATGTAACTGGCTAAGACCGTTGGGCAGATCTTCGAGGGAGAGTTCCCCGTCCTGGAAATCGACGCGGCCCCTAAGGCCGGGATTCATCAGTGGACCGTGCGCCTCGACCTGGATGGTGGTGTTTCCGCTGGCGGTCAGGTCGGGGTCCAACGTCTCGGCTACCCTCAGGTTGATCGTTCCGCTGGCGGAGAAGTCCAGTTGCCGCTTCTCTTTCAGCGAAAGCGTCCCCTGTGCATGCAGGTCGGTCTCCTCGCCGGTTACATGCAGAGGATCGAGATGGATGAGGGCATGGTCGAGCGTGGCATGGACGCCGCCGTCACTCTTGAGATGCACGCCTGAGACCGTGACCGCCAATTCCTGCAGGCGAGCCTCGCCGCGCATTTCAGACGGACGTGCCAGAGGCCCCTGCAACGTCACGGTGCCGGCAAGAGCGGACTCTCCGTTGAGGCCGTGCACATGAGCCAGCTTGAGCAGCGCGCCAATGTTAAAGCGCGAAAATTCGATCCTTGCTTGTGTGGCATAGTCGCCGGACAATGCCGTTTGGCCATGTGCGGTGAGTTCGGCAGCCTCAAGCCGCGTTGACAGATCGTAAGTGACAATGCGGTTGGCGGTATGCGCTTCCAACTCCAACCCGCCTAGGGATTCTCCGCCAAGCACAAGGTTTGGCAAGGTTGCGTGGGCCTCAAGGCGCGGATCGTCCAACGTTCCCGATCCCCTCACGGTGAAGCCGAGCTTGCCGGAGGCGATCAGGTCCTTGCTGCGCAGAGCTTCGATGCGGGCAACGTCGATTCCCGAGCCCATGGCATCCAGCTGCAAGTGGTGCGATTCGAGTCCATAGCTGCCGGTAACCGCGATTTTTCCTGCCTCTTCGCTCACCGTCAGCGTGGTCAGGTTGACGATCCGGTTGGCGATATTGCCCTGTGCCCGAATGCGGGCAACCGGCTCGCCGAAGATGCTGCCTTTATCTAACTCAACCCATCCGGAGCCATCCAGCGCATGGATGGCGCCATCGACTTGAAGTTGCGCATCGAGTGCACCTTCGATCGGTAGCTTCTGGCCGGTGAAGGGTTCGAGATCGTCGACGCCAACTTGAGCGGCGTGAAGGCGAAGATGAAGCACTGAGTTGGCGCCGAAGGAGGGGGTGAGCGACGAGCCGTGCCCGGCTTCGGACACAGACGCTGCCAGGCTGCCGCTGAGACTGATCTCGGATTTACCGCGATGAACGAGGCCTTGAGAAATATCAATGCGGGCTGCCGAGTAGCTGCCGGTGGCGTCGATTGAATCCAGTTGAACAAATTGGGGCTTGCCGGAGTTGACGCCGGAGATGGCCGGCAACTCGACGGTGAGTTGCGTGGCCTTGAGGTTGCCGATCAGATGCGGATCGCTGAGGGAACCGTTCCAGAAGCCATGAACGAAGTCTGCCCTTCCGGCGAGAGCGACCGGCAACGCCGCTGTTCCCGACTTGCCGTTGCGTATCAGTCCCAGATCGCGCAGAACGGTGTCGAATTCTCCGAGGTTCTGCGAATGGAACTCGACGAGGAGTGACGAGGGGCTGCTGATCGGGTAAGCGCCGAGATGGCCGGAGGCCTCCAACTGACTGCCGGGGGTGTGAAAATCGAATTTGCGCAGATCGACCGCTCCGTCGCGCTGGGTATAGGTGGCGTCGATCAGGCCGCTTGCGGCAACCGTGTTTCGAGCAGCCTGTGCCGGCGGAGTGAGATTGAGAGAGGTGTCAACAGAGAGGGTGCGAACGTCTCCCTTTATCCAGTGAGCCGTTGCAGGGCCGTTGAGGCGTGTGTCGAAGCCGAGATGCTGAAAGGGCGGGTCGCAGACCATCTCAAGCACAGTGTCCAGGGCAACATCCTTGAAATTCGCCGATACCTTGCCATTGACGGGGAGGGTAATGGCGTCCGCTGTTTGGGACTTGATAGAAGGCAAGGGCTTGACGCGGGTGCGACGAGCACGGCCAGTGGCCGGGCTGGCTTGCTCCATTGTGGCCGCACCCGGAAGTGCAGGCAACCAGTGGTCCAGTGAGAGGTTGCCATCGATCTGGCCGCCCTGGCGTAGACGGGCAGTGATCGAAGAAATCAGCAACTGTTCAGGATCGGCATGAAGATTCGCATCGAGCTCCATTCCCCTGGCGACTACTCCGGGCCCGATGTACGAGCCGCCATCGACGTGGATTGCTCCATCGGCGCGAAATGTGCCTGCCATTCCGGCTCCTTCGAGGTCCAGATGAGCAAGCCCCTCGGGCGTGAAGGCATAGCCCGTTACGGTCTCCACGAGCCGCAGGTCCAGTTCACCTGCGGCTTTGGCTTGCCAGCGAGGACGGGCAAAGTCGTCAATGGAACCGGAAATATTGAGCGTGCGGTCCTTGACGCCGCGGCCGCGGGCGGTGATGCGCAAGGATTCGAGAGTTGCCGCGCTGCGCGTGAGATCCAGTGTGGCTTGCAGGATTCCCTGAACCGGTTGCGGCTGCCCCTTGCCCGGTATGGATGTTGGGCCGCGCGCGAGGTTCATGTCGCGGGCCTCAGCCTCGATGCGATAACTCTCCTGTCGATCGCCGGCTCTGGGCAGATAGACCATGCTCAGGGAGACGTCGCTAGCGGCGAAGTCGAGCGGGATGCGTCGACTTTGGTAGTCGAAGTCGGAGGCGCGATTGTCGTAGTCGAGAACTCCCTTCTCCACTTCGATCTGTCCGGCCTTCAAATCGAAGAGTTTGTCGATCGCCGGCTTGCCTGGCTTCTGCTGTTTGCGGGGCTGGGGCTGGTTTGTTGAGCCGTTGGGGTAGACGATAAGGTGCAGGTGGGGCTCAGAGATTTCCAGGTCGCGTAATTGAATCTTCGGACTGAAGAACCCCAATACGTTCACTTGCAGGCGGAGGCGCTCGGCCCGGGCATAGGGCGCTTCGCCGGGGGCTTCGAGTCCGTGGATCACTATCCCGTCCGCTTCGGCTTCGAGACGAAACAGATTCCAGTGGAACGAAGCAATCTCCGCGCGCCCTCCGGTGGCGGTCTCAATGACGCGAATCAAGTGCTTGCGGACGAGATTCTCGAATTGAGCCGAAGAGGCCCAAATGTAGAAGCCCATGGAAGCGATTCCCATCAGGACCGCCGCACCGACGGCAGTCAACGGAAGATGGCGCAGGAAGAAGCGCCGCAAGCGTCTCGACCGGACTGGCTCATCCTGCTCAGGCGTCTCGGAAGCAACGGGACGCATGGATTCGTTTTCGCTCATCTTCCGCCTCTCTCCGTGTGGTTCTGAGTTGCCGCGGCAGCAAACGCCGGATCAAGGACTTCCACATCGCCCTGCTTGCGCAGGCTGTTGAGCCAATCGTCGAAGAGTACGTTTACCTGCCGCTCCAGAAGGATCTCTTCAATGCGTGGGGCTACCTTGTCGAGCGATGGAGCCGCCTCTCCAGCGACATACTGAGGCAGCAGCGTTTCGCGGTAATAGGTCTCGACCTCTTTGGGTTCGATGCGAATGCCCTGGCGGAATCGCTGCTCGATGAAGCGCAGAATCTGAAGCCGGTTGCGCATATAGTTTTCGACCCGCTCCGGAGTGAGTCCGTGACCGTCCAGGAAGGTCTTCCAGCCTTCTTCTGAGGCGCAGTTGAAGCGCACGCACGCCGGCAGTTCCTTGCGGATTTCTTCCAGCCGGGCATCGATTTCGCTTTGCGAGGGCACCGACGCCTGCGCGTCTTCCTGGCGAATCTGTTGCTCGATCAATGCTCGGCTGATGAGCTGCTCCAACGCGAGCTTGGGTGTGAGAACGGCGTCTTTTATGCGGCTGGGGTCCAGCACTGCCAGCCGGATCTCATCGTCGACGTCACTCGAGAGAATGGCCTGATTGTTCACCACGGCCTCGACTCGGTCAAGCACGACTGTATTGCCGGAGCTAGCGGTAACGACAGGGGGTTGCGCAGGGCCCTGCGCAATTGAAAAAGCCGCTGGATCGACGGCGAAACAGAGCACAAACGTCCACCGGCAAGCTATTAGGAGATTGCTCATATGCCGAACTCGTGTCAGTTTGTGCATCAAAAGGTCTGCCCTAGGCTGAAGAAGAAGTTGAAGTGATTGCCCTCTCCCACGTGTGTCGGCTCCGATGGATTCGAGTAGTCGTAGGTCACGGGATAAATCGGCGGATTCAAGTTATAGCTGAAGTCAAAACGGATTGGCCCTACCGGCGTATGGTAGCGCAGACCAATCCCAGGCGTGTGAGAGAAGTAGTTGAAGCTACAGGTTCCCTGAAGCCCCGTCGAAGTGGGCGGACCGGGAGGGGCTGTAGGCGGATTTGTGGCGGGAATCGGATTCTCGCAGTTCTCGCGATCCGGCTGGCGAACCCTGAGGGCGCTGGCCCACGCATCCCCCGCATTGGTGAAAACATTGCCCATATCGTGAAAGAGCACGATGCTGACGGTATCGCCCAGCCATGGCAGAGTGGGCGGAGGCAGGCGCAGTTCAGTGCTATTGGTGAGGGCGCCGGCTCCGCCAATCGGAAAGCCGGTTTCAGGATCGCGCGGACCGGCCTGGTTCTCGCCGAAGCCTCGTAACGACGTGGCGCCGCCGGAGTAAAGCCGCTCGGGGAGGGGAATCAGCTCGTCCTCGCGCTTGCCATAGGCCCGCTCTTGGCCGTAGCGCGAGTTGCGGGCCAATACAAAGCGCCCCTTGTCAAATTTGTAGTAACTCGAATTCGACAGGTCGAGACGGCTGAACTGCGCCTGTGCGCCAAAGGCCTCGCCAGAGAGAAAGCTCTGGAAGCTTGTATAAGTGCCTCGATGCGCATCGAGCGGCGAGTCACGCGTATCCCGAATCCATGTAATCGCCGGGCCCGCCACACGCACCGCCGTGGAAGCCTGCGCAATCTCCAAAGGAAACACCTGAAGGCTGGCTGCGTCCACTTTGACGCGACGGAAGCTGAATTCGTAGACCAACGTGTTTGCCTTGGAGATCCGCGAGCCTGGTGAATCGAAGTGTTCGGTCCACCGAATTCCGCCTTCGAGCTTGGATGCGACATAAGTCGAGACGTCCAGGCTATTCGCATAACCGGCGGAGAAAGTCAGGCCGAAGTTCCGGTGGCCCTCGAAGTGCGGGTTCTGGTAGAGGAGGTCGATCTTCTGTTCCAGCAGTCCATAGTTTCCGCGCAATGAAACTGATTGCTCGCGTCCGAAAAGATTGTTGCGTGTCAGGTCGGCGAGAACTCGTGGGCTGACTCCGGTTTTGCCGTTTGGATTGCATGCGATGCCGCCAGCGATGATGGCGCTGGCGCAGTTATTCTGCGGATTTCCCGTCTGGGCCTCGAGACCGAAGCCAAGAGTCAAGGCCCAGCGGCGCGCTTCGGAGGCCTGCAAAAGCACGGTCTTGTGGGTCTCATCTCCGGTGGGGTTCTCAATGGCCGTATCGACCTCACTGAAAAGGGCGAAGTCGTAGAGGTTGCGTTGGGTGTCCTGCAATGCGGTCTGGTTGAGCGGGTCGCCAGGATGCAAAGTAATCGCCTTGGCAACCGTCTCCGGGCGGGTGAAATGCAAACCGGTCAAGAGCACCTTGCGAACAAAGATCTGCCGCCCCTCGACGATGCGGAAGACCACGTCAACCTTGCTTGAGTCAGCTTGTTCCACCTGCTGGGTCACGGCCACCTGAACCTGGTCAAATCCACGGCTCAGGTAATCTGTTAGCAGGGCGTCACGGTCTCCCGCCAGGTTTTCGGGGGAGAGCAGTTGACCGGCGACCGAGTTCATTTGCGGAGTTAGCTTGGCCGCATCCACGTGCTCGTTTCCCTCCAGGCGCACCGACCCTACCCGCAGTTGCTGGCCCTCTTCGATGTGATAGACCACAGTCAGCGGGGTTGTTCTTGAAGCGCGTGCCGGCCGCGTGCGGCCGGTGGGCTGGGCCGTGTCGGTTGCGGTCTCGATCGCGTTGGTTTCGGAGGTCACTTTGACGCTGGAGAAGCCGTTGTTCTGGTAGACGGCCTGCAACGCGTTGATATCGGCAGAGACCAGGGCCTGCGAATAGGCACCGTGGCGATCGAGGGTATCGGCTGCGTGCACGCTGAGCAGTTGCCTCAGGGTGCCGGCGTCGAAGTAGCGGTTGCCTTCGAAAGAAACTCGCTCGACGCGCCTCCTCGGCCCCAACTGGACCTTGTAGAGAATCGTCACCTGCTCGGCGGTCGCGGACTGCCGTTCATGCTCCACTTTGACATCGAAGTAGCCCAGCCTCTGATAGTAGTTGCGCAGCCGGCGATTGCCTTCGTTGAGCAGGTCCTCGTCGACGCTGCCCTCCTCAAAGATTGGAATGAGCCGCTTGAGCCGGTCCTGTCCGATGCCGGCTCCCTGTACCAGCAACTTTACAATGGGGCCCCGGTTGGCAGAGAACTGGAAGTTGTCCACTTGAGTCTGTGGAGCATATTCCTGGGACTCGATCTTGATTTCAGCTTCCAGCCGCTGTTCGCCCTGGTAGACCTTCAATACTCCGGCTAAAGCCCTGTCGCCGGTCTCGCCGTCCACGTGCGAACCTGCGCGCAGGCGCCCATAACGGCGAAAATCGTCCACGCTCATTTCAGAGTCGCCCTTGACTGAGACGGCGCCCACGCGCGCCTGTGGGCCTGAAACCACATGGAATGCAATGTCGACCAGTTGCTCCTCTGGACGGGCGGTCAATGTATGGGTGATGACCGGCTCGTGGAATCCGTTGCGAGCCAGCATGTCGCGCATCTGCTCCAGAGCCTGTTCTAGTTTGGCTTGAGTGAAGCGGGCGCCGGGAGCGAGTTGGCTTGCTCGTTCGAGTTGGGTGTTCAAGGCTGAACCCTTGGCGCCGTCCACGCTGATTGCTCCGATGAAGCTGCGTGGCGTCCCGCGGAAAACCAGTGCCACACCGTCTCCGTCGGGAACGCCCTCCACGTCCATGGTCTCAAAAAGGCCGGTCGCAAAGAGCTGGTGAAGGCTCTTCTTCAGAGCGTCAGGATTTAAGGGAACTCCCTCGGCCTGAGCCAGATGGCCGGAGAGAGGAACGAGTCGCTCGACGGAAACTCCCTCGAAGGAGATACTCCGAACAGACAGGCCCTCCAATTTCGCAAGGGGATCAGAAGGAGGCTGCGCTGACGGATCGGTCTCAGCCGCGGGGATACCGTCACTATTTGAGAGGCTTTCGCTCCAGCCATCGATTTCGCCGAAGACACCGAAGGCAAGGAGGCAGGCCAGGAATATGCCGTGCCCGGACCGCTTGCCGCCCTGCCATTTCAGTCTTTCCCCCCATCGGTGAAGACCCGCCACTGGGGACCCCGGCATTTCCCTCAAGATCTCTTCTCCCAACAGGACCAGGGGCAGCAGTGAGTGTTCTGTGATTCCTGCCGCCGCCCACACTTTAGACGATTCCTGAACCCAAAATCTGTATTCCCCTATACTAACGACGAATAGCGGCCAGTGCAGCAGCTGAGGGTTGGGGAGTCGTCCTCCCCAAAGAAATCATATGCCCGATTTTTCGTACAATGCGCACTCGCCGGAGCCTCATCCGGGCTTAGTGCCTGGGGACAGAGGGCTGGGAAACAGGCTGCTGTGCCCCAGGATGTTACGTCGGCGCCCGCGGCTCCTACTCATCTAGCCGAAATCGATCTCCCTGCTTAAGTCAGGGCGGGCGATCAAATCGCATTTGCCCGGTCTTATTGTCTCCAAAAAAGCGCATCCATTCACTTTGTGTGCGCACGGTGGGCAATCCGGCCGAGGCTGAAGACCTTGCTCAGGAGAGCTTTCTTCAACTGCACCGGGAGATTCCCTCCTTTCGGGGAGACTCCGCGTCTTCTACCTGGCTGCATCGGCTGGCAATCAACGTTGTACTGACGCACCTGAGAGAGAAAGGCCTGTCGCTGATCTCGATGGATGAAGCCACGGCGCCCGTTGCTAAAGGAAGCACGAGCGTGGCTTTGGCGCGATGAATATTACATGGTCCGGCTCCGTGGACCGTCTGGCCCTGGAGCGCGCAGTCGATCAGCTCCCGGCCGGGTATCGTCTGGTCTTTATCCTTCGCGACATCGAGGGCTACGACTCCGCAGAGATCGCTTTCATGCCCGATTGCACAATCGGCAACATCAAGTTGAAACTGCACCTGGCGCAGCTCAAGTTGCGCAATACCCAGCGAGCACTCCCCCGGCAGCAGAAGCGGCGATGACCAATGACTCCGACACCATCTCCTGCCAATAGTTCCAGGCCGGGCTTCCGGAACTGGTCGTTTCAGATCTCTTTGCGGCCGATCCGCATCTAAAGAACTGCGAGCGCTGTCGCAAACTGTTGGATGACGCGGAGGCCATTGCCAAGGCCGCACGAGAGCTCTTCCCCGCGGTGGAACCGCCGAACGAGTTGCGGGAACAGATTGAAGATGCCATTTGGAGTGAGGGCGGCTCCCGCGAAGCGGTGGACACTTCAGAGTGAGCTCCGGCGATGCACTTCAGGTGATCTCCTTCCTCACTTTTCCAGTGCTTTGGCCGATAGACCCTTCCAGCGGCGGTGTATCCAGACCGAACTGCAAGGTACCTCGTACATCAGGTCTCTGGCCGCTCATTCGCTCCACGGATAGCGTTGCGCTTCAAGATGTTCCAGGCTCCTTGTAGAGGCAGATTGGAACTACTGCTACGGCCGGGAACTGCAGCTCTCGCGTAACCGTAGGTTCACGATGATTGCGATGAGATGGACAAAGGACTGACGAGAGAAGATTTTCCCTGAAACTTTTTGAAGTCTGCGTGGTCTAATGAAGATAAGTTGACACGAGGACACTCAATGTCGAATCAATCACCTATCCTACTCTCCTCCAAGAACCTCAACAAAAAGGTCGCATCCGGCGTGCGGAAGGTTGCTGTCTTGCCGGTCCGGGATACGGTGCTCTTTCCCCACGCTGTGCTGCCGCTGACCGTGGGACGGGAGAGCTCCATCCAGCTCATCGAGTCTCTGGGTGAGGATCGCGCCATCGTGGTGGTAGCCCAACTGGACCCGCGGCTGGATTCGCCTAAACCGGCCGACATGCACACGGTGGGAACTTTGGCCACAGTACACAAAATCGTTCGCATGCCCAACCAGAGCCGCTTCGTCTTTACCGAGGGCGTCGAGCGGGTGCGCCTGGTGCGCTATGCGCAAACCGAGCCCTTCATGGTGGCCGAGGTCGAGGTTCTAGAGGACACGGAAGCGCCGGCTACACCTGGCGACGAAGCGCTGGTACGGAATGTGATTTCCCAGTTCCAGCAGATCGTCGCTGAATCGCCGACGCTCTCCGATGAGTTGAGAACGATCGCGGCCAACATCGAAGAACCGAGCCGGCTGGTAGATTTCGTGGCTTCGTCGCTACCCTTCCTAACCACCGACGACAAACAGCAATTGCTGCACACCCCCAGCATCGGAACGCGGTTGGAGTTGCTGAACAAGCACCTGGCAAAAGAAATCGAAGTGCAACAGTTACGCACCAAGATCCAGAGCGAGGTGCAGGACCAGGTGCAGCAGTCGCAGCGCGACTACTACCTGCGTGAGCAACTCAAGGCGATCCAAAAGGAGCTGGGCGAGCAAGACGAGGGCCAGCGCGAAACCGACGAACTGCGTCAGAAGATCGACGCTGCCGGGATGCCTGAGGATGTGAAGAAAGAGGCTCTAAAGGAACTGGCGCGCCTTTCGCGCATGTCTCCGATGGCCGCCGACTATTCCTTGACTCGCAATTACATCGAATGGCTTGCGCTGCTGCCGTGGGCAAAAAGCTCCGGTTCGAAGATCGACATCAAAAAGGCCAAGGAGATCCTGGACGAGGATCACTACGAACTGAAAAAGGTGAAGGACCGCATCCTCGACTATCTGAGCGTTCTCGAGTTGAAGCCGGATATGAAGGGGCCGATCCTCTGCTTCGTCGGTCCTCCGGGCGTGGGCAAGACGAGCCTTGGCCGCTCCATCGCTCGGGCGCTGGGCCGCAAGTTCCAGCGCATCTCGCTGGGCGGCATGCACGACGAGGCGGAGATTCGCGGTCATCGGCGCACCTACATCGGCGCGCTGCCCGGACAGATCATCCAGAGCATTCGCAGGGCCGAGACCAACGACCCGGTGATCATGCTCGACGAGATCGACAAGCTGGGCCGCGACTTCCGCGGCGACCCGGCGTCGGCTCTTCTGGAGACGCTCGATCCGGAGCAGAACAACACATTCCGCGACAACTACCTCGACGTGCCCTTTGACTTGTCGAAGACGCTGTTCATCTGTACTGCCAACATGCTGGACACGGTTCCCCCGCCTCTGCTGGATAGGATGGAATTGATTCCGTTGCAGGGCTACAGCGAGGAGGAGAAGAAGCATATTGCTTTTCGCTACCTGATCCCCAGGCAGATCAAGGAGAACGGCATCACGCCCGAGCAGATTGAGTTTCCCGAGGACGCGGTGCGGCAGATCGTGCGCCACTACACGCGCGAGGCTGGCGTGCGCAAGTTGGAGCAGACAATCGGGACCGTCTGCCGCAAGCAGGCGAGGCGCGTGGTCGAGGGTAAGACGGAAAAGCTCATCGTGACTCGCGAGACGCTGAAGGAATTCTTAGGTGGCATCCAGGTGCGTGTGGACACCGAGGTCGCCGAGCGCGTAAAGCGCCCCGGAGTCGCTGTTGGTCTGGCCTGGACGCCGGCCGGCGGCGACATCCTCTTCATCGAAGCCAACAAGATGAAGGGGAAGGGAAACTTCGCCATGACGGGACAGATCGGCGAGGTGATGCAGGAGTCGATGCAGGCCGCGCTGACCTGGGTGCGGTCTAATGCCGCCAGCCTTGGCTTGGCCGAGGACTTTACCAAGGAGATCGACCTGCACATACACGTCCCGGCTGGTGCGATTCCCAAAGACGGTCCCTCTGCCGGCGTGACCATGGCGACGGTGCTGGTTTCTCTATTGACTGATACGCCGGTATTGCCGCTGACCGCGATGACCGGCGAGATCACACTCAGCGGGAATGTACTGCCTGTCGGCGGCATCAAGGAGAAGTTCCTGGCCGCGCGGAGGGCTGGAATCCAGACAATCATCCTGCCTGCCGAGAACAAGCAGGATGTGGAAGAGGATTTGACGCCGGAGCTGATCGAGGGCGTCACGATTCACTACGCGAGCCGAATCGAAGATGTGCTGGGTGTGGCTTTGCCACTCTTGAAGGCAAAGCCGGATGCGCAGCCGGGTGAAGTGGCGGAGCTTGCGGCGAAGGAATGGGCCGTTCGATAAGCAAGGCCAATTTCGCCGAGCTTGCCAGGGGGCTGAGCTAAACTGCCAGCATATGGAAGGGGTTCATGCTGAAGATAGGCGTGTAATGCGTTGCCCTTCTGCTGCCGGTTGCGCTCTGAGGAGAGAGATGACCGGGGCAACGGATACCGCGGGAAATCCACGTCCTTTGCGTAAGGGACTATTGAACTTCGTCATGGTGAGGAACGAGGAGAAATGGCAGATCGCGGTGATGCACAACTTCGCACTGACCGAATTGCCGCAAGCTCAAAAGTGATCTTCGCGTGGCTGATCCATTCGGAATGCAAAGAGTCATTGGAAGGCCGATGATCGTTCCAGTTCTTTCATCATGAAGCAGTCGCTGGCGGTGATCGCGTCCCACAACCTGAGGCGCTTCGCATTCCTTTGTAGCCCGAGTTCAGCGCCTAATACAAAAATGGGCAACTTCCGGTTTTTTGGGCTGCTGAAAGCTTCGTCTTCGCCGATGAAGGCCATAGAATCCACTGCGCGAAGTTGCGCAAGAAGCGGTGATTATGGCGACAACTTCTCTTATCACTCCGTTGCATCTTTCTGGAAACACCACTGAAAGCCAGAACACCCAGCTCATGGAGTTCCTCGGTGACGCGATCCAGACAGCCTATGGGGCGGCGATCGAGCAATTGGACCGGCACAGCGCACAGTCGGTGCTGGAGATGGGCAAGAAGCTCAAAACCGAAGTCGCCGATTCGGTCGTGGAGATTATCCAGCGCCACACGGTGAGCAACAAGTATTTGGACGAAGAGGTCGGCTCGAACCGCGTCTATCCTCCCACCTACCGTGTTCGACCGATTGAGGCCCAGGTTACAGAGTTGAAGAAATTCTTTCCGATGCTGGGCAGTTGCCAGGAAAAACTCGCGCGCAAGTCTCTGCTGGAGGGCGCGGAGGCGTGGTTTGCGATTCCGCGCTGGGAGGCGTTGGCGCCGACCTATAACGAGGCCGTGGAAATGGTGCTGGATGTTCTGGGAAAGAGGCGGAAATTCCAAAACCGCATCGCCGGCCGCCTCGGCCCGACCTATCTGCGCCAATCAGAGCGCTCCAAGCTCGCGGCGCGAATTCTTGCCGATCAGCAGCAAGGGCATGACATTCTGGTGGTGGCAGCGCAGGCCGGCATGAGGCATCGCGGTTGCTCGGCCCGTCGCGCCCGCGTGAGGATGGCCGGTAATGAGTTCGGTGCGGGGGTCTTTGCCGTGGCTTGTATCCTGCTGACGCATCCTGAGAGGCTCTCTGCCGAAGACACGCTGATGATCGATTGCGGCGGCGACGAGTACTCGATCAGCGGCGATTACACCTTCGACCGGGTGCCTCTGTTCGACTACGACATTGCCGGCATTGAATTCAGCGTCTTTTACGAGGACCGGTCGCGGAACCTCTGGGGTACGCCGTCGGGGTTTCTCTACAAGTTTTCCTGATCGAGCGCGCGCACCGACTGAATGCAGTGTGCCACGTCTAACCGGCAGGCGGTATTCTCTTTCTCTATGATTCGGGTGCGCGTTCTCTGCTTTGGCGTGTTGAAGGATTGGTTGGGCGCAAGCGCGGCAACGGTCGAGTTGCCCGAGGGCGCAACGGTGGCGGAGTTGCTCGCGCAACTGAGCGAGCGGCGGTCCGAAGGCTCGTTACGCGGCATCGCGGTAAGCGTCAATGCTGAGTTTGCAAACCCGGCACAAACTCTGCGCGAAGGCGATGAGGTGGGTCTGCTGCCTCCGGTCTCGGGCGGCAGCGGTGCGGCCGGGCAAGTGATCGCACTGTGCACCGAGCCTATCCTCTCGGAGAAATGGATCGCATCAGCCAAGCGTGGCGAAGACGGCGCGGTGGTGGTCTTCGACGGCATCGTACGCAACAATACGCGCGGGCGGGAAAGTCTCTATCTCGACTACGAGGCCTATGAGGAGATGGCCGAAAAGCAGATGAACCAGCTTGCCGCGGAAGCGCGCACACAATTTGGAGTGCGGCACGTGACAATGATCCACCGTCTGGGCAGGCTCAATGTGGGCGAGACCAGCGTGCTGATCGTGGTGGCATCAGCCCACCGCGCCCAGGCCTTCGATGCCTGCCGCTGGCTCATCGATATGCTCAAGACGACCGTGCCTATTTGGAAGAAGGAGACCTTCGCGGATGGCGCCGTCTGGGCGCCGGGAGAGCCGTTTCCTGCCGGGATGGCTTTAGATTTGCAGGAGGGTTCGCATGCGTCCTAGTCCTGGCCGAATCGTAGCCTTGAAAGGGCACGGCTTCAGCCGTGCCGGCGAATCCGTGAATAAATGCGCGGCTTTAGTCACCGGGGGATTGTACGCCGCAAGGAACCTCTTTTCTCAGGGGCTAAAGCCCAGTGTTTTTTTCTCTGCCCTTGCGGCACGACTAAAGTCGTGCCCTTTCAAGAGAGGTCGACCGTTCAAGCTTACATGCAGTTTTCTGCTGTTGTCCCCGGTGCCCCTGTCGCTGCCGGCGCAGCAGGTCACGCTGCACATGGACGTGAAACTGGTAAACGTTTTTGTGAACGTGACCGACCGCAACGGGGCCATTGTGGGCGGCCTGACGCGCGAGGACTTTGCCGTATCCGAGGATGGGCGGCCCCAGGAGATCGCGGTGTTCGAGCGCCAGTCGGAGCTGCCTTTGAACCTGACGCTGGCCATCGATACCAGCGGCAGCGTGCGCAAGGATTTGGCTGAGGAGGCGGATGCCGCGCGACGATTCGCACACGCTTTGCTTCGTTCGCAAGACCAGATGAGCCTCTTGCAGTTCGCCACCACAGTGCATGAGTTGACGCCCTTCACCAACAAGGTGAGTCAGATCGATCGCGGCCTGGCCCAGTTACACAGCGACTGGGCCACGTCGCTTTACGATGCGACCTGCATGGGCGCGGAACGTCTGGGCGGAAAGGAAGGTCGCAAGGTGCTGATCCTGGTGACTGATGGAGACGATACCGCGAGCAATGCGACCTATGCCAAAGCCCTGGAGGCGGCCCTTCGCAACGAGGTCATGATCTACTCGATCATCGATGTGCCGATCGAGGCCAGCGCTGGTCGCGATCTGGGCGGCGAACACGCGCTCATCACCCTCGCCGAGCAAACGGGCGGCAAGAGCTTTTACGTCAACGACGGTGGCCTCGACAAGGCTTTTGCGCGAGTCAGCGAAGATCTGCGCACGCAATATCTGCTCGGGTATTATCCCCAAAACCAGGTGAAAGGACTGAGTTTTCACCGGGTGCAGGTGACCATCCCAAGGGCAGCTGCACAGGACTTCAACGTCCGCCATCGCACAGGCTACTTTGCCGATCCACCGGCTAGAGCCAAATAGCCCATCGGAATCGGTATTTGACCTTCCGCATTCGCTGTTCTGGGTGATTGCATCTAGAATGGCTTCATGACCCCACCCGTATCCGCGCGCCGACGCTCAAAGACCCCTCCGCCCGGTGAAACAGGCCAGGAGGCTCTTTACTTGCGCTCTCTCAGCGATCGCCAGGTCAACATACAGATCAAGCTGCGCGACGGCGAGACGGTGCGCGGATGGATCGAGTACTTCGACGACGGAATGCTGCGCCTGACCCGCGAAGGCAAGCCGAATCTCTTCATCTATAAGCACCAGATCCGTACGATTACGGAAGTGGGTAAGCGGGCCCCACGCAACGCGAAGGCCAATGGGCTGGGACTGAACGGTACTGGCAATGGTGCTTCGGCGTGAGCGAGGCGAATACGACAGCGGAGTGGATGTGGGTTCCAGCGGCCTCGAAGATTGCTCGCGAGGCCGGCGCAAGGCTGCGCGAGTTCTTTACGCAGGGCGTTGCCACCGAGTACAAGGGTGACGCGGATCTGGTGACCGTGGCCGACCGCACCTCCGAGAAGCTGATCCGCGAGCGTCTCGGGGAGACCTTTCCCGAGCATGGAATCTTCGGCGAAGAGGGAACGCGCGACAGGATGGGGGGCGAGTTCCGCTGGTACGTGGATCCGCTCGACGGGACGACCAACTTTGCACATGGCTTCCCGCAGTTTTGCGTCTCGCTCGGTCTGGAGCAACGCGCGGCCGGGGCAGGGCAGGACCAAGATGGGACGCTGGTGGCCGCGGTGATCTTTGACCCCATGCGAGACGAACTCTTCACCGCTGAACAGGGACGAGGCGCGCTGCTGAATGGCAAGCCGATGCGGGTCTCGGGAGCTCAGGCGTTGTGCGAGGCGCTGGTGGCCACGGGCTTTCCCAGCCGCAAGCGTCACGCAAGCCCGAATATTCACTTCTATCAGGAGTTCACCTTGCGCTCGCATGGAGTGCGGCGGGCCGGTTCAGCCGCGCTTGACCTGGCCTATGTCGCTGCCGGACGCCTCGATGCCTTCTGGGAGTTCAACCTCAATCCCTGGGATACGTCGGCGGGTATCTTGCTGGTCGAGGAGGCTGGCGGGAAGGTCACGAACTTCTCCGGCGGCCACTTCAAGCTGGATAGCCGGGAGATTCTGGCCTCGAATGGGTCGATTCACGCTGAGTTGCTGGGCTTTTTTGACGACATGTTCGCCGGGCGGGATCTGGCGCCCATTCCAACGCCCAAAGAGTATGCCGACAAACTATCTTTGAAAAGTGGCGGCTAGATTGTCGATCGGCGGCTTTTCTATCTGCAGGTTGATTTTCCGTAGGGGCAGTTCGGCGAGCGCTGTCCTGATTCCCGCATCGTAAAATGCACTTGCGCGGGCTTGACGCAGCCTTTTGGGGTCCTGTGCTACTATCAGCGTCGAAGGTTGAGTTCCCCTGGAGAAATCAGAATGGCATATGTCATTGCAGAACCCTGTATCGGCACCAAGGACACCGCCTGCGTGGACGCCTGTCCTGTCGATTGCATCCACCCCAAGAAGGACGAAGACGGTTTCGGCAACTCCGACCAGTTGTTCATCGACCCGGTCGAGTGCATCGACTGCGGCGCCTGCGTCCCGGCCTGCCCGGTTTCGGCCATCTTCGCCGCTGACGACCTGCCGGAGAAGTGGGCCAGTTTCACAGCAAAGAACGCTTCGCACTACGGCCGTTAAGCGGATCCGACCTGGCAAGAAACAAAATTGTAAGTTCAACAAAACAAAACGTCGTAATGGGGTTTTGCGGACTCCACCCATCGGACAAAAACAACGACGTTTGATGAATAGGGCACAGCTTCACTCCCCGTTGACCGGCGATGCCGGTGCGAGGCTCAACACAAACGCGCATTCCGATTGACGGGATGCGCGTTTGTGCGTGTGCGCCCAGCACGGGCGCACTCTTGCGGGTGTAAGTCCCGCGGTCAGCAGGTCACAGCGGGCTCCCCGATCTCCGGCCCCACCGCGGCCATGCTGGTCCTTTCCCGGGTTTCGGAGTTGAGCTTCTGCTAAGATTCTCGTCGAGGTCGGATGCGTAAACCTCTATTCCTGATCCTTCGTATTTTCATCGGTCTGGCCGGACTGGCCCCTTTCGCGGCAGCCCAAGCCAATTCTGCGCAGCCCGCAGAGAAACCGGTCCAAATCCAGGTTGATCTCGATGCCCGCACGGGCCCTTTCACGCCCATCTACGCGTGGTTCGGTTACGACGAAGCCAACTACACCACCATGCCGCGCGGCCGACAGCTTCTTCGTGAGCTTCACGATTTCAGCCCGGTCCCTGTTTATATCCGTGTCCATCATCTACTCACTTCGGGCAATGGCCAACCGGAGCTTAAGTTCAGTTCCACGAACATCTATTCGGAAGATTCGAATGGCCATCCCTTCTATGACTTCACCATCATCGACAACATCTTCGATTCCTGGCACGCGGACGGGGTCCGTCCTATGGTCGAACTCGGCTTCATGCCACGCGACCTTGCCGCAACCTTGCCGAATCGCCACGAGCCGTACCAGGTTCACTACCCTGGATCTACCGTATCCGGAGCTTCGAACAACCCACCGAAGGACTACACCCGATGGCAGGAGCTTTGCCGCGTACTCACCGAGCATCTGGTTCAGCGCTACGGCCGCGACGAGGTTCTCTGCTGGTATTTCGAAGTATGGAATGAGCCCGACATCGATTACTGGCACTCCACGCCTGAGGACTATTTCCGGCTGTACGATTACGCCGTCACCGGTGTGCGTGCAGCGCTACCCGGCGCGCGTGTGGGCGGTCCGGCAACAACCAGCCCAAGGGGCGAAAAGGCGTATGCCTTTTTGCACGACTTTCTCCAGCATATTCAGTCTGGACCGAATGCCGCGACCGGCGGCCCAGTCCCACTCGACTTCGTATCTTTCCACGCGAAAGGCTCGCCTTCGTTCCTGGACGGCGGCGTCACCATGGGATTGAAGAGCGAACTGACAGACGTCGATCGCGGATTCGCGCTGATCGCCTCCTTTCCGCGATTCCGCCACCTTCCCATCATCCTGAGCGAGGCCGATCCTGAAGGGTGCGCTGCGTGTTCTTGGCGCGTGAACCCAGCCAACAACTACCGAAATGGAACCCTCTACCCCGCATATACGGCAGCAGCCATCAAGGCCCTCTTTGAACTTCAGGATCGCCACGCCGTAAATCTCGCCGCCATGCTTAGCTGGTCGTTCGAGTTTGAAGACAAGGATTACTTCGAGGGATTTCGATCGCTCGCGACCAACGGAATCGACAAGCCGATCCTCAATCTGTTCCGGATGCTCGGCCTGATGTCTGGAGATCGCGTTCGCGCCAGCAGCAGCGGTGCCGTTCCGCTCGATACGTTGATCGGCACAGGCGTTCGCATGGCATCGGATGTCGATGCGCTGGCAACCCGCGACACGCACTCAGCCGCAGTGCTGCTTTGGAACTACCACGATGTGAATAGCCCCGCGCCACCGATGCCCGTGGTCATATCCGTGCAAGGCCTCCCCAACGAAGTCCACCGGCTATTGCTCCAGCAATTTCGCATCGACGAAAACCACAGCAACTCCTACACCGAGTGGCAGGCGATGAGTTCGCCGCAGCACCCCGATACCGAACAGTACGCTCGTCTCCAGGCAGCCGGGCAACTTCAGCCTCTCACTTCGCCTCAGTGGCTCGACGTGCGAGAAGGCCGCGTGGAGACCTCCGCCGCCCTTCCTCGCGAATCTGTCTCTCTGCTGCGCCTCGACTGGAAATGACAGCCGGTGAGAATCAAGGCTGGAGAGGGTGTTTCATGCCTCGCGAACCGGCTCCAATGCAGTTTTTGACGCCTGGCTGTCACCGATCAGCAAGACAACCCGCGTTTCCAGGTCTTTAAGGCGCAGTCTGAGCTGTTAATCAAGTAAAATTTGCCTACCAGTTGGCCGCCGAGCTTCCGAGGCGAATCCTGCGCCAAAAAAGTCGGAAAATGGGAGCGGAATCAGGGTTCCTGCCGGGCCCCGGCCGGGTCGGGAAGAATCTACAATTTTTGGAAACGAGCAACCGTTTGCCGGTTCGACAATGCTCTGGTTGTTTTGGCAGATTGCTGCTCCGATAGTATGATGAAAGATTAGTTGCAATCCTGCGTAAGCCCAACGACTGGTCATGGACACCGGACGCCTGTTGCTGGGCTATTTCTATGGTTTGGGAGCCACAGATGGGCCGTATTGTTGAAATCACAGAACTTGTTCTGCGCGACGCGCATCAAAGCCTGCTCGCCACCCGCATGGCTCTGGACGACATGATTCCGGCCTGTGAGGACATTGACAATGCCGGCTACTGGTCTGTGGAGTGCTGGGGCGGGGCGACCTTCGACTCCTGCATCCGCTTCCTCAATGAAGACCCGTGGGAGCGGCTGCGGACCTTTCGCAAGCTGATGCCAAAGTCGCGGCTTCAAATGCTGCTGCGCGGGCAAAACCTGCTCGGCTACCGGCACTATGAGGACAGCGTTGTCGAGCGCTTCGTCGAGAAGTCGGCCGCTAACGGCATCGACGTCTTTCGCATCTTCGACGCGCTCAACGACCCGCGCAATCTGAAGACCAGCATCGCTGCCGTGAAGAAGACCGGCAAACACGCGCAGGGGACCATCTCGTATACCATCAGCCCGCTGCATACCGTTGAGGCCTTTGCCGAGATGGCTTGTCAGTTGCGAGAGATGGGGTGCGACTCTATTTGCATTAAGGACATGGCCGCGCTGCTGAGGCCGCAGCCTGCCTTCGACCTGGTGACGGCGATCAAGAAGCGGTGCGGCTCGGAGACGCTGGTTCACGTTCACACGCACGCGACGACCGGCGTGACGATGGTCTCGCTGATGAAGGCGATTGAAGCGGGCTGCGACATCGTGGATACCTCGGTCTCTTCGCTCTCGCTGGGGCCGGGACACAACCCGACCGAGAGCTTGATTGAGATGCTGGAGGGAACAGGCTACGAGACTCGTGTGGATCTGGAGCGGGTGCTGAAGATCTCGAACCATTTTGCGACCATCCGGCCGCGCTACAAGGAGTTTTTCAGCGAAAACACCGGCGTGGATACTGAGATCTTCAAGAGCCAGATTCCGGGCGGCATGATTTCCAACATGGAGAGCCAACTCAAGGGCCAGGGCGCGGGAGACCGGTTGCAAGAGGTGCTGGCCGAGGTGCCGAGGGTTCGCAAGGACTCGGGCTATCCGCCTCTGGTAACGCCGACGAGCCAGATTGTGGGCTCGCAGGCGGTCTTCAATGTGCTGATGGGCAAGTACAAGGTGCTGACCGGCGAGTTTGCCGATCTGATGCTTGGCTACTATGGCGCGACGATTGGCCCGAAAGATCCCGATGTGCTGAAGCAGGCCGAGGCGCACGCGAAGAAGCCGGCGATTACGGTTCGCCCGGCCGACCTGCAAAAGCCGGAGTGGGAGAGCCTTAGCGCGGCGGCCAATGCGCTGAAGGGCGCAGATGGCAGCGACGAGGATGTACTGACCTATGCGATGTTCCCGCAGGTCGCGCCGAAGTTCTTTGAGAGCCGCGTCCAGGGGCGGAAGAATCTGGGCAAGGCTCCGGTGAAGGCTGAGGCTGCGCCTTCGCCGGTCCCGCAGGCTCAGCCGGCCAACGGCGGAGATGCGCTCAAGTCCAAAGTGAGCTATGTGATAACGCTGAACGGCAAGGAGCACCTGGTGACCGTGGCTCCGCAGAAATAGAAGAGATTTGTGATAACGGATTCAGGAGCAAGGATGGCGAAGCAAGGCGATAAGAAAACAATGGCCGAGAAGGTTGCGGCTCTCGATGCAAAGCGCGCAGAGTTGGTTGACGGCGGCGGCCAGGAACGCATCGATAAGCAGCATGCGAGTGGCAAGCTGACGGCGCGGGAGCGGGTGGCGAGGCTGGTCGACACAGGCAGCTTCCAGGAGATCGGGCTCTTTGCCCAGCATCGCTCGACTTATTTCGGCATGGCCGGCAAGGAGATGCCCGCCGACGGCGTGGTCACCGGATGTGCACAGATCGACGGGCGCCTGGTACATCTCGCGAGCCAGGACTTTACCGTTGGCGGCGGGTCGGCCGGCGAGACGCACAACGACAAATGTGTCGACATGATGAAACTCTCGCTGAAGACGGGCAGCCCGTTCGTTTTCATGAACGACTCGGGCGGCGCGCGCGTGCAAGAGGGCATCGACAGCCTGGCTGGATACGGCCGGGTCTTCTACAACAATGTCATGTTATCCGGAGTTGTTCCGCAGATTTCGCTGATCTGCGGGCCATGTGCAGGCGGCGCGGTTTATAGCCCGGCGCTGACCGACTTCGTGATTCAGACGGCGCAGGCGCGCATGTTCATCACCGGGCCGAAGGTGATCAAGCAGGTAACCGGCGAAGTGGTCAGCGATGAAGAGTTGGGCGGCCCGCACGCGCAGATGAGCTCGGGCGTGGTTCACCTGATCGCGAGCGATGACGAGGACGCCGCGCAGCTTTGCAGGCGGCTATTGAGCTTTATGCCTTCAAACAATCTGGATGACCCGCCGCGTTTGGACTACAATCTGCCGCTCGAGTCCGACCCGGAGTTGAACGGGATCGTGCCGGTCGACAATAAAGCCGTCTATGACGTGCGCGATGTGATCTCTCGCGTCGTGGACTATCAGGATTTTCTCGAGATTCAACCGGAGTTTGCGGCTAACATCATAATCGGCTTCGGGCGCTTGCAAGGCCGGCCGGTGGGCATCATCGCCAGCCAGCCAAATTGCCTGGCCGGAGTGCTGGACATCAACGCCTCCGACAAGTCGGCGCGGTTTGTGCGCTTCTGCAATGCCTTCAATATTCCGCTGATTACGTTTGTGGATGTTCCGGGTTTTCTTCCCGGCGTCGAGCAGGAGCGCGGCGGCATCATCCGCCATGGCGCGAAGCTGCTCTTTGCCTACTCGTCTGCTACGGTCCCGAAGATTACGGTGGTGTTGCGCAAGGCTTACGGCGGCGCGTATATCGCGATGTGCTGCAAGGATCTGGGCGCGGATCGCGTGATCGCCTGGCCTACGGCCGAGATCGCGGTGATGGGAGCCGAGGGCGCGGCCGAGATCGTCTTCCGGCGCGAGATCGATGCCGCGGCCGACAAAGCAGCCCGCCGCCAGGAGCTGGTCAGCGAGTATCGCGAAACGTTTTCCAATCCTTATGTCGCGGCAGGCAGGCGGCTGGTGGACGATATCATCGAGCCGTCGGAGACAAGGAAGTACCTTGCCGACGCGCTTGAATCGCTGCACACCAAGCGGGAGATGCGTCCCGGCAAGAAGCATGGATTGATTCCGCTCTAGTGAGGAGCCGCGCGTGGGATTGGATACTGCGGACTTTATAGTCATTACGGTATTAGTTGGAGCGGGCTGCTTGGTGTGCTCGGTCGGCTTGTGGGTGCTGCTGCGCCAAGCTGCCTCAGCGCAGCAACGAGCGATGGAAAGCCGGTTGGACGAGCTTGCCGGCGCACTGAAGGCTCTCGAAGGCAAGATTGCGGAACGCGGCAAGATTCCGGAATCGCAGGCGGTTGCAGCTCCCGAGGTTGAAGTGGAAACCCCGGCCTCTACCGCGCCTCAAATGGTTCAAATGGAGAATGAGGAAGTGACGCCCGAAATGCTGGTTGTGATTGCGGCGGCGGTCACTGCGTTTCTGGGTAAAAAGGTCCGCATTCGCTCGGCAAAGATGGTGAGGCTGCCGCGTGAAGCCGTGAGTGCTTGGTCTCAGCATGGACGGGCGCTGGTCCATTCCTCCCATGATCCACGCGCGAGAAGCTGAGACTCGAAAGACTGTCGAAGGAAGGAAATTGTAACTTGAAGCTTCAGATTTCAATTGACGGAAAGACGTACGAGGCTGAAGTCGAAGTCTTGGAAGACGACGCGACACAGCGTCAGATAAATTACGGGCCCTCCCAGCCGGTTCCTGCCGCGCCAAGGCCGACACATGCCGCTGCCGCCGCACCGAGTCAGGCTCCAGCGGCCGAAGAAACTGCCGACGAGAAGAAAGTCTGTCGCAGTCCCGTCACGGGAATTGTCATCAAGGTGAACGTCGAGCCGGGGCAGGCGGTAGAGGCCAACGACCCCATCATGGTGCTCGAAGCAATGAAGATGGAGACTAATGTTACGGCGCACGCGGCAGGAAACGTGAAGAGGGTGCGTGTAGCCAAGGGCGACTCCGTTAAGGTGAATCAGGTGGTCGTCGAGTTCGAATAGAGGCCCGCACCAAGGGCGTCGCGAGCGTTGTCGGCGCAACGCAAGATGGCGCGTCGATTGTGTTAAATTCAAGTAGGCACCCTGCGTGGAGAGATGGCCGAGTGGCTGAAGGCGCACGCTTGGAAAGCGTGTTTAGGGGAAACTCTAACCTGGGTTCGAATCCCAGTCTCTCCGCCATTAACCTGACATGGCTGCCCAAATCTATCCAATCCGGTCCGCCCGAAATTGTAAATAATAACTGAAAATATCAAAAATCCTGTCCACGCCCATCCACCCCTTTCCACCCGTGTCCGGAGTTGACCGGGGGGTACAAGCAGTGGGCGTTTTTTTGGATCATAAACAACGGAAATCAATAAGCTTAATGAGCTCGAAGTGAAACACGCTAGCCCATGGAAGAATGAGTGCCGGCTGAGCGACGGCGGCGGGCTCTATTGAGTCGTCAAGCCGGATGGGGAAAACTGCGGCGCTGGTCCAATGAATTCAATGATTAGGAAAAGCTGCTGTCTTATGGGCCGTACCCAGCCATCGCCCTCGCGCGGGCTCGGGAAGCCCACGAAAAGGACCGGACACGTAGGCGGCAAGCAATCGACCAGCCGCCGAGAAGCAAGAAGGGAGCGCACCGAACAGAAGGGGGGAGCCGGCATGAAACTGGAAGGCGTGGAGCTTTCCGGTGGTTCTCGATGTACATTGAGTTAACGTTTGACAAGTATTATAACGTAGATCATAATAATAACGATGTTAAGTTCAAATCGAAGGTCGAGATCGATCCGTGGGAATTGAAGAGCGCCGCCAACGTGAACGAGACGAGATACGAGAGAGAATCCTCGATGCGGCGCGGGAGCTGTTTGTTGAATGCGGCTTTGAAGGCGTCACGATGAGGAAGGTTGCGGAACGCATCGAATACTCGCCGACCACCATCTATCTGCATTTTGCCGACAAGGAGACGCTCTTCCTCGAACTCTGTCAGGCCGATTTTGCGCACTTGGCCGAGGGCTTTCAGAAACTTGCGCTAATACCCGATCCTGTGGAACGTTTGCGGCAGTGCGCTTTGGCCTACATTCAATTCGCCGTGGAACATCCTAATCAATACAGGCTCATGTTTCTAACTCCGCATCCGGCCGCGGTGGCCAAAAATGCAATGGCAAACAAAGGAAACCCGAATGAAGACGCGTACGCATTTCTCTACCAGATTGTCAGTTCGGCGATTGAAGCGGGGCTCTTCCGGCCGGAGTACAAGAATGTCAACCTGATATGCCAGACTTTGTGGGCGGCGGTTCATGGGGTTGCATCGCTTGAGATCACGCACAAATGTGATGTCTGGGTTGGCTGGGCTCCGCTCAGCGAGCGCGCCCAAACAATGATGAACGGCATTTTAAGAGGACTACTGCAAGCCTAGTTCTCACATCGCTCCACGCGAAGTTTCAAGGAGTAAAATCGATGCCTCCCCTGGCCCGGCGCAATCTCTTTCACGACCGCATCCGCCTGGTGGTCACCCTCACCGGCATCGCATTCAGTGTGGTGCTCATGGTGGTGCAGTGGGGTCTCTTCGAGGGATTTTCATCAAGCACCTCCGGCCTCATCGACCACTCCCACGCCGACCTGTGGATCGCCGCGAAAAATACCGCCTATCTCGAACAGGCCATCCCTTTCAACGAGCGCAAGTACTACCAGGTCCTCGCCACGCCCGGCGTCGCCAAGGCCATCAAATACATCGTCCGCTGGTCCATTTGGAAACAACCGGGCGGACGGGCCGAGTCCGTGGCCATCGTCGGCTGCGACCCGGATGCGTCAATCGGCGCGCCGTTCAACCTTGTTGCCGGAGACGTGCAACAGCTCAAGCAGCCCAACGCCATCATCATCGACCGTATCTACGCCGACAAGCTCGACGCACACCACATCGGCGACATGGTTGAGATCAACGGCTATCGAGCCAAAGTCGTCGGCTTCACCGACGGCATTCGCGCCTTCACCACCTCGCCCTACGTTTTCACCACCTTCAAGCGCGCCCTGGACTTCACAGTCATCGCCGACGACCAGACAAACTTCATCCTCGTCAAGGCTGCCCCTGGTATAGACGTCAAGCAACTGAAGGCCGAACTGCAGCGCCGGTTGCCTGACAACGCCGTCTTTGATACAGCCGAGTTCAGCGCCAGCACACGCCACTATTGGATGTTCACGACTGGCGCGGGCATCGCTGTCCTCATGGCAGCCGCCCTGGGCCTGATTGTCGGCATTGCCGTCGTCGCGCAGACGATCTACGCGACCACCATGGACCACATCCGCGAATACGGCACTCTGAAGGCCATGGGCGCGCCGAACAGCTATGTGCTCGGCGTGATTATGCAACAGGCGGTGATTGCAGCGACGATAGGCTACATCATCGGTATGGCCGTCAGCCTGTTTGTCGTCCACGGCGCCTCCAAGGGCGGCGCCAACATCCTGCTCTCCTGGCAAACCGCCGTCGGCCTCTTCTTCCTCACTCTTGCGATGTGCACTTCGGCCGCCGTCGTTTCCGTAAAGAAGATTCTCTCGCTCGATCCAGCCATTGTCTTTAAAGGTTGAATGCTTGACCTCCCGAGGCTCTCATTTGTCAGACGCAATCACAATTCGCGGCGTAACCAAGAACTACGACGAAGGCTCGACCAAAACCCTCGCCCTCGACGGCGTCGATCTGACCGTCAACCGCGGCGAAGTCACGCTACTGATGGGGCCATCGGGCAGCGGCAAGACCACCCTGCTCTCCATAATGGGCTGCATTCTTCGTCCCACCTCCGGCCAGGTTCTGCTGGGCGGCAAAGACGTCACGTCGCTACGTGAAGCCGATCTGCCCGCAGTCCGGCTCCGCCACATCGGCTTCGTCTTTCAGGGCTTCAACCTGTTTCCCACGCTCAGCGCCGGCGAGAACGTCGAACTCAGTCTCGGCCTCAAGGGAGTCAAAGGCTCCGAAGCGAAAGACGAAGCCCTGCGCCTTCTCACCCTCGTCGGTCTCGCGGAAAAATACAACGCATTTCCCGCCGACATCAGCGGCGGGCAAAAGCAGCGCGTCGCGATTGCCCGCGCTGTTGCTGGTTCGCCTGAGGTCATCCTCGCCGATGAGCCCACCGCGGCGCTCGACTCACACACCGGAAAGACCATCGTCGAGATGATGGCCAAACTTGCTCACCACGAAGACCGCGCCGTCGTCATCGTCACCCATGACAACCGCCTCATCGACTACGCCGACCGCATCGTGCGTCTCGAAGACGGCCGCATCGCCAACGCAGCCTGATGGCGCGCAACATGAACTGGAGCCCTCCCATGGCAGTTTCGCTCAAGCTCACCCGGACCCACTGGATCATAGCAACGGCACTCGTTGCTGCCCTTGCTCTCGGGACGCTTGCCCTCCACTCCTCGGGCAACGACAAATCCGCCGCTGCCTCTGCGGCTTCGCAGCCCCTCATTAACAAGACCGTAGTCGCCGGTCCAGGCCTCATCGAGCCGGATTCGGAAGACGTCAAGGTTGGCTCTGAGATCGCCGGCAAGCTCAAGCAGGTTCTCGCAGAGGAAGGCGACCAAGTTAAGAAAGGCCAGGTCCTCGCCGTGCTTGTCAACGACGACTACCTCGCCCAGGTAGAGGCCAGCCGCGCCCAGGTTCATCAGGCTCAGGCCGCCTACGACAAAGTTCTCAACGGCTCGCGTCCGCAGGAGCGCAAGCAATCGTTCGCCTCCATGCAGCAGGCTGAAACCGTCGAGGCCAATGCGCGCAGCGACTTCGAGCGTCGTCAGAAGCTCTTCGACGCAGGCGTGATCTCCAAGGAAGATTTCGACCACGCCGGACGGGATTTCAAAGTCGCCGAAGACCAGTTCGAAGCCTCCAAGCAGCAGTTCCACTTGATCGACGACCGCCAGCGCGACGAAGACATTGCCTCCGCCAAGGCCCAACTCGAATTTGCGCGGGCCCAGCTCGACGGCAACGAGGCCATCTACCAGAAGACATTTCTCCGCGCGCCGTTCGACGGCACCATCCTCCGCAAGCACCACCGTACCGGCGAAAGCATCACCAACTCCAGCGTCACTCCGGACCCAGTCTTCACCATGGGTGACGTGGCTGGCCTCCGAGTCCGCGTCGATGTGGATGAGACCGACGTCAGTCGCGTCGCCAACGGACAGCGCGTCTACTGCGTCGCCGCTGCCTATCCGGATCAGAAGTTCTGGGGCCGCATCATCCGCGTCGCGCGTCAGCTCGGACACAAAAACGTCCTGACCGACGAGCCGAAGGAAAAGGTTGACACCAAGATCATCGAAACCCTGGTGCAGCTCGATCCCGGCGTGCATCTGCCCGTGGGACTGCGCGTGGATGCATACATTCAAACCACGCCGCAATAGGTGATTCGACTTGAGCAATACCGGGTTGACACAGACGGTTCTGCCAAACAAGCCAAGCGCTCGCCCCTTTCACACGGCAAGCACCGCCGCCATGTCAGCACTGAGCAATTCACAATCTGCCGACTCGTACGCCGCCCGCCGCTCTGCAGCGAGCGGCAGGTTGATCGTGGCTGAACAAACGTGCACGCTGTTCCAGGGTTATTCGGTAGCGCGTGAACACAGTCTTGTGGAAGGCGAGCCTTCGTTCCGAACAATACTATTCGATGAATTCCTGGATCGCATGATCGTAGGTTCGTTGCGAACTTGGCGACGACAGGCTGTTCAGGACGGCGGACTTCGATTGCTCAGGGTCGGGGAGCTTCAGAATCGATTTCTGCGGCTGTTTTAGATTCATCTTGCTCTTTGTCATCGATACGGCCCCCAATTGCCGCGGCAATCAGCATGATCCAGATCGCCAACTCGGTCTATCGCACACTTTGACGTTTGACGTCACCGATATGAGAACTCGATATTCGTCCGCTGGTATCCTGATTTGTTCCGACGATTGACGGCTGAAACGGATGTCGGTCAGAGAACTTATCGCCAATGAGTCGAGTCAGGAGTCTTTGCACTTGTCGCCATAGCGCGGTTCGTTGCCTACGATTTCGATGTTCGTGAAGTATTCGAGTTCAAGACGGATATCGCAGCTCATATCTCATTGCCGCCTAGATTTCCGATCGGCATTCTTCAAGGTGGAATCTAGGACCGGAGATTTGATACACTCCAATCGCAAGCCTGTGTTCGTCGCCGATCCTCTTCCCCTGGCCGGATTGTGGAGTGAACATATGCCTATCAAACTGAATGTGAACAGCGTTGCCGCGACGGTCGACGTGCCGCCGGATACGCCCCTCTTGTGGGTGCTGCGCGACATACTAAACCTGAAAGGCGCCAAATACGGCTGCGGGATTGGCCTTTGCGGCGCCTGCACAGTGCTGGTAGGCGGTCATGCGGTGCGCTCTTGCATGACGACTGTGGGCTCGGTCGGCAGCGATCCGGTCACCACCATTGAAGGGCTTTCGCCGGATGGCCTGCACCCGGTCCAGGTTGCCTGGGAGACGCTGGATGTGCCGCAGTGCGGCTACTGCCAGGCAGGGCAGATCATGACTGCTGCCGCCCTTCTGGCGCACACGCCTCATCCCACCGACGCGGATATCGATGCGGCCATGAGCGGCAACCTTTGCCGCTGCGGGACCTACACGCGTATTCGTCAAGCCATTCACGAAGCAGCCGAAGCGGGCGTCCCTGCCCGCACCAAGTGAAGGAGGGCCACGCGATGCACATGAATCGCAGATCGTTTCTGCAGTTGACGGCCCTTGCCGGCGGCGGCCTTGCCTTGGAACTTTATCGCTCGCCGCTCACCGCTGCTCAAGGGCAGGGAACACCGCCAGACCTCACGCCCCAGGCATTCATCCACATCGCTCCGGATGGCGTGGTGACCATCATGGCGCGTGCCTCAGAGTCTGGCCAGGGCATGCGCAACATGCTGCCCATGCTGATTGCCGAAGAATTGGATGTCGAATGGAAGGATGTTCGCGTCGAGCAGGCCGACCTGAACGAAAAGATCTATGGCCGCCAGTTTTCCGGAGGCTCTCACAATACACCCCAGGGCTGGGAGCCGATGCGCCGTGTCGGCGCAGCCGGACGCCAGTTGCTGATCGTTGCCGCCGCACAGGCATGGGGTACGCCTGCGGAAGAATGTACTACGCAATCCGGCCGGGTGCTTCACTCTGCCTCAAGGCGCTCCGCAGGTTACGGGGAACTTGCCACTAGAGCCGCCGCGCTGCCCGCACCGGCACTTAGCAGTGTCAAGCTCAAAGACCCCAAGGATTACAGCATCATCGGCCATTCCCAGCGGGGCGTTGACACCCATTCGATTGTCACCGGCAAACCGCTCTTCGGCATCGATGTGGAAGTACCGGGGATGTTGTACGCAGCGATTGAAAAGGCCCCTGTCTATGCCGGCAAAGTGAAGAGCGCAAATATCGATACGATCAAAGCGCAGCCGGGTGTGCGTCTGGTGTTGGTCATCGATGGCGGCATCACACCCGCCGCCTTGACGCCGTGGGAGCCGGGCATGGAGCCGGGCATCGCGATCGTGGCCGACACCTGGTGGCAGGCGCAGCAGGCCCGCAAACAGCTCAAGGTTGACTGGGATCTTGGCCCCGCCGCAACCCAGAGCACCGAGGGCTTCAGAAAGCGCGCAGAGGAACTTCTGAAGGCTCCGCCCGCAATTCTGCTGCGAAAGTATGGCGACATGGACTCCGCGCTCAAGTCGTCGGCCAAGGTGGTCGAGGCAACTTATGAGTACCCGTTCATTGCCCATGTCACATTGGAGCCACAGGGCGCCACCGCGCATTGGAAAGACGGCAAATTGGAGATGTGGTCCACCAGTACGCTGCCCGGCAATGGCCTCACTCTGGTTGCCAAGACTCTCGGCATTCAGGAGAGCGACATCACCACTCACATGGTGCGCTCAGGTGGGAGCTTTGGCCGGCGCCTGCAGAACGACTACCTGGTCGAGGCCGCCTGGATTGCAAAACAGACCGCCAAGCAGATTGACGCGCCCATCAAGTTGCTCTGGTCGCGCGAAGATGATATTGCACACGATCCCTTCCGCCCCGGCGCAGCGGTAGGCCTGAAAGGCGGACTCGATGCACAGGGCAAGCTCACTGCCTGGCAGCATCATTTCATTACCTATGGCGATGAAAAGAATGCGGCCTCCGGCGGCGGCATCGGGCAGGACACGTTTCCTGCAGGCTTTCCACCGGCTTACGCGCTTTACACCTCGAGGCAGCCGCTCATGTTGCGCACCGGAGCGCTCCGCGCCCCCGGCGACAACGCACATTGCTGGGTGGCACAGTCCTTTCTGGATGAGCTGGCTGTTGCTGCCGGCCGCGATCCGCTCGACTTCCAGCTCGATCTGCTCGGCAACAAGCAGGCCTCCTGGTCCTCGGGCGAGCACGATCCCGTAAACGATCACGAGCCGTCGGGACAGGACGTTCTCATCCCTGAGCGGTTCAAGGGCGTGCTTCAGTTAGTCGCGGAAAAGTCAGGTTGGGCCCAGAAGACTAAACAACCGGGCCGCGGAATGGGCATTGCCGCATGGTTTTGCCACTCGGGTTACTTCGCTGAAGTTGCCGACGTGAGCGTCGACGCGCTGAACAAAGTAACGGTGCATCATGTCTGGGCGGCCGGCGATGTCGGCAGCCAGATCATCAATCCGGCAGCGGCAGAGAGCATGGCGCAGGGGGGCATCATGGAGGGCATGGGCCATCTGGCGCAGGAGATCACGCTGCAGGATGGCACGATCCAGCAGTCGAACTTCCATAACCACCCCTTGATGCGCATGAGGCAAGTGCCGAAGATTGAGGTCTATTGGCGCAAGACCGATTACGCTCCGACTGGCCTCGGTGAGCCAACGCTGCCGCCGATTTTGCCGGCGGTAACCAATGCCATCTTTGCCGCTACGGGCAAGAGAATTCGCACGCTTCCACTCAGGCAGAGCGGCTTCAGTTGGGCTTGAGACTGGCTTTACGGGAGATCGCCGGTGCGGCGCCGCGCAAATTGCTGAGTGGCAGTGCGGTGGCTCCGGTAAGAAACTTCTGGATCTCTGTAACGATTGAGAGTGCGATGGTCTCCGGCGATTCCGCGCCCAGGTCGAGGCCTGTGGGGGCGTGAATCTTGGTCATCCAGCGCTCCACCGTGTCACCGATCGAGGATGTGGAACTTCCCGTCAGGCTGAACAGGTGTGCCGCTTCCGCAAGCAGCTCCCGTGTGCGCCGCTGTGGGCCAAGCACCCCAATGTATGCAGGCCCAGCATCGAGCGCCAGCAGTGAGGCCAGGGCTCGCGAGTCCTGCTCAAAGCTGTGGGTCATCACCACGGCGGCGTCTTGCGAGCGTAGATTTGCAAGCGCCGATGCCCCTTCGGCGGATTGGATCGCAGGCATTTCTTGAACCGGCAGGAGTTGAATCTCATCAGCCGAAGCGAAACGTTCGCGGTTGGCGAGTTGAGATCGCCCGTCGGCAACGGTCACGTACCAGCCCAGTGCTTTTCCGAACTCGAGCAGCGGCTGGGCATCGTCGCCTGCTCCGAAGATCCACAGGCCGGGCCGAGCCGGACGGAAGTCGGTCCAAATGCGTGCTTCGGTTCCACCAATTGAGAGCTTGCATTCCGCTGAATTTCTTCCTGCCAACGCCACATCTGCAAGGCTCTGAAGCGGATCAGCTTCCTGGAGCGAAGCGTTGACCTTCTGCGCAGAACCCAGGCCCGCCACTGCGCGCCGACCCAACCGCTCGCCCTCCAGAATGGTCGCCACGGCTATCGGAACGCGTCGCCGAAACGCTTGCTCCAGCGCTTTCAGCAGCGTAGCTGCATTTGAGCTGTGCTCCAGCAGCAGCCAGACCACGCCGCCACAACCGGAACCGTAGGGGCGGTCGCCGTCCTCTTCAACAGTGGAGTAGCGCTGCACGGATGGGCCATTGGCGGTGTGCCACCAGGCGCGGCGGGCAACCTCTGCTTCAAGGCAGCCGCCACTCACAGTGCCCGCACGGCGGCCGTCTTGGGCCAGCAGCATGCAGGAGCCCGGCTTGCGATAGCTGGAACCCTCAACGGCGATGACCGTGGCTAGAACGTAGTCCGCCCCATCAGCTTCCAATGCACGCCACAACTCGAGGATGCGCTGGAGATCCTTCATAGAATCATTCTCGCTCAAACCTCACATATCGAGGAGGAGGGGATTTGCGCTAATTGGCTTTTCTTCGGTTTGAGAATGCGATCCAGGTCAAGGGCTTCCGGATACACTGGAGCCGATGACTGTCGCTGCCATTGTTCTTGCCGCCGGTGCCAGCCGCCGCCTGGGCCGGCCCAAACAGTTGCTCATGCACGGCGGCGAAACGATGATTGAGCGCGCCATCCGACTTGCCCACGAGGGCGGCGCAGTTCCAGTGATCGCGGTGCTCGGAGCCCATAACGAACTGATTCGCGAGGCGGTTCGATTGAGCGATTTCACTCCCGTTATCAACAGCGCCTGGGACCAGGGGATCTCGACCTCTATTCAAACCGGCCTTGCCGCGCTTGAGGAGAGCGCCTCGCAGACTCCTGGTGTCTTGATTGTCGCTTGCGACCAGCCGCGTCTTTCGGCCGGGCACCTGCGCGCGATGCTCGAGGTGTTTTATGCGCAGGCAACGCCCGCGATTGTGGCCTCAGCTTACCAAGGCGTTCTTGGCATCCCCGCTGTGTTTCCCCGCGAGGCCTTTGCAGAACTGCGTGCGCTGTGTGGCGACAAGGGCGCGCGCATTCTATTGATGCGGCCACCGTGCCCTTTGGTTGCGCTGCCGTTTCCTGGTGGCGAAATCGATATTGATCTGCCCGCAGATATGGTCCACCTCGAATAGCCTGATCCGTTCCGCCACTCAAACAAACACTCTGTCACACACATCAGGCACTTCAAGACGGTAACCTGTCCAATCAGTGCTTCTCAGAACGAGTTCCTGCCAGTTTCGTTTTGCGCACCCGACAGCTTGAATTCCGAGATGTTCGTCAATCGGAGTAACATCGGCTGTTGCGGCCAATCCTTGGAATGATCAGCCTCCGCAGTGCCGGTTAGAGGCTGGCCCGCCTTATGTCCCACCGCGCAAATCGATCTAAGGATACGGAATGGCGATGGCGTTGACCGGAGGCGTCTCATGCGCAGCAATCTGGGGCATGCACCACTATCTGGGGTGGAACGTGTTGGCCGCAGGGGTTGCAACGGAGACGATTCTCATGCTGGTTATCCTTGCGTGGCGATCGACGCAATTCGTTGCAGGTAATCCGTCTTAGCGAAGCCGCCTTCTCGGACAAATGGCATTCAGTCATCAACAGACGAGTACAGCACGACGCGCTGATTAACCGTCCTTTGAGAGCGACAAACGGATCGGTAACGGAAAAACGCCGATGTCGGTTGGAGTGATCCACGGTTGATGCAGGATCGCGTTAACGAGGTTTCGGACGGCTGACCTCTGCTCTGCTTACTCTCTTCCCTTTTTGCGGATCTCGATATTGAGGCGCTTGATCTTCTGGTTGAGAGTGGAGAGGGGGATGCGGAACTGCTCGGCGGCGTCGGTCTGGTTCCAGTTGGAGCGCTCGAGCTTTTCGATGATGATGCGGCGCTCGATGTCTTCGAGGATGTCGAAGAGCGAAGCGTTGGGGTTGTGCTGGAGCAGAGCGTCCTGGAAGCTGCGGCCAGTGATGTGGCCGGGCAGCAGATCGGAGCCGATGACCGGCCCCGAGGAAAGGACGACGCCGCGTTCGATTGAGTTTTCGAGTTCGCGAACATTGCCGGGCCACTCGTAGTCGACCAGGGCGCGCAGGGCGTCGGCGGAGAGCTTGCGCGAGGCGAGGCCGTTCTCGTTTGCGTAGTACTCGAGGAAGTGGCTGGCCAGCAGAGGAATGTCTTCGCGGCGGGCGCGCAGTGGCGGCAGGTCGATGCAGATCACGTTGAGGCGGTAGAAGAGATCTTCGCGGAAGCGGCCGTCGCGTACGGCCTGCCGAAGATCGATGTTGGTGGCGGCGATGATGCGCACGTCTACTTGAATTTCAGAGATGCCGCCCAGGTGCATGAAGCGGCGGTCCTGGAGCACGCGCAGAATCTTCGACTGCGTATCCATCCCCATGGTGGCGATCTCGTCCATGAAGAGCGTGCCGCCATTGGCGACTTCAAAAAGGCCCTTTTTGGACGCGACGGCGGAAGTGAATGCTCCCTTAACGTGGCCGAAGAGAGTGGACTCAAGTAACTCGCTGGGCATCGCGCCGGTGTTGATGGGGACGAAGGGTTTGTCGCGACGCGGCGAGTTGGCGTGGATGGCCTTGGCGATCATCTCCTTGCCGGTGCCGCTCTCGCCCTGAATCAGAACTGTCGACCGGCTCGGAGCGACCTGCGCGACCAGGTCGAAGACCTTGAGCATGATCTCGCTCTTGCCCACGATGTTGGAGAAGTTGTAACGCTGCTTGAGAGTGCGCTTGAGCTGCAGCACCTCCTCTTCGGCGCGATGGCGGGCCACGGCGGAGCGGATGTCTGCCAGGAGCTTCTCGTTGTCCCAGGGCTTTTGGACGAAGTTCTCCGCGCCGGCGCGGATGGCCTCGACGACGTTGTCGACGGTGCCATAGGCGGTGATCATAATGACCGGCAACTCGGGTTGGCGTTCCTTGATCTGCGGCAGCAGTTCGAGGCCGCTCTGGCCGGGCAGGTTCAGGTCGAGCAGCAGCAGGTCGAAGTTCTCAAGATCGAGAGCCCGCAGTCCTTCGACGCCATCGGGCGCCATACGAACCGAGTACCCCTCGAGGGTGAGCAGTACTTCGAGGGACTCGCGAATGGCGGCTTCGTCGTCGATGATTAGAATGCTGGCCAGGCCGCTGGCGAAGCCGGGGCTGCCGGCGGCGGTTGTGAGCGGGTTCAAGGGAAGTTCGACCTCAGGCATGGACGGAATTCCTCAGCAGGGGAAACTCGAGATGGAAGGTTGTGCCGGCGCCGACCGCGCTCTCGACATGAATTTTTCCGGCGTGCTCCTGGATGATTCCGTAGGAGACGGAAAGCCCCAGGCCGGTTCCGCGGCGGTCGCCTGGTTTGGCCACCGTCTTGGTGGTGAAAAACGGATCGTAGATGCGCTTGAGGTGCTCGGGTGCGATGCCTGAGCCGGAGTCGGCGACCAGAGCCGAGACATGGCCGGCGTGCCCGTTCAATGCGTCGATTTGAGTGGCCACTCGCAACCTGCCACCCTCGGGCATGGCCTCCTTGGCGTTGAGCAGCAGATTGAGAAAAACTTGCTGCAATTTGCCGGG
>Ga0181535_10001036_pt1 | contig 37895 bp, 35 predicted proteins | sample PEATcosm2014_Bin_44_FD_119774 | JGI IMG/M metagenome (GOLD analysis project Ga0181535, IMG submission 119774) | Peatland microbial communities from MTU Mesocosm Facility, Houghton, MI, USA - PEATcosm2014_Bin17_30_metaG | ecosystem: Environmental > Terrestrial > Soil > Wetlands > Peat | place... | reverse complement strand
TGCACCGGGACCTGATCTCGCCCTTCTACTCCCCCTGCATCGCCAACAGCTGCGTGGCGGGCAGCCACTCCTTCGGGACGCTCCCCTTCTGGAACTACTCACCGGCCCTGCTGATCCTCATCTTCCCGCTCGGCTTCCGCCTCACCTGCTACTACTACCGCAAGGCCTACTACCGCTCCTTCTGGCTGTCTCCCCCCGCCTGCGCGGTGTCCGACGCCCATCGCAGCTACAGCGGCGAGACCCGGTTCCCCCTCATCCTCCAGAACATCCACCGCTACTTCTTCTGGATACTGCTCCTCTTCAACTGCGTCCTCACCTACGACGCCATCCTCGCCTTCCGCCAGCCCGGTTACGGGATCGGCATCAGCGTCGGCACCGTCGTCCTGTGCGCCAACGCCGCCTTCCTGTGGCTCTACTCACTGTCGTGCCACGCCTGCCGCCACTTCTGCGGGGGCCAGGTCAAGTCGTTCGCCAAGCACCCGACGCGCTACAAGCTCTGGAAGTTCGTCACCCCGCTCAACGCGCACCACATGCGCTTCGCCTGGATCAGCCTCTTCGGCGTCGCCCTCTGCGACCTCTACGTGCGACTCGTGGCGAGCGGGACGATCCACGACCCCGGCTTTCACTTCTAGGACTGGACGAGGACCGCATGGCCGACCAGACACACGCCTACGAGACGCACGACTACGACGTCATCATCATCGGGGCCGGTGGCTCCGGGCTGCGCGCCGCGATCGAGGCCAAGGAGCGCGGCCTGCGCACCGCCCTCGTCTGCAAGTCGCTGCTCGGCAAGGCGCACACCGTCATGGCCGAGGGCGGCATGGCGGCCGCCATGGGCCACGTCTGGTCCGAGGACAACTGGCAGGTCCACTTCCGCGACACCATGCGCGGCGGCAAGATGCTCAACAACTGGCGCATGGCACAGATCCACGCCATGGAGGCCCCCGACCGGGTCTACGAGCTGGAGCGATGGGGCGCGCTGTTCGACCGCACCACGGACGGCCGCATCACCCAGCGCGACTTCGGCGGCCACCGCTACGCCCGCCTGGCCCACGTCGGCGACCGGACGGGGCTGGAGCTGATCCGCACCCTGCAGCAGAAGGTCGTCTCCATGGGCACCGACGTCTTCATGGAGTGCAAGATCCTGCGCCTCCTGCCCGATGCCGAGGGCCGCATCTCGGGCGCCGTGGGGTACATGCGCCCGACCGGCGAGATGGTGCTCTTCACCGCCAAGGCCTTCGTCCTCGCCACCGGCTCGATCGGCAAGTCGTGGAAGTACACCTCCAACTCGTGGGAGTCCGTCGGCGACGGGCACGCCATGGCCATCTGGGCGGGCGCTGACGTGATCGACATGGAGTGCGTGCAATTCCACCCCACCGGCATGGTGTGGCCGCTGTCGGTGCGCGGCATCCTCGTCACCGAGGGCGTGCGCGGCGACGGCGGCGTGCTGCGCAACTCCGAGGGCACCCGCTTCATGTTCAACTACGTGGCCGACATGTTCCGGGCCGAGACGGCGGAGACCGAGGAAGAGGCCGACGCCTGGTACGAGGACCACAACAACAACCGGCGCACGCCGGATCTCCTGCCGCGCGACGAGGTGGCCCGGGCCATCAACGCCGAGGTGAAGGCCGGCCGCGGCAGCCCCCACGGTGGCGTCTACCTCGACATCGCCTCGCGGCGCACGCCCGAGTACATCCGGCGCCGGCTGCCCTCGATGTACCACCAGTTCATGGAGCTGGCGGGCGTCGACATCACCGCGGGGCCCATGGAGGTCGGCCCGACCTGCCACTACATGATGGGCGGGGTCCGGGTCGACGCCGAGACGCAGGCGGCCACCGTGCCCGGCCTGTTCGCCATCGGCGAGGTGTCGGGCGGCATGCACGGCGCCAACCGCCTCGGTGGCAACTCGCTCTCGGACCTCATCGTCTTCGGGCGCCGGGCCGGGATCGGTGCGGCCGACTTCGCCGAGAGCCGCGCCGGCGCACCCAGCGTCGACGCGGCGGAGGTCACCTCGGTGATCGACGACGCCGTCGCCCCGTTCGGGCGCGAAGACGGGTACAACCCCTACGACGTCCAGACCGAGCTGCAGGAGACCATGCAGTCGCTGGTCGGCATCATCCGCACCGGGCCCGAGCTCGCCGACGCGCTGGCCAAGCTCGAGGACCTCAAGCAGAAGACGGCCAAGGTGCAGGTGAAGGGGGGCCGGGCCTACAACCCGGGGTGGAACCTGGCCACGGACCTGCCGTCCATGATCACGACCTCCATCGCCGTGGCCCAGGGGGCGCTCAACCGCAAGGAGTCCCGGGGCGGGCACACGAGGGAGGACTACCCGGGACCCGACCCCGAGTTGGGCAAGGTCAACTTCGTGCAGCACCAGACGGGCGAGCACGGGTACCTGGCCCCGATCGCCATCGCACCCGAGCCGCTGCCGGTCATGCCGCCCGAGCTGCGCGCACTCTTCGAGGAGGCAACGTGAGCATCACCGACGCGAACGCCGACACCAGCCCGGCCGACACGGCCACCACCGCGGCCGACACGGTCACCATGCGGGTCTGGCGGGGCGACGAGAACGGCGGCGAGTTCGAGGACTACGTCATGCCGGCCGTCGAGGGCGAGGTGGTGCTCGACGTGATCCACCGGATTCAGGCCGACCCCGCGCCCGACCTGGCCTGCCGCTGGAATTGCAAGGCGGGCAAGTGCGGTTCGTGCTCCGCCGAGATCAACGGGCTCCCCCGGCTCATGTGCATGACCCGCATGGACACGCTGCCCGAGGGTGCGCCGGTCACGGTGGCGCCCATGAAGACGTTCCCCATCATCCGCGACCTGGTGACCGACGTCTCGTTCAACTACGAGGTGGCCAAGACGATCCCGGCGTTCAAGCCGGGACCCGAGCCCGAGGGTGGCTACCGGATGCTGCAGGTCGACGTGGAACGGGGCCAGGAGTTCCGCAAGTGCATCGAGTGCTTCATGTGCCAGGACGTCTGCCACGTCATCCGGGACCACGAGGACAACAAGCCCAAGTACGCCGGGCCGCGCTTCTTCATCCGCTTCGCCGAGCTCGAGATGCACCCGCTCGACGTCAACGACCGCCGGGAGCTGGCCCACGACAAGGGCCTCGGCATGTGCAACATCACCAAGTGCTGCACCGAGGTCTGTCCCGAGCACATCAAGATCACCGACAACGGCATCATCCCGATGAAGGAGCGCGTCGTCGACGCCCGCTACGACCCGGTGGCCTGGCTCGGGCGCAAGATCAGCGGACGCTCGAAGAAGACGGCCGAAGAGGCCTCGGCCGGCTGAGCCCGCGGCGCCGGCTGAGCCGGTCCGTGAGAACGCTCCGCCCGGTCACCCCGGCCCCCCCGGGGGGCAACGCCCGTGCACCGACGCCCGCGCCTCACTAAGGTGCCCCCTGCGGAGTCAACCGCTGTCCCCCCAGGAGGTATGTACTCGTGCGATCCCTTCGGTTCCAGATGCCCCGAACCTCACGTCCTGTCCAGCGCCTCGGGAGGGGCATGGTCGCCCTCGCGCTGGCCGCAGGAAGCGCAGGGCTCACGGCCCTGCTCGTCGCCGGACAACCGGCCGCGGCGGCGGCTCCGACGCCGACGCTGATCGAGTCCAACTACACCGCCAACAACCTCTTGACGTTCCCGTTGAGTGCGACGGGCAACGTGGCCCCCTCGACCACCATCTCGAACAACGCCGGAAGCTTGACCGAGACGACCGGGTCCGTGCTCAACGCGGCGGGCGACCTCTGGGTGACCTCCTTCACGGCCATCGAGGAATTCACCCCCAGCCAGCTCGCGTCCTCGGGCGACCCGACGCCCGCCATCGTGATCCAGAACGCGGGCTTCGCGAGCGCCCTCGCCTTCGACTCGGCCGGCGACCTGTGGGCCACCTTGTTCAGGGGCGGCGTCGTCGAGTACACGCCCAGCCAGCTCACGGCCTCGGGGAGCCCGGTGCCGGCGGTGACCCTCGGGGGAGCCGACCTGACCGAGCCCTGGGGGCTCACCTTCGACAATTCGGGCAACCTCTGGGTGGGTGGGTACTCCCAGGCGGTGCTGGTCGAGTACGCGAAGAGCCAGCTGGCCACGTCGGGCAGCCCGACACCCGCGGTCACGATCAGCGGGCTCGGAGACGATGCGGTCACCCCGGCCTTCGACGCCAGCGGCAACCTGTGGGTCTCGACCTACAATTCGCAATCGGTCGTCGAGCTGACCCCGAGCCAGCTGGCCACCTCGGGGCACCCGACGCCCGCGGTCACGATCACCAGTCCGTCCTTCACCGGGCCCGACGGCCTAGCCTTCGACACGGCGGGCAACCTGTGGGCCACGGACTTCACGAACCCCTCGGTGTACGAGTTCACGAAGAGCCAGCTGGCCTCGTCGGGCAGCCCGGTCCCGGCGAACACCATCACCGGGGCGAACACCACTCTCGACGGGGGAACGGGGCTGACCATCGACCAGGCGCCGGTGGTGACCTCCCTCACACCGGCGAGCGGCATCGCGGGGGCGACCATCACGATCAACGGCGCCGGGTTCCTCTCGGGCTCGAGCGTCAACTTCGGCTCGGTCCCGGCCGCGTCCGTGACGTACGTCAGCCCCTATGAGCTCGAGGCGACGGTGCCCAACGGCATCGGCACGGTCGACGTGACGGTGACGACATCGGGCGGCACCAGCGCCACGTCGCCGGCCGACCAGTTCACCTACGCCGTCACCGGGTACGTGGAGGTGGCCTCCGACGGGGGCGTCTTCAACTACGGCACGCCCTTCTACGGCTCCCAGGGGGGCAAGCCGCTCAACGCGCCGATCGTCGGCATCGCGGGCGACAGCGCCACGGGCGGCTACTGGGAGGTGGCCTCCGACGGTGGCGTCTTCGGCTTCAACGCGCCCTTCAAGGGGTCCATGGGCGGCCAGCACCTCAACGCGCCCATCGTCGGCATCGCGGCCACGGCCGACGGTGGCGGCTACTGGCTGGTCGCCAAGGACGGTGGCATCTTCTCCTACGGCGACGCCAAGTTCTACGGCAGCCGGGGCGGCCAGCCGCTCAACGCCCCGGTGGTGGGCATCGCGGCCGACAACGCCACGGGCGGGTACTGGGAGGTGGCCTCCGACGGGGGCATCTTCAACTACAACGCCCCCTTCGACGGCAGCCGGGGCGGCCAGCCGCTCAACGCCCCCGTCGTCGGGTTGGCGGCCACCGCCAACGGCGGCGGCTACTGGCTGGTCGCCACGGACGGCGGGATCTTCAACTACGGCACCGCCGGCTTCTTGGGCTCGCGCGGCGGCCAGCCGCTGAACAAGCCCGTGGTCGGCATCGCGGCCGACACGGCGACCGGGGGCTACTGGGAGGTGGCCTCCGACGGGGGCATCTTCAACTACGGCGCCCCCTTCCTCGGCTCGCGGGGCGGCCAGCCGCTGAACGAGCCGATCGTCGGGGTGGGGGCCGGCTGAGCGGGCGCGCGCAGCCCCCCTCGCCACCTGCTGTCCAACGGCTGTCCAGCCCGCCACCTGCCAGACTCGGGCCCGTGGCCCGCTACCTCTCGCCCGAATGGGTGCAGTCCTTCGACGCCGCGCTGCACGCGCTGGACCTGTCCGACGCCGTGGCCGCCGCCGGGGCGGGCTCGCTGGCCGCGGCCGACGGCGAGTTCAGCGTGGTCCAGGTGGTGACCGGCGTCCCTGAGGACGTCGTCGACGCCGAGGGGGACGTCCACCTCGTGCTCAGCGTGGCCGGGGGCCGGGCCCGCCTGGCGCTGGACCCCACCGGAGCCGTGGGCGGCACGGCGACCATCGTGCTGGCGTACCCCGACGCCCTCGCCATGGCGCGCGGCAAGCTCGACCCGGCCGACGCCCTGGCCGCCGGGCGGGTGCGCGTCCGGGGTGACCTGGCGGCCCTCGTGGCCGGACAGGACGTGCTGGCCGAGGCGGCGGCCCGGCTCGGGACGGACCTGGGCGAGCTGACGGACCCGCCGGCCCCAGCGCCGTGAGCGGCACACGCCGCATGGCCCCGGTGCGCTTCTCCGCCTCGGCCCGTCCTCCCGACTTCGGCGGGCGCTACCAGGACCGGGTGGCCGTGGTCACGGGCGCCTCGGCGGGGCTCGGCGCCCAACTGTCGCGCGACCTCGCCCGCGCCGGCGCCACGGTCGTCGGCCTGGCGCGCAACGTCGAGCGGCTCGAGAAGCTCGAGACCGACCTGCGCACCTTCGCCCCGGCGTCGGGGACGATCCCCTGCGACGTGGCCGACACCGCCGCGCTGCGGCGTGCGCTCGACCGGGTGGCGGCGGCGCAGGGACCCATCGACCTGCTGGTCAACAACGCGGCCCAGGATCCCGGGGTCCGCCTGGCCGACATCGGCGAGGGGGACTTCCGCCACACCTTCGACGTGAACTTCTTCGCCCCGGTGGCCGCCACGCTCGCGGTCGTGCCCGGCATGGTGGAACGCGGGCGCGGCACGGTCGTCAACATCTCCTCCGACGGCGGGCGCCTGCCCTCGCCCGGACCCGGCGCCTACCCGTCGTCGAAGGCGGCCCTCTCGGCCTTCAGCGAGTCGACTTCGTTCCGGCTGGGCCCCAAGGGCGTCAGCATCCACGTCGTGTACCCGGCCTTCATGGCGACCGAACTGGGCCTGAGCGCGCTCGACCGGGGCCTGCGCCGCCCACCCCGGTTGACGACCCGCAGCGTGGAGACGGTGTCGCGCCGGATACTGGCCCGGGCCGGAGGGCCGTCGCTGGAGATCAGCGTGTCGGGGCTGATCGATGCCGCCATGGTGTTCCGCCACCTGACGCCCCGGACCTACCACCGCTTCCGTCGCAATTGGTAGGACCGCCGGTACGACCCTCGGGCGAACCCCGTGTGACGGAGGTAACGTTTTGGCACCGGCTCCGCAAAGGTCGGGCCGCAGTAGGAGGAACGACGTGCACCAGCCGATCGACGACCACTTCCTCTCGAAGTACCGGGCCCTGCTGGACGCCGAGGACCTGGCGTTCGACGAGCTCGAGCACGCGTGCGAAGACGGCGACCGCACGCAGTTCGACAAGGACATGGTCGATTGGCAGAACGCCCTGGAGCACAAGCTCGTCTTCTTGGCCAATGCGGGAGTCGAGCTGAAGCTGCCCGTTCTGGGCTGACTCTCGTCCGTACCCGGCCGGGCCGGCCCCGGTCGACGTCGCTGCGTACGACGCCCGCCTTGGCCATCGCGCCGGCACGCGGGCAGGATGGTGGCGTGCCGAAGCAAACGGGGAAGGGTGCGGCTCCGTCCGAGGCGAACGGGTCGCCGTCGCCGGGGTCCACGCCCGGCAAGGGCCCCGGGTCCGTCGCCCACTCGAGCCGGGTGAACGTCGCGTTCCCGTTCTCACAGATCAAGCTGGCCGAACCCAGCCAGGAGCTGGCGGATCTGGCCGGCGTCGTGTTCGACCTCGTCGTTGCGATGGCCGAGTGGCTCCCCGACGACGATGGCCTCGACGAGCTCCGGGCGCGGGCGGAGGCCCTGCGCGAACGCCTGCGCTGACGCCGGAGCCGGTCAACGCAGGCCGATCGACTCCGCCTCGCTGCGGATGGTGGCCTCGAAGAACTCGTCCGGATCGAGGATCGTGTTGCGCCAGTGCCCGAACACCTCGAGGCTGACGACGCCGACGAGCGTCGTCCACGCCTGGATCGCCCGCACCACCGTCCCGGCCGGCACGCCGGGGAGGAGCGCGTCGGCGACGGGCGCCACCGCAGCGCGCAGCTCGCCGGCGATCGCACCGTCGTGCCCGTCGAGGCCGAGCCGGCCCGCCGCCTCGGCCTCGACGACCGGCCGCACCAGGGCGCCGGCGACCCGCGCGTAGGGCTGCACCGTCTCCTCGGGCGCCTGGTAGCCCGGGACCGGGGTCCCGAAGATGAGTCCCCACTCGTGCGGGTGCGCCAGGGCCCACGTGCGAATGGCGCGCGGCACGGCCAGCCACCGGGTGGCATCGCCCTCGCCGCCGGCGCGGGCCACCACGGCCGCCCGCTCCGCCTCCTCGGCCAGCGACTCGTAGGCGGCGAGGATCAGCGCACTCAGGAGGGCGTCGCGCCCGTCGAAGTAGCGGTAGAGGGCCGAAGGGGCCATCTCGAGGTCCCGGGCGATGGAGCGCAGGGACAGCGCAGCGGCGCCGTCGCGGGCGACGTGCCGGCGGGACACCGCCAGGATCTCCGCCGTCATCTCCTCCCGGACCCGCTCCCGGGCCGTGCGCGGCGCTGACATGGTCCCAGTCTGGCTGTTCACGGGCGAGAACACAAGTACTTGACACGAACGCTGTTCTCGCTTAGGATCCATGTTCATGAACACGCACACGCAGGAGGTCGCCATGACACCGGATCCCGCCCCCGAGCACCCGGCCGCCGCCCACTACAAGAAGCCCGACTGGTTCACCCGCAACGTCTTCAACCGGCTCCTCAGCGGCCTGACCCGCCTGGGTGTGAGTGTCCTGGGCTCCCGGGTGCTCGAGCACCGGGGACGCAGCACCGGCAAGCTGCACCACACGCCCGTGAACCTGCTCACGATCGAGGGGACCGAGTACCTCGTCTCCCCGCGGGGCGAGACCCAGTGGGTCCGCAACGTGCGGCAGGCCGGGGGACATCTGGTGCTGATCCTTGGCCGCCGGCGCCGGCTGTACACGGCGACGGAGGTCCCCGTGGCCGACAGCGTGCCCATCCTCCGTGCCTACCTGCGCCGCTGGAAGTTCGAGGTCGGGATGTTCTTCGACGGGGTCGCGCCGGACTCCACCGACGAGGAGTGGGCCGCGGTCGCCGCCCGCCACCCGGTCTTCGTGCTGCGTTGAGCGACGCGCGGGTGTGAACGTCTGCCCAGTGTTGTTCAGGACTTGTGATGACTCCTCTGGGGCGGGACGGGTGTTCGTCCGATGTATTTGAAGGTCATCAGACGACCTCAACCCCGGTAGCGGTCCTCAGCACCGCCTTGCAACCATGCGACCCTTCCTCGACATCGACATTGCGACGTGTCGCCTTTCTTCGAATGGAAGCGGTCCGGTGTGGTTGCCATGAGCCCGCCAGACACTTCGGGCATTCATGAGAATGGGTGCTCCTCGGACGAGGACCTGCCGGCTTCCTCGATGTGCGTCAACGGACACGACATGCACATGGAGTTCAAGTTCTGCCCCGAGTGCGGTGCCCGACCCATAGAGCGAGAGTTCGGAGCCGCGAGTCGTGAAGGATCCATGTCGGACACCGGCCACAGCTCGTTACAGCCGGTCGCAGTCGATCAATGGGGTCCTCTCAACCGTCCCTATCTGGAGGCATGCGTGCCCGCTCTGGCTCGCCTGAGCCTCGACAACATGCGGAGCAACCGTCAAGGGATGGCCGAGGATGGCCGTCAGCTTCTGAAGATCGCGGAGAACGTCGAGAATTTCGTCCCGCCGCCTGATGACCCACAGATCGCAGCGGCAGCAGAGCTCTCGAATCGATTGCTGAAGGAGGTCGCGCGGGTATGCATCGATCAGGTGACACGGCCTGATGCCAAGCTGCTACGGAATCTCTTGGAGCAACACACCGCGCAACTCAGCGTCCTCTACGGACTCGTCCAGAAATGGAATCGAGCTCGCTCGTCGACCTTGGGGGAGGACTCCGCCGCACCTTCTCTGAGGGTTGAGCCGGCTCTCCCCGGTTCCGATGTCGTTCCGGAGCCAGAGCTCATCGCCGAACAGGTGCACGTTGCCAACTCTGCTGCGCAGACGAACACTCCTCCGACCCCGCGGCCCACGATGAAGGGTGGAGTGGTTGTCATCGGAGGTCAACCGGTGTGTTCGAGTTGTGGAGGCACTGTTTTCGTCCCACGACGCAAGACGTGTACGAAACTGGTATTCGGGCTGGTCTCGCTCGTCGGGAGGCCCCAACACATTGAATGTGTTGCATGCGGGCGCCTCTACAAGCGACCAAATCGTTAGGGCAGTTCGATCGAAAGGCTGTGACAGGGAAAAGACACCACTCCGCTGACCTCAGGCGCCAAGATGGCCGTATGGCCCAATTCCTGCTTCAGGGCACACTCGGGCATCGCAACCTCATCGCGTTCAACCGGGCCGTCACGCGCTGGGGCAGCCGGGGGGCGCTCGATGAAGGGGGCGGGGCGGTCCTGTGCGCAGGCGGGACATGGATCCCGGTCGTGGCCAACTGTGCGTTCCGCAGCGACGATGCCCTCGGCGGCGGCGAGCTCATCGCCCGCGCCGAGACGTTCTTCGGCAGCCTGGCCCGCGGGTTCTCCGTCAAGGTCCGCGACACCGGGGAGGACGACGACCTGCGCCGGGCGTGCGAGGCGGCGGGCATGGAGCGCTTCGGCATCCCGGTGCCCGAGATGATCCTCGAGGGCCCGCTCCGCGAGCCCCCGGTCGACGACGGCCTCGCGCTGCGCATGGTGGACGACGAGGCCGGCGTCAGTGACTTCATCGCCGTCAACGCCGAGGCCTACGGCACCTACGGCATGCCGACCGAGGTGCTCTCCGACCTCTTCGACGAGCCGGCCCGGCTGCTGGACGATCCCGGCGCGCACATCGTGGTGGTCTCCCGCGCCGGCGCGCCCGTCGCCACGGCCATGACCTACGAGAGCGACGGCGTCGCCAGCCTGCAGTGGGTGGGCACCGTCCCCTCGGCGCGCACGGCCGGGCTGGGCGCCGTCGTCACGATCAGGGCGACCAACGTGGCCTTCGAGCACGGTGCGTCCTCGTGCACGCTGCAGGCGTCGCCCATGGGCGAGCCGCTCTACCGCCGGCTCGGCTACGAGACCATCTACCGCTATGGGGAGTTCGTCCGCTGGCCCACGCCGCCGGCGCACTGATCCCCTGCGGCCGGCGGGTCAGTACCCGAGCGCCCCGCGGGCGTAGGCGGCCTGCCCGACGTGCTGCAGGCAGTCGTCGGCGACGCTCACCAGGCGCACCCCCAGGGTGACCGGGGGATTCCAGCGCCGGTCGACCACGCGGTCGAGGTCGGCGGGGTCGAGGCCCTCGAGCATGCTCCTCGTCCGGGCATCCACCTCGGCGAGGTAGCCCACGAGCGCGGCGGGGCCGTCGGGCTGCACGGCGTGCACCTCCTCCGTGCTGTGCCCGTACCCGGTGTTGGACGGGTCGGGCGTGAGCCCGAAGCGCCGCGCCCAGTCGCCGCCGGCCCAGATCTGCTCGGCGCCCAGGAGCTCGGCGACGTGGTGGTCCTGGACGCGGGTCAGGTGCCAGACCAGCCACCCGATGGTGTTCGCACCGGGCGCCGGTGCCCGGCACAACTGCTCGGTGTCGAGCCCGTCGACCGCGTCGGCGGCCAGGGGCGGGATGCGACCGTAGAACTCGAGCAACAGCGACGAGGTGTCCATGGGTTGCACTCTAGGAGCGGTCCGGGGATCAGGTACCGCCGGCGATCTCTGCCTCGGGCGACTGGATGTCGTAGCGGGCCCTGGCGGTGTAGGCCACCAGGAGCGCGACGATGCAGGTCATGACGAGCGCAGTCTGCCAGTCGCCGAAGTTGGCGCCGCTGAGGCTGTGGCTCTTGCTGAAGTAGTCAGCGAACGACGCTCCGATGGGTCGGGTGATGACGTAGGCGAACCAGAAGGAGAAGATGCTGTTCCAGTTGAGGAACTTCCACCCGGCCCACGGGATCAGGATCACGCCGCAGAAGAGCAGGGCGGAGGCGAGGTAGCCCAGGCCGAGCGTCGTGGCGGCGAAGTCGCCCACCGCTGTTCCGAGGGCGAAGGTGGCGAAGACCACCGACCAGTAGAACTTCTCGCGCCGGCTGGTCGTGATGCTGTGGATGTCGAGCGTGTGCTCGCTGCGGTTCCACAGATAGAACACCGCGGCGAGCACCAGGAGCCAGAACAGCGAGGTCACGGCATAGGGCATGCCGAAGACGAGATGCATCGTGTCGGAGACGCCCGTCCCGGCCGTCGCGATCGCCAGCGCGAGGAACCAGTACGGAAGGGCGGAGTACCGGCGCGACGCGAACTGCAGGACCAGCGCGACGCAAAAGAAGGACACCTCGACGACGACGCCGAGCTCCTTGTTGGACACGAACATGTCGGAGATGGCCTCGCCGGCCGCAGTCGTCGAGATCTTGATCACCCAGAAGAGGGCGGTGACCTCGGGCACCTTCGCGGCCAGCGGCTGCTGGTTGAACACCCGGAATAGTGAGCGCACGCTGGTGGGGTCTCCTTGAGTCGCTGCGTCGTGGAGCACGAAGGGCGGCTCGCCTTCGGGCGCCGCCACCGGCAATGCTAACGCCGCGCCCGCGCCGCGCACGGACCGCCAGCACATCCCATCGTACCTGCTGGGTGGCTCTTTTTGGCCTCCGCATCCGACCTGAGGATGAGGTCGGGGGGCGGCGATTTCATCCTTTGTGCGGCGGGGCGTCGCCCAGGGAGACCGGCGCTCCCCCGCCGGCGGCCGAGCGGTAGGCCGCGTCCACCAGACGGTGTGCCGAGAGCGCGACGTCGAGGCCCGGCTCGGGCGCGCCCCCTCCGGTCACGGCGTCGACGAAGGCCCGGTCCGCCTCCACGTACGCCCGCACGGCCAGGCCCACCTCGTCGTCCGCCAGCGGCAACGTGTCGACCCACCCGGGTGACGGGCACGCCCGCGCCTCGATACCGCCACTGGTCTGCACGTGCAGCGGGCCGCGGAACTCGTCGTCGAGCCACACCATGCCCTCACGGCAGAACACCTCGACCCGACGCGTCGAGCCCCGGCTCAAGATGTCGTGCCAGACGCTGGTGAGGTGCGCCTCGAGGCCCGAGGCGAAGGAGAGGGAGACCGTCGCCATGTCCTCGATCCCCTCGTGTCCCGCGTGGTTCGCCGTCCGGGCCGCCACCTGGTCCACCTCCCCGAAGCAGAAGCGCAGGATGTCGACGTCGTGGATGGAGTGCTCAATGAGGCACCCTCCGCCCGCCTGCGCCACGTCGGCCCGCCACTGCGACGCGTACGTCCCCTGAATGGGGAAGTACTGGTCGTCGCGGAAGACGGCCGCCATCGGCGCTCCCAGCGTCCCCCCCTGCACCAGGTCGCGCAGCGCCCGGAAGACGGGAGCGCTGCGCAGGACGAGACCGCACTGGCTCGGCACCCCGGACGCGGCCACCGCAGCGACGAGCGCAGTCGCCCCGGCCAGGTCCCGGTCCAGGGGCTTCTCGCAGAAGACGGCCCGGCCGGCGGCCAGAGCCTCGTCCACCGCACCGCGGTGCGCACCCGTCGGCGTGCAGACCCAGACGACGTCACAGCGTTGCGCCACCTCGCCCGGGCTCCCGACGACCGCCGCGCCGTCGGCTCCCACCACGTCAGCGAAGCCGCGGGCGCGCCGCTGGCGCGGGTCGTGGACGGCCACGATCGACGCGTCGATCACCCCTCCGTCGATCATCGCCTTGAGGCCGAGCCCGTGCGCCCAGGCGATGAGCCCCGACCCGACGAACCCGATACGCAGCATGCCCGGGAGACTAGGCTTCCCGATCGGGTCCGTCAGTTCCTCAGCCGGCACCCTCGCGGCTGCCCAGCGCGCCGATGAAGCGGGCCGCCACCATGACCAGCATGGCGATCTCGTGACGCTCCCGGCGCCTGATGGGGACGGGCCGGCCGCCGCACACCGTCAACCCCGTGCTGGGTGCGGGCTCGACGAAGACGCCGGAGCCCGTGGTGTCGTTCGCCGGATCGGCGCCGCTGCGCGAGCCCTCGGCGAACGCGGCCACCCACTGCACCGCGGGCGCGTCCCCGTGCACCTCCGCGAACCCTTCGAGCGCGTCGTCGGCCAGGGCCAGCCAGGACAGGTCGAACAGCGACATGAGGTGCCCGGTCAGCGCGTCCATCGCCGCCGTGGGCGCTGCGGCCCCCAGGATGCCGGCCGCGGCGGCGAGGACGGTGGCCTCGCGGTCGGGCGCCTCCGTGGAGAGCTCGGTGACCTCCTCGACGCCGGCTCCCGGGACGTTGCGGACGCCCCGGCACACGGCATCGACCGCACCGGGTTCGTCGGGCAGCTCCACGACGAGCTCGTCGATGGCCACCCCCGCCTCCCGTTCGAGCACCTCGAGCCCGACGACGTTGCCCTCGGCGGCACCGATCTCGGCCGCCACGGCGCCCAGGACGCCGGGGGCATCGGGCAGCCAGATCCGCATCCGGGTCAGCAGCACGGAGCTCCGCTCAGTGCGTCCTCGTCATACGCACGACCACCCGCATGGTGTTCTCGGCGTTGCCGGCGTAGACGCCCTTGACCGGTGGCACGTCGGCGTAGTCGCGGCCGCGACCGACGGCGACGTGGCGCTCCCCCACCGGGCAGTCGTTGGTCACGTCGTAGCCCCACCACCGCCCGGTCCACAGCTCCACCCAGGCGTGGCTCTCCCCGGTGACCTCCTCCCCGATGGTGGCGTCCTCCTCGGGGTGGAAGTAGCCCGAGACGTAGCGGGCCGGCAGCCCGACCGACCGGGCCAGGGCCAGGGCGAGGTGCGCGAAGTCCTGGCACACGCCGGCGCCGTCGGCGTAGGCCTCGTTGGCCGAGGTGTGCACGGAGGTCACGCCGCGCATGTAGCGCAGCGACTCGTGCGAGGTGGCGATGATGCGGCGGGCCGTCTGGAGCGGGCGGGGGGCCCGCAGGCTCGACGCGATCTCGGACAGCTCGTGTCCCGGCGTCGTGTACAGGTTGTGCGAAATGTGGTCGGCCATGGTCAGCGACGCATCGGCGACGTCGTTCCACGTGCAATCCTCGGGCTCGTCGGCCTGCTGGGTGTCGACGAGCGAGTTGCCGGTGATGGACAGCAGCTCGTGCCCGCGGTCGACGTTGAACGCCACCACGTGGGTCCCCCAGTAGTCGACGTAGGAGTACTGCGGCGCCGGCGGCTGCGTGACCACCCGCGTCTCGAGCGCGGTCTGGCGGAACTCGGTCCGGGGGGTCAGGCGCAGCTCGTTGTACGAGGCTCGCGCCGGGCCGTCGTAGTCGAAGCGGGTCTCGTGGGCAACCCGGAGCCGCCACCCGTCGGCACGGCTCACCCGCCCCCACCCCCCTGGCGCCATTGCGTGGGCAGGTCCTGCGCGAAGTAGCGGCGCGTCACGGCGTCGCTCACCGAGGAGATGGACGCCTGCAGGCGCTCCAGGCGCGTCTCGAGCCCGCGGGAGAGGGTGGCCGGGGCCGAGTACTCGAGCTCGGCCCGCGCCAGGCCCACCAGCCCCCGGGCGTCGTCCCACGCCCCCTCGCGCCCGGCGTTGATCTGGTCCAAGCACTCCTCGGCCAGCGTCAGCGAGGCGAATGCCGAACGCGGGAAGAGGCGGTCGCGCAGCAGGAAGTCGAGGACGCGACCCGGCTCCACGACGCCCTGGGACAGGCGCAGGTAGGGCTCGTACCCACCGCACGAGCGCAGCAGCATGACGAGGCCGCTGTCGAAGACCTCGTCGAAGGCCACGGTGGCCAGCTGCCGGGCCACCACGTCGGTGCGCTCCAGGCAGCGGCCGAGGGTGAAGAACAGCCAGGTCTGGTCCCGGCTCATCATCGTGTCGGCCAGGCCCATCATGCCGGCGCACTGCGTCTTCACGAAGGAGAGGTAGAAGGCCGGGCTGGCCCGGCGGCCGGCCTCCCACTGGGCGGGCAGCTCGGCCCAGGTGGCGTTGATGTGCTCCCAGAACTCGACGGGCACCACGTGGCGCACGGCACGGGTGTTCTCGCGCGCCGCCGCCAGTGCGCCGGCGATGGAGGACCGGCTGTCGGGATCGGTGGCCAGGCGCTCGGTGGCCTGCCAGAGCGTCTCGGTCCCCGAGTCGGGCAGGCCCATGACGGCCAGGAGGCGGCGGGCGGCGTGGGAGCCCTCGACGTCGCTCTGCTCGAGGGCCTGGTACACCGACACGTCGAGGATGCGCGCCGTGCCCTCGGCCCGCTCCACGTAACGGCCGACCCAGAAGATCGACTCGGCCACCCGGCTCAACAGGGCGCGCGTCACCACGGGGCCACCTGCTGCTGCTGTTGTTGCTGCTGCTGCACGCCGTTCTCGCTGTCCGCCCGCGGCCCCACGTCCATGGGCGGCCCGGCCAGGAGCGGCGACGCCTGGCGCGGGGGGAGCACGGGCATGGAGAGCCCGCCGCCGACCACCCACGTGTCCTTGGAGCCGCCGCCCTGGCTGGAGTTGACCACCAGCCCGCCCTCCTGGAGCGCCACCCGGGTCAGGCCACCGGGCAGGACCCAGATGTCCTCCCCGTCGTTCACCGCGAAGGGGCGCAGGTCGACGTGGCGGCGGACCATGGACCGGTCGACCCAGGTGGGTGACGTCGAGAGGGCGACGACCCGCTGGGCGATCCAGTGGCGGGGGTCGGCCTCCACCTCGAGGGCGAGCTCGTCGAGCTCGGCCCCGCTCGCGGCCGGGCCGATGACCAGACCCTTGCCCCCGGAGCCGTCCACGCGCTTGAACACCAGCTCGTCGCGGCGCGTCAGCGCGTCCTTGCGCACCGCGTTGTCGACCAGGTGCATCGTCTCGACGTTCTGGAGGATCGGGTCCTCCCCCAGGTAATAACGGATCATGGAGGGGACGTACGTGTAAACGAGCTTGTCGTCGGCCACGCCGTTGCCCACGCCGTTGGCGATCGTGACCCGGCCGGCGCGCGCCGCGTTCACGATGCCCGGGCAGCCCACCAGCGACTCGGGCCGGAACTGCAGCGGGTCGAGGTAGTCGTCATCGATGCGCCGGTAGATGACGTGCACCGGGACCTCGCCTTCGGTGGTCCGCAGGAACACGTCGGTACCGTGGCACACGAGGTCGCGCCCCTCCACCAGGTGGACGCCCATGAGACGGGCGAGCAGCGCGTGCTCGTAGAAGGCCGAGTTGTGCACGCCCGGGGTGAGCACGACGACCGTCGGTTCCTGCACCGACGCCGGCGCCGAGCGGCGCAATGCGTTGACCAGGTGGGCCGGGTAGTCGGTGACCATCTGGATCGGCTGGCCCCAGAACAATTCGGGGAGCACCCGTGCCATGGCGGCCCGGTTGGCCAGCACGTAGCTGACGCCGGACGGGCTGCGCAGGTTGTCCTCGAGCACGCGGAATTCGCCGTCCTCGTCCCGGATGACGTCGATCCCGGCGACGTGGATGCGCACGCCGTTGGGCGGCGTGAACCCGTAGGCGGCGCGCACGAACCCCGGGGAGCTGGTGACCACGTCATGGGGGATGAGGCCGTCGCTGACGATGCGGGCCGCGCCGTACACGTCGTCGAGGAAGAGCTCGAGGGCGCGCACCCGCTGGGCCACCCCGTCGGCCACCCGCGACCACTCGGCGGAGGTGAAGATGCGCGGCACCACGTCGAGGGGGAACGGTCGCTCCTCCCCGTCGAGGTCGAAGGTGACGCCCTGGTCCATGAAGGCCCGGGCGAGTCGGGAGGCGCGGGCCGAGACGTCGTCGGGGCCCATCTGGGCCAGCGAGGCGGCGACCGCGGCGTAGGGCGCCCGGGCCGCACCGTCCCGCCCGACCATCTCGTCGAACGCCGCCTCGGTGAGCCCGCGGGCGGACGCGCCGTACCCGTCGAAGAGGTCTCCCACGGGTCTCAGGGTGCCAGGCATGTGTTTCTGCACCGTTTCACGGCTGAAAACAGCCGGTGACGGGAGGAGCAACGGAGGCCGGCGGGGACGCGTAAGGTCAAGACTGCATCGTACCGGGGGTACTACCCGATGAGGCCCAGCTCCTTCACGTCGTTGCGCTCGGCCAGCAATTCCTCGGTGGTCACCCCGATGCGATCCTGGGCGAAGTCGTCGTGGCCGAACCCCTCGGCCACGGACCAGCCGCCCTTGCCGTCGGCCACCACGGGGAAGCCGAACTGGAGGCCCTCGGGGGCCCCGTACTGGCCGGTGCTGGCCACCGCCACCGAGAAGCTGTCCCCGGCGGGTGTCGCCGTGCGCAGGCTCACCACGGTGTCGATGGCCGCCGCGGCGGCCGAGGCGGCCGAGGACGAGCCCCGGGCGTCGATGATGGCGGCACCGCGCTTCTGCACGGTGGTGATGAAGTCGCCCCGCAGCCAGTCGCCGTCGGTGATGACGTCGGCGGCCGGCCTCCCGCCGATGCGGGCGTTGGCGAAGTCGGGGAACTGCGTGGCCGAGTGGTTGCCCCAGATAGCCACGTTGGTGACGGCGGCCACGGGCACGCCCGCCTTGGCCGACAGCTGCGCCTTGGCCCGGTTCTCGTCGAGGCGGGTCATGGCGAACCAGCGATCGCCGGGGACCTCGGGCGCGTTGGAGCGCGCGATGAGGCAGTTCGTGTTGCAGGGATTGCCGACCACGAGGATCCGCACGTCGGAGGCGGCGTTCTCGGCGATGGCCCGGCCCTGGGGCTTGAAGATGCCGCCGTTCACGCTGAGAAGGTCGCCGCGCTCCATGCCCGCCTTGCGCGGGATGGACCCGACGAGGAGCGCCCACGAGGTGCCGTCGAAGGCGGTCTTCAGGTCCGAGGTGGCGACGATGTCGTGCACGAGGGGGAAGGCGCAGTCGTCGATCTCCATGACGACGCCCTCGAGCACGCGCATGGCGGGCTCGATCTCGAGCAGGCGCAGCACGATCGGCTGGTCCTCGCCGAGGAGCTGGCCTGACGCGATGCGGAACAGGATGGAGTAGCCGATCTGACCGCCGGCGCCGGTGACGGTCACGTGGACGGGGGGCTTGGCCATGGAGCAGGTGGTCCTTTCCGACAGGTTCAGAGGCGGTCGACGATGGCGGCGGCGAACTCCGAGGTCTTGACCTCGGTGGCCCCGTCCATGAGGCGGGCGAAGTCGTAGGTGACGATCTTGTCGGCGATGGTGGCCTCGAGCGCGTGCACGATGTCGGAGGCGGCGTCGTTCCACCCGAGGTGCTCGTACATCAGCACGCCCGAGAGCAGCAGCGAGCCGGGGTTCACCTTGTCCTGGCCGGCGTACTTGGGCGCGGTGCCGTGCGTCGCCTCGAAGATGCCGTGGCCGGTCACGTAGTTGATGTTCGCCCCCGGGGCGATCCCGATGCCGCCGACCTGGGCGGCCAGGGCGTCGGAGAGGTAGTCGCCGTTGAGGTTCGTCGTCGCGATGACGTCGAAGTCCGACGGCCGGGTCAGCACCTGCTGCAGCGTGATGTCGGCGATGGTGTCCTTGACCAGCAGCTTGTCGCCGGGGTCGCCGCCGCAGTCCTCCCAGCCGACGGCGACGTCGGAGAACTCCTCGCGCACGAGCTCGTAGCCCCAGTCGAGGAAGGCGCCCTCGGTGAACTTCTGGATGTTGCCCTTGTGCACGAGCGTCACCGAGCGGCGTTTGCGGTCGAGCGCGTAGTTGATGGCGGCGCGGACGAGGCGCTTGGAGCCCATTTCCGAGATCGGCTTGATCCCGATGCCCGAGTCCTCCCGGATGGGCCAGCCCATCTCCTCGCGCAGGAAGACCTCGAGCTTCTTGGCCTCGGGGGTGCCCGACTTCACCTCGTAGCCGGCGTAGACGTCCTCGGTGTTCTCCCGGAAGATCACCATGTCGACCAGCTCGGGGTGCAGGACCGGCGAGGGCACGCCGGTGAACCAACGTACGGGGCGCAGGCACACGTAGAGGTCGAGGATCTGGCGCAGCGCGACGTTGAGCGAGCGGATGCCGCCGCCGATCGGCGTGGTCAGCGGCCCCTTGATGCCGATCAGATGGCTGCGGAAGGTGTCGACGGTCTCGTCGGGCAGCCAGCTCCCGGTCTCGTCGAACGCCTTCTGGCCGGCCAGGACCTCCTTCCAGGCGACGGTGTGCCCGTGCTTGGCGGCGGCCGCATCGAGGACCAGCTTGGCGGCCGGCCAGATGTCGACGCCGGTGCCGTCGCCCTCGATGAAGGGGATGATGGGCTCGTCGGGGACGTGAAGCGTGCCGTCGTCGCCCATGCGGATGAGATCTGCCATGGGGGCGATGCTACGAGGCGGGGCGGCGGCGTCCCAATTGGCCGGATGCCCGATCGACCGATCCGGCCTGCCCCATTGGTGGGCTCGTCTGGGACCTGATCGGCGGGATCAGTGGCGGGTTCAGGGCCGCTCACCGCCCCGGTGGACAGCCCGACCGCGCTGAAGGGGCCCGAAGGCCCCTTCGCACGACTACCCCTCAATGACTGAGCCTCAGGATACCAGTGGGTAGCCGTTCCAACCGGACCGTTCTCCCGTAGCGCCCTGGGTCTGGATGGCTGCCCCTCAATGACTACGTGGGTGCATCGGGTTCGATTCCCGGCCGGGGCGCCCCCGGCTTGCGGGTCGGGCTGCTGATGGCTGGTCACCGTCGATACGGCAGCCCGACCCCCGGGCCAGCCGGATGCACACGGAGCCGGCGCCCGCTCGTATCGACCAATCTGGCCTGCCCAACTGTTGAGCTCACGGGTGGACGCTCTCGGCGGGATCAGTGGAGGTGATCAGGGGTGCCGGCCGCCCCGGTGGATAGCACCTCGGCGAGGCGGGTGTACTGCTCGGCGCCGGGGCCGAGGATCTCCTCCACCCACCAGAGCGTCCGGACCGCGTCGACCTCGGTGCCCCAGCGGAGCATCTCGTCGATGTCGAGCCAGTCCTTGGCGCGGTCGAAGATGGCCTTGCAGACGATGAGGTGCTCGGGAGCGAGGATCGGGATGTCGAGCGGACCGAAGCGGACCAGACGGGCTCGCTCGGCCATCTCGAGGTGCAGGTCCATGGTGGCGAAGAACACGTCGAGATACGAGCCGTCCCAGTCCAGTCGGACCTGGCCGTCCCGCGCGATCTCGGCCCGATCTTCGGGAGTCACCGTGACGCCGAGCCCGCCCAGCAACCCGAGTACGGGCTCGGCGGCCGCGGGGGAAAGGGTCAGGTTGAGGTCGATGTCGGTGGTCGCCCGTGGGTTGCGGTACCAGGCGAGGGCGATGGCCCCCCCGAATTGGTGCGGCACGCCGGCGGAATCGAGCATCTCGTGGAGCGAGACGATCTTGGGGGCCAGGTCGCTGAGCTCCCCGGTGCTGCTCACCGACGACTCGTCCTCGCGATCCGTTCCGCCCGAAGACGGGCGAGCGGCGGAAACGCCAGCGGCTCGGCGGCCCGGGCAGGTCCGAACGGCTTCACCCTCGCCACGAAACCGAGAAGGCCGATGAGGACGTCGCCGGGTTCCCGGCGGGCGGAGGGCGCGGGGACCCGCTCGACCGAACGGGCCATCCGGCGGGAGGCCTCGACGAACTGGCGCGTCCCGGGGCGCCGGTGATGGAGCGTGTCGTCCGGGGCAGCTCCCGCCGCCGATCGCGCCTCGCGGGGCCGGGCCGCGGCGACCCGGGCGGCGGCGGCCCGCACCGCATCCGCGTCGAAGGGACGGGTCGCCCGCTGACGGGCGCGGGCCAGCACGTCGTCGCTCAGCTCTCGGAAATTGGCCAGAGAGCGGGCCCGCGGGCCCTTGGGGGTGTGGACCGATTCCCTGATCTCGAAGCGGCCCTTGGGGCGGGCGACCACATACGCCATACCCACTATGTTACCCACTACTCGTCCCCGCCCGGCCCCCTGGCCCGGCTGGGACCAAGGGAGCGGCGAACGGGGTGACTACAGCCCGCCGCACCGCCGGCAGGGGTGCCACCACGAGTGGGGTCAGCAGGTTGGCCACCTTGGTAACCCCGGTTGGGAGCGTCAAGCTGAGGGCGACGGAAGGAGCACTCCGTGGGAGCAGTCAGGCTGGTCTTCCAGGCCGGGGCACGCCGCCGCTGGCGGTCTTGGCTGGCCATCGCGGTCCTGATCAGCGTCGTCGGCGGCCTCGTGCTCGCCGCTGCGGCCGCGGGCCGGCGGACAGAGAACGCGTTCCCGCGCTTCGTGGCGGCCCACGGGTTCGACAGCATCGTCTACGCCACCAGACCGGTGCCCGGAGTCGCCCATCTGCCCGGGGTCGCTTCGGTCACCGAGCTCATCTTCCCCGACGCGGGCAATCCGACGTGCGACTGCGCACACCCGATCAACCCCACCAACTTCGGCGTGGCCGTCGTGTCGGGCCGGGGCAGGTCGCCCTTCACGCTCGTCTCCGGCCAACTACCCGACCCTTCGAAACCCCTCCAGGTGCTCGCATCATCCACATTGCAACAGGACTACGGCGTGCATGTCGGTACCGTGATCCACGTCCCGTTCGAAGCACCCTCGCAGGCCGCCGACTACAACAACCCCAATACGGGACTCCCCGACCCGCACGGTCCCCACCTCGCGCTGCAGGTGGTCGGGATCGAAGCCAGCGAGGTCGAGTTCCCCTCCGGGACCACCCCCGTCTACTTCCTGTACGCCGGCTCGGGGTTCGCGCGCTCGGTGCTGCCGCACACGGCGTTGCAATACCAGTACTTCGTCCGCCTTCGCAACGGCGCGGCCGGCATCCCCCGGTTCGACCAACAAGCCAGCGAACTGAACCTGGGCAATGGCACTGTCGGCGCCTCGAGCGAGGACGGAACCGCCGCCACGATCCAGGCGTCCATTCATCCTCAGGCGGTCGGGTGGTGGATCCTCGCCGCGCTCGCCGCGCTCGTCGGGCTGGCGGTCGTCGGCCAGGCCCTGGCCCGCCAGAGCGCCGTCGAGAGCGAGGACCATCCCACGCTGGTCGCCGTCGGCATGTCCGGCCGGGAGCTCTTCGCGCTCGGCATGGCACGGAACCTGGTGGTGGGCCTGGCCGGCGCCGTGGGCGCCGTCCTGATCGCCACGGCCTTGTCCCCCATCGCTCCCCTTGGTGAGGCACGACTGGCCGAGGACTCCACCGGAATCGCGTTCGACTCGCTCGTGCTCCTGCTCGGAGCGCTGGCCACCGTGTTCGTCGTCCTCGCGCTCGGCATCTGGCCGGCCCTGCGGGCGGCGCGCGTCCGGCGGACGGACGGACGGGCCGAGCCGTCCCGCTCCTCGGCGGTGGTGAGGAACCTGGTCACCCTGGGCGCGCCGCCCACCGCGGTGATCGGCGTCCGCAACGCCTTGGAGCGGCGCTCCGGTGGGTTCGCCGTTCCTCTGGGCTCTGCGCTCCTGGGCATGGTGCTGGCGGTCATCGCGTTGTGCGCCACGGGGGTCTTCGGCGCCAGCCTGACCCACCTGACGGCGACGCCCCGGCTCTATGGTGACCCGCAGCAGCTCAGCTTCATGCCGCCGAACGCCGCCCTGCTCGCCAGCCTGGAGCACAACCCGGCGGTGACCGCCGTCACCGAGGGAACCGGGGCGGGGGACGTGGACGTCAACGGGAAGATCGTCGGCGGCATCGACGGGACGTCGGTCAAGGGGCCCCTCCTCTTCTCGACGGTGGCCGGGAATCTTCCGGTCGGCGACGACCAGATCGGGCTCGGCGTCTCGACCATGCGCCAGGTGGGGGCGCACATAGGTTCGGTCGTCGACATCACGTTCACCACCCATTCGGGTGCCCCCAACACCGAGCCGTACCGGGTCGTCTCCCAGGTCTCCTTCCCGCAATACGGGGGGTTCGTGAGCCTCGGCACGGGGGCCCTGCTGACCACGGCCGGCCTCGTCCACGTCGCCTGCCTCCCGGGTCCCCAGCTCGCCCTGTGCCGGCAGAAGGTGGCCAACTTCGGCGGCGGTGGGGTCAGGGTGAGCTTCGTGCCGGGTCCGCGCGGGAAGGCGGCGCTGGACCGCTACCTGTCGGCGTACCCCTCGATCACCTCACAGCCCCTCGCCCCTACCTCCCTCGTCAACTTCGGCGAGGCGGTCGACTTCCCGCTCATCTTCGGGGTGATGCTGGCCGTGTTCGGCGCGGCGACGCTGGCGCACCTGCTGCTCGTCAGCGTGTCGCGGCGCCGCCGGGAGGTCGGGCTGCTGAAAGTGCTCGGCTTCGTCAACCGCCAGGTCGTCTCGACGGTCTCCTGGCAGGCCACGACGTTGGCCCTCGTGGGCGTCGTCGTCGGTGTCCCGCTGGGGCTGGTCGTCGGCCGGGGGGTGTGGAACGCCTTCGCCAACAACCTGGGGACGGTCCCCGTCGCCGTCGTGCCGATCCTGCTGACCGCAGCCATCACGGCGGGCGTGCTCGTGGGCGCCAACGTCATCGCCATCGTGCCGGCCTATGTGGCGGCACGATCGAGACCGGGCGACCTCTTGCGGCCGCTCGACTGACGGCGCTACGGGGCCGTGCTCGACCCCAGTCCCAGGGCGGCGTAGATCTCGCGTGTCGCGCTCGAGGTGTTGAAGGTGTAGAAGTGCAGTCCCGGCACGCCCGACTCGAGCAGGCGGGAGCAGAGCTCGGTGGCCAGCTCCACACCCTCCTTGCGCACGGCGTCGGCCCCGCCGCGCTCAGCGGCGGCGCGCAGCCGCTCCTGCATCCACGCCGGTGCCGCCGCGCCCATGGCGCCCAGACGACCCATCGTGGACAGCGACGTGACGGGCAGGATGCCGGGAAGGACGGGCGTGTCGACACCGCGCTCGGCCAGGTCGGCCATCAACCCCTCGTACTCGGAGGCCTCGAAGAAGAACTGCGTGACCCCGAAGTCGGCTAGCTCGAGCTTGGCCGCCAGGAAGTCACGGTCGCTCGGCAGGTCCGTCGAGCGGGGGTGGCCGGCCGGGTGGGCCGCCACGCCAACGGAGAAGCCGCCGACGGCGCGCGCCAGCTCCACCAGCTCCGCCGCGAAGGCGAGCTCACCGGGTCCGGCGCCGGGGTCCTCCGGCGGGTCACCGCCGAGCGCCATCAGGTTCTCCACGCCGGCCTTGCGCAGTGAGACGAGGATGTCGGCCAGCTCCAAGCGGGTGTGGGCCACGCAGATGAGGTGGGCCATCGGGTTGAGCTTGGTCGTGTGCAGCATGCCCGAGACGAGGTCGAACGTGCGCTGGCGCGACTCGGCGCCGCCGCGGTAGGTCACCGAGACGAACGACGGCTCGAGCGGCTGGAGCTCGCCGATGGTGCGGGCGAGGGTCGCCAGCTCCTTGTCGTTCTTGGGCGGGAAGAACTCGAACGAGTAGGTCGGCCCCGCCGCCAGCAGCTCCGCGATCCGGGTCACGTCGCCACCCGCCCGTAGTCGTCCTCCAGCCGCACGATGTCGTCCTCGCCGAAGTAGGTTCCGTGCTGCACCTCGATGAGGACGACGTCGGTGTCGCCCTCGTTGGCAACGCGGTGCGCGCCCCCCATCGGGATGTCGATCGACTCCCCGGCGTGCACCTCGGTCACCGTGCCGTCGAGGGTCACCATGGCCGTGCCCGAAACGATGAACCAGTGCTCCGCCCGCTTGGAGTGGCGCTGGTAGCTGAGCCGCTTGCCGGGGTGCACGACAAGCCGCTTGACCTTGTGATCGGTCGCGTCGTCATCTAACACCGTGTAACTGCCCCACGGGCGCTCGGAGTATTCCCGCTCGGTCACCTGCGCATCTCCTCCATCAGCGGGCCGCGAGCTCCGCCGCCCGCAGCGCGTTGCGCAACAGCATGGCACGGGTCATGGGGCCCACCCCACCGAGGCGGGGGGTGATCCACCCGGCCACCTCGGCCACGTCCTCGCGCACGTCGGGGATCAGCTTCCGGCCCGCCCAGCTCGTGCCCGCCGACACCACCGCCGCCCCGGGCTTGACCATGTCCGGCGTGACCAGGGCGGGGCGTCCGGCGGCGGCCACGATGATGTCCGCCGTGCGCACGATTTCCGCCATGTCGCGCTCGTCCACGCCTGTGTGCAGGACGGTCACCGCCGCGTTGCAGCCGGGGCGCTTCAAGGTGAGCAGATTGGCCAGCGGCCGACCGATGGTCACACCGCGGCCGATGATGACCGCGTGGCGGCCCTCGACGGGGACGTCGTAGGCGTAGAGGAGCTCGACGATCCCCGACGGCGTGCACGGCAGCGGGCCCGGCGTGCCCAGGACGAGGCGGCCGAGGTTCACCGGGTGGAGCCCGTCGACGTCCTTGGCCGGGTCGACGGCCAGCAGGGCCGCCTCCTCGTCGAGCCCAGCCGGAAGCGGCAGCTGCACCAGGAACGCGCTCACCTTCGGATCGGTGTTGAAGCGGGCGATGACCTCCATCACCTCCTGCTGTGTCGCGGTGGCGGGCAGGTGCTCGCCCACCGAGTACATGCCGATGGTCGCGCAGTCCTCGTGCTTCAGCGAGACGTAGCGCTCGCTCGGGACGTCGTCGCCGACGAGCACGGTGCCGAGGCCGACCGTGAATCCCTCGGCGCGCAGTCGCTCGACGCGGTCGGCCACCTCGGCACGGATCCGGGCGGCGACCGTCTCGCCGTCGAGGATGATCGCGCCCATCAGTGCCGGAAGTGGCGCTCGCCGGTCATGACCATGGCCAGGCCCGCCTCGTCTGCCGCGGCGACGACCTCGGCGTCCTTGACCGACCCGCCGGGCTGGACCACCGCGGTCACGCCGGCGTCGGCCAGCACCAGCAGCCCGTCGGGGAAGGGGAAGAACGCGTCGCTGGCGCCGGCCCCGCCCTTGGCCCGCTCGCCCGCCTTCTGCACTGCGATCTCGGCGGCCACGACCCGGGACTGCTGCCCGGCCCCGACGCCGACGGCCTGCCCGTTGGTGACCACAGCGATGGCGTTGGAGGTCGTGCGGCCGCAGACCCGCCACGCCAGCACGAGGTCGCGCCACTCGTCGTCGGTGGGCTGGCGCCGAGTGACGGGGCGCCACTCGGCGCGGGGCGAGACGAAGGCGTCCACGTCCTGCACCAGCACGCTGGCCCCGAGGCTGCGCAGCTGGCGGACCGGCTGCTCGGGCGCGGGCCCGGACAGGATCCGGGTGGCCTTGCGCCGGCCCTTGAGCGCCTCGAGCGCCCCGGGCGTGTAGGACGCGGCGATGATGACGTCAGCCTGCGGGCCGGCGGCGATGGCGGCGGCCACCGTCTCGTCGACGCCGCCGCCGATGGCGACCACTCCGCCGAAGGCGCTCTGCACGTCGCACTCGAGGGCGCGCTCGTAGGCGGTGACCAGGTTGGGTGCCACGGCGGCCCCGCACGGGTTGGCGTGCTTGATGATCGCCACGGCCGCCTGCCCCGCACCGGCGTCGGAGGCGAGCTCGTGCACCAGCCGCCAGGCGGCGTCACCGTCGAAGAGGTTGAGGTACGAGAGCGGGTTGCCGCCGTGCTGGATCATCTCGTCCCACCAGCTGGGATTCCCCGCGATGCGGTAGCGCGACCCGCGCTGGTGCGGGTTCTCGCCGTAGCGCAGCACCTCGGTGCGCTCGAGCGTCAAGTGCAGCGTCGGCGGCAGGACGGCCGCCAGCGCGGCCTCCTCGGCGTCGGCCTCGGTGGCGCCCTCGAGCCCGGTGGCGGGGGTGGGGCCACCGGCGTCGAACCACGCGACGATGGCCGCGTCGTAGGCCGCCGTGTGGGCGAAGGCGGCCCGGGCCAGGCGGCGGCGGGTGGCGGCCGACAGAGAGCCCGAGGCGCGGAGCTCGGCGAGGACCACGGGGTAGTCGGCCGGCGAGGTGACGATGCCGACGTGCTCGTGGTTCTTGGCGGCGGCCCGCACCATGGTCGGGCCCCCGATGTCGATCAGCTCGACGGAGGGGTCCGACGAGAACGGGTAGAGGTTCGACACCACCAGGTCGATGGCGTCGATGCCGTTGGCCTCCAGGTCGGCCAGGTGCTCGGGCTTGGCCCGGTCGGCGAGGATCCCGCCGTGGATCTTGGGGTGGAGGGTCTTGACCCGCCCGCCCAGCATCTCGGGCGATCCGGTCACCTCGGCCACCTCGAGGTGGGCGATGCCGGCCTCGCTCAGCCTGGCGGCGGTGTTGCCGCTGGCCACCAGCTCCCACCCCAGGTCCGAGAGGCCCTGGGCCAGCTCGACCAGGCCCTCCTTGTCGTACACGGACAGCAGAGCCCTCACGACGTCATCTCCTCCACTGCTCCTTCCGCGTTGTCACGGCCTCTGATGTCACGGTTCGGCTGGATCTCGTGTCCTGCTTCCAGCTCGGCCAGCGCCCAGGCGACGGTGGCCGGGTACAAGGTGCGCTCGGCGACCTTGATCCGCTCGTGCAGGGACTCCTCGGTGTCGCCGGGGAGCACCGGGACCACCTCCTGGGCCAGGATCGGGCCGGCGTCCATCTCGAGGGTGGCCAGGTGCACCGTGCAACCCGTCTGGGACACACCGGCGGCCAGGGCGTCGCGCACGGCGTGCCAACCCGGGAACGAGGGGAGAAGGGCCGGGTGGGTGTTCAAGATCCGGTCAGGGAAGGCACGGTGGACGGCCCTGGTCATGACGGTCCCGAAGCCGGCCATGGCCACCAGGTCGACCTGGTGCGCCACCAGCGTGGCCGCCACGGTCGCCGTGAAGCCGTCCCGATCGAACTGAGGGCCGAAGCCACCGAAACCGGACCGGTCGACCAGTTCGGCGGCGACTCCCTGCTGCTCGGCCAGGGCCAGGGCGGCGCAGGGCCGGTCCGAGAGGACGACGCAGACCGGGAGGCCCGCCCCGAACATGGCACGCAGGATCGTCCCGGAACCCGAGACAAGGACCGCGAGGCGCACAGAGTCAATCTACTGCGTGGCCGATGAACCCTGGCTGGCCAAGAAGGCTAGGAGCCGGTGACCTTGACGATCCAGGTGCAGGAGGCCGGGGCTTGCACCACGAGCGTCTGCGCCCCGAGGCTGGACGCCGCCGTGACCGACTGTCCCGACGCTCCGGTCTCGCTGATCGTCGGCGTTCCGGTGGCAGCAGACCCGGCCGGAGTGACGAACACCTGGAACGACGGACCGGCAGCTGGGGCGGGGGCGCACTGGAAGGCCCAGCCGATGTTCCACGGGGCGGCCGTCGTCGTGAACGACGTACTGGTCCAATTGCCCTTGAGCTGCGGTGACTCCAGGAGGACGCGTGCGGGCCCCGCGGCTACCGTCGACGAGGTCGATCCGGCGGCGGTGGTCGTCGTCGCCCCGCCGGCGGCCGTGGTCGTGGTGGCCCCGCCCGCTGCGGTCGTGGTGGTGGACCCGCCGGCGGCAGCGGTCGTGGTCGTGGACCCGCCGGCGGCTGTCGTGGTCGTGCTGCCGGCGGACGGGCCGGAGGCACCGGAGCTCGCAGGAGGCAACTTGCCGTTATCAGGGCTCCCTGTGTTGTTTGAGGCTCCGCCGCCAGTGTCCCCGTTGAGCCACATACCGAAGATCGCCGCGACCAGAGCGGCGGTCAGTAGCTGCCAGGTCCTCCAGGTTCGTTTCTCTTTGATCTTGAGCTCGCCGGGTTCCGGAGGGTCGTGGGGCGCCGCCAGCGCGCCCGCGCCGTCGGAGGGCGACGTCATCGACCCAGCCTCGGCGATGGGGCCAGACCGGCCGCGCCAACAACCGTTGGGCACATCACGGGACACACACGCCGATCAGTCAGGTCGTGATCCCGTTGCCGGCATCGAGGCTCGCCGAGCGGGACGACTGGGTGTAGATGAGCTGATCGGCAAAGGCAACCAGGAAGGTCCGATTGTTGATCAGCGCGCGGTCCGCTTCGTTCGAGGAGTTCAACGAGCCTCCTATGTTGTGTAGGGAGGCCGCCGTCGTGAGTCCCTTCACCAGGACGCCCTGACCCGAATTCTGGACGTAGAGCACGACGCGCTCGAAGCTGGTGCCTCCGGTGTCCATCTTCACCGGCACGATCCAGTAGACGATCGACCAGCTGCCGTATTGCTGCGACGTGTAGGACATCGCCTGTCCGGTGACGCCTCCGGCGAGCGACACCTGGGTGATGTCCGCCAGCGCGTACCCGTGGAACGTGTAGCAGTCCTCGATGCCAAACGCCGAGAAGCTGGACAGATCGGGGGTGTTGATGACATCGGCAACCACAGGGGTGTGGGTCTGGAGACTGCCGCCTCCCTCGGGCCGCATGATGTACCGGTTCCAGATCGAGGTGTCACCGAACAGCGGTTTCGCCCACCCGAAGGTGGTCTCGTACTGGGCCGACCAACCCTGCGGCGCCACCGGCCCCTGGACGTAGGCCGACAGCTTCGCCTGGCCGGCGACTCCCGCCACGAGGTTGTAGGTGGTGAGTCCGACGTTGCTGACGCCGACGACGAGGGCGGATACCACGACGGCGGCAATGGCCAGGTACACCTTCGGCACGGCGAGGGTCACCTTGTGCTTCTTCGTCTCGACGGGGGAGCCAGGGGAGGATGCCGGGGCCGTGACGTCGGCCGACACCGGGGGGCTTGGCGCGCCGATGGGGATCTCCATCCCCAAGGGGCGGATCAACAGAAGCATGACGATCACACCCCCGCAGAACAAGACGAGGCCGACGAACGGATGGAAGACGTTGATGGCGATGGACTCTCCCCATTCCTTCCCGGCGAAGAAGATGAACGTGATGCGACCGAGGTTGAGGAGCCAGAGCAGAACGATGCCGCCGGTGAGCCACAGCACCTTGCGTACGATGGGACCGCGGACGATTGCGGCGAAGGCCGAGCCGACGAGGAGGAAGCCGACCACGCTGTTGACCCCGGAGCATGCAGACACGATGCTGAGGGAAAAAGTCGCGCCGTGGTGGCTGACGGTGAACAGGTCGTTGTCCGACGACACGAGGGGCGTGGCGAGGTGGGTCCACACGGCGATCTTGTCCATGGCGAGCAGGGTGACGTTGGTGAAGGCGTTCAGTACTCCCAGCAGGTACTTCTCGTACGGATAGGGCCAGGCCAGGAAGAGGAAGGCGATCGCCAGCTTCTGACGCCACAGGACGCGGCATCCGAAGATGATGGCGACCGCACCGGCCACGAAGATGGGGAGCGAGAAGAGGTCGATCCGGTAGTACCAGAAGAGGGCCGACATGCGGGACGGCAGCAATTCGTTGATGGCCACGGCGGCGAGGATCAGCGGGATGCCGATGGTGTAGTCCACCTGCCGGTCGTAGATCGGTGGCTCAGGCTTGAGGGGTCGGGAACGAACGACGGCGAGCGCGAGCGCGATGGCCGGCACCAGGGCGATGTAGGCAAGCGGCGTCTGCTGGTCGGCGGTCTCCAGCAGCGTGCTCAACGAGTAGTTGTAGGCGATCAGGACGGCGCCGAGCAGCACGCCGACCTGGATCCACGTTCGAGTGGTCTGGGGCGCATCGGTCCAGCGTCGCCGCCACGCGTCTTGCCAATTCTTGAGCGCAACGCGTCGAGTGGGCGGCGGGATGTACAGCGCGTCGGTCATGGACACCCTCGTGTCGCTGGCTTGGGCTCGTCCTCGGGAGCAATTCGGGGGATGCTCATCCGAAACGTCCGTGCACGTAGTCCGAGGTCCTCGGATCCCGAGGATCGGAGAACAATTCCTGCGTCGGACCGGCCTCGACGACGTGCCCCGGGGCCCCCTCGCTGTCGAGCAGGAAGAGCGCACAGTTGTCGGAGACCCGTTGCGCCTGTTGCATGTTGTGGGTCACGATGACGATGGTCAGCTCGTGGCAGAGCTCCCGGATCGTGTCCTCGATGACACCCGTCGAGATGGGGTCGAGAGCCGAACACGGCTCGTCCATGAGCAGCACCTTGGGCCGCACGGCCAAAGCCCGGGCAATGCACAGACGCTGCTGTTGGCCGCCCGAGAGAGCCGCACCCGGCTCGTTGAGGCGATTTCTGGCCTCCCGCCACAGCCCGGACCGCTCGAGGGATTCCTGGACCAGGGCGTCGCAGTTGGCAACCTTGGTGCCCGAGAGCCTGAGACCGGCCACTACGTTCTGCGCGATGGTCATGGAAGGGAAGGGGTTCGGCTTTTGGAACACCATCCCGATCTTCAGCCGGGTCTCCGTCACCCGCAACGTTGGACCGTAGATGTCCACACCGTCCAGCGTGACCGATCCGGAAAGGGATGCCGACGGCACGAGCTCGTGCATCCGGTTCAATATGCGCAGGAACGTCGACTTCCCACAGCCGGAGGGGCCGATCAGCGCGGTGACCTTCCCCGGTTCCATGTTCAGCGAAATGCGCTCCAGCACCTTGTTGGAACCGAACCAGGCGCTGACGTTGGTGGCCTCCAGACTTGATGCCACATGTTCGGGGGTCTGCCCCGGAAACGGCTGTGCCGTGAGCGGCACGCCAACGTGTTGCTCAGTGGTGGTCACGGCCCGACCTCGGGACGCCGCAATCGCCGCAATCGTCTTCTCCCGAAGGCACCGAGCCCCACCAACGCAGCCCCCGCTCCGAGCAGCGGAACAATGCCACTCGCGCCGGTGGTGGCCAGCCCTGTGCCACTCCCAGTGTTTCCGGTCCCGCCCGTGGATGCCAAAGCGGCACTCGAAGATGCCGCCGCCACCGTGGTCGTGGTCGTCGAGGTCCCGCTCGCGGCGGTGGTGGGTGTCGTCGAGTCCCCGCTCGAGGCGGTGGTGGTGGATGTCGAAGCGGACGTCGCAGCCTCGTCATCCAGCTCGGTCGCCACCTTGAGGTCGGCCGCCACCATGGTCGGCGTCGGGGGGGCCGATCCCAAGGTCGTCTCGTCCGATTGGGCCACCGGCCCCACGACGAACCTGATGTATTGGGCCAACTTCTGAGCCTTGGCTGCCGAAATACCCGATGTGGGTACGACCAGGTAGCTCTCCACCATCATGTAGTTGTTGTAGGCGGCAGCGTCGTTGGCGTTCGCATTGAACGTCACCAGGTTCGTGGTCGGGTCGAACGTGGCGTCTGCCGCGCTCGCCGCAGCGGCGGCTTCGCTCGGCGCCACGAACTTGCCGGCTGCGTTCTGGAGGGTGGCGGTGGGAATGTTCCATGGCGTACCTTGCGGGGCGCCGGTCCACACCGAAGAAAGGGGGAACACGTCGCCCAAGTTCCAAGAGTTGGCGGCCGACGGCGAGTCCGTCTCAGCATCGATGTTCAACTCTTTGCCGACGAGACCGGCGTCGCCACCGACGAACGCGTGGTTGCCGTGGAAAGGCCATATCTCCGAGGGAGAGTCACCCTGCGAGGTTGCGGCGGCCGCGGGGTTGTTCAACGCATTGTCGAACAGTTCCTTGGCAGTCGGGTTGCTGTCGAGCAACGCCATCAGTGCGGTGTTCTCGGCCGAGGGCTCGAGGGTGGATGCCTGGTAGATCCCACCGTTGGGGAGCGGCTGCCCGTTGGACGAGGACAGGCGCGGATCCGACCAACCGGTCAGGCTGGACGGGAGGCCCTGGTTGGGGGACACCGCCGAGCTGGTGAGGTTGAAGGTGAATAGCAAAGCCACCTCGGGTACCGTCAACGGGATGTCCGGGCACAGCGCCTGGGTCGAATTTCCCGTGAGACCCGCCGGGTTGCAGACGGCCAAAGTCGCCACCGCGACCGGTGTGGCGGCAAAGGGCACATAGGCGAAGGTCCGACCGTTGGCCTTGGCGGTGGCTGTCTCCGCCGACGTCAGCGGGCGCTCAGACACGACGAAGTCCGCGTCGAAGCTGTTCGGGCCGTTCCCCACGAAGTCACCGATGGCATTGTCGAGATTGGCGTCAGTGTACGTCGGATTGAGGGGAGCAAGCCCGGTATCGGCTTTGAGCAGGACGTCGGTCACCGGAGTGAGGAAGGAGCCTCCTTCGCCCACCAGCGCCGTGGGGTCCGTCGTGTCGGCACCGGCCGGCGGGGGCAGAGCGATGGCTAGCGCTGCGAGTGACAGCAGGCCCGCACCGAGGGACCCGACGAAACGCCGGCCACATGATGAACCATTCACGACGATCCCTCCGTTCCACGGTGTCGCTGCAGCCGGCGGCGGCCGATCCATCCGGCGGCAAGGAGAAGGACGCCGATGACGACCAGCGGCAGTGGGTTACTTCCGGTCGAGGCCATGGAGGTCGTTCCGGTGAGCGCGACCGAGGGATCGACGCCACCACCCTCGCCACCCGCCGCCGATCCGCCGCCCCCCGCAGCTGCACCGGCGGTCTTACCGGTTGTACCGACAGTGGTCGCCTTGCCCGCGGCCGTGTTGCCGTTGACGGTGGCGACGGCCGCTGCACCGGGAGGTGGGGGTGGTGGTGCTCCATTGGTGACGCCGCAGGTGGGAGTCGTCTGGCCGGCCTGGACTTCAGCGGGTGTCAGGTCGCCGCAGGCGTAGGCTTGACTCTCTGCCGCCGTGGGGTCCACCGCACCGGGGACATTGGCGATGACCTGGTCGATGCCATAGCGCTCGAGCGAGAGGCCCAGGGTCGCGTAACCGAATTTCGGTGCTATCTGCTGACCCAGGGTGAGCACGTAGTTGACGAACTGGCTCATCGTCGCTCCCTTCTGAGTGGCCCATCCCTTGGTCGGGGTCAGCAGGTAGCTGTAGGTCGACGGGTTGTAGACGTTCGGTCCCATTCCGTTGAAGTCGAGCTGATGCGTTCCGTTGGCCAGCTGCGTGGCGTAGGCCAGGGCGGAAGCAACGTCCACGGGGGTCGGCAAGGCGAACTTGCCGCTCGCATTCTGCACCGCGGCGACGCCGTGGGCGGGGTCCGAACCCGTGAACCCCGAGTCGTTGGCGTAGTTCACCTGCACGGCTCCGATGGCACCGGCGTTGTTGACGACGTTGGAGGTCACCGCCGATGTCGACTGCTCGTCGTACCCGTTCCCGGGCGCCTCCCAGTTCGAACCTGGGGTTGTCGCTGAGATCGGCACACCACTGGGCGGCGCACCGAGGGCCCCCATGTTCTTGGCGTACTGCGCCCAGACAGCGGGCTGCTCGTCGATGCAGTACTCCTCGAGCACGAAGTTGGTCCCAGCGGGATCGCTCTCGGTAATGGGCAAGACCTTCAGATTCGGCAGCGTGACGTTCGCATTTGCCCCATTTTGCTTGAGTGCGGGATCGTCCCAGTTCGTGATCTGTCCGGTCAGGAGGAGGCAAGCGGTGTAGCTGGTCAGCTGGAGCGTCTGGGTCAGACCGGGGATGTTGTACATGAAGGCCACACCGGCGGCAGTGATCGGAATGAACTCGAAGGGAAACGACGGCGGTGTCGTGCCGACGCTCGAATCCACGTACCCGGTGTCACTGACCGCGTAGTCGACCGTTCCGTTGGTGAACTCGTAACGCCCTTGGCCAGAGGAGCTCGGCGTATAGCTCACGGTGATGTTGTACGGCGACTGCCCGACTTGGTCCGCCCAGTTGGTCACCGCCGGGGAGGCGAAGGACGAGCCGTTCCCGGCGATGCTCACCGCGGTGACGAACGATCGCTCGGGCGCGGCGGGTGGAGTGGCGGAAGTGGTCGGCGACGTGGTGGAGGTGGTGGTCGTCGAGGACGTCGTCGTCGTCGAAGTCCCGCCGCTGCCGGAGGAAGCGCCACCAGACGCCGCATCTGCGCCCGCTGGAGCCCCGACGGCCATGAGCGCAAGCAGCGATGTCACACCGACCAGTGCGGGAGCGCTCCACCGGCTGTGCCGCGCACGCGGCGCGGAGCGGCTCTGGAGGATGGACGTGATCAGAGATTTCACTGGGGTTGGCTCCTTTGGGAGTTGGTCGCGCGCACGAAACAATCGATGGGGCAGATGGCGGAAGTCATGGTGTCGCATCACTGTCCGCCGATCGGCTCCGATGCCACAACGAGAACGATGGACGACGAGAGCGGCCCGATCCGAGCAGCCGGGCCATGGTGAACAAGGTCAGCACCAACGCCATCAGGACGAAGGCTGCACCCCAACCGACGGAGATCGCTTTGGCTGACGGTTGGAACACCTGCTCATAGATCCGAAGCGGCAGGTCGTCCTGGTTGCCGTGGAATGGGTTCCAGTTGTAGTGAGGTCCACCACCGGCCGTGAACAACACTTCTGCCGTCTCGCCTGCGGTTCGGGCAATCCCGAGGATAGCCGCCGTGATCAGGCCGGCGCGCGCGGTCGGCAGGACGACACGGAGGGCGACCCGCCACTGTGGCGCTCCAATGGCCAAGGCTGCTTCTCGGAGTGAACCCGGCACGACCCTGATCACCTCGAGGGCGGCGCGGCAGGTGACCGGAAGCATCATGATCGACAGGGTCACGGCAGCGACGAATCCCGATTTCCCGTTCGTACCGTGGGGGACGACCCAGAGGATGTAGATGAAGAGGCCGGCGATGATGGACGGCGTACCGGTCATGGCATCCACGACGTTGCGGACGAGGCGGGCGAGGAGGCTGTGGGACTCGACCATGTAGGTGGCGGTGAGGAACGCGAGCGGGATGGAGATCATGGCGGCGATCGCGACTTGTTCCAAGGTGCCGACAATCGCCGCCCCCACTCCGTAGGCGTCACCCGACTTGCCGCCCGTCATGTCGTTGACGAGGAAGTGGGGAAAGTTGGCGAACACCACCGGTGCACCCTTCACCACCACGTAGAGGACGACGGCGAGCAATGCAACCAGGGCAATGACGGCACCGGTCCAGATGGAGACGGTAGCGAGACGGTCCTTCATCAGCAGAACGCCCTCGCGACGCCATACCAGAATGCCGTAGATCACATAGCTGACGACGGCCCAGCAGAAGAAGGATCCGAATGAGGCAAGCGAGATGGAGGTGAGGCTGAATACCAACCACACCACGGCCAAGGCCGCGACAGTGGCGCCAATGAGGTCGATCACGCCGTCACGGGATACGCGCCGCTTCCGATTTGGGCGATCGGCCTGGAGCGGCGAGGTCGGCACCGGATCCGCGACGAGGTTGGTCATCACGCCTGCGCTACCGCGCGGCGGGCCACGAGTCGGCCGCCCAGGCTGAAGACGAGCGTGGTGGCGAACAGGGTGAGCCCGGCGAGAGTGAGTTCACTTTGGCTGTGGATGTCGGATACCGGAAACGTGTCGGCGATCTGCTTGGCGATGTCCCCGTTCCCGGGACCCAGGATGGCCTTGGTGACCTGGTTGTTGCTGGAAAGGACGAGGACTACCGCCATCGTCTCGCCCAGCGCACGACTGATGCCCAGGAGCGCGCCGCCGACGACGCCGTTGCGGGAAAAGGGCAGTATGACGTCGGTGATGCTCCCCCACCGCGTCCCGCCCAGCCCGAAGCTAGCTTCAACTGCATCCCGCGGAGCTTGCGCCATGACCTCCCGACTGACCGAGGCGACGACGGGAATGATCATGATGGCCACGATGAGGCCGCAGACGAAGACGGAATCTGAGTAGTTCCCAGGCTCTGTGGTGCGGAAGATGGGGATGAAACCGAGATGCTCGGCGATCCAAGCGACCGGGGCGTGCACATAGGTGTTCAGCGCTTCGAGTCCCCAGAAGCCGAAGACGATGCTGGGCACGACGGCCAGAAGATCGACCAATCCGGTCAGCCATCCACGGAGCTGGTTGGGAGCGTACTCGTTGATCATCAGCGCGATCGACAAGGCGATGGGGAGGGCCACCGTGATGGCGATGAGCGCGATGAGCACCGAGCCGACAAGGATCCCGAGCACTCCGGGGTGGATGGGAGTGGACCACACCGTTCCGGTGAAGAAGTGCAGCGTGAGCGCGTTCTTGAGTGCCCACGAGCTGTGGTAGGTCAAAAAGGCGAGGATGGAGATGAAGATGACCAGCACGATCGCCCCGCTGGCCGCCAGGAGGGCACGGAACGCCCGGTCCATACCGGTCAAGCCGTGCTTGAGCACGAGCGGCGTCTCGTCGGCCGAGTCTGCGTCGGAAAGAGCATCCGGGGCCGGGGCCAGCGTCACCATGGGGCGTGCCTCACAGATGCCTCAGAATACGGCGCGAATTGAACGGGCGCGACGGGGGTCACCGCGCCAAGCGTCGTGCCCACCGCGTCACCCTGCCATCGAGCCGTAGAAGACGGCGTCGCCGTAGTTGAAGAGCCCCCCGTCCGAAGCCCCCAGCCAGTAGCCCTTGCCGTCGGCGGTGGCTGCCATGCCCACGATCGGCTTGTTGAGCTGGATTGATCCCGCCGAACCGAAGAAGCCGGCGTCGCCGTAGTTGAAGATGCCCCCGTCGGAGGCCACCAGCCAGTAGCCCTTGTCGTCGGCGGTGGCTGCCATGCCCACGATGGGCTTGTTGAGCTGGATCGAACCGGTCGAACCGTCGAAGCCGGCGTCGCCGTAGTTGAAGATGCCCCCGTCGGAGGCCACCAGCCAGTACCCCTTGCCGTCGGCGGTGGCCGCCATGCCCACGACGGGCTTGTTGAGCTGGATGGAGCCCGCGGAACCGTCGAAGCCGGCGTCGCCGTAGTTGAAGATGCCGCCGTCGGAGGCCACCAG
>Ga0181535_10001035_pt1 | contig 37896 bp, 64 predicted proteins | sample PEATcosm2014_Bin_44_FD_119774 | JGI IMG/M metagenome (GOLD analysis project Ga0181535, IMG submission 119774) | Peatland microbial communities from MTU Mesocosm Facility, Houghton, MI, USA - PEATcosm2014_Bin17_30_metaG | ecosystem: Environmental > Terrestrial > Soil > Wetlands > Peat | place... | reverse complement strand
GGACTACCCCAATTATGATTTCCTGCATGACCTAGTGGCAATGTACATTTAAAATTCCTAGAATCACTAGACAAGCATAATTCTGTATCCCTTAGCAAAATCCTTTCTCTTCTATCACTACATGCTTTGCATATGCATCCACATCCATTATGGAAACAGCCGCTATGTTTTCCTTTAGTAGCTCCATCGCATAGCCATGTCCCCTGCCTCTCAATATCCTCTTCTATCATCCCCTCAATTAGCACCAAATACTTAATAGCATCCACAACTCTCCCGCGAATACCCTCAGTAGAAAATGTCCTTCCCCCCGTCCTAATATAATTATCAATCGCATCCAGATGTTTACTAAGGTAAATATTCGCTACCACTAACCTGCTAACCGCATTTTTCTCTGCGCCCCTATTGAAATTCCCAAACCTATCTTCCCCCCTTGCGTACTCTCTCCCCTTCGTATCATTCATCTTAACCACTTCAGCTATCAACTCTTGCTCAAATTTCTCAAACTCTTCAAAAGTCATCTCTATAAACTCCTTCCATGTTTAAACGGTCTACCTTCATTGTATGCCATTTTAGTCTCAACTATATCCCCGAAATCTGTCCCAGGGTAGAGATACCTACTTAAATCTGCCAATCTAATCTGTGTATCTGCTAGCTCCTCCCCTAGTCCACCACTTTTAGGTCTAGTATCAAGTTTTCCATCTCTAATAGCCCTCTAACCCCTCAGCCAATTCACTAACAATTAACATCAACCTATGACTAAGCCATATTTTCTCCACAAATATGGCTAAATCTGGAATTTATCAATATCTTCATAAAATCCATGCTTCTTTGCATTATCGTAACTTCGTTCTGCGCAATTTTTTAAGTCCATGTCTCTCTCCCACCAAATCAATAACTGTTAGTAATCCAAACGGATACTTAAACTTAAATGGCTTAGTCGCCATCACAAGTTTACGCTTACGTCTCATATCTCTTGATATCCCACTCCCACTATATCCCCAAAATCTCTCACCAACTCATACACACTTTGATTCTTAAACTTAGTCAACACCGATAACTCTGCTCTCCCCCCAAAGTGCGCTTTATATCCCAAAAACTTTCCCTCATAATTCGCAATTTTCTCAACTACAATCGTTACCTTCATAAAAATAGGGGCAAGCTACTCTATTCATAACTTGCCCCTTTCCTCCTTTAGCTCAGCAACAATTCCAAATCCGCATCCACCGATGCAGGTTTAGGTGCTACACTCGGCGCCGCTTGTGCAACCGGCTGCAAATCTAACTCCGTCTCCACAGCAGTCTTAACAAACTTAGGTCCGCTGTCCTTCACAACCGGCGTTTCTCCCTTTCCATACCACTTTGCCACAAACAACTGTGCTCTAACCTCCGCCACACTTCCACCCTCTCCAGTATGGCTAAATGTAGACTTCCTTTCTCCCTCTTCATCCACCGGGAATTGCTCATAGTGGTGTAAAATATTCTTATAAACCTTTCCCCCACTCTTATCCAGCTTCCCAGTGTCATAGCTAGCCCGCCAATCCACATCCGCCCCCATTACTGGTTCTTTCTTCAACGCTGCCATAAACAACTTTGCCTGTTGCAAGTCATCTAGCTCATTAGTCGGCAACTTATACCCCATCTTTTGAATCAACCCCGCTACCTGACTAATCTTTTTCCTTCGTTGAATCTTAGTTGACACATACACATACATCGTAAATCCGTCAATCTCTTTATCCTCATGGATAAACTTGCACTCCAACGAAAAATTGAAATAAACCTCTTCTTTCTTTTCATCGTAGTATCTCTGCGAAAGTCCATCCTTAGCCAAAAACAATCTCAGCTTATAATGCCCCTTCGCAGGAGGCTCACCAAAACTCCAAGCATCCTCGCTTAGATCCATCGCAACCTTACGACCTTTAGTCTTAACTTGCCCAAGGTCCGTAACTACTACCGGCTTATCCCACTCTTGTAAGTCTGCCATCTCGTTATTCTACCTTTCCTTTACTCACATAATCTCTTTTCAACTTATCGACTACCCTAAAAAACATATCTAAACCCTTCGTATATCCTAATGGCACAAATCCATAAGGAAAATATTTCAACAACTCCGGTACCAACTCCGGCGTCAATCTACTATTACAAAGATATGGCACCCCCGTAGTACCATCGTTATGTTCTACAAACCAAGCTACTCTCCCTTCTACATCTGACCCAGACTTATCCTTATATTTCTCCTTACTAAGATGAAAACACCCCGCATTGAACATGCTCGGTAGCCTATATGTAGCCGCGTTCCCAACTAACTGTGGCCCATACACCGTCTCTCTACTCTGCTTATCCTCTCCCTTCCCTACTAATGCACTAAACACAACATAATCCACGGGGAAATTAGTAAATGCCCCAAGTCTCTCCAACACTTTTTCCTGCACGATATTATACAACCTAAAATCATTTATCCCCCTAAACGTAAATCCCCCTTCCTCATGGACAAATGATTCTTTCAATCCTAAATTCCCCTCCTGATTACTACAATGACTCTTCAACGCCTCACATACACTAGTCAAGTCATCAAAGAAATACCCCCCAGTCTGTGCCCATTCAGCATCACTAATCTTACATGCCTCATGAGTCTCGAAAAACTCCGTTCCATCTGTTTTGCGTCTAGGCCAATAACCCATACTAAGCCTTCTATAATCGGCTAACCACGTAACCCTATTCTTAAACTCAAATACTTCTACTTCTCCCCTTGCTATCATTCCACTATCCACGAATGGCGTATATCCTCCAAGACTACTATGCACCATCTTTATCTTTTTTCCTGTAGTCTCATAAATATACTTCGCCAAAAAATATAGCTGGGTTGTCTTAGTTCCACCACTAGACGCATAGATCATAACCGATCTAGGTTCCAAGGGTTACTCCTCCTGCTCCTCTTCTTCCTCTTCTTCATCTTCAGGAAAAATAATCTCATCATCACACAAATACTCAGCCAAAAACTTAGCTTGAGTCTTCGTGAATCCCGCTTCAATCGCATTCTCAATAAATTCGTCCATTTTCATTCTCCTATCTTTGCCTTTCTAGCTTTACGTTCTATATCTCCATTATTCAACAACTCCGCTCTAAACTCTGCTTCAGTCTGACTCTCCTGAGCTATCTTAATAAACCCACTCAGCGATATCCTAATCTGCGCTACACTAGATGTAGACGCTAAATCAAATACCACATCCCCAGTTGGATTCCTAGAATAATCTATCATGGTACCAACCTAACCTCAATTATCTCAATTCTCCCTGGGAACTCAAATGTATTATTTTTCCAGCTTGTTACCGTTTCACTCAATGTCAAAGTAGTGCTGAATATAGACATCAAGTAATCTAGCAATGTATATGTCAAATCAAGTCTCGCTCCCCTCAATTTACTCATTTGCTAACCTCTCTGCCTTATGATGCGGCTCTCTAATCTGATACAACCCACTTTCAATCGGATCTTTCCTAACCTGTTCATCCCAACATAACGCCTTATACTCGCAAGTCTCCCCAAAATGCCAGTCACAATGTTTACGATTGTGGGGAAAATGCATCGCCATATAATTAGGATATTCAAGCAAATTGGTTAAGGCCCAATGTATTCTACCCTCTTGACACTTAATTTCTTCTATCGCCTCTTTTATCTCTATCTCATTCCTAAACATCTCCACCGGCGTTACTACCTGGGCCTTTAAAATATCCCCGCAATCCGGTTGCACTTCCCCTCTATTCAACATTCCTATCCATCTCTTAACTCCCCCCTCCATCTCCCACACATTAAATGGTTCCCACCCCTTACCCAATATACTAAATCCACTCTTATTCTCCGCATTAGGATATCGCCAGCTATGTGCATACTCTACCCTATCCGGCGTAAAATGTTTATACCCCCTAATCAATGGCGAGTACGTCACATACAACCTTTCCCCATCTGCCCCGCTACCATAATCGCTTTCCTTTCTTACCCCCTTGATTAGTATGCAGAATTTAACCCCCATCACCTTACGAGCATAACTTTGTTTCTCAAGATATCCTTGGATCGCGGCTAGGTTCTTATTCCCAAATTGCTCATCGACTAACAACCCTTTAACACTCTCTAACGCACTGCCTCTCTCATTCTCTCTCCGCATTGCATCCACTTCAACTGCCCATATCTCCGTTATCCCCTGTAAATCGTGCCCATAACTACTCTCAGACTTTTCATTCCACTGCCTAGCCGTCTTTAGCGAGTAATTGTAATAATCATTGGTCTCAAGTTGTTGTAACTCCGCATCAATTCTAGCCTGAAATATCACCCCAGGCGCTATCTCAATATGCTCAATCTCTCGCTCAACTGCAACAACCTTATACCCCTTCACAATCCAAGGCAACTCCCTTAAATACCACGCTCTAACTAATCCCTCAACTAATGCCAACTGTTCTAGATACGTATATTCGTTCTGCGCATCCGTCAAAGTGCCCTTACCCCGATACTTGAATCCTGCCCTATCACAATCCTCTGTATATTGCCCCGTCGCCAATTGCACTGCAACCTCAATATTAGGTTCCTGCCCAATCCTAACTCTATTCATCAAATGTTCAACCCCTCTATGTACGGCCCCACCTGTTACTAATGGAATAGAATTAGCTTTCGGTACAACCCCCTTACCCAACAAATGATATTGGTTATAGCGATATCTTGGGCAATCCTGATATGATTCAACTGCACTACGACTAGTGAACATACTCTCTCCTAACTCAAAAGTCTCAAAGCCCTTCCTATACTATCCACCCTAACCACATTAAGCAACTCAGTAAATATGCAACTACTCTTCCCCCCAATACAAATCACTATTTTCCCCGCCCTAAGCGCATATCCTATTTCTACCCACTTACCTGTCCCCACCCTTTCTCCAAACTGATCTGTAAACAATACTAGATAGCTAGCATCCTCTATATCTGCCAAATCCCTAACCGCTGACTGTTCAGCATTCAAGCTACTTAGGTGTGCGTCATCCTAAACCCAACTACTAGTAACTACATGCCCCATTTGCTCAAACATTGGTTTTACTACATCTCTCAACCACTCTCTAGCTGCGAAGTTATGCGCTAAATAAACTTTCATTCCATAACCCCCTTTTCCACTTCTGGCTTAATCCTCTCCAATTGATCCATCAATTCTCCCATAAATTTGTCACAATTCTCTTGTGAAAATGTTGCTGGCTGCGCGCATCTAGGGCACTCCCATCCCCTACGCAAAGGATCATGCAACTGCTCATAATACTCGCCAGCAGTCAGAAATATCAAATTCCCCTCATTGCATGGTTTTGCTCCTAACTCGTTTCCCTCACACGTTATCGCCCACGGTGTAGGCCAATCACTTTCCCCTTTATATCCCATATCTCCCCCTTATCCTCAAAACATCCATATAGTTGTAAGTCTTATTCTCTATCATATCCACAATCTTGCAATTTACTCTCGCATTCAGTACCACACTCGACACTGCTGTCTTCATACTAGCAAATGCTCCCACCATTGCCCCACCCCTTGTTATCACATGGAAAGGATGTTTTACCAAATTCAAGTAAGGTGCCCCTTTACTATATGTTCCTTCGTTTTTTACTTCGTTTGTTTCTCTGCTTATGTCTCCGTCCATTACGGATTATCCTCCAGTGCCCCTTGTTCCTTCGTTTCTTTTTTCTGCTTGCATCTCCGTCCATTTATCCTCCACCAGCCACCTAATAGCTTGGCTAACCGTCGCCCCTCTATACTCCTTACGTATCTCCGCTAACTTCATCATAAGTTCCTCATTCATCTGCACACTAATATTCATCTTTTCTTCCACACGCTGTCGTCCCCCTCTCTAGCTTGAATCAAACAAATTGCAAACACAAACAATCCAGCTTGCCAAATATTAAAATGTAATAGCGTCATAGTCATCACCATCACCACACCAATAAGTTGTACTATTGCTTCTGCCATCTCATCCTCCTATGTTTCTCAGATAACCTACTCCTATTCCTTTTCAAATATTCCACCATCTTTCTCGCCTCTTGTGCCCCCAATTCCCTAACCTTCTCCGTTCCCACCAATTCCTTAGCAATCTTATCTGCCTCTCTCCACGATATACACATCTCCTCACATAGCAAATCTATCTTATGTATCTCACGTCTTGCGGTTTCACTTAGCACTTCTGGTTCCAGCGCTAACTGACTCACGTTTATGAGTGGCATAGTTACCTCACTAACTACTTTAGATTGTTTGGGTTAGATCATTGATCGGATGATCTAAGGATAGTATGTGGCGAGCCGTCGGAAAAGTCAATAAATTTTATGAAATTTTTTTAAGTCACCCGGGGGCCGGGCCAGTGGAGTATATAAGGATGTCATAGTACGTGGTGGGCAAATCCTAAAGAGTTGAAGCTAGTTGACTTAGCAGTAGGGGTGTAATAAGGTGGGGGTGTCGATCTGATCCATCGACACGTTTGGTCTGATCCACCGAACGTTCTCTATACCTTTCGTTCCAAGTTGGGGGGAGAGCAATTCTTCCCCCTTCCCCTAAAGGATATAGAGGGAGTGGAAGCTGTAGGGTATGGGAAGTGTCGGAAAGAGAGGTAACTAGTTAAATATGTCAAATAATAGCAGCGATGATAGATATGAAGATATAGAGGAACTTAATAGAATATATGAAGAGACTCCACCAGACTTGGCGGAGGTTGAGCAGTTTTATGAGGAACTAGAACGCGAGCATAATATATTACTACCAGATGACTATGATGATAGTGCAGATGCAATCGTGGAGGATGTAGGAATAAATTTGGTAAGTTCTAGGCGGCCTAAGCTAGTTAGGGATGAAAATTGGGATAAGTTATTAATAAAGAATGAGGAACATGGAAATTTAGCAATTATTGCCAACGGTATTACGGCTTTTAGACACGGTAAAGATTGGGAGGATGTGTTATGGTGGGATGAGTTTTCATTGCGTACTACTGCTAGAACTATTACACCTTGGGGCAGAGATAGTCATGTTTGGGATGATGACGATGATATAAAGGCTACTGAGTGGCTACACCAACATAATATATACTTACATAAGACAGAAACAGCTTTGGCTATAGAGACAGTTGCCAAAGAACAGCCATATAACCCTGTACAAGAGTATTTACTTGGGATAGAGTGGGATAGGGTACCAAGATTAGATACTTGGCTAACAACATATTTAGGAGTTGAGCATAGTAATTACGCGGAAGCTGTTGGGCCTAAGTGGATGATATCGGGGGTAGCTAGGATATTTAGACCTGGATGTAAGGCGGATTGTTCTCTAATCTTAGAAGGTCCTCAAGGGATTAAGAAGTCTACAGCGTTACGGGCGTTGGGCGATCCATGGTTTACAGATCAACTACCGGAAGTGGGATCTAAGGATTCATATATTCAATTACATGGAGTTTGGATCGTTGAACTAGCGGAACTAGACTCACTTAATAGAGCGGAATCGTCTAAGGTAAAGGCATTCTTATCTCAGCAAGTGGATAGAATCAGGATGCCATATAATCGGAGGTCTGAAGAGTTTCCTAGACAATGTATATTCGCAGGTTCGACTAATGATGACGCATATTTGAAGGATGAAACAGGGGCCAGGAGATTCTGGCCGGTTAAGTGCGGAGTTATAGATATAGATTCACTGAGACAAGATAGAGATCAGTTATGGGCAGAAGCTGTAGAGAGGTTTCGCACTGGGGAGAAGTGGTATTTAGTATCGAGATATGAAATTAAACTAGCAGAAGAACAGCAAGCACAAAGATTTGTAAATGATGCTTGGGAAGAAACTATTGGTGCCGCATTGAAAAATAGAAATGAGGTATCAATAGAGGAAGTATTAAGGGATTGTCTAGGTAAGCCTAAAGATACATGGACTAATGGAGATAAGATCCGTGTGGGGAAGTGTCTAAAATCCCTTGGGTGGAAATCATGTAGAGGCATGATTGGTGGTGTCCGGGCTACCCGATACCAGCGCTAGTCTGCCAGCCGGGGCCGAATTGACGGCATCCGCTCCACCCGATACGTTCGGCCCGGCGCGCCCCCGACTGCCAGAGTGCCACTACCAGAAGGATTCCGCAACCTTTTTATATAGGTATATAGTGTGCGTTTTTATACACCCCATACGTAAAAGGTTATAGATTCACTCTGGTAGTGGCACTCTGGTAATGTATAAAAGTCGCAAACAAAGGACTTACGCGATGAATATACATTTCCCGTTTTTTGAAGGTCCCTCCGCACTCAACTAACTACGCTCCCATCCTTATCTTCCTCCACCTTATCAAACCCCATCGCCGCCATCATAATGTCCTGACAACTCGCTATACTCTTAACAATAAACTCCTCCTCCTTTGGTACCACTGCTAACTCCATTAACGTCAAGAAACCTCCCGCCGCGAAACTAACTTTCACTATCGCCTGATTCAGCTTATCGCAAAACTCCCTATGTTTCTCCCTTCCATGTCTAACTAGTGCATTAGTTATCTCTTGCAATGCCAAATTCTGATCTATAATCACTGACGCAAACTTGCAATTGCATTGACTACAATATATGTGCATTGTTAACTATTGTCCTTTCGCCTTTGGTTCGCCACTCTCGACCATAAGATTTTTTCATTAAGGAATTTTCACCTTGCATAAATATAAACTGGACTAGGTTTATCCTGTTCCTTTGTTTTCAACAACTTGCTATAGCGAAAAAATCGTGCATATTTAATCACATCATTGAATAATCTAACCACTTCCACTATCATCCTCGCTAGTAGTAGCTTCATCCATGATAGTTGCTATCATCTCCAACTTCTCCAACACTAGTGCATGAGTAACCGCAATGCGAGTCAAATTCATAGCGATATGCTGAAATATGTATGCCTCATACTCCTTATATGTATTTGTCTCTCCTATAACATCCAAATCCTTAAACGGCACACCTTTTTTATCTATCCACTCATTCAGCGTTAGTGGCGCATACTTTTCAACTTGTGGCACTATCCCCCTCCTCCGCTTCCATCTTAGCCATCTCTTCCTTAAAATTCACAAAACTAGTAAGCCATTTTCTCAAATGCTCCTCACCATAGGTAGTCATGATTTGATTCCAAAATTCCGGCACTGTCTTAGCCGCAGCGAGTAATCCCTCAACTCCATATCTCGTTACCGCAACTGCCGTCATCTCCCCAAACCCTTCTGCTATCCATGCACCCATCTCCCAACCTTCACCACTCAACTTATTCAAAATAATTGGTGCAAACTGCCTAATTATCTGTGTAGCTTCGTTAGGATTCGCAGTCGGCAACTGTTGAGGTTGCCCTACCGCTCCCGGTTGAGTCTCATTAGCTTTTGGCATTTCTACTACTTGTCCTTTCACTGGCATTGGTGCCCCTGCGCCGCCTGCCCTAATTGCCATAACTTGCCCCACCACATTCAGCAATGGTCCTATAATCGGTGCTGCAAACTCTGTCAACACTTCCGCAGTAGAGCGCTCTCTATTACTATTCCCCCCCTTCAACTCTCTAGCTACCTCAACTAGATCCTTCAGCCTACTAATCTCATCTCTATCCCCTCCACTCTCACTCTTATTCGATTTAATAATCTCCATCAACATTGCAAAAGTCTGCTTACTACTCTCTTGCATCGCTTGCATCATGCTAGTAAACATAGGTATGATTGTAGCTAGTGTATCATTATTCGCTGCTGGTGGAGGCTGCATAGACTTCATAGCCCCTAACAACGTCGCCAATGTACTAACCATCTTATTTGGGTCATCTTGTTTCATCTTCTCTAACAAAATATCCCCAATTGACTTAGTTAGCGCCTCATCCCCTCCAAGTTGTTTCTTCAACTGCGCCTGCTGTTTATCATCCATCTTATTAGCAAAATCCATTGCTAGTTTCATCGCTTGCACCATAGCATCTGCATTAGATTGTGGTGTAGCATTAACTTTCTCTGGTAATGGCATATTATTCTCATCAACCAATTTCTGTGCTCGTGCCCAACTGCGATAACCTCTGTTCTTCTGATTCTCCCATTCTACCTCACGTAAATCCAACTTAGGTGGATTCTCTAACATACTAATATTCAACGTCGCATTAAAAAATCCCCCCTTGTATGTACGATTATTATCCAGGTCCGAAATAACCAACTTATACTTCCCGCCCCCATGCCTACTAATAAAGTAATCCTCACTAAGCTCGTGATAACCATCCGAAATTACATCTATGTTATTAGCCGATTGTGGATCACAAAGCTGTCTATTGATTACAGGTTCCAGCCTATAAACATAGATCATAATCCTCGGAAACATCTCCGGCGTTAGTATCTTTAGCCAATCGCACAACTCATTGAAAGTTACATTATCTCCAGGCTTCTTAGGTAACTCCCTAGCTTTGCGTATCTTTTCGGCTTCCTCGTTGATTGCACTAGCCTTAACTAGTGGCGGCGTTGATGGCGCTGATACTACTGTATCTATCCCGCTAAATATATCATTATTATCTTTAGTTTGTGTCTTGAGTTCTGGCATCAAATGTTTCCTCCTATCGTTTGTTATTTCTTTGAAAAGCGCAGTAATTTTCTTTTAAACCGTTGAAGCCGATCAATCTCGGCTGCAATTAGCGCTCCAGCTAAAGATAACTGCTGGATTCGCGCTTTCGTTGGCGCGTTCCGTCAAGCTCAGAATACGTCTTAGCCGTCAAGCCGTCAAGACCAAAATTCTCGCCTTAAGATACAAGTATGTTGCAAACGAGTGGAATTTAGCGCGATCAGTGGCATATCGTGGGAGTGTGCCGGGTATCATTATATAAGTGCGATGTGGTAGACTGCCCGCGTCCCAATTGCCATCTGATACCCAGCACCATAAATCTAAGGGATTAGTCTAATGAGCTTAGGATATTGGGGAGTACCAATCCGCATAAGTGACCGTGGGACTAATCCCAATGACAATGCCATATCCACAGCGGATACGGTAAATCAGATGGTAGCCCTAGCTCGGCGCGCGGCAACGTATCCTCTTATAACCTCCGCAGTTGACTCCTGCCTACGAACCTTGCGAAACAAATCAGACAAGCTAGCGTTGATTAGGGCTATCTTTTGGTATGTCAAGAGAAAGATCAGATTTAGGTTAGATGAGGATATTGTATATAACGAGCTTGGGGAGCAGGACTGGAATCAGGAGTTACTAATTGATCCAGGGTTAATGTTGAGTATGCCGAATCCTGAAGGGGACTGCGATGATTTTAGTTTGCTATGTGCGAGTATGTTGTGTGCAGCGCATATTAAGTGTACGTATGTAACGATAGCAGCAGACCCAGAGATGCCGCAGAGATTTAGCCATATATATGTTGCGGCGTATGTAAAAAGTTGTAGGGTGCCAATGGATTGTAGTCATGGAAATTTACTTGGGTGGGAAACAGGGAAGGTTTATAGGAAGGTTGAATGGGATGTTAATTAAGAAGATACTACCAGTTGTAATAGTGGGCGGGCTCATTGAGTGTTTGTTTGCTCAGAGTGGGAGTGTGAGTAATAGTGTGTACGTAGCTTTGTTTAATACTGTTAGTTCTGCCACGGCTACTAGTAGTGTACTCAATATTGGGCAGACTGGGCATCAAGTTGTATTAAAGATGTTGAATGCCCCGACCAAGATTTGTTCGCCTGCAATTAACACTGTAGGACAGTTAGAATTTTCCTCTGATAACGCTACTTGGGTAGCATTCGGGTACCCCCAAGGGCCCATCAATGGGCAAACTAGTATTACGTATGTTGGCTCTGGCGCATATCCATATGTGAGATTCAATCTTATTTCATTTGATACCACAAACTGTGTGGCGTCTGCTACGTACATGGGGAGTCTTAATACCGCAGGAGGAACCACTCAAATTGGGCAATTTACAGTACAACATGTTTATAATGCTACGGTAATGCCTGCCACGGGTAGTAGCTCACCTATTTACGTTAGTAACTATGGGCAAACTACTCATGCATTATCTATTGCGGCGGTGAATAATGCCCCAGCTAAAAGTTGTGTGAGTACAGATGGTTATCAGATAAGTTTGTTAGGGACCACTAATGCTATAGGGGGCGGCGCGTTGCAAACGATTGCGTCTATCACTATAAATGGTAATAGCGCTAGTGCTACTTCAGGATATGATAGTCAAGTTTTTGGATATGGATTATATAGTACACTTGAAATAGTCACTACTCGGTTGGCGGGTACCCCCTCTGATTGCGCGGTAACAATGGATTATGTAGGAACTAATACTACTGGGTTGCCCGCAACAAGCACCACATTAGGGAGTATGCCTATTGTGCAGTGTGATAGCTCTTCTATTATTAACGTGGCTAGTGGCACTGGGGCTATTTTACCTAGTGAGGCAACACTTACGGGGGTTGTACATATTTGTGCAATATCATTACAACCCGTGGCAGCTACTACAGTAACTCTGCTAGTTGGAGGAACAAATGTCACAGCATGCGATAATCCAATTATAAATTTGGGTAAGTGGCAATTTACATCGACTACGCCGCAGTCTGTAAATTTGGGTAGTGGACTAGGTTCCATTACGGAATTTAGTAATGCTCAATTTACGGGGTTTAGAAATGATTGGTGTCTTACAACTAGTGCAGCAGCCGTAACAGGAATGATAAGTTATACAACTTTACCTTATTAGGGGATTTATTTGAAACGAGTAATTATGTTTGTGTTACAGCGGCTACTGGTACAGTAAGCGGCACAATAACATACGCTCAATTAGGATATTGAAGGAGAGATATATGGGAGACTACGGATTATATCAGGATGACGGTTCGCCATTTATACCTACTAGTTTGACGGGTAAAGGAATGGGTGGAGACTATGCACTATCGCAGGATGATGGGACACTGCCTATACCGATTAATAGGTTTGGGAATAATGCAAGGGGATTAGGACAAGATTTAGATGAGTATGATAATTATGATAGCCTATCGAATTATACTAGTCCTGTAGCTGCTAATGGGAATCCATCGTCGGGAGTTAATAGTTCTACTAACTTGTATGCTAGTCCCTCATTTGGATCAATTCTAGCGGGGATTGATGCAAATACTAATGGGAGTGGAGCTAATGGTGGAAGTTCAGGGGGTGGAAGTAATCAGGGATCTAGTAGCCCTAGTGCAATAGATCAGGGACTAGTGGCAGCGTTGAATAGTGGGATTAGTGCGGCGGCTAAGGTACTGGGGACGCGGTATGCAGTGCCACAAACTAATCCAGGGCAATATGTGAGTACGAATGCGTATGGGACTACAACTTATACGCTGCCTACTGGGTCTACTAGTAATGCGTTTAGCACGAGTGCATTGAGTGCTAGTTTGAGTTCTATGCTACCGTTGTTACTTATTGGTGGGCTGGCACTTGTGCTGTTTAGTGGAATGTCGCATCACTAAGGATTTATATGATTGGCGAGTCCAATCGAGGATTGGGATTAACAACTGGGCAGGCTGTAACTAGTGGTGTAGCCATAGCTGGAAGTTCCACGGTGGGGGCATTAGTGGCGGTGGGAGCTATTGGTGGGCCGATAGGAGCAGCGATAGGTGGCGCGATTGGGTTATTGGGAATGGCTTTTAATAGCCTATTTGCGCCGGATACACAAAAGATACAAGCTACGCAGGATGTAAATCAAGAAGAGGTTTATTTAAAGCAAAATTTAGCGCAGTGGGATAGTGAGCCACAAACAATTGCTAATCAGCAGGCAGCGGAGACGGTGTTTAATCAAGTATGGGCGCAGACAGTAAGTTTACTTAGTAATCCGGCGTTAGGGTCTGCGGGAACGACTGGGATTAGTGATAGGCAACGCGGAGGGAAGTTAGATTGGTTCGCATTATATTATGATCCTATTGCGGATGTAACGCCAATTGATGCGGGAACAGTAAGCGGGACCTTGACGGGGTTGTTTGGGAGTGATGGAGCGTTGATGGTAGGGGGAGCGATAGCAGTTGTTGGGGCAATAAGTTTATTGAGCAAGAGTTAATATGAGATATCCAAGACGTAGTAGAGGAATGGGGGCAACGGCTAGTTTTTGGTATTCATTACCGCGCAATCCTATGGAAGTTGGGGATGAATGGATTGTAAGTATTACTGGGGCTACACCGAATGCGCCTGTTACTGTTAATAATAATGGCGGTGGGTTTGCTAATGTTGGGACTACCGATTCAAATGGGAACTTTGGGATTAGTGGGACGTGTACTAATTCTCAGATTGGTAGCTGGAATGAGATATGGATGGTTGGGGGTGTACAAGTAGGAACATTGGCATTTACGATAAATGCTAATACCACGGTTGTACCTCCATCCGTTGTAGCGCAAGCTATTGCTAGTGGGGTACCAGTTAGTGCAGCAGGGCAGGCATATGCAGCAGGAGTTGCTCCTAGTCCAGTTGTACCAGCTGTAACACAGTCATCGGTAGTTGCGGCTCAAGCTACGGCGGCGAATCCTATAACAACGACTGCATCCCCAGTTACTAACGGTGGAACTAACACGCCTGTGCCTACAACTAGTAATCCCAATTTCACATTTAGTGTGCTTGAGAATCCTATGCAGGTAGGGGATACTTGGGCAGCAAGTATCACTAATGCTCAAGCTAATTCGGCGGTGGTAGTTAGTGGGGGAATGAATGGGGTTGTAGGGAATATAAATGTTGGTACCACCAATGCGAATGGGAATTTTAGCTTGAGTGGAACGTGTACGGTTGATGAGATAGGGGATTGGACAGAACAATGGATAGTAGGTGGGGATATTGTAGGGAATGTGTCGTTTAGTATTGTTGCAGCGAATACAACTACGCAAAGTAGCACGGTTGCAGCACAGACTGGGGCAAGCACTAGTACTAGTGTAAATGCTTTGACTGCGGGTGCGGCTGCGGTAACAACTACCCCAACTACGCCTAGTAGTGATCCATTTAGTGATTTTATGACAGGAGTTGAGGCACTGTTTAGTCCTAGTAGTTGGAGCGGGGTATTTAGTAGTGGGGATTTCGTGCAGATAGCGGGATTGGTTTCTATTCCAGCAGTGGCACTATATTTTATGATGAGTGGGCAACATAAAGGCAGGAGAGGTTAAGTTATGGGTACAATTACGGATTGGTTGATGATATTGGGTGGGGGATATGTGATATTGGAGATTTTGGGAATTAATCCACTGAGTATGATAGAGAGTGTGTTAGGGATAAATACTACTGCGGCTACAACTACGGCTGCAACGACTAGTCCCCAAGCGAGTACAGCTACGAGTGTATCTAGCACGACTAATACATTGGCGCTAGTTGCGGCTGCGGCACAAGCAGGTAGGACAGATCCAACTAGCTTGCAGACAGTTAGTGTGTGGAATTACTATTATGCTGCGGTTAGAGGGATACCAGGACCAGCAGGATTAGCGGTGAATGGGGCACAGCAGCCGGTAGGGTATTTGTGTTCTATTCAAGATTGGTGGACTGCTATGCAGGCAGCGGGGTTTAGTGGGTTTGGGTATAACAATTTTGGGTTGGGAGTTATTGCTAATCGTGTTAACCCTTATGCTAATCCGCAGGGGACGCCATTTAGACAGAATTTAATACCGACGGGATATGAGAAACGGATTGTTAAGATAGGGAGTTAGTTATGCCTAGACCTTATTGGGAGAATGGTAAGCAGGGACATTATGGCAGGGGGATTGGAGATATTGATGTTAGTAGTGACTTGGCATATAATCCTCCGGTGCCAGCGGGGTTTGTAGGACCGATAAATCCAGCAGATTATTCTACTTTGGATAGTTATTCGGCAGCGGTGTTAAGTCAATGGGAAAATGCAGCAGCGGCAGCGGCGGCCCAGCCAGTAGCAACTACTAATCAGGGATTGGTGTGGTTAGAGAATAACTGGCCATTGTTGGCAATAGGTGGGATAATTGGGTTGTCGCTGGTGAAGGGGGTTTAGTGAGATGAAGAAAGTTATTATTGCGGGATTGATGATGGTGGTGGGGATATTGGGGCAAACTCCTACAACTACCACCACTACCACCCCTACTACGCCGGTTACTACATGCGCAGCTAACGCAACGCCACCTTTTACATATTTTGCGTTGGGCGGGATGACATATGATTTCTATGGACAGTTGCCAGCAGTTACTACGGGATTTGGGATTAAGACAGGGGCATGTAGTAATGCGTTTTTGGTAACTAACATTGATACAGCGGTAGGGTTGAATCAGGGGTTTGCCACGCTGAGGGAGGCACTGGAATATCATGTGGCGCATAGTGGGAATTGGGCTTTTATTGGTAAGGGAATGATAGGAGTAACTACAGCTGCCACAGCTACAGGGACTGCGACTAGTGCAATGTTTGCGGGAGGAGTGGAGGTTAGTTATGATGCGGGGTATGTACTGAGTAAGAAGGCGTTTCACATGCCAGTGGTGGCGCAGTTTATGTATGTGGCGATTACGGCGAATGAAGTTAAGCCGACTTATGGGTTGGAGTTTAGAAAGACATTCTAATGACTAGTTTGATATTATTTTTGGTTGTTGCGTCTCATGCAATGATGCCAAATCCTAAGTTGACACCGGGGGCAGTGGATACGAGTGTAACGCAAGCTAATATTGGAGAGACTATTTGTAAGAGTGGGTATACCGCGACGGTTAGGGCAGTTACGGAGGATGTTAGAAGAAAGGTAGCGCAAAAGTATGGGGTGCCGTTGGCGGATTTGGCTAAGGATGTTGAGATAGATCATTTTATATCATTGGAGATTGGCGGGAGCAACGATATTAGGAATCTGTGGCCACAATATTATAAGGGGCAAGCGGGATACTTTGGGGCTAGAGAGAAAGACGTAGTAGAGAATTGGCTACATAAGCAAGTATGCGGCGGGTTGTTGACATTGGGGCAAGCGCAGAATGCTATTTATGGATGGGTTGGGATTTATAAGACATTGAAGGGGTTATAAGATGGTAAGTCCATTTAAGTTAATTAAGACTGAGGAGTTAGCGGGCAAGATACAGAAGGCGATAAATACTATGAATAAGAGTAACTGGAAAACTAACACCTTTGGAATTATTAGTTGCGCATTGGCAGTGGCGATTATATGGGCACCACCGGATATGGTGCATAAGTTGATGAGTACGCAGACGCAACTGGCAACGCTGGCGAGTTTGTTGGGTGTGGGGTTGTTGGCTAGTAAGGATTATGACAAATAAGGTTAGTAGACAGGTAGTTGATTTGAATACTGCCCCAGCGCTGGGAAGAGTGGATGTACTGGCGTATAAGTTTGCGGAGCAAATGGCTAGATTGGCGGAAGCTAAGTTTGAGGTTAGTGGAATATGGGACGCGGTTAAGCCACATGTACATGAGGCAGTGGTAAGGGGAATTAGTGGGTTGGAATTGCCTACTGAAGCGAAGGTGATATTGAATCTGATTCAGGCAAATATGGGTCAGCAGCCAAAAGGATAGTTATGATAGCGAGAGGGTTGGGGGATAGTACGCTATTTGAAGAGAATGAGGCTTTTGCTACTATCATTTGGGATAAATTGTGGGATGCTTTTGAGGGATTAACATTTACGTCTCCCCCAATGCCTGCGACGGTGGAATCGACAGTAGGTGGGCAGGCTATACCTGCGGTACCGACGAGCGGGCAGGCAGCTAGTGACACAGTGCAGGCTATAACTAATGCTCAAATGGCATCCACGCAGCAACAGAATGCGGATTTTTTTCAATCACTGGATACGCCGGAACCTACTACTGGGTTGCCGTGGTGGGAAGTGATATTGATTGGAGTAGGGGGGATTGTAGCTATTGGGGTTTTGGTGGGCGGGAAAGGGAAATAGTATGTTCGCGCAGGCAGATAATACATTTAAGGTTAGTTCGAGTCCTCATAGTTTGGGGTTGCAGAATAATATGACTGTACCTAGCACGTGGGGAGATAATAACCCACTTATCGCAATGGAGAAGGCGGCATTGGCGAGTGGGGTACAGGGAGTAAATATTACGAAGCCATTTGGGATGGGGACATTATCGTTTGATGGAACTGGGTTGCTTGGTACTGGATTGTTTAGTGGAGATCCTAGCACATGGGGGGTACCTGAGTTGATTGCGGGAGTGATTGGGGCTTATATGGTTTACTCTAGTGTGCATCAAGCAAAGCAGCATAAGTATAGATGGGAAGCAGGGAGTAGGAATAGAAAACGTAGTAAGGCAGCGAAGTATAGGCAGCGGGAAAAACAGTTAGAGGCTAGTCTGGCAACGGCATAGGCTAATCTAATGCACCTACTATTTGAAGGTAGACTAACTGCGGGGGATATACTGTTGTGTATATCACTGCTGATATCGGTATTTGGTGCGTATGCTGGGTTGGGAAATAGGTTGACTAAGATTGAGGCTAGTCAAGATTTGATTTTGGAATGGTTTAAGACATGTACTAAAGGTGACTGCCCAATGATTAAGGAGATTAAAGATAGGAATTTGTTGGAGGCGTTGAGGGGGAAAGGAGGGAGTTAATTATGGCTAGTGATATGCAGAGTTTGATGGATGCAATTGCACAGATGGAGGGGTTTAATGTTAGTGGCAGCATCGCACAAAGGAATAATAATCCGGGGAACTTACGGTATGCTCCAACGGAAGTTGGATCAGAGAGTACTGCGAGTGGCACTTTTGCTACATTCGCTACTCCTGAGGATGGATGGGCGGCTTTACAAAGTTATATCGAAAATGCAATGGCAAGTGGGGCAACACTGAGGAGTTTTATATATACGTATGCACCGCCTACGGAGAATGATACGAGTAATTATTTGAATTATTTGGTTAGTCAAGTGGGAATTGGGGCGGATTCGTTATTGAGTAGTTTGGGTGTGCAGAGTGCGAGTACAGATGATAGCGGAACTGGAATAGATGCGGGGACTATTACAACGGTTGCGCTAGCGGCGTTGGGGATGGGGCTAGTAGCAATGTTAGTAAGTTAGAGGTTAGGTTATGTCATCTAAAAGATATGGTAGACAGGTTAATCCCACAACTAGTACGAGTCAGTATGGATTGATGCAAGCTGTGGCTAGTGGGGCAGCGAGGGTGAAGGGGATTAGCCAGCATATTGCAGAAGAGATGATAAAGGCAACTCCGAAAGGGGTTAGGAGCAGGTTTGCGAGGGAGTTGGCGGGGAGGCGTAAATCTAATCCTAGTGTGTTTCAGAGAGATGGTAAGTGGTGGTTTAAGAGTGTGATGGGAGAAGTGGGGCCGTTTAATAGTGAAGGGGCGGCATGGAGAAAAGGGTGGACTAGTTTTAGAGAGACTAAAGGTAGGATGTATAACCCAGATGGGGATGATATTTCAGATGTTGAGGAGATGTCAGAGAAGTTTCATGGTAGAAAGCCGGTAGAGGTTATTGATGTTGATGAAGTTGAAACCTTCGATGGAGCGATGGTAGCTCTCGGAGATTTGACTGAGATGGATATTGAAGGGGTTGATGGGAAGAGTGAGATTACTATTAGTTTTAAGGTTGATAGGCCGAAGTTGTGCTGTGATGCTGGGGGGCAGAATTTAGAGATAATTGGTGGAGATCAGGGATTAGAGATTGAAGGAACTAATAGAAGAATAGTTAATATAGGATATGTGGTTTCTATATGCTACACTTCAGACAAATTCCACTTAGACGATAGTAATGGCGAAGTATGTGAATACGAGCATCATTTCTCCGAGGAATCTAAGGGAGAACTACCAATGTTAACTTATGATTGTGTTAATAGCAAATTGACACTGGTAGGGGGATCATATAGCATCGTGGCAGAGGGGATTAAGGATTAGGCCAAGCGCTAATCCGGCCATTAGTAATTTTATTGAACGTGTTGCCCATAATCATATAATACCGTGGGCATCACTTTTTGTCAAGAGGATTTTTGAGGATGTGGGGATAAGGAATTAGTTATGAAACACGAATGGGAAGTTATTGTAGGTAACATTGGCACAGTTTATTCCGGTACTAATGGGTTTGAAGCACGTAAGAAATTTTCTACTTATGTTAAGCAGAGTAAGACTGGGTATGGCCGTGCTGCTTATGAAGATGTTACCTTAATGAAAGATGGGGATATTGTTAAGGAGCATTATGGGCAAGAACCTAAGCATAACCCCGCTCTCGGTTCATGGGTGCCCACTCACGCGGTTAGGTTTAATAAGGATGGGAGTGTTAGTTTATTGACAGAAAGGGAGAGTAACCCTGCACGGAAGAGAGTTACTAAGAAACGTAGGGCTAGTAATCCGTTTGAAGCTGGGTTAAACCGTAAATGGTATTTAAGGGGTAGGGTTGCGGGTAAGTCACAGAAATTTGCGGATATGGTAGTAGCATGGCAAAAGTCCAAGGGTAAGCCTACTATTCCAGGTAAGAGGGTTACTGCACAAGAATCATTTTACCAAGGGTATATGGATGGTAAGTCCAATTATATCTATGGATCTTAGAAGGGGGTGATCCGTGAATCTAAAGATTATGGTTGGAGTTAAATACTAAAGAAAGGAGTAAATGCAATAGATGGCAGAAATGAGTGTAGTTAAGAAACGGAGATTAGTTAATCCAGGTAAGCGTAGGCGGCGGAAAATGTCGGCGGCTCAGATTAAGTTCTTTGGGACTAAGAGACAAAGGGCGGCGTTGAAGGCGAGAAGGAGTAATCCTAAAAGACGGCGAACGTTTAAAGCGGTAGTTAAACGGCATCGCAAACGCAATGTAGGTCATATTCTTACGGTATTTCCCGCGTTGGGTAATCCAGGGCGGAGAATTAAACGCAGTAGACTAAGTGGTATCACGCGGCGAGCTAGACAAATTAAGAAAGCATTAGGAGCTAGCTTAGTTGGGAGTTATTCCCATAAACGTAACAAGGGTAAGAAAATCGTTATTATTAATAAAGGAGGCTCAACTATGGCAAGACGGAAACGACGTGTTAATAGGGCGCATCGACGGAGGCGCAATTATGGGACTAAAGTACGGCATAATCCATTTTTCTCTCGGAGACGGCGACGGCATAATGCTAGTCATCGCCGTTATTATAGGCGGAATCCGGGTTTGATGTCTGGAACTAGCGGTAAGGTTCTGGGCGCGTTGGGTGGGATGGTAGTTACCAATTTTGCTACTGGTCTGATTGGTGGGATGCTGCCTTCTTCACTGACTAGTGGGTTTATGGGTGGATTAGTTATGGCAGTTGTAGCTGTGGTGCAAGGGAAGTTAGTTGGTAAGGTCGCTAAGAACTCTGCTATGGGGGATGACTTCATGGTTGGGGGATTGGTATATGCTGCGGCACAAATGCTGAATGCGATTCTGCCGAGTGCGGCGAGTTATACCGGGATTAGTGGATTGAGGGGAATGGGCCTGATTGGTGGAAGCTCATTCTATCTGCCTCAAGTTAATCAGCCTGGGAATATGGGAGCGTTTCAGGTCCCACAGCAGGTGACTAATGCGCTAGCTATGGCGGTGCCTGCGGCTACGGCTAATGCAGGTATGGGCCGGTTGCGGCGAACTGGGAGACTAATGTAAGTTAGTCAAGATATGGGAATAGTTAAATTCTAGGAGATGATAAATGAAAAACTTCGATAATATTCTGGCAGCAGTTCGAGAAGGTAAGGAACTGTTTGTAATGGGGAGTGAATTTACCCAAGATAAAGTTGGGGGTAGTAAAGTTAGCCGCGCGCATATGACAGATTTTTTGAAAATTGCGCGTGCGCGGAGTCGGCGAAGCAATCCGATTGTACCTAACATGGCAGATTATGTCAATTGGGTGTTGTATGATCGGATTAGTTATGCCGCAGGTACTACGCTCCCCCAACTTTTTAAGCTGTTCGTTGCACCGATTGGGAGTGGAACTAAGACTAAGGTGGATACTAACCTAGAGTTGGTTAGTAGCTTGCCCGCGCCCCAGTGGTATAACGTGACGGGGATTAGCATTTTTATTAATCCTCAGGTTGCGCCGATTGATTTGGAAAGTTTCTTTAGCACCACTTATATGGAGTTTTGGGTTAGCCAGAAAGTGTATGCTGAGGGGCCTTTGGATGTGTTTCCGCAGAGCGGCGGAATTTTTACTAACAGTGTTAGTAACTTGGCGGCGGCTGCAACGGCTTACTCGCTTAATTCTACTAATGGTTGGCCGAGCTATCATAATATGTGGGATACTCGGTTGCCTGCGGGGTTGGCATTGGGCGTTAATAATGGGGCGAATGTAGTTGCCGATGGAATCATTGGTATTACTATTTTGCAGTCTCAAACTTTCAACATGCAGTTTAAGGCCGATGGTGGTGGGGCTAGTTTGGCGCAGAATAGTGCTACACCTTATGTTGGAGTGGGATTGACTGTTAGCGCACGGTTGCATGGGATTCTGTCTCGTGGAGTTGCGTAAAGCAGACATATCACTCTAAAAGGTGGTAGCAAAAGGGTAGTTGATAGAAAGGGTAGTTGGTGCTAGTAATGTCTAAGCCTAGCCTTTCTACCCTTTTGTAATTTTTAGATAAAGGAGATGAGAGTATGGCAGCAGGAAGTTATGGAACGGTAAGTATTGGGGGACAAACTTACATTGAGAGGGAACAGACGTTTCCATTAGAGGTTAGCGTATCGGTTAATCTGAGCGTGCAGAAGGTTACACTGGCGTTGCCGGGGACTTGTGACTTTTGGTTGAAAGCGCTGACTAGAGAGACAGTTGTTAGTGGAGCTAGCGCGGCACGGAGATTTAAATTTAGGCTAGGAAATTCGGATGGTGCTACGTGGTATCAGTGTGGGGGGAATGGCGGTACCACAGATCGCGTGATTGATACTTTGTTGTTTGGATCAGGGCAGTTTCCGTATGTGGTGTGCCCTTACATTTATTATTCGGCTAGTGGTAGTATCAATTGCGAAATTGAAGATATCTCGAGTAACGAGCCATATACTATTTATTTTGCATTCCGTGGAAGCTATCTGATTCCAACTAGTAGCTAGAAAAGGGGGATTTATGAATCCTTTGAGTATCGTTGCTCCCTACAGCCCACTAACTTTTATTGAGAATCTGCCTGGGTATAATAATAATTGGCAGACAGATGAAATGTTAGATTTGATGAGGGAGATACTGGAAAGTGGAAATTACTACTGGATAGGAGTTAATTTCCCTACTGGGGGTGATACCACAATTCCAGCGCTGGGAACGGTTAATGGTAGTGTGCAAGTACCGGCGGGAAGTTACGTAGTTTCGATGAATTACTTTTGTGATCCTGGGACAAGTTTATCACCTATAAACCCTGGGGGGATTAAACTGAAGTTGTGGGATAAGGGAAGTAAGGCGAGTATATTTTATGGGGATTACGCATTGGATCGTACAGTGATGAGTAATATGCAATTAGAGTATGGAGTGGGGAATGGTGTGGGGCCTAGCGATCCAGGGAGTAATGCAGATACGCCATTTGGGGCAGGGTTGTTACTTAGTCCATTTATTGTGACGCCACCAGGGGTATTGAATTGGGAAATCGTCAATTTGGATACTAATGCCAATGGGGCGGTTGTTCAAGTGTTACTTAGCATAGCTGTGCCAATAAATGCAAATTCGATTGGCATGAGAAAGATTACGAGGTAAGAGAATGGCGACTAATGCAAATAGTTTGAATAGCTATGCTTCAGCAATGAATGAGTTAGCGTTGCTTCATGCGGCGCTGTTGACTAATGGGCAACTGGTGGCAAGTGGGACAGCAGATGTTAGTGGGTCTAACTTGCCAACTAGTGTTATTAAAAGACCTTGGTTAGAGGAACCAGATGGCAGTGTACCATACGATCAGGCACAAGTAGCGGCATTGCCAGCAGTGGCAGGAACGGTTACGGTTGTTATGATGACAGTGCCAACTGGGATGGATGGAGTTATAAATGCGTTTAGTTGGAATTTTACGGGGGGAGGATTTGTTCAAGGGAGTGGAGATATTCAGGCGCAACTGTTTCGTAATGGTGCAGCGGTAAGAAATTTCGATAATATCTTGATTGAGAAAGGGACTATCCAGACACCTAGGCCGATTAGTCCAATTAGGGTTTACTCAAATCAGGTGATTACGCTAGTTATCAACCATTTGAATAATGGAGCGTTGAACGGGAATGTGGTGGGAAGTTTGGTAGGATATTTCTATCCTGCACAAAGTTAAAAGGAGAATATGAGATATGAGACTATTGAAAGTTGTAGTAGTTAGTTTGTTGGTTGCAGTGGGGCTGTTTGGACAAGCACAAGGGATTCAGACAGCACAAATGATTACTACGCCTCCTAGTGGGGTGATAAATGCTAGTTATGCAATTACAGGGACAGCAGGGAATACTACACCGATTGTGAGCGTGGCAGTTCCTACTGCTAGTCTAGCGTCTGCTGCGTTTGTTAGTGAGACTACAGCGAATAATACACTTACCACGTTTGGATGGCAGGGAGCGATGACTAGCGGAACTGCGATACAACTGATTAAAACAGGAGCTAATGCTTGTACTACGATTACGAGTATGAATTACAAGGTTACGTATCAGGTTAGTTATTAGCGATAGTGGTAGTGGTGGTAAGGAGTAATATGCGAAAGATACTATTATTGTTGAGTGCGATGGCGATTGGGTGTTGGGGGCAAACAAATCAGGTTGCCCCTAGCACATTATATCTTGGGGCCAGTGCGCCTAGTGGAGTAACTAGTGTTAGTGCGCAGACTGTAGGAGTGGCGGGGCTGAGGAATTATTATTATTGGGTAGTGGCTAATTTGCCCATTGGTCAGACTCAGGCAGCAATGGCGCAAGTAGGGAATGCCCCTAATACGCTGAGTGGGAGTAATTATGTTCAGGTGAATTGGAATTTGATGGGGGCTACTAGTTATGATGTGCTGAGAACTAGTACGCCTACGTTGCCGAATACGTGTACGTGTGCAGTGGCAACGGGGAATACCACTGGGAGTGTGAATGATACTGGGGCGGGGTTGAGTAGCTACACGGTTGCGCCGGTGGGGAATGCTAGTGGAACGATTTCATTAGATAATAGGAATCAGGCAGCACCACAGTTGAATATTAGCCCGAATGTTAATGAGAATTTGGCTCAGTTGCAACAGTTGGGGGATACGATATATGGGGGTATAGGAGGAGCTACTACTAGATTGGCGGGGAATATTACTGGGCAGTTGTATTTGTTGGCTCAGCAGGGGAATGGAGTAGTTAGTAGTGCCCCTGAGTGGATACCGATTCCACTTGGGAATACATTAACTTACTTCATGACTAATACCAATTCTGCGGTAGCGAATAACTTGCAGTTGACACCTGCGACTTATGCCATACTTACTACGGTTGCGTATCCGCTTGTTAGTGGTACTAATGTGTTGCAAACATGGATGACTAACGCTGGGGTACCTGGGCAAGCGGTGTTACCTGCGGGGGAAGTATTGGTACATGTGCATTGCAGTAGAAGTGCTGCACCAGTGGGAACAGTTAGTGTAATGGCAGTTGTAAATGAGGTTGATTCAACAGGGAATTTTATAGGTACGATTGGTACAACAGATTCAACGGGGACTTTGCAGCCGACAGTGGGAGAGACGCAGTTTGATTTAGAATTTTGGATGAATAATCCATATACGTTTGCAACAAGTGCTAGTAGAGTGCAGGTAGTGGTGGAAGGGGTTAGTAATTCGGCAACTCCCACGATAACACTGTATTATGGTGGAGAGGCTGATGCGCACATTACATTGCCTACGGTTAGTGTGAATGTTAATCAGCTTGTTCCATATACTGGAGCTAGTCAGAGTGTGGATTTGGGGGCTTTTGCTATTAAGGCTAATCAACTTAATAGCAACCCTACGGCTACTAGTCAAAATGGCACTTCAGGAACAGCTAGCTGTTCGGAGTCTATGCAGGGGACATTTAAGATAGCTAGTTGTTATTTAAATGGATATGCTAATACAGGAGTTGCACAAACTTATGCGTATCCCACGGCGTTTACTACGGGGCCGGTATTGATGGAGGGTGGTGGGTCATGCGGGGCGCAGAATCCTAGTACCACAGCAAGTACATTGACGTTACCTGCTAATGCAGGGATGGTTGCAGAAACTTGTAATATTGTGGTTATGGGGCAGTAGGAGGCTTAATGTCAAAGCCTATTGGGTATACGAGTTTGATTACGGTAGGGGCTGCATTGCCAATAGCTGTGGTGGCGCATATACCTACTAAGTCAATTAAAGTTAGGGAAGATAATTCCGTGGTGGGATGGCCTACTACGGATTTTTATGTAATGAAGCCTAGCGCGACTAGTGGGGCGAATAGGTATCCGTTAGGGTATCAGTATGAGTTTACTAATGGAGAGCAGTTGTTTGATATTGGAGATATAGCAGGGTATATTGAGACAGTTAGTGGAACTACTACATTTGCACAAGATGAGGAAGGAGTGGTATAATATGAAAGTGCAAGTTAGTGATTTTTTGGCGGAGTTGTTGACTAAGCATGGGTATCCGTTGGTGGGGAGAGAATTGGAGGTATTAGGAGAGGATAAGTTAGAGAGGTTTAGAGTAGAGGCTAAGGCTGGTAGGCCAGATTTAACGCCAAGTCAGATAGAGGATGTCGCGTTATATCATTTGATTACGCATGTAGGATTTACAACGGGGCACAAGACTAATTTAAGTAAGACAGGTGAAGGTGGCGCTGATGGACAAACTTTCCATATAAATTTTCCTGGGCGGCCTACGACTTATGATTATACTAAGCATCTAGATAGTATTGAGAAGAAGTTGGTAGAAGTTACGGAAGCAGTTGAAGGTATTCCACAGACAGTTATTCCACCATATCCAGAACAGTTGCCGATACCGGGGCCAATAGATTATTCGGAAGTGTTGAAGGTGATTGCTGATAAAGATATCTCAGTTAAGGTGGAGTGTAATCATGAGAAACAGGAATTTCCAGCGCCGGTGGGGCCAATTGATTATGGGGAAGTGTTGGGGAGGTTGGTTAGTGCGGTTGAGGAGATTAAGCCACAAGTTAATGTTAGTGTGATGCCAGCGCCGGTTAGTCCTACGCTGATTGAGGTAAAGGCACCAATAGTCAATGTGCCTGAGGGAGTAAGTTATGTTAGGGAGTTTAGGGTGCTAAATAGGGTGCTGATTGGCATACTTATTGTGTTGGTGTTGATGTTTGGGAAGTCATTGTTTGGGCAGACTGGGAATGGAGTGATAATGCAAGGGTATAATGCAGGAGCGCTTATACCCTCTGCATCTAGGGTTAGTGGGCCTTTTAGGATAAATTGTGATAATGTTACTACTATTTGTACGTGGAATGATAGTACAAGTGTGTTAACGGTGCAAGGGAGTGGGGCAGCGGGACCGCCATCAGGGCCAGCAGGAGGTGATTTAGGAAGTAACTACCCTAATCCAACAGTTACGAATGGGAGTAATATCACTAACTCTTCTATTCCGAATACAGGATTGGTACATAATTCAATTACAGTGAATGGTACCGCTGTTGCGTTGGGGGGCAGTGTTAATGCAAATTGGGTTACTGGGAGTATCACAACTCTGCACGTAGCACAATTTACGGGGACTAGCGGTGAGATACAAGATGGGGGAGTGTTGGGGACAGCGGCTGCGGCTGCTACAGCTAGCGCGTGTAATGGGAGTAACTGGAGTCAAGGATGGACTACTGGGAGCAATAATTGCGCACAGGTAGCATTTAGTAATATTAGTGGTAGTGCGACAGCGGGGCAATTGCCGAGTACATTAACTAGTGGAACGGCGATTACTAATGCAGCATTGACAACACCTAAGATAACCACGGGGATTTATGATACCAATGGGAAGGTATTTTTAGCTGCATCGAATACCGCTAGCGCAGTGGACGCAATTACAGTTACTAATGCTGCTACAGCTAATCCTGCTACGGTTGCAATAGGAGCAACTGGGAGTGATACCAATATAAATTTGAATTTTACTAGTAATGGAAGTGGGATTGTTGAGGCTAATGGAACACAGATAGCGTTAACTGGGGTAGACATAAATACTAGTAATCAGGTTACAGCTACACATTTAGCAAGTGCATTGGCGGTTAGTCAAGGTGGAATTGGATTAACGTCTACTAGTCAGAATTATGTGTTTGCGGGACCGTCTAGTGGAGCAGGTGCGCCGACGTGGAGATTGTTGGTAGCGGGGGATGTGCCTAGTTTGCCTTATGTGCCAAGTGGGAATGTAAGTGGTACTACAAATTATGTTTCTAAGTTTATTAGCGGGAGCGCGATTGGGAACTCGGCGATTACGGATGACGGGACGAACATCAACCTGCTTAGTCGCAATCTGGTTTTTGCAAACGGTCAGTATCTCCAGCTCAAGGATTCTGGTGGAACCGCTCGGGGTGCAATGTTCGTTAGCAGCGATAACTACTTGAACATCCTGAATGCTGGCAATACCTCAATCCGGTTTCTGAATCAGGCCGGGAGTTCTGTTCTGGGGTCGATTGATGGCTCAGGCAACCTTGGCGCAGCAGGGAGCGGGACGTTCGGCTCCACTGTAACGGCTGTCTCCACTGTAACAGCAGGAGCATTCTACGCATTCTCTGGTAGTGGTGCCAATCCCACGGGGACTGGTTCTGCAACTGCATACATCTACAACCAGAGCGGTGTTGGGCCAACGATCAATGGCACCCAGATTTCTCTCCGCACAGGGACCTATCCGGATGGACCAATGGCAGACTCCCTGCATATTGATCCATCAGGAAATGTGACGATTAGAGGCAACCTCTCCGTAGCAGGAACGGCACAAGCTACTAGTATGGGTGTTACAGCTAGTATAGATCAAGCCACGGGGCCTAGTTCGGCATTAACTATTACACCCACTATTACTACAGGTAACTCTTCAATCCTTTGGACATTATATATTGGGCAGACAAATGCAGCTAATTTATCGTCTAATACATATCTAAATGGTATTGGCGTGAATATGTATTCTAGTAATGCTAATGGGAATCAGAATGCTGCCGTGATGGGATTTTGGTATTCGCTGGGTGGAGCAGACCCATTTGGCGGGGACTTCCACGGTATCTTACCCTCTAACGCCACGGCTGCCCCTAATTATGTTATTGGATTACAGGGTACAGCAGAGATTGATAATGCTACCTATGCGCCACTGACATATAGCGCAGCGGTGCTAGGGAACTGTGGCAGCACAAGCGGTACGCCATGTCAAACAACTTTCTGGGCAACTGGTAGTGGGACTGGGGGTGCAAATTTCATTCTCACCACAGACACCAGCATCATGACTAAAGAAGGTATCGTACTGACTCCGGCGAATGATAGTAACTCAGGGTATCGCGCCTTCGGAATCACAAATCATGCCAATAACCAAAATATGGCTTACATTACAAAAGGGGGTGCGTTCTGGGGTGCTGGTACCGTAACAGCTAATAGTGGAACGAACACGGTATACCGCTGTACTACAGCGGGGTCTTTGCCGGCCGGTGCTCTTACAATTAACACTGGTAACTGTGGGGCATCAGTAGCCACAGGGTTTGTGAGTAACTAGCGCCGCGCGCAATTGTCCGAAAAGTAGGGCCATTCGGTATCGATTGTGGGCCGGTTGATACAGGATTGCGCGTAAACTAGTTGCAAGGGAAAGGTTTAGGATTTGCGATGGGGGGTAGCCGAGCTTGGGACACATCCCGGTCGGTCAGGACAATTGCATTCAATCTCAACTCGCTACCTCTTGTTACTACCACTTCTGCTGATATTCCGCTAGTGCATTTATTTCCATATTCTCTCAAACCTCGCGCTATTTGCTGCTGTGTATATAACAGTATTCTGTATATTCTTATGCCCTAAGAAATCTTGTATTAGTCTAGTATCAATCCCTTGATCCGCCAACGCATATCCACAAGCATGTCTAAGCATATGTGGGTGCGCTACTAGTGGCAATTCCGCTATCTTACTAAGACTCTCTAATAGCTGATTAACGCTAGTCCTATCCATTCGCCGTTTTCGCTCACTAACAAAGAATGTCTTAATACTCTCACTTAGCTCCATAGCTTTCCTATCTTTCATCCAGGCATTTATGACTTTTATCTCATCTGGCCGCAGTGGATGAACGGTACTAAATCCATTCTTCAGTCTTTGCACATGCAATACATGACTAGCTACGTCAACCTGACTCAACTCCATGTTTGTAGCTTCGCTAACTCTTAACCCATGTCTGAACATTAACATAATCAAGCACACATTCCGTGTACCCATTCTAGTAGTCTTAGCTGCTTTGATAAGTTTGTCTACTTCTAGTTCTGTAAGGTGCTTTCGCGGCAATGGGGGACCGTCCTTTCTCTGTTTTGTGGTATGCCGATCACCGGGCTAGGGCGGTAAACCCTTGGGCCAATTGATCGCCTAAGGGTATCTTACAACAAAATATGTATTTTGTCGATAGGAAAGGAAAGTCTTAGGATTTCAAAAGGAGGGGAGGCCCATCTAACCATCAATGGGCCTATTACAAACATCTAAACTACTTCTTACTAGTGTCTGTAGTGTCTGTAGCCGTAGCAGGGGCTTTAGGCATCTCTACCCTAATCACCTGCCCTGTTCTCCAGTCCACTCTACATACTTCCGGCTTATACCCTACTTCCGCGCATACTCGCAACTCTAAGTTAGCTTTACTCAAATCCGCTATCTGTTGCGCGGCTTGCAAATCGGCATATTGCTGATTTAACTTCTGCACGTCACTAGTAAACTTATCCGGCACCTTAACCGATATCGGGCTAGCGCCCTTATCAAACGTCTTAGGTGCCTCAGGGGACTGAGCCATACTCAATCCCCCTACAATCAACCCTAACATTATAATTTTCATTATTATACCTTTGGGCCTACCCCAACTTCGATAGGCCCCACACGCATTCTATAGTTTATCTATAATCTATCATTCGTAACCCCAACCCCTAGGTTACGCGCTCTCTAGCACTAACTCACCTTCACTAGCTTCCGGCGTAGCAGCCGTACCACTACTAACTGTTTCCTTCTTTTTCTTGTCTTTCTTCTCTCGCTTAACAACCGGCTTCGGGATCAGCTTACCTTCCGGCACCGTGAACGAGATACATTGTTCTTTCTCATTCACCTTAACTTCAAATGTCTGATTCCCGCTAGCCCGATACTCATACAATTTACCATTGAATGTAGGCGCGTGATTCAGCAAGTTAGTAGCCGCAAAGTCCACTGCATTGCTCTTTTTGTTAATGTTCAGCTTAACCCAATCTCCCTCATTTGGCAGAGCTTTTTTAATCTTCGGGCTAGGCCCATAAATCGCCATAATCCGGCTCTCAGGATCAAACGCCACGGCTACATGAGTCAATCCCTCTCCCAGTGCCTTAGTAGCCAACACACTCATCCCAATTCGTCCGCTACCTGTAATAACTACAGATGCGGCTCCATTCCTACCATGCACAACCGCAGGCAGAACACTACGTTTCACAAATACTAGAGACATACTTATCGTTACCTTTCTTAAACTTTCCTTTTAGAATTTGTATCTAATGATACCCGCTCTACATTTGAGTGTAGAGCAAGTAGCATACTCTGTATCCTACGGGTTCTAGTTTCTAGCCCGCATGGGTATGCCACCTGCTACACACTCAACCTCAACCGCGATAAGTCCTATGCCCAAAGGCCCCATCACGTTGCGCTAACTCATCACACGTCTGCACAGCATCTTCAATCTGTTCAATCGGATACGGCCCACTTACCCGTCTGCCCTCTCGATTCTCGATGGTAACTTGACGCACAAGGGGCATAACCATGTAACCTCCATTTTGATAGATTGGCTGCGTCATCGTCATGCCCCTTTCATCTCCACTTACAATGTTACTCGCTTTGAGAAGCGATGTCAACAAAATTCATCTCACCCCTCCCAATCGTAGGGTACCCTTCCCCTCGCGTCTAGGAGCATTCAGCAGGAACCTCTCGGCTGCTAGCACCCTTTGCCAACACGCTGTACACTCACCACTAGTGAGCAATGTTACCATACCGCACTCACTATGGTATGTCCTAACTTCATCCCATTGGATGCAGCCATTTAACATAGGCTCTTATCTCCTCTTCCGTCAATCCCGCCGCTTTGAGCATTTCTACTAACTCCCCCGCTAGCGTGTCCATATTCCCGCCGCAATATCCACTAACGCCCATGCTAGCGCGATCATCAAAATTAGCCCCACACCGTAGCATATCTCTTTCCACTTGCTCATATCAATTTTCCCCATTCGCTAATACCCCCATTCGGTAGAGCTATTCCCCTTATAGCTCTACCTAGGTGAAGGTACTACCAATCTAGCTCTCTTCCCCTTCGGTAGCCCGCTCGATTCCTGTGAGCATCCCGTCAAGTCCCTCCGCTTGCGCCATCTTATATCCATACACAAACCCCAGGATCATAAAGGTTTGCGTAGTTAAGGCCGTCGCTCGCATGTCCAATGCCGCCGACAACACCAAGGGGCTAGACATGATGATATTGAAAACACCCTCGGCTAGCTAGCAACTAGCCCCACTAGAGTTTTCCACATTTCCACAGGCTTTATCCTCATCTTTTCCACAGCCTAACCCACTGAAACGAAATGTGTCGAAAAATCCCTCGAAATCGCGCGTTAGCACCCTCCTGATACTTTACTACCCCCCTTTCCCGCGATTCAGCCTAGGGGCTGCTAACGCCAACTAGGGGCATATCGCATTCTTAGCAGTATGCCCCCTTCCCCCTTATAGTGGACTATTCTACTCCACTACTTTGCTATCCTATCAGCGTCCCAACTGTACCCCTTCCCTCTCCATTCTCCTTCTTTGGCAATTGAATTGCTACCAGCCTTACCCCTCCACTCTGCCCAACTCGTCAGGATCTCCCCTACCACTTTCGCCACGCTAATCCCCCTCGCCTTAGCATCCGCCAAAATTGTCTCCCTCACTTGTGCTAGCACCGTCCCCGCGATACAAACCACCCTAATACTATTAGGTTTTCGCTTGTTCGCCATTGTATATCCTTATAGCATAGTTAACGTACTCTTCAGGTGCGTATCCTGCAAACCTACCATTAGATGCTAATATACTTGTCATAAGCATAATTATCTGTCTATTTGTCACTATAACTCCTCTCCCCCTCCTCCTCACACAACCTACACCCCCCATTCACTGGACACGTTGCCGCATATACTAACGCCCCACCCCTATATGTCTGTATCCTATTACTCAAGTTATCCCACTCCGTAATTGGCAGATATTTACTCTTCTCAATACACTTCCCCGAATGATTCCACTTATACCTTATAGGCAAGTCAGGATCATAATTAAAGGGCTGCTGTAACAATATCTCATGCCCCTCAAATACCATCTCCTCCTCCTCGCCTACCCCCTTATGCACGATAACTAATTGACTCCCTCTTGTATACCATCGTCCGTGAAAGTCCATATTCAATCTCCTCTTCCAAAAGGTGGAGCGGTCCAAGTAAATATTCCTAAGGCCATATAGAATGCTGCTTTAGCATACTCCTCTCTAGCACACCCATAATACAAACTTATAGCCCAAAAGGCATATCCAATAAGTGTCAACATTAGGGCTACCCAGTTTTTCATAAGTCATCTTCTATCGCCCATACCAGCATCAATGCCACCAGCACCAACAACACAACATATCCCAACATATTCCAAACTATCTGCATACATGCCCCCTACTAGCCATATACCATGCAAACCACGTAATCGCCGTTCCTATTCCAATCCCTATCGTAACCCACGGCCCCACCTTCATAGCCCCAATCATAATACATCTAGCTTGCCACTGCACTAACTCCTTTCTAGCCTTTCTAACCTTTCCCTCCAACTGCATAATCAACTCCATCGCCGAAACTCCATTATCACCTTTCATATATGCCACTTCCTTTTAGTTAAGATAACCAAACTCGCCAATACCCATCCTACACAACTCCCCACCACTAACCCTACTAATCCCGCTCCAATCATAAACCCCACCCCCGCTAGCCAAATTTTAAAGCATCCTATTTCCATGTCGCCATAACCTCACATATCCACTCTACATACCCCAAAAACACTATCACCGCAATAGGTAGCCCAATAAAGATACCTATAAACTTCAATGCCATTTTTATCATACTATTTTATTTCTCGCATCTCCTTCTACTTGATTCAAACATGCAAATTCCCCATAATATTTAACCGCAGCTTTATTATACGCTAGTGCAGCTTCCTCTTCAGTATCAAATGTGCCTAAGTGTATATTCTTAGATACCCGTATCTTAGCTACATACCTAACACAACTTGGCCAAACTACTATATAAACCCCTTTGTACTTTCTCCCCTTGCGTGCAATGCTATTAGCATTATTCTGCGATCTATTCCCTATTCTTAGATTTTCCCATCGATTATCTAGCTTATCCCTATTTTTGTGGTCAACATCACCAATATACCCGCTTATATGCTTAAATACTACAAGCTGATGCAAATACAAATTGCGGTAGGAGTTATAAGCATGACCATGAGTTAGACTCCATTTCATACCAATAACCTCTTCGTACATATCTCTATCTATACAAGTAAAACATTTATTCTTAGCGATACTTACCCAAACTCCTAGCATATTTGCACTTCCTTCATATTAGCCCATGTACCCCCCACTTTCGCTTCTACCCCCACCGCCAACCCCTCAGCCCCAGTAGCCGCATTAATTAGCATCTTACACGGGGCCTGCATAACTCTGCTAACATTCTCCAAGCACTCATCTATATGCTCCACTCTCACGCAAAATAACAGTGAATCATGAATGCTCACAACAAACTCATATTTCTCATTATATCCTAATCTCTCACATTCTAGTATATCAAGCTGAATCTTACCGAATGCTGTAGACTGTACAGGAAATGCAATAACCCTCTCGCTATCATCTCCATGTTTCTTCTGCCACTGGTTAGTTCTCTTATTGAACTCGAAGCTAAATACATCAAAAAAGTAATCAATAAACCCAAATTCATTAATCAGATACTGTTGCAGATGTGCCTTCTCCCTAATTGCATCCTTAAACTTTGCCACTTTCGGAAACAACCCTACAAGCAATTCCTGCATCTTTTCAGCCTCAGCTATAGTTTTGATAAACTTTCTATTTTGCCTTTGCAACTTGACTGCCCCTAGCCCAAGCTGATTTCCTAACACTGTGGGCTTAGCTAACTCCTGTCTTACATTAACTCCCCCCTTTTTCTCTATCTCCTTACATCGCTTCTTAAACTCTCTCGCTGCAATATCTATATCCTTATCTGACCACTTTAGACTTATGGTTTGTCCTATCACACTAGGATCTATATAACTTCCCAGAATAGAGTGAGGGTCTATCTGAGAAAACCTTACATAGTCTTTATCATTAGCACAGTATCCCATTGTCGCTACATGAAATGACCGGAAATCAAATTCAATAAATGTTCTCCCTACAGGGGCAGTTATAATCTCTCTGAACTCCCTACTATATTCAGTGTGTGCCCCTGCGTTCAAGACATTGGGCCGTCTAGCATCCAATTGCCCGCTACTTGCAGTAAAACCAAATGTAGTATGTACTCTACTATCTCCCTTTGGCTTCCAGTTGGGGATAGCATTATTTAGGTTTTGATCTAGACTTCGGATCTTAGTAACCAATGCTAAAACAGGATCGCCTGTATTATCAAATAAGGTATCCAATTCTTTCTTCCCAGTAGTCTCCTTCTTAGTCTTCAACGTCAAAGGTATCTCATAGCTCTTAGCCAAATCTCTATAAGTCTCTATCTCCTCGGTTATCTCCTTATCTCGCCCCCCTAACATCTGCCTCTGCAACACTAAATCCTCAACAACTTTTTCAACCTCTGCTTTTTTCCACTTGAGATACTTAACTAACTGATCCTTACTAGCCTTAAATGGCTCTATGATGCACCATCTATTGATAACCTCGTTGCTATCTGTTTCCTTAAACTCTGCATAGACAAGATTATACTTTCGTTCAAGATATACATTAATTGGGATGGCACTCCTACCCTTTGGGATAACTCCAAGCATTCTCCTATATTCTTCAGTTCCTTGTCTAACGATTCTAGGTTCTCCACTAATGTAGCCATAACTAATCTCTCCCGTCTCCTTATCCTTCCTTTTCGGCTTAATATTCCTCAACTCATCTGGTATCGCCTTCTGCAACTCTTTATCTAACTCCCCCCTCCTAGCCTTAAACCTCTCCTCCAATGCTAATCTCTTTTCTTCGCTAACCGGAATCCCCTTCTTACTAGCCCTAACTAATATTGGATGCAACCCTAATATATGCCTCTTATATCCCTCCCACACTCCCCTATCTTTCATCAGCCCCGGCAACGGCCCACATATATAATGCAGGGCACTAACATCCGCGCACCCATAAAACCCCAAATCCGCCTGGTACAAATGCTTCCACGGAAACGGAAACCTAAACAAACTCGCCACACTCTGCAACCCCCTCGGTAACTTAGGCTGATAATGTTTCCACATCCACATTAAATCTAGATCCTGCCCACCAATCGTTACTCCCTTACTCTCCAAAATCGGCGCATCAAAATTCCACCCATTCCAACTCAGTTTAACATTCGGCAACCCCAATATCAAACTAATAACCTTAATATATTCCCCCTGCCACGGCAATGCTATTCCCTCATCCTTTGCAACCGAAAATTGTACCTGAGTTATCTCCGTACTCTCTAACTCGTTTCTCTCATCCTCCTCGCTCCCCGGTGTGTCCACAGTCTCAATATCATACCCCACAACCAATTTAGACCCATCTTTCAGCTTATAATAATAACCCCACGCCTCATCCACGTTAGGCGCAACCTGAAACTGTGGCCTAACATATCTAGGATGCCCCAGATATCTAGTATATTTCCCCGATGCAACTTCCAGCGCCAATCTCATGTCCGCCATCAATAACGGCGTCCAATGATTTTTTCCCCTCCTAATAAACGCTGGATGCAACCCTGGCACTACAGGCCCATACTTACTCTCCAACACATATCCCCTCAAATTAGTAATACTCTGTTTTTCCTTTGCATCTCCACTAACGCCAGTCAGATATTTCAGGGGCAAATTCCCCAGCGCTAACACCGTCTTATTAAACGGCGTCTGAAACCCTCCCACTACTCTCTCCACATTCGGCGCACACCCCGCTACTGCGCCTGCCTCATACTTTTCCCCCGCTAGTGCATCCCCCGGTGGATGACAATTCACCAAATTATAAAGCAGGAAACTATTCCTGCTCAATGGCTGCATAGTTTCCTGCTCTACCAACCTAATAACCTGATCTAACTTGCTTCCCGCTTGCGCTCTAGGCCGAAACGGCAATCCATCCACATACTCATTATATCCTAGCGCCTCCCCTAATATCACAACTCCACTAGTCCCTTTCCCCTCACTAACCGCGTATCCATCCGAAAATGTGGCTAATATACACCCTTGGCATGAATCGGGCTTTACCATCTCCCCTCCTCACAATGCAACCTAGCAATAGCCGCCAGCAATTCCCACTCCTCCTTAGTCTCAAACAATCCCGTATCAACCCCAATACTTTTAGCCCACCTACTCAATACCCCCTCCGTGAATGGTGATATATCCGCGTGGCAGCTATCCAAGCTAATCATAAATCACCATCCAATTTTTATGGTGGGATCACCCTTCGATATTCTACCCCATTCAGAAACTATACCACTAACGCCATATGCTACATGATTCCTATCATGCCCCTCTAATAGTGTACACTGGCGACCCTTAGAATCCTTAGATTGGCATATAGGACTACCCCAATTATGATTTCCTGCATGACCTAGTGGCAATGTACATTTAAAATTCCTAGAATCACTAGACAAGCATAATTCTGTATCCCTTAGCAAAATCCTTTCTCTTCTATCACTACAT
>Ga0181535_10001034_pt1 | contig 37901 bp, 38 predicted proteins | sample PEATcosm2014_Bin_44_FD_119774 | JGI IMG/M metagenome (GOLD analysis project Ga0181535, IMG submission 119774) | Peatland microbial communities from MTU Mesocosm Facility, Houghton, MI, USA - PEATcosm2014_Bin17_30_metaG | ecosystem: Environmental > Terrestrial > Soil > Wetlands > Peat | place... | reverse complement strand
GGCGTCGGAGATCTCGTCCAGCCTGTAATAGACGCGCTCGAACAGGAACAGGACCTTCCTGATGTTGAGGAGGTAGCCCGCTATTTCCTTGTTCTCGCGCAGGGCCGTCGGGTCGAGGGGATCTATCCTGGTCCCGGCGCGGTCCTCGTCGGCCCATTTCTTGGGCGTCGGAGACTTCTGGAAAGGATCGTAGGCCGCCTCGAATTCGGCCGATAGGTGGTCATAGCGCTTGGCGTAATCTCCGAGGGCGCGCGGCGCGTCGGCCTTGAAGGCGGCGATCTCGTCGGCGATCCACCTGTCGCTGAAGCCTTTGACCGAAGATACGGCCACGGGGATGAAGCGGAGGCGCTCCCCGGGACGCTTCTCGAGAACCTTGCCCGCGGGCACCTCGACTTCTTCCTGGCCGTCGCTCACCGAGACCTCGCTCTCCGAGCAGGTGACCAGAGTCGCCTGCTCGGCCTTCGGGCTCGCGTCGTCGGCGTTGATCGAGACTGCGACCTCGAACTCCGTCCCGCGTACCGCCATTACGGCGCTGCTCGAGGTGACCGTGACGGTCGGGCTGCCCGCGAGCTTGCTTACCTTCGAGCCGATGGCCCCGGTCAGAATCTGGATCTGCGTCCGCGGCTCGCCTTTGAATTCGTCGAGGTTTATGTAGAGCGAGGACCTGGCCTTGATGTTGAGCTTGCCGCTCATGCCGGTGTTCTTGTCTAACGCTATCACCAGCAAGCCGTCGCTCTGGGTCTTGATGAGATCGCCCGAGAAAACCGGGTCGCCGATATCGGGAGCCGATATGGTCCTGCCGCCGCGGCCGATCGAGACGCCCCCTTCCGCGTAATCGATGTCGCCGACTTTGGCGGCGGATAATGCGGTGACCGCGACGGCCGTTACGACGAGCATGGCGGCGAGAAAGAGGCGTTTCATATGTAGGTCGCTCCTTGGGCGGGATCCCCGCGCGGGGACCGCTTCGTCAAATATACCGCGCCCGTCCGAGGCTTTCGAGAGGCATCTCTATATCTTTACGCCGAAGAACCATTTGGGCCAGACCGTGAAGCCCTCGCCGAAGAGCCTCCCCCGCCAGCTCGAGCCCTGCTTGAGGGCCTCAGGGACCCGGCCGCCCAGCGAGTCAAGGTCGAAATCCGCCTTCAGCCCGCCGACGATCTGGAAATGGCCGCCCAAGGGCAGGCCCGCCATGAGCCTGACGCTGGGATATGGCCGCATCATGGACCAGCCTTGCCAGGCCCTCCAGTTTCCGTACCATTCGAAGCTGTCGAAAGGCAGGTCGCCTATCGCCTGCTCGGCGGATACATCCAGGTCGAAGTCGAGGCCGAAGCAGCGGGTCCGCGAGCCGAGGCCGATGCTGGCCACGAAGCCGGAGCAGTCGCGAAGCCAATCGCCCGTCGGGGCGCCGATCCCGAAAACCGTGTACAGCGCGGGCGTGCCCTCCTGCAGGTGGACGTAGGTGAATTCGTCGACCGGCTCGTAGGTGAGGCCGATCGAGCCGACGCCGTTGCCCGCGATATTGACGAGGCCGATCTGCACTCCGTCGATATAGCCGGCGACGTTGACGAGGCCGACCTGGATCCCGGTCACGCGGTCGGCCCGGTTGAACAAGCCCGCCGCCTGGCCTCCGTCGACGCGGTCCGCGATGTTGAATACGCCGGCTCCCTGGAAGCCGTCGACGTCGCCGTCAGCAATGTTGAAGACGCCCGCGCCCTGGAAGCCGAGGATTCTCCGGGAGACATTGAAGACCCCGGCCCCTTGAGTCCCCCTGACGTCCCTCGAGATGTTGAACACTCCCGCGCCCTCCGCTCCCGAGACGTCCCGTACGAGATTGCCGATCGCTCCGCCCGCGAGGGAGGAGTCATAATAACCGAAGGGGAAGGAAATCCCCGGCACGAGCGATACCAGGACGGGCGTATAGGGAACATCGGAGGGTCCGCCGGGTTCCTGGGCGGATACGATCGCGCCCTCGCAGAGCAGCGCCGCCGCCGCGACGATGGAAAAGATTCGTTTCATGGTTTCTCCCCTTGAGGCGAGGTCGAATTCGCCCTAATGCAACCCCGTGCCGTGGTTGATCTGTCACCATGCGGAAGGTATCCTGGGTTCATGGGCTTTTTTTCGCCTTTTCGGTCGGCGCGCAGGAGACGCATACTGGAGCGCTTTCCCATAGACGACGAGCTGTGGGACTGGGCCGTCAGGGAGCATAAGATATTCCGGTGGCTCGGGCGGGCCGACCGCGCGAGACTGCGCGAGCTTTCCACCCTCTTCCTCGCGGAGAAGCTGTTCGATCCGGTAGGCGGCGTCGAGCTGAGCGAAGAGCTGAAGGTATCGATCGCCGCCCAGGCCTGCCTCCCCCTCCTCGGACTCGATCTGGACTGGTATTCGGATTGGTCCACCATCATCGTCACGCCGAGGGAGTACGACGTGCGGAAGCGCGATGTCGACGCTGCCGGCGTCGTCCACGAGTACGACGACGAGTTCTCGGGCGAGGCCTTCGATCTCGGGCCCGTCGCCCTCTCCCGCGTCGACGTGGAGGCTTCGGGCTGGGGAGACGGCTACAACGTCGTCATCCACGAGATGGCGCACAAGCTGGACGGGAGGGACGGTTCCTACGACGGTTGCCCTCCGCTGCACGGGAACATGGATTACGGCGAATGGCGCGACGCTTTCCGCGAGGCCTACGAGTCCCTTCGCGCGTCCCTCGAGCGGCCTGCGCCCCGTTCGAGGCGGGCTCCGCGCTCGAAGCGGGCTCCGCGCATCGATTCCTACGCGGCCGAATCGCCCGACGAATTCTTCGCGGTCGCCTGCGAGTACTTCTACGAGAAGCCCGCGCTCCTCCGGTCGGAATACCCTCGGGTCTACGAGCAGCTCGCGCTTTTCTTCAGGCGCGATCCCACCGCCGATCAGGGGATCGCGAGCGGGCCGGCGCCGGGCTAAGTCTTGCGGACGTAGAGGGGGGAGGTGAGCGCCTCGCGCCCGTCCACCGACAGGGTGATGCCGATCGTGCCTTCGCGGCCGATCGGTGTGCTCACGAAGTTGAAGACGCTGTGGACGACGCGCGACGATCCGGAGAAGTCGCCGACGGTCAGCTCTCCCTCTATCGGGCGCAGGATCTCCGAGCCGTCGGGGCCGGCGAATTCTATCTTCATGGGATGGGAGCCCTCTTCGTGGATGTAGAAGCGCAGTCGCATCGCGAGGCACATGAAGGGGTGGACGGCAGGGAACTGCCGCGCGAAGACGGTGTCGAAGGCGCCCACCACGGTGAGCTTGCCGCCGCTCTCCTGAGCGAAATCGCATAGCGTGAATATGTCCACGTGCATCACTGCTTCCCTTCGTCGTCCAGCGCCGCGAGGAGATTCTCTCCTATCGCGAGAGGGCCGACCTTCCGACGGTAGAGGTCCTTGTCCGACTCGCGGAACAGCTCGTCGAAATCGGCCTGTCCCGACGTGTGGACGCCCAGCGAGACCGAGAAGGGCGGGTCGTGCGCCGCTCCCGCCTTCGCCATCACCTCTTGAAGCCTCGTGCGGGCGATCTCGGCGTCCTCGGGGCCCGTCGCGGGCATGAGGAGGAGGAATTCGTCGCCGCCGTAGCGCGCGAGGGAATCGGCGGCGCGCATCGCGCCCGCGAGCGTCCGCGCCACCACCTTGAGGACCTCGTCGCCGGCCGCGTGGCCGAAACTGTCGTTTATCGCCTTGAACCGGTCGACGTCGGCGAGTACGATTGAGAGGTCGCCGCCGTAGCGCGCCCGCCTGGCCGCCTCGCGGTCTATGGCCCGATCGAGACCGCGGCGGTTGAGGGCGCCGGTGAGGGGGTCGCGCTCGGAGACTCGGCGGGACTCGGCGAGGTAGTACGCCTTTTCCACTGCGATCGCGGCGAAATCGGCGATGGTGGAGAGCACGCGCATGTCGTAGGCCGAGAAGGGCCGGCCGTCGAGGCGGTTGAGCAGCTCGATGACGCCGAAGACCTTGTCGCCCGAGCGCAGTGGCACGGCTACGATGGAGTCGGTCTTGAAGCCGGTCAGGAGGTCGAGGCGGTCGGACCAGCGCGAGTCCTCGTACGGATTCTCGACGACCGCGCTGACGCCCCGCTGCGCCACCCATCCGGCCACCCCCTCGTCGATCCGTATGCGCATGCCCGTCAGCGCCTCGGCCGCTCGCCCCACCACGCGGGCGAACACGAGCTCACCCTTGGCGGAGTCCACGAGGAGGAGGGACCAATTGAGGGGGCCGAAAAAGGAACCCACGTGCTCCATGACGCGGTCGAGGACTCCGCGGATGCTATTCTCCGCGACGATGCTCGTGCCTATCGCCGAGAAGACCGAGAGGCGGATGAGCTCTTCCATGTCCGTATCGCCGGTTTTTTCGGGCATCTTCCCTCCAATAGGACTATGCCTCGTCCGAAGCCCGTAGGCAAGGTGCGATCGCCCTTGTCATTCGTCGGGGTATCTGGGTATCTTTCGCGCGCGGGGCGCGGGAAGGAGCGGCAATGGCGGAAGGGAAGCGCAATCGGCTCGGCAGTATATTCCTTCTCGCCGCCGTTTCGGGGTTCCTCGCGGTTGAGTTCCAGCCTTGGCTGCCCCTCGCGTCCATCGGCCTTATCGGGAAGCTGAATCTCAAGGCCCTGCTCGAGGCCTTCTTCGAGGCCTCTTTGGCCGGAGCCTTCGCCGATTGGTTTGCGGTTTCCGCTCTCTTCAAGGATCCCCTCGGCATACGGCTGCCCCACACGAATATTCTCGCCAAGAACAAGGACGCGATAGCCGACGCGATACCGCGCTTTCTTACCGGGTTCGTCAGCCAGAGCGCGATACGGGAGGAGCTCGGGAGGATCGACTACGCGTCCGCGGCCTCCGAGGCCTTTTCGGGCGGCGGGACGCGCGATGAGCTGCATTCCTTCCTGAGGTCGCAGGCCGCGGAGCTTCTCGCGGCCTACGGCGGCGGGGGCGAGGAGAAGGCGGCCGCTCTCCGCCGCTTCGTCGACGACGTCCTCGCCTTCGCGTCGGACCGCGTCGACGCGGCATCCGGCGCCTCCGCCTTCCTCCTGTGGGCGAGGAGGGAACGCCTCGACCAGAAGGCGCTGGAGGCTATCGCCGAGTACGCCCGCGATGAGATGGGGCGGAGCCGGCATCGGCTCGTCGCCATCCTCACGCCGATCGTCAAGCGCAACGCGGGCTGGCAGGGCCTCTTCATCGGCGCGGGCACCGTCGAGCGCTTCCTCGCCGGCATCCAAGAGGAGCTTTCGGACATCAAGGCCGACAAGACGAACGAGTTCAGGCTGTACCTCCTGTCCGCGCTATCGGCCTATGGGGCTAAGCTCGCTCCCCCGAGGCCCGGCTCGGGCGAAGGTCCCTCCGCCGAGCGGGTCGGCTTGGGGGAGGCCTTCAGGGGCGCGCTGGCGAGCGAGGAATTCCGCCGCGGCTTCGCGCTCTTCGCCGCGCAGATGCTCTCGCGTCTCGGCGAGGACCTTTCAAGGACGGACGGAAGCCTGATCCCTACGCTCGAGCGCGCCGAGGAGGCGCTAGCCGCGAGGCTCTCGGGGGACGGCCCGATGCGCGCGCGGTTCAACGCCACGGTCGCCTCGCTGATCGCCGGCGTCATCGAACGCGGCCGGATCGTGGAGGGGGTCACCGAGTATCTCGCGGGGCTCCTGAGGTCGACGGACGAGCGCGAGTTCGTGGATAGGATCGAGGATTCGGTATGGAACGACCTGCAGTACATCCGCGTGAACGGCTCGGTGGTGGGCGGCCTGGTCGGGCTGGCCATCGCCGCGATAAAGGCCGCGCTCGGCGGCTGAAGATCATCCGCCCGCCGCGACGAGAAGCGAGGCGACGTGGCAGGCGGCCCCGGCGAGCACGAAGAGGTGCCACAGCGCATGGAAATAGGGCACTTTCCTTATCGCATAGAATACGACCCCTAAAGTATAGGCCAGGCCTCCCGCGGCGAGGAGGGCGAAGGCGGACGCGGGCAGGGCCGCGCGCATGTCGCCGAATACGGGCGCGATGAGCCAGCCCATCCCGAGATAGATGAAGGCGCCCGCTACGCGGAAGCGGTCGATGCGCCGCGCGCTGAGGGCGATGCCGCCCGCGGCGATGGCCCATTCGAGGCCGAAGAGTATCCAGCCCTTCGCGCCGACGAGAAAGCATATCGAATAGGCGCTATAGGTCCCGGCGATGAGGACGTATATGGAGGAATGGTCGAGGACGCGCAACCGGCGCTTGACGCTCGGGTCGACGGAGGCGTGGTAAACCGCCGATGACAGGAAAAGCGCGACGAGGGAGAGGCCGAACAGCAGGTAGGGCCATACGGCGCGGCTCCCGCGCGACGCCGCCGATGTCAGGAAGGGAAGGGCGACCAACGCGGCGAGGGCCCCGAAGCCGTGAGTCAGGGCATTGGCCGCCTCCTCGCCGGGACTCGGCGCCCGGCCCAGGGCGGGCATGATCGTCGACATGGATTCTCCCGTCGCGGCCTGCGGCCGCAATAGGACAGACAAGGCCTCCGGGCATAGGTTGCGCGCCGCGAGGCGTCAGGCGCGCTCGAGGATCGATTCCATCGTCGCCTGGTTCAATCTCGACACGAGAGTCTTGAGTTTCGCCTTTCGCGGCTCGTCCAGCGAATTGGGGTCGAACATGACGACATGCACGCTCTCGGAGCCGTCCTCTCCCGCGCGCTTGGCTACGACGACGCCAGAGGCCGGGAGGCGCTGGCCTTTGATCGTCAAGGACATGTCGCGCAGCACCGAGCCTACCTTCAGGCTCGCTCCGCCCTCGAAGCGAATCGCCATCCCTGCCGAGCTCAAGTCCGTGAGCTCCGCCCTGAGAGTCGCGCCTTCGTAGTCCACGACGCATTGGCCCGATCCGGGCGGGCACAGCGCCCGGACGAATTTTCGGCGTCCCCTCGCCTCGTTCGCCTCGAGGGTCTTCGCCAGTATCTCGGCCGTCTTGGCCGCCCCGATCTTGAGGATGACGAAGCCGCACTGGGCTTCCGCGTTCATCAGGTAGTGCTCGCGGAGCTCGGGGTCGTCGTTGAGGGTGATTATTCCGACTCCCACGGTCGGGACTTCCTCTCGGAGCGACCGGACGAAGGAGAGCCATCCCGCCTCGTCGAGCCCGTCGTCGAGGTTAACGAAGACGATCGCGTCGGGGAAGGAGGCGATCGCGCGCTTCAGCTTCTCGTGGTCGCGCGCGAAGTAGACCTCGTACTCCTGCCTGGCGAGCTCGTCGGCTACCTCCGAAAGCACCGGGGGAGGATACAGGAAGAATATCTTCTTGCCGAGGACGCCGCTTTCCATACTGGTCTTAAGCTAATGACTTCGAGTCGGGCTCGCAATACCCTTCGCCTCGTAGGCGCGCATCACGGGCAGGGCGGCGATGAGGGAGCGGGCCGTCGTGTACCAGAGGTCCGCGAGGCGCCGGAGGCCGCTCCTCGCGTTGGCGCGCCGGATCGCCCTCAGCCTGAGATCGTAGAAGATCTCGATGATCAAGCCCATCTCGCGGCGGGCCCGGCGATCGGGAAGGCGCGCGAGGGCCTTCCTGACAGCGCTCGAAGCGGAGAGGGCCAGGTTGGCTATATCGGCGGCCGCCCGGCTATCGCCGGCGGCGAGCTCGTGATAGGAGGAAAGTCTGGCGCAATCGAGCTCGAGGACCGAGCCGGAGATGGCGTATTCCGAGGCCTCGCCGCCGACGGCTCTCTTCGCTTCGGCCAGCTCCGCCGACGGGACCATGGACATGGCCTCCGAAAGCTTCGCCTCGGCGAGGCGGAGGTGATCGAAGAGCTCCTCGCACCGTCCGCGCTTGCGCGCGAGCCGCTCCGGCCCCGCCATCCAGGGATCGCCCCAGTCGGCGGGAGGGTCGGATGCGCGTCGGGACATCGACTCGGGCCGATGCACGGCGCAATCGCCTTCCTCTACATCGAGATCGATGCTCCAGGCCGAACCGAGCTCGCGCCAGTACTCGAGCATCGGCGCGGCCATCGGGCCGTACGCGGCGTCCGTCCAATCGGAGAGGAGGTCCTGGACGCCGGGTCGAGACGGATTTCGCCTGGAGGCCGCGAGTCGGGGCAGGAGGTAGACGTTCGGCCTCGGCGCGAGGGGGAGACGGCCGCCGGTGCACAGGATGCCTACCGCGTCGGCGGCTTCTTCCGGGGCGCAGCCTTCGCCGGAGCCGCCCCCGTACGCGGCGAGGTCGCCTTCGATGACGGCGGCCAGGGGAGGCACCGCCGACTTGAAGAGGAAGGCGTCCTCCCAGTACTCGAATACGGCGACCCTGCCGCCGCCCGAGGCGCGCCAGGCCCGCGCCGCCCTGCGGAACGAGGAGAGGGAGGCTGCGTTCAATTCGTTCCGGGCATCGTTCAACGGCGTTCCCCATGAACGCAGGCGCGGGGCCCAGAGAAGCTCGAGGTTTGGCGGAAGAGCCGTTCCGCCCTCCGGCGAGGCCTCGAGGGCGGAAGCGACATCCTCGGTGTCATGGTAGGCGAGGTAGGACAGCGCCGCGTCAGGCCGCGATCCGGCCAGCGCGGCGGCGAGCGAGCGAGCGGCTTTGAGCGACTGCGCCGCCGGCGAGAGGGAGGCGCACGCGGCGCAGGAACACCATCCGCCATCCGGCAGGTCGTCGGGCCACACGTGGAAGACCGAGATCTCGGGATGGCTGGCCGCGCCGGCGGCAAAGGCCTCGGAGGCCAGGGCGAGGGCCCTCCCGCTGGAGGGGCAGAAGTTGCGGTCGCTTACGCGCTTGCCGCCCGACTCGCGGAAGAGCTCGGGCTCCGCCTTGAAGAGCGACCGCGGGACGAGGGCCGAGAGACCGTGCCCGCCCAGCTCGAGGCCGAGGCCTAGGCGGCGCGCGGTCCCGGCGATTGAGACGCGCAGCGCTTCGTAGAGGCTCCGGGGCGCGGCGCCCATGGCGAGAGCGTCGGGCGTGGTGTGGACGAAGATCGAGGCGTAGCCCGCTCGCGCCGCCCATAGCAGGTAATCCTCCCAGCGCTCGAGATAGGCCCCATGGCCGAGGATGAGGGTCGTCGCCGGGACCGCGGCATCGCCGAGGGGTGAGGGGTCCACGGAAGATTCCGAAAGCGGCGCCGCGAGGTGAAGGACCGGGCCGCGCGGCAAGCGCTCGCCGCGCTCGCCCGGCGCCACCCATCGCGCCCCGAGGGCCTCGAGAAAATCGTAGACGCCGCGCAGGAGGCCGCCGCCGTCCTCGCCGCGGATCTCGACGCGGCCGGGCGCCGCGCGCCAGGAAAAGCCGGGAGCGCGAAGCCTGCCGCCGGGGCCCGGGCCGGGCCTGCCCTTCCCGGCGTTCAGGATGATGATCCGCTCCGAGGCGCCCCCGTCGCCGAGGACGGGGACCTGGCAGCCCATCCTGCCGATTATCGAGGCCAGCTCGGAAGCCGCGAAGGCCTCCGGCCCTTCCGGGCCCCCGATCGCGCCCGCGCGGACGATCCGCCACTCTTCGGAAAAATCGAGCACCATGGCCCGAGCCTACGCTCGGCCATGGAATTAGGCAAGGTGTCTCAATCCGCCACGAATCCCATCGCGGGCGCGACCGCGGCGTCGACGCGGGCGAGGAAATCCGGGGTGAGCTTGGGCAGGAGGTCGAGGGCCTTCAAGTTCTCCTCGAGCTGTTCCACTCTGCTGGCCCCCGTGATGACCGTGCTCACGCGCCTGTTCCGGGCGCACCAGGCGATCGCGAGCTGGGACGCCGTGGCGCCGATCCCGGCCGCGAGTTCCTTCAGGTCGCCCGCGGCCTTCACGGACTCGAGCTTGAGGACCTTGCCTTTGAGTCCCTCGTAGCCGGGGAGGGACAGCCGCGAGCCCTCGGGGACGCCCTTCGCGTACTTGCCCGAAAGCACGCCCGAGGCGAGGGGGCTCCAGGTAGTGAGGCCCAGGCCGATGCCGTCGTAGAGCCTTTCGAATTCCAGCTCTACCTTGGTCCTGTCCAGGAGGTTGTACTGGGGCTGCTCCATCTGGGGCTTGCGGAGGTTTCGCCTGTCCGCGATTTCCCAGGCCTCGCGGATCTGGTCCGCGCTCCACATCGAGGTTCCCCAGTAGAGCGCCTTGCCCGAGGCGACGATGTCGCTCATCGCCCACACGACTTCCTCGACAGGCGTCTCGGGGTCCGGCCTGTGGCAGAAGACGAGGTCGATGAAGTCGAAGCCGAAGCGCTTGAGCGAGCCTTCGACCGCCTGCATGAGGTATTTGCGGTTTAGGGTGTTCTTCTGATTCGGGCCCTCGTTGAGGCCCCAGAAGAACTTGCTCGAGACTATGTAGCTCTCCCGCCTAAGCCCCAGCTTGCGGAAGGCCGCGCCCATGATCTCCTCCGACTTGCCGGCCGCGTAGGCCTCGGCGTTGTCGAAGAAGTTGACGCCCTTTTCGTAGGCCGCCTTCATTATAGAGGCGGCCGAGTCGACGTTCACCTGCGGACCGTAGGTGACCCAAGAACCCAGCGACAATGCGGAGACTTTGAGTCCCGCGCTTCCGAGCCTTCTGTATTCCATATCCAGATAGTACTAAAAAACGAAGCTTCGCGGCATCAGGGCGAATGGGCGATGGGGAAGGAAATCTGTACGCGCGCTCCGCGCCCGCCCGCTCGGTTAAGCCCATCCGAGCGGCTTTAAGACCCTAGTCCGAATATATTTCATCGTTTGTTCATGAGCGCGGACCCGTCCCGGCATAGTTGCGTCGCTTTCTCGGCGCTATACTGGGGCCCCCATGGATAGTACCGAGACGATGGGCACGCGGCCCGCGGGCCGCCTCCTGGCGGAATTCAGCATCCCCGCGATCGGGGGATTGCTCGTATCCTCGCTTTACAACGTCGTGGACAGGGTGTTCATCGGCCAAGGTACGGGAGTCAACGGCATGGCCGCCGTCACGGCCGCCTGGCCGATAATGATCGGCAGCCTGGCCATCGGCGTGCTCTTTCAAACCGGAGCGAGGACCCTCGCCTCAGTCACAATAGGCACGGGCGACAGGGACAAGGCCGAGGAATATCTCTCTCGAGCCGTCGGCGCGGCATTCATACTCGCGGCCTTGACTTCCGGCGTGATCTGGATCGCCTCCGAGCCCGTCCTGCGCGTCTTCGGCGCGACGGGTGCCATCATGACCGAGGCCAAGGCCTATACGGGCTGGATTCTCCTCGGGGCGCCGGGCCAAGCGGCCGGGATGGCCGCAGGCTCCTCGCTCGCCGCCGGGGGCAGGCCGAAGGCGAGCTTCATGGTCCAGCTCGCCGGCACGCTCGTGAACGCGATACTCGCCCCGATCTTCATATTCGCCCTCGGCTTGGGCGTCGGAGGAGCGGGGCTCGCGGTCGCGATATCCTGGACATTGTCCCTCGTCCTGACCTTGGGCTATACGCTTCAGAAGAAAAGCGTCCTGAGGATCAGGCTCCGCTACCTCCTGCCCGATGCCAGGATCTACGCGAGCATGACGAGGGTCGGGATGCCCCTCTTCCTCTTCCAGCTCCTCACCTGCGCCACCTTCGTAGTCGCCAACATGGCGGTCAGGCCCTATGGCGGCGAGCTCGGCCTCGCCGTAGTGGGGATTATCGTCACCGTCGCCCAGTTCCTGGGCTTTCCCCTCTTCGGCATCATCACCGGGGCCCAGCCGCTCTGGGGATACAATTACGGAGCCGGCAAGTGGCGTCGGATCGGACGGATAAGCGCATTGACTTTCGCGTGGACCCTCGCTTTCGCGGCCCTCTCCGAAGTCGCGATGGTGGCCGCGCCCGCCTTTTTCGTGCGACTGTTCTCGGGCGACGCCTCCCTCGCGGGCCTCGGGGCGCGCTCGCTTCGCATCTTCACCTGCGCCTTTATCCTGATCCCTCTCGAGCTCGGGCCCGTCTCCTATTTCCAATCGACCGGCCGGGCAATGCCCGCGGCTACGGCGATGACTCTGCGATGCTTCAGCTTCATCGCCGGGATGATCGTCCTCCCTCCGATCTTCGGATTCGACGGGGTCCTTTGGGCGGGCCCGCTCTCGGATACGCTGACGGGCCTGGTAGGGGTCCTATACGGCCGGCGCATGTTCATCGAAGTCAGGAAGAACACGGCTTTCGAGGCCGAGCTTCTGCACTAAGGCCTTCCCATATACGAAAACTGTGGACATAGCGTCGTAGGTATCCGTATAATCGGCTCAAGAACCATGTCCGCCCCGTATATCGTCATTATCGCCCTCGCCGCGGGGCTCGCGGCCTTCTTCTCGGTCCGCGCCCTTCGCGCGGGCGCTAAAGGCGCCTCTCCGGCTCCGGAGGCCCTCCTTTTGGAAGAGGCCGTAGTCACGGAACCGATTGCCCCCGGCATGGAAGGAAAGGCCGAGCTGCGGAAGCGGGGGGCGAAACCCCTGTCCCTCCGCGCTCGGGCGATGGACTCGGCCCAGGCATTCGCCCGCGGCGCCAAAGTGCGCGTGATCGATTACCGCGAAGGCTGCTGCCTGATCGAGAGCGCGGACGAGGAGCATTTGGTCAGATAGGAGTCGTCGCCCGGGCGGCGGCCTGGGCGCCTGGGGAAAAACTACTATAATTATCACATGAGCTCCAGTTTTCCGATACATCCCTATGCCGCGGCGATGATCCTGTGCGCCTTCATGGCGCTCCTGCTCAGCGCGCGCGCCTGGTTCGGGACGAGGAAGGCCCTCTCCCGCAGTTTCGCCTTCTGTCAGGCGACGATATTCCTCTGGAGCCTGTTCAGGCTGGTCCAATGGGAGGTAATCGCGCCGGAGAGCCAGCTAGAGGCGCTCAAGCTGCAATACCTGGGGATCGCCTTCCTTCCCGCCGCCTATTACATGGTCGCGAGGGCCCTGGCGAAGACGCCGGTAGGGGGAATCGAGATCCCCCTCGTATTCCTTCCTGGTCTCGGAGCCCTCGCCCTCGTCGTTACCGATCGGGTCCATCATTTCTTCTGGAAAGGCGATCTGCTGTCGTCGCTGCCGATAAATCCCGAGGGCGCCTGGGGTTTCTGGGCGTTCATAGCCTATGCATATCTCGTAGTCCTCGTCGCGGTCGTGATCCTCGTCAGGGCCTGCCTCCGCGCGCGGGGCATCGTCGCGCGCTGGATGCGGTACCTGACCGTCCTCCTCATCTTGCCCTGCGTGACGAACGCCGTCTTCATTTCCTTCTTCTTCACGAGGACGGGCTACGACCCGACGCCGATCGTCTACGCTCTCACCAGCATCCTCATGGCGGTCGTGTTGAGGCGATTCGATATCCTGGATGCCGTGCCATACGCGAAGAGCGCGCTCCTGGAGTCGATCGATTCGCCCCTCATCGTGGTCGATGCCGAGGGTCTCGTCGTCGGCTCGAACGAGGAGGCCGGGCGCATCTCCCCGATGATCGATAGGCTCGAGGGAAGGCCGATAGTCGAGATCGTCCCGGTCCTCGCCGGATCGGAGAAGGAGGGAGACGCGAGGGATTGGTCCTTCGGGGGCGTCGATTACCAGATCACGTGCTACGACGTGAAGCGGAACGGCAAGACATGGAGCGGAAGGTTCTACCTATTCCGGGACGTCAGCGCCCTCGTGAGGGCGAGGCGCGGGATCGAGGAGGAGCGGGCCAAGGCCGACGCCTTCAGCGCGGCCAAGAGCGCCTTCGTCGCCACCGTGAGCCACGAGCTGCGCAATCCCCTCAACGCGATCATCGGCCTCGCCGACCTGGACCTCCGCGCCGGCCCGCCGCCCGACATCAGGGACGACCTGGAGGTAATCCTATCTTCGGGCAAGATCCTTCTCGGCCTCGTCAACGATCTCCTCGACCTTTCCAAGATCGAGGCCGGCAAGATGGAGCTCGAGCGCGTCGACTTCGACCTCCACGAAAAGGCATCGTCCCTGCTTAAATCTTTCAGGCCCGCCGTGGAGGCGAAGGGAATCTTCCTGGATATCGCGATCGAGGAGGGCACGCCGCGCTACGTCAAGGGCGACCCCCTGCGCTACGGACAGGTGCTCATGAACCTCGTCAGCAACGCGGTCAAGTTCACCGAGCGCGGAGCCGTCACGGTGAATCTGTCGGCGCTCGAGCCGGGAAACGCCGGGGAGGATCCGCGCAGCATCCGCGTGCTCACGACGGTCCGCGATTCGGGGATGGGCATCGCCCCCGACCAGATGCCGCGGCTCTTCAAGGAATTCTCGCAAGCCGACCAGAGCGTAGGGCGGCGCTTCGGCGGGACCGGCCTCGGCCTCTCGATCAGCAAGCGGCTCGTCGGCCTGTTCGGAGGCGAGATCGAGGCGAGGTCGATCGAGGGCAAGGGGAGCGCCTTCTCGTTCACGGCGCGCTTCGAGCCGAGCGAGGAGTCGAAGGTACAGTCCGCGCCGAGGACCGAGACGGAGAGCGGGACGAGGCTCCGCGTACTGGTCGTGGACGACGACCCGATCAACGGCGCCGTCGCCAGGCGCTACCTCGAGCGTCAAAGGCATTCCGTCGTCTCCGTGGGCACCGGCGCCGAGGCGATCGACCGGCTGGCCCGGGGAGAGTTCGACCTCGTCCTCCTCGATCTCGGCCTGCCGGACATGGACGGATTCGAGGCCTGCAGGCTGATCATGTCGAGGGCGTCGGCGATGCAGGGCGGCGAGCCGCAGATAGCGGCGATGACGGCCCGCGCGGAATCGGGCATCAGGACCGCCTGCGCCTCCGCGGGAATGGCCGACTGCCTTTCCAAGCCCCTCGATCCCGAGGCCCTCGGCAAGCTCCTCCATCGGATCTCGGAGAGCCTTCGCGAGCTGGGGCCGCGGGCCGCGGGGTCGGTGCAGGCGTCCCGCGTCGGGGCGAAGGAGGGCGGTCAGCCTCCGCTCGCGCCCGGGACGCCCCTCATCGACGAAGACGCCCTCCTTGAGCGCCTCGACGGCGACGCCGCTTTCATGCGCGAGCTCCTGGGCTATTTCGTCGAGGAGGCCGCCGGGCGCCGCGGAGCCTTCTCGGATGCCCTGGCTGCGCGCGACCTCGACCGCCTGCAGCGGCTCTGCCACGCGCTCAAGGGCAGCTCGCTCTCCCTACGGGCCGATCCGATCGCGGCCGCGGCCGCGGCCGTCGAGCTCGACTGCGTGAAGGCGAACCGCGGCGGCGCGGACTCCGACGCCTTCTTCGAAACCGTCGCGCAGGCCATGGAGGGACTGGACGCCCTCCTCCTCGACACCGTCGCCGCGGCGCGAGCGATCCTCGAGAGACCCGGGCCCGCGCGACCGTGAGCTCTCGATCGCGCGGCCGACTCTTAGTCGAAGTACTTCAGGAATCTCCCGTAGCCATCGCGCTCCATGTCGGCGACCGGGATGAAGCGCATCGCGGCCGAGTCCATGCAGTAGCGCAGGCCCGTCGGAGCGGGCCCGTCGTCGAATACGTGGCCGAGGTGCGAATCGGCGTAGCGGCTGCGCACTTCGTCCCGCACCATGCCGAAACTCGTGTCCATCCTGACGACTACGTTCGACGGCACGAGGGGACGCGTAAAGCTGGGCCAGCCGGTGCCGGACTCGAATTTATCGCGGGAACTGAAAAGCGGCTCGCCGGACACCACGTCGACGTAGATGCCCTCGCGATGATCGTCGAAGTATTCGTTCTGGAACGGAGGCTCGGTGCCGTCCTGCTGGGTAACGTCGAACTGCATCGCGGTCAGGGTCTTCTGAAGCTCGGGCTTGGAAGGCTTCATATATTCCCCATTGGCGGCAGAGGGCGGCGCCCCCGGGTCGGCGAGGGCGGCGACTCCCCAAACCCGCGCAAAGAACTGGTCCCGTCCAGAGTTGACGCGGTAGTTCTCGTAGTAGGCGGGGTTCTTGAGGGAGAAATGCTGGTGGTATTCCTCGGCGGGCCAGAACTTGGGCGCGGGGCTGATCTGCGCGGCGATGGGCCTGCCGAATACCTTCGATTTGTCGAGGGCCGCCTTGGAGGCCTCCGCGGCCGCCTTCTGGGCCTCGTCCATGTAAAACACGATGGGCCGATACTGGGCTCCGCGGTCGACGAAGGCGCCGTCGGGGTCGGTGGGATCCGTATGGTGCCAATAGACGTCGAGGATCTGGTCATAGCTGATCCTCGAGGTATCGAAGGCGACGAGGACCGCCTCGACGTGGCCGTTCATCTCGTAGTTGTCGTAGGTCGGGTTCGCGTTCCTTCCTCCGGCATAGCCTGAGGTGGCCGTGACCACGCCGTAGGTCTTATCGAAGGCCGATTCGAGACTCCAGAAGCAGCCTCCCGCGAAAAGGGCGCTCTCGACGCGCGACGTCTCGTTCTTCGTCGCTCCCGTCGCACCCATCGCGCCCGTCAAGACAATGGCGGTCAGAGCCGCCGCTATCGCAATGCGCTTTGCCATTTCACGATCCTCCGGCGCCCTCCGGCGCCTATGATTCGCACGCGGGTCCATACCTCGAAGCTTGCTTCGCGCTTTTTTCGTCTTTACGCTGCAGGGTACGGACCCGCATAAAATCAATTTCCTTGCAGAACGAACGATACCTCGGAGCTCTGCTCCGGGGTTCGTTCATTCATCCGAAAGTGAAGGAGAAAAGCCTGACTTTCCCCTTCACGTCGAGTTTGAGTACATGAGCGCCGCCCGTGCCCAAGGAGACCACGTGATAGAGCCTGCTCGAATCGGGCTTTACTACCCCGGCCCTGAGGTCGCTCGTGTCGGCTGCGGGCGCGCCGTCCACGAGGGCCGCGATGCTACCGCCCTCGCCCGAAGGCTCCGCGACCAGGTACACGTCTTTCGCCTCGAAGCCCAGCCATAGGCTTCCCGAGCTGACCGGCGCGATGTATTGCCCGGTAATGGTCCACTTTCCCCGCAGGTTCCACTCGCCGGACCCGGGGACGCGCGCCGGTCTGTAGTCGACGGCCTTGTCCGGCTGGGGATCGACCGCCGACGCGAAGCCCTTCCCCCTTTCGTAGCCGAGGTAGGTTTCCGGTGTGATGGCGGCGAGTCGGGTATCCGGGGCCGAGACGAGGGCCGCGTCCACGGTCGTCCCCGCCTCGGCGAGGAGCTTCCTGATCACCGTCTCGGTTTCCGCGTAGGAGCCTTCGCCGAAGTGCCAATAGCGGATGCGCCCTTTCGCGTCTATGAAATAATGAGCCGGCCAGTACTTGTTGCCGTAGGCGTTCCATTGGGCGTAGTCGTTGTCCTGGACCACGGGCCAGCTCACGGCGAGATCGCGGATCGCGCGGGAAACGTTCGCCGAAACCTTCTCGAAGGCGAACTCGGGCGAGTGCACGCCGACGATCACGAATCCCTTGTCCTTATAGGCTTCATACCAGGATTTGAGATAGGGGAGCGTGCGGATGCAATTGATGCAGCTGTAGGTCCAGAAATCCACGAGCACGACTTTGCCGCGCAGGGACTCGAGGCTCAGCGCCCCCGACGGCGAGGGGATCCCCTCGGATCGCGCGCCCGTGTTGAACCATGGCCCCGCGGCGACGAAGCGGGGTGCGGCCCCGTAGTCCCCGAGCGCCTCGGTCCCCGGGGCATCGTCGGGCGCGCCCGTAAATGCATCGCCGGCCGAGACCGCTAGGCTAGGCGCTCCGGCGAGGCTCCGGCCCCCGGAAATGCTCCTCGCCGCGAGCGCCGACCTCACGGGCGCGACATTCTCGATGGCCGTGAGCCCGCTGCCATAGGAGGGGAAGGCCCGGAGGATCGCGGTCTGGACCTGGCGGTCCCATTGGAAGGCGAGCGCCGCGCCCATCAGGATCATGACGACGCCGAAGACTCTTTGGATGGCCCCGGCGTTCCTCGACAGGCCCGGCACCTTGGCGATCAGGGCGCGGCCGCCGAGCATGATGGCCAGCATCGGAATGGCCGTTCCGAGGGTATAGGCGATTGTGACGAGGATGGACCCTCCGTCCACCTTCTGCGTCAGCGCGAGGCTTATGACGGACGCCATGATCGGCCCGACGCAGGGAGTCCATACGAGCCCGAGGCTGAGTCCAACGGGGATGCCGCCCCAGAATCCCGCTTCAGGCTTCGAGGGAGGGCGCCCCGCGCCGGAGCCGCCGCCGCGCGCCGCGATGCGCGAAACCGCGATATCGAAGCCTTCGCGCAGTTTCGGTACGAGCATCACTATCCCGAACAGGACTATCAGCACGATGGCGACATAGCGCATCGCGTCCGCTGGCACGCCCAGGGCCTGGACTATCGCCGACAGGGCAAGGGTGAAGAAGGTGAAGCTGACCACGAAGCCGGAAATCACGCCGAAGGGGCGGGCCTTCCCGCCCGAGCTTCCTCCGGCGAGCACGATCGGCAGGACGGGCAGGATGCAGGGCGAAAGGATCGTGATGACGCCCGAGACGAAAGCGAAGGCGAGAAGGACTACCATACCCTGCCCCTACATCGGCTTTGCGAGATTATTGAGGATTCCGTCCACGCCGCCGCCGTTCCATATCGCGAGCTTGGCGCCCTTTGTGTCGATCTGTACGAAGGTATCCTGGACGGTAATGCCGTACTTGGCCTTGAGGTCGGAGCTTTTGTCGTAGTCGACCACGACGACGTTCACCTTGCCGAGGCGAGAGCCGTTGGCATTGATGTCCTTGAGATCCGCCTGGCAGTTCGGGCACCAGTCTGCCGCGAAGAAGAGGACCGTGGGATTCTTCCTGGCGAGGCGTTCGGCCGACATCAGGTTCTTATAGATGACCTTCATGCCGGTGCTCGGGGCCATGCGGAGCTGGCTCCCCATCATCGGGTCGGCCTTCATCGCTCCGGTCGGCGCCATGGCGCCCTGGGCCGGCGCGGCCATCATCCCGCTCGCGTCGGGCGACGCCGCGGCATCGGAGCTCGATCCCGACATGGTCGTGGCTCCGGTCATCGCCTGCGCGCCTGCCGACACTGCAATGGCCACAAGAATAAGCATTATGAACGCGAGACGCTTCATCGTCCGCCTCCTAAAAGCGCTATTAGTCGCCGCGTGCGCGGCGGCCTTAATTCCGAATGCGAGACCAAATCAGGATTGCCAGCTTTACGATCACCATCCCCGCCAGGATGTAGAAGAGCCAGGGATCGGCGCCCCCTCGAAAGGACTGGACCACGATGGCCAGGACCAGGAGCGCCACTCCCGCCACGTACGCGAATCGGCTTGCCCGATAGAGATGCAGGGCCTCGCGCTCGTCGCGCGCCTTCTGGCGGAATAGGATGCCCGCGTACAGTCCCGCCGCTGCCACGAGGAGGGCGAGGATGCTCATCTGCACCTTGTTGGGCATGAGGAGGTCGAGAGGGTCGAGCTTGAGCGCCAGGAGGACGACGAAGGCGAGCGAGACGAGGATCTCAGCGAGGTTCGATAACATAGAAAAGCTCCTCCACGGTGCGGCCGAAGAGCTTCGCGCTCATGAGCGCGAGGAGGACGGAAGGCACATAATTCCCTTTCTCCATGGCGATCACGGTCTGCCTGGTCACGCCGATCGACCGGGCCACCTCTTCTTGGGTGAGGCCCGCGCCGAGGCGAAAATCGCGAAGGTTGTTGCCTACCGTCTTATATTCCACAAATATAATGTATGGACTACTTTACATTAGAGTCAAGTTAATTTGACATATTCTATAATAAATCCATGGATCGCGGAGACTGCTTCTATTTTTCAGCCGTATGAGAGAGAATGCCGCGGAGGGTCACATGGCAGATGCGCGGGTACGATTCGAGACGAGCATGGGCGGGATCACCATAGAGCTTTTCGAGGCGGAATGCCCGATAACCGCGAAAAACTTCCTGGCGTACGTCGACTCGGGGTTCTATGACGGGACGATATTTCATCGGATCATCCCGGGCTTCGTCGTCCAGGGAGGGGGTATGCTCCCCGGACTCAAGCAGAAGGATACGCGCGATCCGATCGTCAACGAGGCGGCCAAGGCGCCGGCCAACGCCAGGGGCACGCTAGCCATGGCCCGGACTTCCGACCCAGACAGCGCGACGAGCCAGTTCTATATTAACCTATCCGACAACAAGAGCCTGGATTATACCGGGAGAGGCCCCGCCGGCGCGGGCTACTGCGCTTTCGCCAAGGTGGTCGAGGGCATGGACATCGTGGATAAGATGGCGAGCGCGCCGACCGGAAGGAGACCTCCGCACTCGGACGTCCCCCGAGAGGACATCGTACTCGTCAAGGCCTCGCTCCTGGAGTAAGGCGGGAACTCAGGCTCCGAGCTTTTCGGACCGCGGCCGGGAGGGAGCCCGCCTCCGGATGATCGTTCCGGGGACTTCGATGCCGGCGAGGCCCAGCATTCTCTTGAAGGCGGAGGATTCCTTCTTGAGCTCGCGCGATCCCCTGGTGATCTTGCAGAGCGACAGGCCGAGGTCCTTGGCTATCTCCCGCTGGGGCCTGCCATTCGCTATCTGCTTTACCAGGGCCCAGCGCTTGGCTATCTCGTCCGCCTCGGAGGCGGTGAACAGGCTATAGAGGAAGTCTTCGACGAGAGCGGGATCGGCGCCCGAGAGGGCCCGAGCCATCTCGGAGATGTTCGCCGAGACGAGTTCAGTGTCGTTGGTCATGGAATTCAATATACCCCAACCCGCGGATTCTAGCCAGTCGCCCCGAAGTCCGGCTGCCGCGCGGAAGCGCCGTCCAACATCGCCCTTCGCCGCGAGCAGCGAATAGAGCTCGATAAGAGCGATTCCCGATAGGTTCCGGCCTCAGTCCTTGAAGCGGCGCGAGGCCACGAGGGTTCGGCCCTCGAAGTCGCCCGCCGCCGAGAAAAGGTCGCGGAGGCTGGCGGGCACGGCCTTTTCGGCCTCGGATGAAGCGACGATATAACCGTCGCCGGCCGCCTTGCTGCCGAGGTGAAAGGCGAAATTGACGTCCTCCGAGACGATCTTCCCGGTCGCGCCCGGTCTTTGCCAGGTGGTCCGCCCCGCGTGGAAGGCGAAGCGGAAGCTCAGCGGCACTTCGAGCTTGAATACTTCGTAGCCGATGAGGGCCCGGTCGAGGAGAAGGCGGAAGGCCGCCAGGACGGGATTCATGCCCTCGTCCAGGGGAGGGAAGAGAAGGAGACAGCCGGCGGTTTCCCGTATCCAGAGGATGCCGCCGCATTCCTTCGACCAGGATTCGAGGAAGGCGGCGAAGTCCTCGCGAAGCTTGTCGAGACGCTTCTCGCCGATGCGCTCGAGGAGCTCCTTCTGCCTGCCTACGGCCGCGTAGCAGAAGCGGACGGCGATGGCTGCGCCTTCCTCGAGGGCCGTCCATCCGGGGAAGGATTCTCGCGCGCCCTGCGGTGCCGCGGCCGACTCGTCCGGGCCGGCGTCTCCGGGCGGTCCGGAGAAGGCGAGGGCCTCGTCGAAGCGGCCCGGGCCGAAACCCGACTTGAACAGGGCGGCCCCCACGTAGTCGCCGGCGCCCGCGAAGAAATAGGCTGCGGGGTCTCCCGTCTCGCCCTTCCGGTCGAGCACGCCCCATCCGCGGCATTCGACCTCGTCCAGCTTCGAGGCGAGCTCGATCACGCGCTCCCTTCCGAGCCCGGCGTCGAAGTAGACGAAGGCGCCCGGCGCCTTCTTCCTGAAGGTTCGCGCGAAGGCGGCGTCGGCGACGATCTCGTGCGGCGCGGCCGCCGGGAAGGAGCGGGCCGCGAAGGCGGAAAGCGCCTTGTCGGCCGGATCGGCGGCGCAGATGAGGATATTCAAGTGGAGCCGAACCCCACGGAATAGATGAGGGCGCGCGAGCCCGGCTCGGGGCTCGCGCCGAAACGGTCGAGCAGAACGCGGTCCAGCGTGCCCGCTACGGCGGGGCTGATCGACAGGCTGTCGGGCGGAGTCCATCGCGACTCAGACTCGATGACCTCGCGGCAGGTCTCCTGCTTGAGTATCTCGCCGACGTCGGATAGGTAGCGGATGGGCCCGGTATGGACCGCCGCCCGCACGTGCACGGGCTCGCCGATCCGGTTGTAGGCGCGGTTGTAGATGAAGAGCTCGTGGATCAAGGCCATCCCGGCCAGTACCGAGGATGTCGTGGAATGGCCGAATAGGAAGGCGGCGAGGGCGCCGTCGCCCTCCCAGCTCCATATCCGGCCCGAGCGCCGTTCGGCGCTACGGGCGATAATGGCGCGCAGGTCCTCATAGGCTCCTCGCGCGGCGGTCTCCCCGTGCACCTTGACGATGTGCGAGTTCCTGGCGACGTCGACGCGGAGGAGGGAGAAGCGGAGCTCCTCGCCGTGGACGATGCGGCCCCAGTTCTGCGTTCGCCTGATGCGGGGATCCTCCATGAAGCGGCCGGTGTCGGAGTCCCAGAGGAAGCCCTCGGCCCCGATGGCCTTGAAGATGTCGCGCAGGCCGCTGATCCGGTAGGAGCGGCCCATGAAGCCCTCGCGGTCCAGTACGGCCAGCCGCTCGACGAAGTGGAGGAAGAGGTCCTCCTCGACGATGTCGTCGACGATGCGGGACGCCGCGGTCTGGCCTTGCATGGGGATATTCGGCGGGAAGCCGGTACGCCTGCGGAGGTCGTAGTCCGGAATTATGTCTTGGGCGATGCGTTCGAGCATGTCGGCGTTGAGGGATTCGTAGAGGCTTTTTTTGAGTATCTGCGAGAGGGTCCCCCTCACTTTCATCCGGGGCGCTCCCGCGCAGGGCATACTTTTTTCACGCACTTCACTTTAAAGTATGGAGCCTGCCGCGTAAAGGCCGCCCGTCGGCGCTGCCGGCTCGCAGGATGCGCGATCCTTCAGCAAGCGGCGAGGCGAGTTTTCGATCCGATACCATTTGACAACTCCGTGACCACATAGTAGATATATTGTGTCCACGAACGTTGGAGGAAGTATGCGAGTCCCTATCGTCGACGTCGGCAATTCCAAAGGTATCCGGATCCCGCAAGCCATCCTGAAGCAGGTCAGATTTTCCGATGAGGTCGAGTTGGAAGTCGCCGAGGGAAAGATCACCTTACGCAGGATGGTCGATCCGGCCTTCGTTCCGGACTTCGCGTCGATCTCGAAGCTGGACGACGAGTCCATCCAATGGATGCTGAGGAAGATAAGCGGCCGAGATCTGATCACGGCCCTCGTCGGCGCGGATCCTCCGATCAAGGCCGCGATATACCGGAATCTTTCCGCGCGCGTCATGGCCTATGTCGAGCCGACGGTGGCGAGGCTCGAGGAAGGCGACGCGCGAGATTTGATTATCGAGCGAAGCCGGAATATTCTCTGCGAGGCTCTCATGGAAGTCGTCAAGGACTAAAGGGGGGGAAGATGGCGATCAAAGGCGAATGGATCCGCTACGGGAACGGGACAGGCTACTTCGCGAGGCCCGAGAAGACGACGGGACTCCTGCCGGGAGTCCTGGTGATACAGGAAGTCGGCGGCGTCAACCGGCAGATCGAGGACGTGACGCGCCGCATCGCCGCGGCCGGCTACGCGGCCCTGGCGCCCGATCTCTTCGCAATAGACGGGCTGCGCCCGCCGGCCCTTTCCGCGGAGAGGGTCGCCGAGGCCTTCGGCTACTCGGCCACGCTTCCGCCGGGCACCATGTTCGATCCCTCGACGAGGGAAGCGGCCTTGGCGAAGCTCCCGGAACCCGAGAGACTCAGGATAGGCGAGACCTTCGGCCAAGTCTTCTCCTTCGTCGGCCCCGGCAGAGTCGATGCCCTGATGCCCCTGCTGAGGTCGGCCTTCCGCCACCTCCGCGCGGAGAGGCCCGAGACCAAGGGCCAGAAGGTCGCCTGCGTGGGGTTCTGCATGGGCGGCGGACTGTCGGCCCTCCTGGCCTGCGAGGAGGACGAGCTTTCAGGCGCGGCGGTGTTTTACGGCAACACCCCGGCCCCCGAGAAAATCGCGCACATCAGCTGTCCCGTCATCGCCTTCTACGGTGCCAAGGACCAGCGCGTAAACGCCGGCATTCCGGCGTTCCAGGAGGCGATGCGCGCCGCCGGGAAGTCCTATGAGCACCATGTCTACGAAGGCGCGGGCCACGCTTTCTTTAACGACGACGGAGCCTCGTATAACGAAGTCGCGGTCCGCGACTCCTACGCGCGGCTGTTGACTTTCTTCGCGAAGGCGCTCTCGGGATAGGCGGCGCTCGGCCTGGCCGGGACTTCCCTGCGCATCCGTTCCGTCCTCGCCACCTTGCCTAAGGTCGCCCGGCTAATTAGTATCCGTCCATGGAGAAGTACTTCTTCACGTACGAGGACATCCACAAGACATCCCTGAGTATCGCCGTGCGGGTCAAGGCCTCGGGCTTCGAGCCCGACGTCATCGTCGCCATCGGGTCCGGGGGATTCATCCCCGCGCGAATCATGCGCACCTTCCTCGGCAAGCCCATCCTCGCCGTCGGAGTCGCCTACTACGACGCCGATGACAAGCCCATCGAGCTGCCGCGCACGGTGCAATGGATCGAGGAGGCCGAGAAGAAGCTTGCCGGCAAGCGCATCCTCCTCGTGGACGAGGTGGACGACTCGAGGACGACCCTCGAGTATTGCGTGCGCGAGCTCCTCCGGCACAAGCCGGCCGAAATAGCGGTCGCCGTCCTCCATAACAAGCTGAAGGCCAAGCAGGGTAAGATACCCGCGGAGGTGAAGCGCTACTTCTCCGGGCGGGAGATCGAGGATCGCTGGGTCTGCTATCCTTGGGACGCGCAGGATATAGACGCCCACGTCGCTTCGGCCGCCTCGGCGGCGGAGCCGGGCTCCTCGTGATTCCGCGGCGGCCGTCGATTCTCTGCGTCGACGACGAGGCGGTCATACTGCTCGCGATGCGGCAGGAGCTTAGCCGCCGATTCGGGGACCGCTACGGCATCGAGACCGCCCTCGGCGCGGAAGAGGCGAGCGCGGTCATCGACGAGACGGAGGCGGAGGGCGGGTGCGTGGCCCTGGTCATCTGCGATTGGTTCATGGCCGGCGAACGGGGCGATGCCTTCCTGGCGGGCTTGCGCGCCCGGAGACCGGAGATCAAGTCCATACTCATGACGGGGCAGGCCGACGGCGAGGCGATACTGAGGGCGCGGGAGGAGGCGAGGATCAGCGCCTGCATCCAGAAGCCCTGGAGGGCGGAGGTCCTCGCCAGGGCCGTAGAGGAATGCCTGGGCCGGAACGAAAGCGTCAGCGGCTGATGCTTCGCTAGCTTTCGGCGTCGAATCGGATGAGTATCTCGACGCGCCGGTTGTAAGCCCTGCCCTCGGGCGCGTCGTTGGGGCGAGCGGGCTTGGTGTCGCCGAAGCCGGTCGCGGACAGACGCTCCTTAGGCACGTCGAGCAGCTCCAGGGCCTCGGTCACCGATACTGCCCGCGCCGCTGAGAGCATGAGATTGGAGTCGTAGGTGCCACCGCGCGCCATCGGGGTGTTGTCCGTATGGCCCTCGACGGCGATGGGGTTGGGCAGGCCGCGCAGGAGCTCGGCGACCTTGGACAGGGTCGTTATCGTCCCTTCTTCAAGGTCGGCGGAGCCGACCTTGAAGAAGCTGTCGCCGGCCAGGGCCAGGACTATGCCCCGCGCTTCGGTGTAGACGCGGATGGAGCCGGTCCGGATCTCGGTGGACAGCGTCGAGAGGGCCTTCTCCTGGAAGGGGTCGCGCTTGGGCGAGCGCTTCGGCGAGAGGCCCGTGCCGGGGGGCGGCGTGAGGACGGCGTCCGTCGGAGAGGCCGAATGGCCGCCCTGGCCCTCCTGCGCCTGTACGCCCGGCATGTTGAAGGCGCTCGACAGAGACTCGGCGAGGGCGTTGAACTTGGTCACCTCGACTTTCGATTCGGCATAGAGGACGACGAAGAGGACCATGAGAAGGGTGATCATGTCCGAGTAGGTGAGGAGCCATCGCTCTGCGTTCTGGGGCTTCTCGAATTCCTCTTTCTTCTTGCGAGGCTTCGCCGGTCCCTTCTGCGCCATCGGCTATTCCTCGTTGAAGGACTCGAGGGCGCTGCGCTCGCCCTCGGATACGAAGGCCGCGAGCTTGTCGCCGACGAGCTTGGGGCTCTCGCCCTGCTGGATGGCCAGGACGCCCGCGATGATCATCTCCTTGGTGTTCTTCTCCTTGGCGAGGACGAGCTTGAGCTTGAGGGCCAGGGGCAGCCAGACGAGGTTGGCCATGGCGATGCCGATGAGGGTCGCGATGAAGGCGACCGCGATGTGGGAGCCGAGCTTGTCGGGCTCGGCGAGGTTGGAGAGCACTATTATGAGGCCGAGGACCGTGCCGATGATGCCCATGGTCGGCGAGAAGCCGCCGGCAGCCTCGAAGATCTCGGCCTGGTGCTTGCGGTGCTTCTCGAATATGGCGACGTCGTTCTCGAGTAGCTCGCGGAGGGCCTCCGAGTCCGTGCCGTCGATCACGTATCGCAGGCCCTTCTTGAGGAGGGGGTCCTCCTTCGCGTCCAGCGATTGCATATCCTCCTCGAGGGAGAGGAGGCCGTCGCGGCGCGACTTCTCGGCGAGGGCGACGAAGCGCAGGGCGAGATCCTTCTCCTTGGTCGGGGGCATCCTCATCGCGTCGCCGATGAGCTTGGGGATGGAGAGGACGTCGCTAAGGTCGAAGCCTGTCAACAGGGCGCCGAAGGTGCCTCCGAATATGATGATGAGGGGGGACGGAAGGATGAGGCTCGCCGGGTTGCCGCCCTCGATCATGAAGGCGACCAGGAGCAGTCCGAGCCCGACCGGTATTCCGAGTACGGTTGCGAGGTTCATTGAATACTACCTCGGCAGAAAACGGGGCCGGCATTAGAAGGGACGCTCGTTCCGCCTATGACCAATCGATCTCCTCCTCCATGCACTTTATCATATATTTCCCGGCTCGGCTGTCAACGTCGGCATTGACTTATGGAACCCGAGCGGCGACGATTGGTCCATGGACAAGGGAGACGGACCGATCGATCCCGATGAAGCCCTGCTCTTCGCGGCCGACGTCGCGCGGGTGATGCTCGAGAGCGGGGGCGAGACCTACCGCTCCGAGGAGGCGGCCATCGCCGCGGCGGGGGCCCTCGGCGGCGCGGAGGCCGAATGCTACGCGACGCCCACCGGAGTCACCATCTCCTTCGTCGGCCTGGACGGCAGGGTCCATTCGATCGTGCGCCGGATCAAGCGGCGCGCCATGCACCTCGAGCGCGTGATCCTGGTCGAGGCCCTCGCGCGCTCCCTGGTCGCGGGAACCATGGACTTCGGCGCGGCCTCGAGCGAATTGGGCCGCGTCGAGGCGCTGCGGGGGCGCGGCGTGGCCGGCTCCTCCGCGGCCGCGGCGGCCGGGGCCGGATTCTTCACCCTCCTATTCGGCGGCGCCTGGAACGACGCCCTCGTCGCCGCGGCGACCGGGGCGCTGATCTCCCGCTTCCCTCCCCTCATGGCCAGGAGGCAGCTGCCGGACTTCTTCGCGAATCTCGTCGCCGGCGCCGCCGCGACCTTCCTCTGCCTCGTCGCGCGACGGCTGGGACTCGCGACGAGCGCCGACGCGACCGTCATCGGCGTCCTGATGCTCCTCGTGCCCGGGATAGCGGTCACTAACGCGATACGCGATACCATCGCCGGGGACCTGGTCTCCGGGGTCGCGAGAGGCACCGACGCCTTCATGTCGGCCGCCGCGATATCCATCGGCGCGGGCGCCGCCTATCAGGTCTGGCGCCTCCTGGGCGGGGCCATTCCCTCATGAGGGCCGGGGACCCTTCCTGATGCGCCTATTGGAGCCTCTCTGGGCCGGCCTGGCGACGGCGGCCTTCGCGGCCATGTTCAACCTCCGCGGAAGGGACCTGGCCTTCGCGGCCGCGGGCGGCGCGCTCGGCTGGGCGGTAGCCGCGCCCCTCCAGGCCGCGACGGGCTCGCAGGCGGTGGCCTATTGCGCGGCGTCGGTAGTCATCGGCATATGGGCCGAGCTGATCGCCGCGATCCGGAGGCGGCCCGCCGCGGTCTATATCGCCTGCGGCATCCTCCCGTTGGTACCCGGCAGCGGGATGTACTACACCATGCTCGAGTACGTACGGGGCAACAGCTGGAACGGCCTCGCGACGGCCTTTGCGACCCTCCAGGCCGCGGGAGCGATATCGGTGGGCCTGGCCCTGTCCGGAGCGGTGTCGCGCCTGCTCTCTTTGCGCGCCATCGCGAGGCGCATCGGGAGAGGCCCGAAGGACGTCGATAAAGCGGGGAGATGATGCGGCCGCGGCGGCATCGCCCGCCGCGCGGGACCGGAGACCGTCGCTATCGGCCCCGGAGGCGGCGGCGGAAGCCGCCCGAGTCGATGTAGTTGGATTCGGCGGCGAGCTTGCCGCCTCGGTAATATCGGACGTAGGGGACTTGGTCGTTGCCGAGCGAGCTCTCCTTGAACTCCATGAAAGGCTCGAAGAAATCCTCGAGGTCGTACTCGACCCAGAAGACCTCCGACCCCGCGTCGGCCGGCATGGAGTCGAGATAGGAGCGCATCCACGACCATTGGGGGCACCAGCTCTGCGTGAGGACCACGGCGACGGCGTCGGCGGCGCCCGTCACGCCCGGCCCGAACTCGCCCTCTCGGATCGCGTCGAGGCAATCCTCCCCGCTCAGCTTCCTCATCGCCCGTCCTAATCCTCGCAGAGCGAGGATCCGCCGCCGGGCGCGAGCGCGAGCGCTATCTTCTCTCCGAGGAGCCTGTCGCTTATCGGCTTGACGAGGTAGGCCGCCGGCGAGGTGCTCTTCGCCCGGTCCTCGCTGCCCTTGCTCGGGTAGGCGGTAAGGTAGATCACCGGCACGTCGCAGACGAGCTTGAGCCTCTTGGCCGCGTCCACGCCGTCGATGAAGCTGCGCAGCTTGATGTCCATGAGGATGAGGTCGGGCTTGTAGGCGAGGACGGCGCCGAGGACCTCGTCGCCCGAGTCCACGATGGCCGGAACGACGTGCCCGATGCTCTGGAGGCTTTCCTGGAGCTGCATACTCACGATAGGCTCGTCCTCGACGACCAATACGCTTGCCATGCCTATTACTCTCCTATTCGCTAATATATATCATGCGGGAAGCCGCCGACTAGGTCGGGATCGACGGCGGCCGCGGGAGGCGCCAGTGCGCGACGCGAAGAAGGCGATCGAGAGCTTCATCTTCCCATTCGACGGCATCACGTCCAAGGCGCACGCGGTCGTCTTCATACGATACCGATGGGCCAGTCTCCTCGTCGCGACCGCCGCGTACGCCGCGGCCGTCATCGCCTCCGGCGATACCCTCGGAGTATCCAGCAACTACTTCATCATCGGGCCCGTCATCGTCGCCGCCCTGGGCTTCGGCACCCTGGGAGGCCTGGTCGCCGGCCTGCTCGGCCTGCCCTCCAACCTCCTGCTCTACGGCCTGCTTGGGCATCCCGAATTCTCGCCGGCCAGCAAACTCATCGCCGAGCTTTCCGGCCTCGTGATCGGCTTCTCATTCGGCCGCCTCGCCGACTACTTCCGCGTCGTCGAGCGGGAGATCAAGAGGCGCATGGCTACCGAGGAGGCCCTGCGCGCCGCGCTCGAGGAGAAGGGAGTCCTCCTGCGCGAGCTCCACCATCGCGTCAAGAACAACCTCAACGTCATGAAGAGCCTCGTCCAGCTCCAGCGCAATAGGTCGGGGAACGCGGAATTCCTCCAGGCCACCGACGAGCTGACGCGCAGGATATTCGCCATCTCCCTGGTCCATGACCAGCTCTACAGCGACCAGGAGCTGTCGGCCATCGGCCTTTCGCGCTATATCGAGGCCCTCGTCGCCAATCTCGCGTCGGGCTTCGGCCTCGAGCCTTCGCGCATCGGCCTTGCCATCGAGGCGGAGGCGGACCGCCTCATTCCCGCGGATTCGGCGATAGCGCTGGGACTCATCATGAACGAGGTTCTCATGAACGCGCTCAAGCATGCGTCGCCGGCCGGGGAAGGCAAGCCTTCGATACTGGTGTCGCTTGCCGTCCAGGGAGGGGACTACCGCCTTTCGATATGCGACGACGGTCCCGGGCCCGGGACGGAGGGCGGCGAGGATGCTGCGGGGCTGGGCCTGAAGCTCGTGCGCGCCCTCGCCCGCAGCCTCGGCGGCACGGCCGCGCTGGTCGCCATCGAGGGCGCGGAGGGACCCGCCGGCTCCCGCTTCGACCTGACCTTCCCGCGATCGAGGCCGCCGTCGGCGGCGAACGGAGGGCCGGCGGATCAGGCTTCTCCCATGTACGGATAGCGCCAGTCCTCGGGCGGATCCAGGTTCTCCTTGACCGCGCGCGGGCTCGCCCAGCGCAGGAGGTTCAGGAGGCTTCCCGCCTTGTCGTTGGTGCCCGAGGCGCGCGCGCCGCCGAAGGGCTGGCGGCCGACCACGGCGCCGGTGGGCTTGTCGTTGACGTAGAAGTTGCCCGCCGCGCGGACGAGGGCCCGCGAGGCCGCGTCGATCGCGCCCCGATCGCGGGCGATGACGGAGCCGGTGAGGCCGTAGGGCGAGGTCGAGTCTATGAGACGGTAGGCGGCTTCCATGTCCCCGTCGTCGTAGACGTAGGCGCTGAGCACGGGACCGAAGAGCTCGATCTCCATGGTTTCGTAGCGGGGGTCCATGGCCCGGACGAGGGTAGGCTCGACGAAGAAGCCCTTCGACTTGTCGCCTTTGCCGCCGGCGAGGATCTTTGCCGCCGGCGAGGCTTCGGCCCTCTCGACGCGGGACATGATCGAATCGAAGGCCGTCTCGTCGATCACGGCGCCTAGGAAATTCCGGAAATCGGTCACGGGCCCCATCGGCAGGGACCGGGTGATTTCGGCCAGCCTGTCGAGGAAGGCGGGGCCCATGGAGGCCGGCACGTAGAGGCGGGAGGCCGCCGAGCATTTCTGGCCTTGGTATTCGAAGGCCCCGCGGACGGCCGCGACCAGAGCGACGTCCCGGTCCGCGGAAGGATCGACGAGGATGAAGTTCTTGCCGCCCGTCTCGCCCACGATGCGCGGATAGGTCCGATAGGAGGGGAGCCCGTCGGCGATGCCCTTCCACAGCTGCCTGAAGACCTCGGTCGAGCCGGTGAAGTGCAGGCCCGCGAGCTCGGGCCTCGAGAGGACGACTGCGCTTATGACCGAGCCTTTCCCCGGCACGAAGTTGATGACCCCGGGCGGCAGGCCGGCTTCCTCGTAGAGCTTCATCAGGAAGTAGTTCGAGAGGACGGAGGCCGACGAGGGCTTCCATACGACGACGTTGCCCATCATCGCGGGGGCGCTCGCGAGGTTGGCCGCTATCGCGGTGAAGTTGAAGGGAGAAACCGCGTACACGAAGCCCTCGAGGGGCCGGAAGCTCATCCGGTTCCACTCGTCCCGGAGGCTGTTCGGCTGCAGCGAGTAGATCGTCTCCATGAATGACGGATTTATCCTGTAGTAGTCTATCGCCTCGCAGGCGGCGTCTATCTCGGCCTGCTGCGCGGTCTTGGATTGGCCCAGCATGGTGGAGGCGACGAGGAGGGGCCGATACTTGCCGGCGGCGAGGGCTGCGACTCTTCGGAAGATCGCGGCTCTTTCCTCCCAGGGAGTCTCCTCCCAGCCGCGCTTGGCGGCGAGGGCGGCCTCGACCGCGGCCTTCGCCTCCGCCTCGCCCGCCATGTGGTACCGGCCCAGCGAGGTCGCCCGGTCGTCCGGCCTCTGTATGCGAGCAGTTTTGCCGGTGCGGACTTCCTTGCCGCCGATGACGAGGGGAATATCGATATCGCCGCCGAGGAGACGGTCGATTTCCGCCTTTAGCCCGGCGCGGTCCGCGCCGCCCGGCGCATAGGAATATGTCGGCTCGTTGTCGGCGGGGGGGGTCGTTAGCAGTGAATCGTTCATGGCTACTCCAGATATATCAGCTCGATTTCAGTAGTACTATCCCAAAAAACCCGAGCTCTGGCAAGCGTTTTTCTTCCCGCGGCGACCGCTCATGATGCGTAGCGGGAGGGCCGGCAGTCTTGACCGGACGAGACGCGCGTGGTAACCCTTGAAACGATACCCATATATAAGGAGTCGGTAATGGGAAAGGCGATTGTCGTCGCTTGACGGCCGCCCCTATGCCCCGCCTTTCGGAGATCTTGGGCCTCGAGCCCGACCTCGCCTGCCGCAGGGCCCTCGTCGTCGCCTTCACGGGAGCGGGGGGCAAGACGAGCGCGATGTTCGTCCTGGTCCGCGAGTTGGTCGATTTCAGGCTCGTCGCGACGACGACGACGAGGCTGCGCGATCCCCGCTCGGAGGCGGGCAGGCCCATCGACCGCGTGATCGTCGATCAGCGTCTCTCCCGTCCCGCCGATGAGGGCGGGCCCGTCCGGAATTTCGCGCCGTCGCGCGGAGCCGGCGCCCTCGTCCTCGCCTCCGCTGCGGAGCCGGGAGGGCAAAAGCTCATCGGGATTCATAGCTCTCGCGTGGAGGCTCTTCGCGCGCATTCCGATTTCGTCCTCGTCGAGGCGGACGGCTCGCGCGGGCTTCCCGTCAAGGCCCCGGCCGCCTGGGAGCCTGTCGTACCGGACTGCGCCGATCTCGTCGTCGGAGTCGTAGGCCTCGACTGCCTCGGCAGGCCTCTCGGCCCGGAGATCGCCCATCGCCCCGAGATCCTCGGACCCCTCGTCGGCTGCGCGCCGGGGGAGCCTCTGGGGCTCGAGCACCTAGTCCGCCTCGCCCGCGCGCCCGAGGGCCTCTTCAAGGGCGCCCCGCCCTCCGCCTTCCGCGCGATAGTGCTCAACAAGGCGGACGCAGCGCCCCCCGGGGAGGCCCTCGCCCTCGTCGAGGCCCTCGTCGAGGGCGGCGCGGGCGCGAAAGTCGCGATCGCCTGCTCCCTTCGGGACGGCGCCGGACCCATCGAGATCGCCGCGCTGCTGATAGCTGAGCGATTCGTCGCGAAGGAACCCGAATGATCGGGGGCGAAGGCGGAATCGTCCTGGTTCGCGGCGCCGGCGACCTGGCCACCGGGACAATCGTGCGCCTCTCGCGCTCGGGCTTCCTCGTCGCCGCCCTGGAGATCGAGAGGCCCACTGCCGTTCGCAGGATGGCCGCCCTTTCGGAGGCTGTCTACGACGGAGAAGCGGAGGTGGAAGGCGTCTGCGCCAGGCTCGTCGGGGATCCGCGGGAGCTCCTCGAGGTCGTCGCGCCGGGTCTCGTGCCGGTGCTCGCGGACCCGGATTGCTCGGCGCTCGCCGAGATCCGGCCCTTCGCCCTGGTCGACGCCATCGTCGCCAAGCGCAACCTCGGGACCGCCATCCGCATGGCGCCGATAGTCGTCGCCCTGGGGCCCGGCTTCAAGGCCGGGATCGACGCCCACGCCGTCGTCGAGACGAACCGCGGCCACGACCTCGGGCGCGTCCTCTGGGAGGGCTCCGCCGAGCCCGACACCGGCGTGCCGGGCAGCGTCGGCGGCTTCGGGGCCGAGCGGGTCCTGCGAGCCGCCGCCGCGGGCAAGGTGCGCGCTCTCCGCGCGATAGGGGACTTCGTCAAGGCCGGCGATCCCGTATTCGAGCTCGAGGGCGAGGAGCGCGGCGTCGCGACCTCGAGGATCGACGGCGTCGTCCGGGGCATCGTCCGCGACGGCTTTCCCGCCTGGGCCGGACTCAAGGTGGCCGACATCGATCCGAGGGCCCGCCGCGAGAACTGCTTCACCGTCTCCGACAAGGCGAGGGCCGTCGGCGGAGGCGTGCTCGAGGCGATACTCGCGCTGGGAGGGAGGCCCGGGGAGGCGCCCTCAGGCTCTCCCCCGGCTCCTTTACCGCCGAGGGCGAAATCGGCCAGACTCCAAGGACGAAGGAGGTACCGCCGCGATGAGCGAGATGCCGGCGCTTACTAAAATGACGAGTTTCTCGGGCTGCGGGGCGAAGCTCGGGCCGGGCCTGCTCGAGAAGGCTCTCTGCGGCCTCTCCCAGCCGGCCTACCCCGACATGCTGGTCTCCTTCGAGGGCTGCGAGGACGCGGGCCTCTATCGCGCGGGACCGGGGCTCGCCTTGGTCCAGACGGTCGACTTCTTCCCGCCCATCGTGGACGATCCCTTCCTCTTCGGCCGGATCTCCGCGGCCAACGCCCTATCCGACGTCTACGCGATGGGCGGCCGCCCCGTCACGGCCCTGGCCCTCGTCTGCTTCCCGGCGAGCAGCCTCGGCCTCGAGAGTCTCAGGGCGATGATGGAGGGAGGCCTGGACGCCCTCGTCGAGGCCGGCTGCGCCCTCCTCGGCGGCCACAGCATCGAGGATGCCGAGCCCAAGCTGGGCTACGCGGTCACCGGCTTCGTCGATCCCGATCGGGCGTGGAGGAACAACAGCCTCGAGCCCGGCCTCGGCCTCATCCTCACCAAGCCGCTCGGCACGGGCCTCGTCAACGTGGCCTTTCGCGCCGGATGCGCCTCGGAGGAAGCCGTCGAGGCGGCCCAAACCTCCATGGCCCGGCTCAACAAGAAGGCGGCCGAGATACTCTCGTCGTATTCCGTCCGCGCCTGCACGGACGTCACCGGCTTCGGGCTCGCGGGGCACGCCGCGGAGATGGCGGACGGCGTCAGCTGCGGCCTACGGATCTTCGGCGGGGAATTGCCGCTCCTGCCCGGCGCGGCCGAGTACGCGGCCAAGGGTCTCGTGCCCGGGGGGACCGGGCGAAACAAGGAAGGCCGGCTCCGGGCCTTGCCGCGGGCCTCGGAGATAGCTCCCGAGCTCCTCGACATCCTCTTCGATCCCCAGACTTCGGGCGGGCTCCTGGCCGCCGTTCCCCGGAGCCTGGCCCATGATGCCCTATCGGCGCTGCGCGGCGCCGGCGTCGACGCCGGTATCGTAGGGGAGAGCGGGGGCCCGCCGGGCCAGGTGGACATCGTCATCTGAGCCGAATAGCTCGAAGCTCGTCGACGACCTGTCAGTTCGAGGCTGGCGCGCCGGGCTGGACGCCGGCCGGAGGCGCCGCGTCGGGAGGGGCGGGGGTCTCATCCGGCGGGACGGCCGCGCCGGCGCCCTTCCCTCCCCCCAATCTATAGCGGATCGTGAGGTCGATGAGGTACATGCCCTGGTCGAAGAAGCCGAAGCCCTCTCCCGTCCAGAGATTATAGATCGGCCAGAGCACTCGGCCCGTAAACCCGAAGCTTACGCGATCGGTCAGCGCGTATTCGCCGCGGATGAGCGTCGAGGGCGTTATGAATCGGGCCTGATCCCAAAAGTACCCGTTCATGAGAGGCGTGTTCCCCGCGTTGGCCGGGTCCGTAGTGAAGGCGACGCGGACGTCCACGCAGAGCCCCGCTCCGAAGCCGAAAGTGAAATTTCGCCCCGAGGAAAGACTGTATACCACCGGCGCGTCGAGGAGGAGGCCGAGGACGAAGGCCGAGCTGAAGGACTCGTCGGTGGGCAGGGCCTGTCCGTTCCTCCACTCGGCGTTGTAGTAGTAGATATCGGCCGAAGGCTCGAAGCTGAAGCGCGAGCCGGCCTCGAAGGGCATGATCACGCCGCAGCCGAAATTGAAATTCAGGCTGGGCGACGGGATGGCCGAAGCGTTCGCGGGGTTGAGGAGACTCTCGACGAGGACCCCCCAGGTCGGCCTCACCGCCACGGGAGCCTCGAGGGCGGCGGCGCCTTCGGCGGGAAGGAAGGCCAGGACGATCGCCGCGATAGCCGCGGCCGCGACGGCTGTGTATGTGCGCTTCACGCCCCTATTGTATCGCAGGGCGGCCGCTCTGCAACACCGACGCCGCGCAGGGCCTACGGCAAGCGGATCGGGAACAGGGCGATCCCCGCGGACGAAATGTCCGGGAAATCCCCGCTCTCCCATGCCGCCGCGGCGATATCGCCCGTCGCCGCCAGGGCGGTAAAGGTCGCGCCCTCCGCCGGGGCCGTTAGAGCGGTCAGCGGACGCGCGCCGCGATCGTCGCAGAGGGCGAGCCTTCCGTCCGGAGTCAGGACCAGCGCCATTGCGGCTCCGCCCGTTTTGCCGGCGATGCTCCAGGCATAGGCGTTGGTCGCCTCCTCCGCTTTCCCGGACGAGAGGTACCAGCGATCGTCCCCCGCGCCCGAGCGGAGCCGGATGAGCCAGGGGCCCTTGCCCAGGAGCTCGAGGGCCGAGCGCAGCGAGGCGCCTAGCCCCCCGCCCAGGTCGGACAGGGGCAGCGGCTCGAGGGCGGCCTCGAATTCCGCGCGCCGGATCTCGCGGACCGAGGGCGCTGACGCGAGCGGATCGTCGATCGCGAAGTACTTCATGTCGACCCTCTCGGCGGCGTCCTTGCGCAGCTGGGCGAACCAGGCGCCCTCGGCGGGCAGGAGGACGAAAGGCTCGAATCCGGCCTCCAGATCCTTCGGGAAGGGATCGGGCCTGGCGGCGGCCGCTCCGTCCCCGTCCAGGAACACCAGGCGGGGAGACGACGCGGCCGGCGAGCCTGAGCCCTCGACGGATTCGGCGAAGGGATCCCGATAGAGATGGACGAGGAAGCCGCCGTCAATGGGCCAGATCCCTCCCGTCACGAGCCCCCCGAAGGCCGCCGAATCGGGCGAGTCGACGAGGCGGTAGGATCGGCCGTCCGGGGACGCCACGATCCGCTCCATCCCCCAGCCGTTGAGGGCCACCGCGATGGACTTCCCGTCCGCGCTGAGGACCGACGCGTTGGGCGCCTCGGAGGCGGGCAGCTCAGCCTCTTCCTCTCCGGAGAAGGTCATTTCCGACAAGCCCGAGCTCGTCGCGTAGAACACCTTCTCGGCGTCGGCCTTGTACGGGAAGGTCGGGGCGGCGCGAGGCGCCGGCGTTCTGGCGCATCCGGCGAGCCCGAGCGCGAGGACGGCCGCGGCCAGCGCCAGGGCCGTTCGAATGCCTTCGCTCTCCACGCGCGGCCCTCGCGGTATGTCCATCGGCGTCCGCATCGGCGCGACGATCAGTAGTTTCTCGCGAATACCGCGCGATGGCGGGCGGGGGCGCCGCAGAGGCAGCATGTGCCCGAGACGCCCTCCTGTCTGTCGAGGGGCAGGCAGCGGATCGTCACCTTCGTATCGGCCTTGAGCGCCGCCTCGCAGTCGCCGCTCCCGCACCACGAGCCTTCCGCGAAGCCGCCCGTCGCGCCCGTCGTCCCGGCGGACTCGCCGCGGTCGGCGCCGTAGAAGGCCAGGAGCTCGGCCCTGTCGGCCACGGATATCGTGTTCGCCTCGCGGAAGGCCTTCGCCCTGTCGTAGAGGTTCTTCTGTATCGCGTCCAGGAGCTCCCGCGCCCTGACCGCGAGAGAGGCGACTTCGCAGGGCGCCTTCTCCCCGGTGTCGCGGCGCGCGACCATCGCCTTCCCCGCCTCCATGTCGCGGGGACCTATCTCCATACGAAGCGGGACGCCGCGCATCTCCCATTCCGCGAACTTCCAGCCCGGCGACTGCGAGTCGTCCGTATCGAAGACGGCGCGGATCCCCGCGGCCTTGAGCTCGGCCAGGATCTTGTCTCCGTAGGCGAGGACGGCCGCCTTCGTATCGTTGCGGATGATCGGCACGATTACCGCCTGCTCGGGCGCGAGGCTCGGCGGCAGCACGAGGCCCTTGTCGTCGGAGTGCGTCATGACGATCGCGCCGATGAGCCGCGTCGAAGTGCCCCAGCTCGTCGCCCACGCGTACTCGAGCTTGCTCTCGCGGCTCTGGAACTGCACGTCGAAGGCCTTGCCGAAGTTCTGCCCGAGGAAGTGGCTCGTGCCCGCCTGCAGGGCCTTCTTGTCCTGCATCATCCCCTCGATGCTGTAGGTGGCCATCGCGCCCGCGAATTTCTCGGCGTCGCTCTTGCGGCCCGCGATGACCGGCAGGCAGAGATGGCGCTCCGCCACGTCCCGGTAGACCTCGAGCATCCGCATCGTCTCCTCGACGGCCTCCTTCTCGGTCTCGTGGGCCGTGTGGCCCTCCTGCCAGAGGAACTCCGCCGTGCGCAGGAAGAGCCGCGTGCGCTTCTCCCAGCGCAGGACCGAGCACCATTGATTATACAATAGGGGCAGGTCGCGCCAGGAATGGACCCAGTCCTTGTACTTCGCCCAGATGATCGTCTCGCTCGTCGGCCTGATGACCAAGGGCTCCTCGAGCTCCTCCCCGCCCCCGTGCGTCACCACCGCCAGCTCGGGCGCGAAGCCCTCGACGTGCTCGGCCTCCTTCTTGAGGAAGCTCATCGGGATGAGCATGGGGAAGTAGACGTTCTCGTGCCCGGTCTCCTTGAAGCGCCGATCCATCTCG